>ERZ1106944.974-NODE-974-length-11874-cov-3.447669_pt1 | contig 11874 bp, 9 predicted proteins | sample MGYA00403672_ERZ1106944 | MGnify/ENA primary metagenome ERZ1106944 (study PRJEB35170, sample SAMEA104062454) | human gut metagenome | biome: human gut; feature: human-associated habitat; material: faeces | place: Denmark | collected 2012-10-16 ...
CTTCCGATCTGGTGAAAGGGAGGCGGTCGTTATATGGCTTTTTGCCATATAAACTTTCTCTTCGTCTATGCCGTCATCCGAACTTTTCGTTGCGGTCATGAGTGCATTGTCAACCACAAAAAGAGTGTAAGATACTCCGGCAGCTTCCATCTCCTTAAAGACTCCTGTCTCTTTGAATAAATTGCATATGGAGCTGTATGACTGCTGTGACTCTAAATATTCAATGGCCGGCGCATCGACAATAGTCATTTCTTCATTGTTGATGATAGCTGCCTGTTTATTGTAATGGTTATCCCATTCGTCCGTACAGGAAGACATCAATCCTCCCCATATGATTGCAGCGGATAAGATATATTTATATGCTTTCATAATCTGATTCAATTTATTGGTTCAAACAAAATATAATCAACTTGGATACGGAAGTCTTTTGAAATACTGGCTGCCGGATCATTCAAAGTGATTCTCATTGTATATTCCTTCATATCAGGGATTTCTACAACATCGTATAGAACGGTGTCAAATAGCCCCATAGTTACCAAATAATTACCATTAGCATCTTTGTCGTCCGGAAGACTGGAATATAAAAGACGTGATACGGAACCGGCTTTCTCCATTTCAGTGAATTCGACATCTATTTGCCCTCCGTTACTTCCACTACCGTAGGAACGGAAATTCTTCATACTGTTTGCGTAAAAATAGCGTAAAGTCACTTTATATTTTCCGGGAATCATAACAGGAGACTTCATTTCTACCCATCCTTTATACCCCAATGAAACAGTCAGTAAATCACCATGCAGGAATCTTCTGGTTTTATCTTGGTTATCATAGTTTGAATTACTGCGCAGGGTTCTATAGGCTAAATTGCCAAAATTACTTTCAGGCATTCCTTGAGAACCTACTTTATATTCATAGCATGATAGTTTTGCATCTTTCAGTTCTGTCGACGGTTCCGTCTTTGCATCTATCTCTTGCTGGAAAATCTGACCGTCTGCTCCGTTGGAACCGATATAGTTGGCTACTTCCGGATAATCGGCCAAATCCCAGTAAAGAATAAATGGTTTAAGGTCTTTGCAAACAGGAAGTAAGCCTTCCAGTTGCTGTATATAACCGTTCTTGGTCTGATAGTCGCAATCACTTTCACGGAAAACAGCTTTCATTTCACTGCCACCATCGTAATTCAGGTAATAGTTGCCATCTGCTTCTTTGGATATTTTGATTGCTGCATTTTCGCAGGCAGTTCCCCATATCTTACAAGTTGCTACTGTATCTACGTCAAATTTCTTCAGATTGTCTACTTTATAACGTCCGTTCAGGATATGATAAGCTGCATAGCGGTTCAACGCATTGTTCTTATTTTCATAGTCTTCTCCGGCTCCCAGTTTCTTCACCAGGTCGTCACAGGAAGAAATCCCTTCACGCTGGAAAACATCATCGGGTACTCCCAATATGGTATAATTCCGGCGTACTTCCTGTTTGGTGCCATCGGGCATCGTGATGGTATCGGCAATTATATTCAATGTATCGTGCCATCCGGTTCGTTTCAAGGCTTCTGCAAGAATATTATTCTTATTGTTCTCGAAAAATTTCTGATAGACACTTTCGACCATCGGGCGCATGACATCGTCCAATACATAAACAAAACCATTGGAAGTATGTATAGCCAGTTCCTTCACATGGGCTTCTCCATTCATATACATGGAGTTGAATCCCCCTTCGGAGGCATCGTCTGCATTAAAGGTTACTTCCAGTATATCATTGGACAGCGTCTTGTCTTCCAGCTCTCCGCCTTTGGAGAATTCTTCCAATGTGATCGTGTCATTTACCAGATGGTATTGTACCAGCTGTCTTACATAGACTTTTCCCAGTTCTTCTACTGAGGAGACTTTCTTTTCCTGATAAAAAGCTTCCATCGCCTGATTGGTGGGAGCGAACAGCGTTAACTTGGCAGTTGCTTGATTCACTGCATTGTACATATCGGCATATTTCATCACCTTGATCCATTCCGAAAAATCATCAGGACGGGTACTCAGGTAAGATGAAATAGGTTGCATGTTGTACACTGCAAAAGTTTCATCCTTATAAGGATCGTCGCAGGAATAAACGGCAGCGACAATGATCAATATACAAATTCTAATCAAATTCTTCATAGTAATATAATTAATCGGTTACACCTGCATAATACGGGTTTTGAACTAACAATAAATTAGAATCAATTTCACTCTGATTGATTGGCAGATACCAAGCATATTCATTGCTCAATACGGAACGTATCCAAGAAACGTTGGCGGTTGAATTGTATGTTACAATCGTTTCAATGAATGAATCTTTATATCTGTAATTTTTCGTTTTGCCGAAGCGGACTAAGTCATACCATCTTTTCCCCTCTGCGGCAAATTCTATATTACGTTCATGCAGTACAGCTTGCAACATCTCTTCTTCTGTTACAGATTCTGCTGTCAAGTCCAGATCTTTGAGCCGGGCACGGTTACGCACTTTATTGATAATTTCCAATGCTTCTTCGTAATTGGCAGCACCTTTCCAGATCAATGCTTCTGCTTTCATTAATAATATTTCGGTCATACGATAAATGATGTAGTTGGCATCGTCGTTCGGGCGTACCTGACTTAAATCCTGATATTCTGATCCTTTGTACTTCCAGATGCAATATTGTTTTTTATCGGCTGTTCCTGTGGCGTCCAAGTCTGCATAAGCTCCCCACTTTGCACGTACGGAAGCGGTGAGGTCACCGGCACCATTCTCAATGTTCTCATTATATAAATCTTCGCACATTGCTTCTGTATATAAGTATGGAGCGGTAGCGCTGAGTGTGAAGTAATAAGAAGGTGAGGTGCCTTTATTTTCTTCCTGCTGAGCGAAGTTCTTTTCGTCCCAATTTATCTCAAAGATGGATTCGTTACTGTTTCCTTGGGTAAAGATGGTGATCCACTGTTCGGGAACAGCCATGAATACCGGACGGCGTGAAGCTGTAGCGTTAATCAGCTGATTGGCATATTCTATACAGCCGTCATAATCTTCACTCCACAAGCAAACATCTGCCATCAGGGCATACAGTGCCCATTTGGTAGCACGTCCTTTGCTGGCACCTTCCCATTTGTCATCTTCAAAAAACTCTTTAGCTGCTCCGGTATCCAGTGCAGTTTGAATATCTGACTTAATCTGGGCGATTATGTCTTCTTCTGAAGATTTAGCGATATCGTAAGGAGCGGAATCGTCTACATAAGGTTCTGTTACAATAGGAGCTTCCTTAAAGTTACGAACTAAATAGAAATGACACAGACCGCGTAAGAAATAGGCTTCGGATAAATGCGAGTTCATCGTGACTTGCAAATAGGTCTTGTCTTTAGCTTGTACCTCCGGTGCATATTTTATTACAGAATTGGCCATATTCAGTATGTTGTATATGGAGGCCCAACTGCATAAGGCATCAGAAGCTGTAATCTGGAAGTTCTGTAATTTTTGTTTTTTAGTATCACTGTAGGCGTAGATAGAAGCACCTCGCAGTTCTCCCCAATCAACCAGTGTACGGGTACAGGCACGTAAAGAGGAATATCCTGAAGCTAAAACAGCTTCTACATCTTCTTTTGCTTTCCAATAATTAGCTGTTATCTGCTCATTTTTAGGATAAACTTCAAGCCAGTCACTACAACTGCCGCAAAGTAGGCTCCCGAAAGCGAATAAACATATTAATATCTTTTTCATATCTGAATAGTATTAGAAACTCATATTTAAACCGAAAGAAAATCTCTTGGAGACAGGAGTGGTAGCTGTATCTATTGCTAGATTGTCTTTAACAGATACTTCAGGGTCCTGTCCTGTATAGTTAGTCCATGTAAACAAGTTATATCCTGTTACGAATACACTTAATGAATTGACATTGAATTTATTACAGATTTTTCTGGGGAATCCGTAGCTTAATGTCATTGATTTCAGACGTACGAAAGAAGCTTTTTCTACGAAACGGTCTGATCCCAGATAGTTACGTCCTTCATTGTATAAGGCGCGCGGTATGTCTGTATTATCCCCTTCATTTTTCCAACGACGAAGTACAGCTTTACTTTGATTGCTGGAACCATACATGGATTCGTTGTTCATACGAGCCATATTGACGATGGATTGGCCAAAACGTCCATGGAAGAAGGCGCTTAGACTTACTTGTTTATATTTGACGGTTACTCCTCCACCTCCGGTGACTAGTGGCTGAGTGTTTCCCAGGTAAACAATATCATATTTATTGATAACACCGTCATGATTAATATCCTCGTACATTGCATCACCCGGATAGCAAAGATATGAACCGTTTTTCATAACAATCGGATTACCTTTCAGGTCATTCATTACATTACCTTCTGCATCACGGGCATAAGTAGCATCTTTATTCTGATAAACGCCCTTATAACGATAACCGAAGAAGGAGCCGATAGGGCGGCCAACTTGTGTGATGTATGCATATTCTCCATTTTTCACTTCATCGGCATTCTTTATACCTTCTGTTACGCCGGACTGCAATTCAGTAATTTTATTCTTGTTACGTGATACATTGAAATAACCGCTTACACGCCAGTCTTTGTTTTCAAAGAATACCAGGTCTGTACGGAATTCCCATCCCTGGTTTCTGGTAGCCCCCGAGTTGAAGTATGCAATATTGGAAAATCCTGTTGTAGAAGGTATTCTGAAGTTTTTGTTTAAGATATCTTCTCTGTCTCTCCAATAGTAATCAAAAGTAAATCTCAAACGGTTATGCAAGAAACCTAAATCAACTCCAATATTGTATTCCTTAAGAGATTCCCATTTTAATTGATCCAATTGCATACGGCTGGGGGCAATGGAAGACATATTCATATAATTATCTCCGGTTGACTTAAATGCACCCATATAAACAGAGTTACCTTTGGGAGGAGTTCCACTTTCTCCATAGCTAAGACGTATTTTGGCCATATCCAGCCATTTTTCTCTTGCAGCAGCGAGGAAAGGTTCGTCCTGAATATTCCAGTTTACACCAAATGCCGGGAAATAACCCATGCGTTGGTTGCGTCCCATTGCCGAACTGCTTTCTATGTTTAATAATGCCTGGAATACATAGCGTCCTAACAAGGTATAGTTGATCATTCCCATTCCTGAAACACTTCGGCCTTCAGATTCTCCGGAACCCATACTCTGTACAGATGTTCCTACTGTAGGATCGGACAGGCCGGAAGAAGCCATTCCGGATGTTTTACTTGCGTAACTGGAACTTGTCGACTGGCTGGTATTCCAACGAAGATTGGTGATCAGGTTGTGCTTGCCGTTCCAGTTTTTCATGAATTGAAGTTTGTTTTCAGTTTGAATAGACAAACTTTCGGACATTCCATCATAAGCCTGATTAGCAAAAGAGTTCATCCAGACGGCACCTGTTACTGATTGCGGCAGGAATTTAGTGTTTTTGGATGTATTCATCTTTATAGATACATAACCACTATAGGTGAAGCCCGGCAATATTTTGTAGTTGGCATCAATGATTGCTCTGGTTTCCCGTTGAAGGGTATTGTTTTTGGATTCTTTTGCCATAGCTACCGGATTGTAGTTAGTAGCACTACTTCCTGTATCATTACTTTTGAAAACGCCTTCCCAGTCTGTGGTTTGACGAGTGAAGTATTGATCCAGCGGAAGATGAGTTGCATCATCAATTACATAAGGTGACTTATTAGGCATCTTTTTGAAGGCTTCGGAACGAACGGTTGTTGCCCAGTTCGCATCTTTGTCAGTCTGAGTATAGGTAACATTGGCGCCAAATCTCAATTTCTTCGAGAAATTGTAATCAATACGCAATGTAGAGTTGAAACGGTCCATGGAAGTACCGATTGTTGTTCCGTCATCGGTTGCATATCCCAAAGAAAGACGATAAGTTGCTCTGTTACCACCTCCGCTCATAGAGAAACTATTATCGGAAGATAAGGCATTCTGACGTACCAAATCCAACCAGTCTGTGTTCTGATGATATTCATCGTAATATTGCCAGTCCGGGTTATCTCCGATTTCCGGTGTGTTGAACAACAAACGCAGATAATTGGAGGCTTGACTTACACCTACATAGTTGGCACTATTCCAGATAGCATCCTGCATCAAGGCAACATATTCGTCACCATTTAACATCGGGATTGTCTTCGGCTCTACTTTAGCAGTCCATTTGGAGGAGAAAGAGAAGCGTGTCTTACCTACTGATCCTTTTTTGGTTGTAATGATCAATACACCATTGGCTCCCTTGGTTCCCCATACGGCTGTAGCCGAGGCATCCTTCAATACTTCTACAGACTCGATGTCATTCGGAGAAATGTTAAGTAAGGCTCCCAGATCTTCTTCATTGGCTGTTGCAAAATCAAAGTCACTGGTATTGCTGTCCGAGTAAGGTACACCGTCAATCACAATCAGAGGGTCAGAGGAGGCATTCAATGTACTGGCACCACGAATGAAAATAGTACTTTTTGCACCGGGGTCACCACTTAATGTGATATCCACACCTCCTAATTGTCCTTGCAAAACCTCTTCGACAGATGTTACAGGCGAAGTGGCTACCAAATCTTCCATATTGATTTTTTGCGTAGCCGAAGTCTGTTCCTTCAAACCTACTCCTAAATCATTACGGTCTTTACGTTCAGCCACAATTTCTACCTGACCTATTGCCTCAGACATAGATTCCATGGTGACATTTAAGGACTTTTGTCCGTTGTACTTTATTCTCTTTGTTTTCATTCCGATATAAGAAAACACGAGAGTCAGGTCTTTCTCTTTTTCAGGAATAGCCAGCTTGTACTGACCGCTCATATTGGTAACAGTACCTCCCAGAGAGCGTTCCTGCGAGTTCATAATATTAATATTAACACCGATCAAAGGTTCTGCACTTTTCCCAATGAGTTCCGTCACATTACCGATGATAATCTGCTGCGTCTGTGCCACTACTTCTCCTACAGTACAAAGAAGTATGACTACAGAAAAATATAATTTTGTTAACTTCATAATTCTTAAAATTCAAATTACATAAGAAGAGATTCGATAAAATGGAAACATCCGTCATTATAACAGAATGGGAAATAGTTGTATTTTCCAGATACCTGTACCACTTTTGTACCATTCTTAAGCTGGAATGAGAGAGAGGTCCCCAGGTCGTTATAAATAATTGTATTTCCGCTGTAATTGACATATTCGCCACTTTCCATCTTCGAACCCGGATAACAAGCTGAAGGTACAGAAGAGGCTACTAGGAAATAGTTACTGATGTATTTCTTCAGCTCAATCTTTTCGTCACCGGTCAGTCCGTTACCAGAATCAATCAGACCTAATGTACCATCCTCATAAACCGTAAGCTTGTCGGCTCCCGGAATCTGTTTGCCGGCTAATGCATTCTTGATCGTTTCATTGGTCGGAATAAAAGCAATGGTACGGCCTGCTAATCCCGCTACTGTTTCTCCGGAAATCATATCTGCCTGTTTCAATAATTGTGCGAAACAATAATAAGGATAACGTGCATCCTGACAGATAGCCAATGCTTTTTGCATGCTGTTTCCCTGACCGTCTTCTGTTTCTGCCTCGAATAATCCGGATATTGCATTCGCTTTATAAGTGTAGGTCTTTCCGTTTGCCCATGGTTTACCGCTATTGGTGACTTCTTCGAATTCAACAAATGGATCGATCGTACTTCCCGGTTCCAATATACCGTTGAAATGACTGTTACAGGTTATCTTTCCATCTTTAACAAACCAGTAGCAGAAGGCAGATTGAATAGGGATGACTTGTGTTCCTTGCTTTTTAAGTTCGACTTCCTCACTCATTACAGTATGTGCACGTATAATGCGTTGTAACTCGTCCGAAGAAACGGCTTCCCATTCTCCTTCGGGCTTTTGTTCGAGCTTTCCTCCTTCGGCATAATAATTCAAGAAGATACCATCTGATTCGAATCCGGAATTGTCAGGGATCAATAATGTGTATTTTTCGTTTTCAGATCCGAATGAACTCAGCAGGTTTGCGCCATTCATTGCATATAAGAAATTCAGGAATCTCTTTTCGTGGAAGGCCGGACCGGATACTGAATTGAAAAGAATCGGAGTCTGAATCTTGCCCAATCCGTAGAAACTGCCATTCACACACATTTTTCTATTGACGTCCGATGCATAGGGATCAAAATTATATTTTGTACCCGAAGCGGTGGTAACGGTGCCATTCACAATTTCTTCCGGGAAAGCTACTGAACCACTATATACATATTCATTAAGGAACAATGTCTGTATTAATGGGTCAAGTGAACTGTAATCAGCGTATCCGCTGTTTTTCCAGTATGAATTAAAGAATTCGTTCAATGCTGTATTATTAGGAGCAAACAGACTATATGCACGATAAGCTAATGTGTCCAAACGTTGATAGTCATATTTGTACCATTCCATAGCAATGGGAGCTAATGGAGATCTGTGGCTATGCAAGTATAAAGTATCTGCATTCAATGCGCTGCCATATTTCTGGGTAAGTTCATCGTTAGGCGTATAGATGGAGAACTTGTCATACATCGCCAGAAAATCGGAATATTCAGGATTAGATTTAAGTTGGTCATAAATTGATCCTAAAGGTTCCAGAACTTTGTTGATTGTATAAATATAGCCGTTGTTGGCTATTAAGCCATATTCTTTCACTGAAGCTTCCGAAACATTAAATCCATCATTACCGGTCCAGGTTGAATTGGGATAGAAAGCTTCGTAATTCTTTTTAGCATCAATTTTCTTAGATGAGAAGAAGTAGTGTGAAAAGACTGGGACAAATCGTTCCAGATGATAGACGGTGACTGATTTACCGGTTAAAGGGTCAACTTCTCTTGTCGGTTCTCCTGAACTACGTGTCCGGAATTTATAGTATAATCCCGGATCAAGAATTTCAGTACCTTCATCATAGGCTCCCTCACCTTCAGGACGGAAATTTTCCATACTACCTTTATTATAGGAATAATACAATAGATGGAATCCGATTAGTTCTTTCAGCTCTCTGGCAGGAATGTCTTTTACTGTCGAATAATTATGTTCCGACAGATAAGCGGTAAAAGCATTGTTGTCCGGTGCCATAACGGTCATTAATCCTCTCCCGTTCATAATCTCATAATAACCGGCACGTTCTGCTGCTTCAAGGAACATGGAGAATTGTCCATCCATGCTTTCGTCCGAAAGTAATTCCCAAGCGCTTCCTTTTACCCACCCGGGAACTTCATAATGTTCATCCATCTTATCCTCGCAGGACCATAGGAAAAATGGAATAAAAGACAGCCATAGCAGCCTTCGCATAATCGTTAAGTTTTTCATAATATAAAAAAATAAATATTTCAATAATAACTAAGATGTTTCTCGCGTACTCATGAAATTAATGCTGCACACAAATGCCATTGCTGATAAGAATTCTATTATCAGATGAAATTTGTGTGCATAAACAAGTTGTCACATTGGTTGCTCTTTTCATATAATCCAATTAAGTTAAGTTAAACAAAAGTTAGATTCTGTTTTCAAAGAGTTCTTTATTATAAAGACCTGTGAAAAACTGTTGCAAACATAGCGAGTTAGTGAAGAAATACCAATGAAGAATCGTACAAAAGCATGGAAAATACCGTCTTTTGCACGGAAATCCATGCAATGAACTCATTTTTTTTATCAAGAAACAAGGTTTGGGGGGCATTTTATTCCTTTTTCGTTGTATGGAGGATAGTTATTTATAAAACAAAACCTTAAAAGTAATATGGCAAATTTTTCAATTGTAATTGTGCCGACTAAGAAGTTGGCGAATGGCAGACATCGGATAAGAATAGCAGTAGCTCATCGGTCAAAGACCAGATATATTCCGACTCAATTTACGTTGGATTCCGCAAGTCAGCTAAAAAATGGCAGAGTTGTCAGACACGAAAATGCAGTTAACATAAATTCGTGTTTACGTAGAATGATCGATGAATACGAGGAAATCCTCGCTTCCATTAGTTATTTGTCTACAATCTCATGTACTGAACTGATACATATTATCACTTACGAACAAAAGAAGAAAGGGATAACTTTTCAAACAATAGCAAAAGAATACTTAAGTTTCATGGCAGGGGAAGAAAGACAAAAATCTTATAGCTTGTACAAAATAGCAAGTGAAAGATTGATTAAATATATGAAGGGAGACTTTCCTTTGGTTCAACTAACTCCTCTTCATATACAAGAATTCGCAGAGTACCTATATAAGGAAGATTTAAGTGATATGCATAAATTTTATATTGCTGAGGTAACATCAATTTTGGTAGATGAATCATATGAGGGCTAGTTTTTGTCCATATTGTGGCTTAAAACTCATCAAAAAAGAAATTGGTGATGAAGGTTTAGTTCCCTTTTGTCCTAAATGTAATAAACCTCTTTTTGATCATATGATTCCTTGTGTTATAATTGTTTGTTATACGACTGATAATAAGATTGTATTAGCTCATGAACCTAATTCACCACTTCCTTATGTTTTAATTGCAGGATATACTAAAATTGGGGAAAATTTGGAAGAGGCTGTAAAAAGAGAAGTGATGGAGGAATTAGGAGTAGAGGTAACTGATATTTCGTATTTATCCTCTTATTTTCAAAAAACTCGAGAAAATTTAATGGTTGGTTTTAGTGCTAAAATTAACCATGAACCTGCTAAAATATCAAATGAGCTTGAAAGTGTTAGACTTGTAGATTATAAAGAAGCTCAGATACTTCTTAAAGAAGCTAAAATTGCATCAATGGTTTTAAATGATTTTATTAAGAAAATGGATAATTAGAATTAATCTAGTTGTCTTTTTGATTTGACAACGATATTTTTTTGAGTATAATTATTTATGTTCGTTTTTAACTTTAAGGAGGAGAGTAAAGTGCTGGTAATTGAGAATATTTCAATGAACTATGATGAAACACCAAATATTGTTCATGCACTTAGTAATGTTAATCTTATTTTGAATAAAAATGAATTAACAATAATCGAAGGACCGTCAGGGTCAGGGAAAACAACATTACTAAATATTATTGGTGGATTACTAAAACCATCGTCAGGGAAAATATTAGTTAATAATAAAAATATTATTGAAATGAATGATAATGAAAAAGCATATTATAGAAATAAAGTTATAGGATTTGTATTTCAATCATTTTATTTAGAACCTAATTTTACAGTGTATGATAATGTAGAAGTACCATTAATCATTGCTGGAATTCCTAAAAATGAAAGAAGAAAAATGATTTTAAGCACTCTTGATAGTGTTGGTTTGCTTGATAAAGAAAAGATGATTGCATCTAAGTTATCAGGTGGCGAAAAACAACGTGTATCTATTGCAAGAGCGATTGTAAATAATCCAGAAATAATCTTAGCAGATGAACCAACAGGTAATTTAGATAGTAAAAATGGCGATATGATAATGAGTTTACTAAAAAGAATAAGTAAAGAAGATAAAATTGTGATCGTTATTACTCATAACGACGAACAGGCTATAAAATATGGTGATAAGATATATCGCTTAAATGATGGAGAAATAAATGAAAAATAGAGATATTATTCATTATGCTTTCATAAATTTGAAAAAAAGATTAATGTCTTCTATATTTATTGGATTAAGTGTAGTTGTTTTGTCTTTTTTTGTTTCGTTTGTTTTAATTTTAGCGGTTAATTTTAATGAAAATTACAAGAAGACAAGCTTAAATTATTTAGACAATAAAGTAATATATCAATATTCTGGAAATTTAGATCATGAATATGCCGAGGATTTAATAAAAAATAATTCTAAAGGAAATTTAATTTTAGCAACAAAGGTAATAATTAACAAATAAATAAAACACATTGACAACGCTTACATTGTTT
>ERZ1106944.1017-NODE-1017-length-11519-cov-11.725576_pt1 | contig 11519 bp, 6 predicted proteins | sample MGYA00403672_ERZ1106944 | MGnify/ENA primary metagenome ERZ1106944 (study PRJEB35170, sample SAMEA104062454) | human gut metagenome | biome: human gut; feature: human-associated habitat; material: faeces | place: Denmark | collected 2012-10-16 ...
GCCTTCAGTCTGCATTGCAGGCAGAAACCGTTATCGCATGAACAAGCGGAAAGAAAGTCTGTATGGCAAAGAACCGGCTGCGGGAGAGGGACAGGAAATGATTCGTTTTAACAGGAAACGGGATATGTTGTTAGAATATAACGAAACAGTCCCGGCACAGGAGTGGATGTCCGGAGCACGTGTCGAGATATTCCGTGAATTACAGGGATGCGCAGGTTGCGGAGAAGCACTGGGTAATGCTCCCGTTGCGGAGCTTCCTTTATTCAAAGAGGTAGTGGAACGCCCGAATCTGGAAATAATGGTGGCACAGGCAGAGGAGAAACGCCGTTCTTTCACCCGCAGCGCATATCTTAATTTTAAAGTGAACCAGTCGGCATTGCTTGCCGATTATATGAATAATCCTGCCGAACTGGCTAAAATCTATTCGTCCATTGATTCTATCCATGAAGATGATAACTATCGTATTGCCCGGATTAAGATAGTGGGCTACTCATCGCCGGAAGGCAATTATGCCGCCAATGCCCGCCTTTCCGAACAACGTGCGAAAGCGTTGGTACAAAACCTGAAACATGTCTATAAGCTGGACGACAGTATGATAGAATGCCGTTCGGTGCCGGAGAATTGGGAGGGACTAGCTGCATGGTTGCGCGAATACTGTCCTTCCTATATGCAGAAAGTGCTTGATATTATCGGGCAGACTCCCGAACCGGATGCACGCGACGCGAAGATAAAAGCTATCGACGGCGGAAAAATCTATAATGCCTTACTGCAAGAGGTATATCCGAAGCTGCGCCTGGTGGAATATACAGTCAGCTATACGGTGGTTCCGTTCTCCGTGGAGCAAGGGCGGGAAATAATCAAGACGCGCCCCGACAAAATGAACCATAACGAAATGTATCAGGTCGCAGTCAGCTACGGCAAAGGTTCGGACGAATACAACAGGATTATCCGGATGATTGCCGACCGCTTTCCGAGTGACAGGATGGCTAACAACAACGCCGCTATCGTAGCATGGGAAATGGGAGATTATGATGCGATGCGGATGTACCTGAAACGTTTGGAAGGTATAAAAACTGAATAATATAATCTGAAACTTATACTTAGTAATTAACATTTTAGTATTCATTAAATTTTAAAACAATGAAATTGGACAAATCTTTTTTAACGCTGTTTGTCGGACTGGCGATGGCAGCATGTAGTAATGATGAAGAGATGGCAACCGGCGGACAAGACCAGTTGCCGGTAGACGGCAGGGAGGCTTATATGTCCGTATCTGTGACAATGCCTAAAAGTACGGGAACACGTGCTCCGGGAAAAGACCATGGCAGTGCGGAAGAACAGAAAGTAAACGAAGTGCTTCTCGCATTGTTTGATGCGTCGAATGTTTGCTTGGAAACAAAGACATTGGGTACAACCGACTATATCTTGAATGTAGGTGGTGCTGATAAGTCAGGATATGACGGAAAGGCATTCAAAGTACCTTCCGCTACCGACAAAGTACTGGCAGTAGTCAATCCGAGTGACAAGTTCAAAAGGGCCTGTGTGGCTTCCGCTCCCTGGTCTGTCATCAATGGTGCTGTGGAGCAGACACTTGATGAAGTGATTGGAGCATCAAAGGACAACTTTATGATGATTAATGCCGGCGACAATACAAACCCTACTAACGGAGCATTGGCGGAAGCTAAAGTAAAAAAGGTTGGCGACGCGGGTATTTCTGACGTTGCTGCCGCGATAGCCGCAGCCGAAACTGACCGTTCAAAGATTTTTGTAGACCGTATAGTTGCTAAAGTTTCTTTGGGAACAAATCCGGCCGGCGTCATAGTTCCTGCCGGAGTGACCTGTACATTCGGTAACTGGGCATTGAATGTAACCAACAAGAGCATGTTCCCATATTCTGAAATAGTAATGCCTGCCGGAGGTTCTGCTGATGCAGATTATAGAATTGACCCGAACTATGAAAAGGCAGGATTCAATGTGTCGCAGTTCAACTACCTGAAAGTATCTGATAAAGGTGTTTTGCCTGCTGACTTCTCTCCCATGACAGACAGCAAATACTGTCTTGAGAACACAATGGAACATGACGCGCAAACCCAGGCGCAGACTACGGCTGCCGTAGCAAGTGCGGTTTACACTCCTAATTCATTTACTGTGGGCGAAAGCTGGTTCCGCCTTTTGGGTGTCACTTACAAGACATTGGCTGATTTGCAGGCAGTATATAATGCTGCGGCTGCTGGTACACCGGATGCGGCACAACAACAGATAATCGATCTTTGTGACCAGTTCTATGCACGTATTGCCAAAGCCGCCACTGCACAAGAAAAGACTGTCGGTGCTGATTTTGCCTCTATTACTATCGCCGAACTGGACGACCTTAAGAGCGGTGGCGAATACTCCAAACCTGATGCAACAGCCGGCGAAACAGTAGGTGTGGAATACTTCCAGAAAGGCGTATGCTACTATAACATCCTGATTCGTCATGATGACGAAATCACTGAATGGATGGCACATGGTAAATATGGTGTTGTGCGCAACAACTGGTACACATTGACTATCAACAGCGTGAAGCAACCGGGTACTCCCTGGATTCCTGACAAGACAGATCCTACTGAACCTACAAATCCGGGTGAAGACGATGATGATAAAGAAGCATATCTCTCTGTAAATATTACAGTTAACCCATGGACTACTTGGAGTCAGGGAGTGGATTTGTAATGACTGATATATCGGGCTAAAATAACAATTAAAATTATAAGAAGGCGTTATGATACGGCGCAGCTTGTCTTATGACGCCTTCTTTTTTCCTCTTTTGTTTTTATTCAGCCGGCGGAGGCTTATTTCCGTGAATCAAGACCTTGATATGAAAAACTTGATAAAAACAGGTCTTGCCATACAGACAAGTTTTAAGACTTGTCCACTAAAGCAGATTATTCCGAGAAAAGCACAAAGGCGCTTTTCCACACCATATATGAAATTAGAAAAATAATAGAACCATAGATGATTATGAGAAAGATAATGAATACAAAAGGTGCCGTCCGGCAGATAAGTTATGGAAGTTGCCTGTTATTACTGCTTGTACTCTTTTCTTGCACATCCATAGATGAGACACTGTCGGAATGTCAGTTATATGTTAGTTTCCGGTATGACTATAACATGGAGTTCACCGATGCTTTTGCGGCTCAAGTGAATCGTGTCGATGTGTTTGTATTCGACAAGGATGGCACGTTTATCATGAAGAAGAGTGAACAAGGGAAAACTCTGGGCAGTGGCAGCTACCGTATGCAGTTACAACTGCCAATTGGGGAATACCGGATAGCTACGTGGGCGGGAATGAGCGATGCCTTTGAAATGCCGGAACTGGTTGCCGGAAAATCGACACTGAAAGATTTGACGGTAAAAATGAAACGGGAAGAATCCTTGATACATAATAAAGTTTTGGAACCTCTCTGGTATGGTGAGGTACAGACCGTAAACTTTACCGGCAAACAGGAACAGACGGAAACGGTCCGCCTGATAAAGAATACCAATAAATTCCGCTTTATTCTGCAAAAGTCTGGTCCGGGAGAAGAACTGGATATGAATGATTGCCTGTTCGAAATCCGTGCGGACAACGGATATTACGACTGGAATAATGACTTGCTGGATGACGACATGATTAGTTACCAGCCGTATCATCTGGAAAAAGTGGAAGATGTGGGCATTGTGGCAGAAATGAATACCATGCGCCTGCTCGAACATAAAAAGGTATACCTGACGCTTACACGCAAGTCGGATAGTAAGGAACTGATGAAGGTTGACCTGATACCTTACCTGCTGCTTACTAAAATGGAAGGGCACAATATTCCGGCGCAGGAGTACCTCGACCGTCAGAGCGAGTATGCGATTGTCTTTTTCTATAACCCGGAATTATTGAATTTCCTTTCTACTAAGATTATGATTAACGGCTGGACTATCTGGCTGAAAGGCGAAGATCTCTGATAAATAAACAAAGATTGATGAATATGAGATATAAAGGCTGTATATGGTGGGCGTGGTTGCTGTTGTTCTTATTTTCCTGTACGGAAAGCGGACAGACAGTTGATCCGCTAAATCCCGGAGAAGTACGGATGAGCATGAATATCAGCACACGTGCCACGAGTGACCCGGAAGTGTTGAACGCGAATGAAACCCGCATCAGCCGGCTACGCATCTATGTTTTTGACGGCACGTCACTGGATAAGATGTATTACTGGCAAGGGCTTTCCGCTATCGACGGGACTTATACTACTCCGGTTTTTACGGTGAAAGCTGCCACCGGGAAAACATTGTATGCCATTGTAAACGAACCTGTTGACCTTGATACCCGTATTATATTGGAGTCTGTGGATCATCCCAATGACTTGGTGGACGTACAGTATCAAATGGCGGACTACTTATCCACAAGAACCAATGTGGTGGAATACACTAAAGACTACTGTCTTCCCATGTATGGAGAACTGGCAGGAGTGGACGCGGCGGAGGGAACGACGCAGACAGTCAACATGCGTGTAGACCGTGCTGTGGCACGTGTGGATGTTTATATGCGGAAGGAGGCAAAGAACTGGGAGGAGGTCTTGATGCCTACCACATTGGTTGTGACTGGAGTTTCCAAGACAGGATTCGTATCCCCAAAAAGAACAGGAAGTTATGCGTCTTCCGTTCTCAATCTGCTATCGAGAAAGAAAGTCAGTGAGATCCCTGAAGAAACTTCTCCTGAAGACAAGGGCGTGCTGGCTTACTCGTTTTATATTCCGGAAATGGAGTGTAAAAACAATAAACTGAATATCGGTTTTGATGATTACGATATGATAGAGTTGGGTGTGGATTCGGATAATTCCGGCAAAGCGCCTTTGGAAAAACTGGAGCGTAATCATGTTTATCAATTACTGTGCCGGTTCATGCAAAAAACAGTCTATTTGGATATAAACTTGACAGTGTGTCCGTGGATAGCGTTAGAACCCCAAGTAGAAGAAGTGAACGATATACGTATAACAAACTGTTATGTGGTATCGCCCGGCGGAAGGGTGCACATTCCCACTGACGGGGTGTACAAGGCATGGGCACAAATGGATGAATTTGAACGTACACCTATTCCCGATGGTGAGGTTACGGCCGAAGTACTTTGGGTAGATGGAATGGGGGTAGTGCCGGCTTCCGGAGTGAAGGTTATGAATGCGGAAAAACGTGATAAAGCTTATATCAGTGTGGAAACGGAAAATCAGTCTGGCAATGCAGTGATAGCGATGAAAGTGAATGGAAAAATTTACTGGAGCTGGCATATCTGGTGCACAGACTATGATCCGAATTTAGAAGAGGGACAACAAGAGTTTAATGGTTATACTTGGATGGATCGTAATTTGGGGGCCACATATAATAACTATGATGAGAAGCAGGGAGGAATTGAGTCTAAGGGATTTCTATATCAATGGGGGCGGAAAGATCCGTTTCCACCAGCTAAGGGTTGGCTTTATACGGAGCCTGAAGAAGAATTGTATAGCGTCACTGGCGAAATTAAGCCTATTACTAAAATTAGTGTATCTACGTCGGATATTAATAATATACCGGGTTCAGTGAATAATCCGATGGCATATTATACAGCACCCTCACAACTCCTCTGGTTTTCGTACTCTACCAAGTATCCTTATTTATGGAATACGAAATCTGGAAAGAAAACGATTTTTGACCCTTGTCCGGATGGTTGGAGAGTTCCTGCCGGCAAAGATGGCATATCTACTCCATGGGAAGATTCTGGTCTGGAGCAGGTTTTCTATGAAGAAAGATATGGTGGCGGATTTGCTGGTAGGAGTGATATTTATTATCCTGCAGCAGGATATAGATACGGGAGGACTGGGGAGCTGTCAGGATCCTTGGGGCAGGTTGTCATGCTTCGGGCAGGAAACCTTGACCGATCTATGATGTGTCGGAACATGTGTCTGTATTGGACAGAGCGTATTCACGGTAAGGGTGAAAGTGTTATTTGGGATGAAGCGACTGCAGGTGCTGTACGTTGTGTGAAAGAGTAAAAATGGAGGTTACATCTATGACGAATAAAATGGTAATAGGATATAAGTTTGCTTTTATACTGCTTTTATTATCTTCATGTGTGGAAGATATTAGAAATTGTGATATTGGCAATGTGGACAACATGATACCCGACGGCAAGGAACGGATGGAACTCCGTTTGGTAATACCCGGGGGAAAACAACCGGTTGTCCGAAGCATAGAGAATGGAACGACCGGTGAGAACGAGGTTGAGCGGCTTTTCATGGATGTTATGAATAGCGGGACTGTGATAGCATCCCGTTCCACAGCAGACGGAGCATTGACATTGACCCCTACGGATGTTGATAGTGTCTATACGGTTTCTACACTGTTTGATATAGGGACATTGGAGGCGGGTTACACCTTGCGTGTACGTGCCAATGAAGACACTCCCGCAATAATCTCCGGACAGCCGGTTTCCCCTTTCTACATGTCAGGTACGGGAGTGATTGAGGACGGCATAAATAGAAATTTCAAAGCTTCCGTGCATTTGTTACGGGGAGTTGCCAAACTGCGGACTGCTGTTCGGACAACCTCATTTACTGTTCCGCAGGGATTGATGATAGGAGATGTAAAAATACAGGTGGTTCATGCTGCAGATAGGATTCGTAAGTATGCTCCGTTCTCTTCTCATGCCAATGAGGCTGTTGTTGAAAATCTGCCGGCATCTTCATTAAATTATCCGGATTATCCGGAAGTAAGCTTATATGATATACTTGCTCATGAACAAGTGGAGATTAACGGTGAAGCTATTACTTTTTATCCATTATTCGTTTATGAAAATTATCTGGAACAGGAAGAGGAGTATGACCCGGCTATTAACGTGACATCATTGAAACTGACTATTCCTGTGACGGACGGAATAGCTAGTCGGGTGATAGAACGCACGATACCTGTAAAAGCGGAAGATTCTTATCGGATGAAACGTAATCATATTTATTCGGTGGACGTACAAGTGCTAAGTCTTGATGAAGTGAAAGTATTCACAGATATGCTTGATTGGGAAGATGTAGGGGTTACGGGTGATATTGTAGGTACTGACTTTTATATAGACAGGGCTGCAAGTAAAGGAATAACCCTGATTAAAGATATTGTTGATCCGGTGAAGCTGGTGAAAGTGGACTGTCGTACTCCGGGACGTTTACGAATCAGAGCCTTGAAACCTAATAAGACAGATTTAATGCCAATAACTGATTTACAACTGTATTGTAATGGAATAGCGGAAACAGATAAATTGGCGGATAACAGTGGCATTTATGACCTTACTGCTGCGCAAGTAATGAATTTCTATTGTACAACCGGTAGTATTCCCGCTAATTATGAAGGTGGTTTTATCGAAATTTCTTCCGATAATGTACATGTGGAATATATTCCTGTCAGTTCATTGGATACTTTTATTCCATTGGATACGGAAGGGACTTCCAACAGTTATATAGCAGATAGAGGTGCGGCGTCTTATTCTTTCACAGCTACCATAATGGGAAATGGAGCAAACGGTATTATTGACGAAGGGAAGTTTGAAGACGCAAGTGGCAATATCTTGACAAAAGCCGGTGGTGCCAACATACATCCTTTATCGGCCAAATTGCTTTGGCAGGATACGGATGAACTAGTGGAACAGGTTGCTTTAGTCAATGGCAGGGTTCAGGTGAAAATGGGACGAAGCCGGGGAAATGCATTGATAGCTGTTTATGATAAGGCTAATCCTAATGCGGAGGATGCGAAAGTGTTGTGGAGTTGGCACCTTTGGTGTACGGCTGTGCCACAAATAATAGAATTTACTGTACCAAAGACTGGCAATAAATATATAATGATGGATCGTAATCTTGGGGCAACAACTACTGGGCCTGCTTTGGGGACTACTCAGGGATTGCATTATCAATGGGGACGTAAAGACCCGTTTTCCGCTTCATTGACTTATGATGGTAACTCGACCACTTTATATAATGTCAGAAGTGTCGGTTCTTGGAGAAAGGTAACTGATGAGGAACCGCTAACTCTTGCTCAAGCTATCAATAATCCGGATATATTTATTCATAGAACTTGGTCAGACGATACTTGGTGTACGAAAACTTCAGACTCCGAAACAACAGAAATGCGCTATGTGTGGGGTAATCCGGAAGGAACAATGGCCGATTATTATCCTAGTTCGACTATTAAAACAATTTACGATCCTTGTCCTGTTGGTTATAAAATATCACCATTTGATGCATTTTTTATTTTTAATGAGAGTGGGCTAAGTATGGATGGTCTTACTGTCTATGTAGAAGACAAGATGATTTTTTTGCCAATAACTTGTACTCCTGATTGGGCAGTTTCTCGAGCGATAAGTGGGATGTATTGGAGTTCGTCAGTTCATGGGCGACGTAGCGATGACTTTTATTGGCAAAAAATGGGAGCTTTACTTTATTTTTATCCGGAAGGTAATAGACTTTCTACGACTCTGTGGCTTGGATTTGTACAGGCTGGCTCTATACGTTGTGTAAAGGAATAATTCATTAGAAATCAAAAAAGTATAAATGAAATGAAAACAAAAATACAGCAACGCTTATATTATTTATTCAGAGGATGTCTATTAATTCTCTGCACAATTAATATTCCTTTGTTAGTTGGTTGTAGCGATAACAGTGAAACAGGAACCGTTGACTCCTTTCCGAAAAATGTCATCAGATTATCTATCCCTGATGCGGAACTAGTGCAAGTGCGTAGTGGGGCAAATGAGTCGGAATGTAAGATTAGCGGTATACAAGTGTTCGTATACAATGATTCTCACACCTCATCTCCTGTATATTATCAGGAGGGCACGACTGATTTATCTTTTTTGTTTGGAAATGGAACAGCGTCGCCAACCGTGACATTGAAAGAATACATTCCCGCTGACAAAGAACGAATTTATGTGGTTTGTAACCTGACTAATCGTTCTTCTGTATCAGGAACAGCTGATTTTCTTATAGATGAAACGGTTAGTGAGGAACAGTTAAGAAATTACGCGAGTCAAGGCTTGATAAGAGGTTTCTCTAATTTGAAAGATGAAGAACAGACATTTCCTATGTACGGTTGGATGGAATGGAATGAAAATGCTACCTCTAACGTGTGTCTATTAACTCGCTGTCTTGCAAAAATTACGGTTGATGCAGCAGCGGATTTGTTTTCAGGTAAAAAGGTCTATTGGGAATGGAAAAATCTGAATTATTCGAATTTTGTATTAGACAGCGAATATCGTGGCATTTATCAAGGAGCTATCAATGACGCCGCTACTTCCGGAAAGTATGATTTACTTTCTGCGACAACGCCTGTCGACGAGTCGATAGGATTGGTGACTACCTATTACCCTTTAGAGTACAAACATTCTGTTTATGCTTTAGGAAATGTGGTGGATGAAAAAAAGTTTTCCCAAGACCGTTCCATGTTGCTTCTTACTGTTCAGAATCCGGATGGCTCGAATAAGGAGTATTATCGTCTGGACTTTTGGGATAAGGAGACAGGAAAGTATCTGGATATAGTACGAAACCACGCTTATCGTTTCAATATTACGAAGCTGAAAAGTAAAGGATATACTTCCGCACAGGAAGCAATACAAAATCCGGGAAGTAATATTGAATATATAATAACAGTTTCTGAAAAATGGGCGCAAGAGTTCACTTCAAACGGGCAGTATCTGGTTCAGATGGATAGAGAAGAAATAAAGTTGTTGCAAGGTACAATAATGGACCCGGTGATAATGTTGAAGATAGAGTTGCAGGCAGATGATGCAGGAAATGTCAATTTGGATAATGTGACAACCCGTAAAGTACGTTTATTGGGGAAAGATAAAGAGTTAGTATCCCGTTTTTTCATTCAAACATTTTATAGCACGGATAATGAACATCTGATTCCAATAGATAATGGAATTGCCATGGATCCTATCCCTTCATATCCGGGTGTGGGAGAAAAAGTTACCGGAAACGAATGTGAGCTACCGTTGGATAATAAATATTGGATATATGCTACTGTGGTTGACGGATCTGTTCTTATGCCGACAGAGGGATTCTTGGAATTATCAATAGGCAATATGGTGAAGTATATCCCTTTCAGCATCATACCTCACACAGAAGTGTTCCCTGTGGATGATGATGGTCCGGCAAATTGCTTTATCACTCCGGTGACTTATGGCGCTTATTCGTTTGACGCTACGGTGATAGGAAACGGGACGGATGGTATAGTGGAGGAAACGAGAGTAAGACGTATAGGGAGTAAAGAGTTAGGTGAGGATATAGATATGTTTCATTTCAAGAACACATACGGTGAGGATATATCAGTCTCAAAAAATGTAGGTATAACTCCTAAATCTGCAAAATTGATATGGCAGGATAAGGAAAATGTTATTTCACAGGTAGCGTTTAATACTACTACTAATCGGGTTGAGTTTTTGAGTCATGACGCAGGAAACGGAGTTATTGCAGTTTATGATAATTTTGACCCGAATGCAGAGGATGCCAAGGTATTATGGAGTTGGCATATATGGTGCACAGCGAAACCTGATATTATAGAATTGGGGTTACCAACCAACGGAGAAACTTATAGTGGAATAAATTATAAGATTATGGACAGGGATTTGGGAGCGACAACCAGCACTCCTGATAAACTGACTACTCGTGGTTTGGGGTACCAATGGGGCCGTAAAGATCCTTTTAGTATACCGGATTCCTTTGAAAGTACAGAAGAGCCATTTATATATAATGTGCGTGGAGGTAGATTTAAACATACAGAAGTAGAAAAGAATGAAAATATAGGAACTATTGAGTATGCAATAAATCATCCTGCATCATTTATAATAAGTGATAACCATTATAGTGGTTATGATTGGTTATACTATACTGATATTAATACACCAGGTAGAGATAATCCCATTATAGGGAATCAATATTTATGGGGAAATAATCCTTATTCGCTGTATAGAATGCGTAATATAAAAATAATGAAAACTCTTTATGACCCATGTCCGGCAGGTTACAAAGTGCCTTCACCGGATGTATATGGGGTATTCTTGAAAGATCCAATAATAGATAAGGTTGTAGATTTGAATGTCAGTAGTGATGAATTTTATGGAAATATGGGAAAGGCATATTTTTATACTCCTTCATTTACTAAGTATGGAGCATATTGCTATTTTGGAGGAGAAAATAGTACACAGAAAGTATATTTTATCTGTACTAAGAGTCGCTATGGAAGGACTGATTATAGAGGATTTCAGAATATGACTTTCTATTTCGCTCATCTTTGTGGGACAATGACTTACTTTTATGGGGAGGGTATGAATACAGTAATGACATTTGGATTTAATCCTAATAATGGTGAAATTGGTTGTGGTTTCGGTGGAGGTAATAATTACTGGTTAGATCGCTCTGTTGCTGCACAAGTCCGCTGTGTCCGTGACGAATAAACATATATAATTCATTTTTAAATACAAACCTATGAACAAA
>ERZ1106944.1019-NODE-1019-length-11510-cov-33.632824_pt1 | contig 11510 bp, 28 predicted proteins | sample MGYA00403672_ERZ1106944 | MGnify/ENA primary metagenome ERZ1106944 (study PRJEB35170, sample SAMEA104062454) | human gut metagenome | biome: human gut; feature: human-associated habitat; material: faeces | place: Denmark | collected 2012-10-16 ...
GGAAAATTAAGTAGCCCAAGTGAAATAAGGGGAATAAGTGGGATAAGGATAACCTCCAGACAATGGTACTCTCCAATACAGATAAGGATCTTATGGGTATGGAGGTATGTCTATGTATGGGTGTGTGTTTCTTTGGGTGATGGAGGGAGTGTAGGAAGTCAAGGGAAACGAGCGGCGGCGATGGCGTGGGGTCGGCCCCGCTGGTCGTCCGTCCCTGTTTCCCTTTGGCGTTAGTGTAATATTAAAATCTGATACTGATATGACGAAAGAGGAAGCGAAAGAAAGGTTCGGTGACAATATAATAAACAAACTATTGTCGCTTGGTGCTGAACCGACAAATGTATGCAGGAATGACGATATTGTGGAATGGTGCAGTGATGGCTGCATAAAAGTGGGCGATATTGAAGTATGGGCTTACTATTACTTTTATGAGGGAGAGAATCCGGATTTATGCAATTGGGAGGATCGCATGAAAATAGATACGAAGGAATGTTTTTGGTAAAATCAAAAAGATATGAGAAGGAAGATTAATGTAAAATCTCTAGTATTTAAGAGCAAGAAAGAGATTATCCTATATGCGGAAGGTATGGGTACGTCGGATCTTGATTCCCCGCATATAAGTATTGACGCTGAATGGATTGGTAGGATATTCAAACGTTTCCCGGGAGAAGCGTGGAATAATAATATCATAAACATGAATATATGTGTTGAGTACGGAACTGGCGATCTATGGTATTCCAGAGTGAGGACATTTGAAGGAAGCTGTTGTGCGGAATATATTCTTACATCTAGAAAACCTAGGAAGAATAACCGGAGAGAGCTTGTGAATAATCCCGAAGATCAATTATTGGATTTTGATACGGTAAGGGAGACTGTATTTGGGATGAAGAAAGAATTAAACATTGATGAGAGTGTTAATGTGAAATTCGATTATGAGATTATTTGAGGTGGTTAATGATACCAAGGGGAATGCGGGCGGCTGCGGGGAGGCTGGACAGGCCTTGTCGCCAGCGCCGTCCCTTTTCCCTTGGCAACAATAGAAATAAATATGGACGAAATAGAACTACTAAGATTACAAGATGAAGCGCTATCTTACCTTCGTGATAATATTACAAAGGATGAGGCGTATTATATCCTTACGACCGATAAGGATATAATAGAGATTCTTATAGCTGATAAGAAGGACGGAAGCAAACGTATCAAGATTCTTGATGCGGAATATACTATAGAGAAGGATGATATGTTATTTCTATTCGATACTGATGGGGTGATAGATGAGTGTCTTTTGGTTGCCAGCTACATAGGGGTAAATATGTATTTTCGCAGGCAAGATGTCAACGCTATTTTGAATAACATCAATAGAGAGAAAGTTATGAAATATCCTTACATAGCTATTCAGTTAGATAATATACAGACTGTAGAAAAGCGTAGGGTTGTTTTTGAAATTACCGGGCATAGGATGGATGATAACAAAGAGAGAATAGATTTTATGTTTGTTTATTTTATGGCTAGAATGTTATGAGGGCGAGAAGGACTGTGAAAGAAAGAGATATTGTGAAGATATTGGTATTCGGGTATGATAGGACGCTTATAAAATCCATTAAGGATTCCGGATTCAGAAGTATGTCGGATGTAATATCGTACGCCAATAATATGGTCGGGGATAAGCCCATTGATCATATTAGGGTGTCGAATGAGGCTCGTGGGTGGTGTGGATCATATACTAATTATGGTAAAATGATAGATTAGTTTGATAGGAGGATATGATATGAGAAGGATTATAAAAGAGAAAGACGATATCAAGGTATCTATATTTAGTGGGGATAGATTGGCTCGTGTTTTCATTGATTCTGGGTATAGGAATATAGCTATGGTGATAGCCGATTGCGGCAGAATAGCTAATGGTTGTTATCATATACATCATATTAAGGTGGTAAATATGGATAGGGGATGGTATGGTACATACACCTTATATGGGAAGAAAATAGATTAGTCGGATAGTGAACAACAAAGGAGGTATATATGGATAATATTATAACAAACGCGGATGGCGTGAAAGTAAAAGTAAGAGTATATGATTTTGGCGACGAAGTGGCTGATAGATATACCATAGTATATGTAAATAAAAATATAAAGGATGGTTATGGGGTGGTGTATTATCCTGTTTTCTCATGTAGTGAGGATCCATTCCATCCATTAGGAGTGGGGATGTATGCGGGAGATTATTATCCGCATAGAAGTCATATGTACAATTTTGGTAAAAGAGTGAAGGATATAGATTCACTGCCAAAGAAAGTGATTGAATTTATAAAATATATTACACGATGAACGAAATAACTTACAACAATTACGATTTGGTTGCTTTTGAGCAGAATGGGGAAGTGGTAGTAGCCGTAACATTCTACAGGTATTACAAGAAGAAAGCTAAAGGTGAGGTTAATTATAGGTGGAGAACCAGATGCCTGGAATTGGTGGATAAGATCGTAAAACACCGTACCAAGGTGTTTACCGGTCAACTTATCCAGTTAGCGAAAGTGTATGGGGAGAAAAAGGTTATAAAATATCAAAAGGAGGAGGAAGAAGTATGTCAAAATACGATAGAGACGCTATAGAAATATATATACTGGATCATATAGATACAGATAATTATGGTAAGCAGTTTAAATATGATAGGGAATATCTATCTTTTATGCTTAACGTGTTCAAGGATGAGTATAAAGAACATATCAAAAGGGATGGGATTAAGAAAGCTTTTGAGGATTACATAATGAGCGTTCCATCCATATTTAGGATTCATATAGCGAATTGCGACATTATATATTTATTACGTTCATGGGGCGTGGAGTTCGATGAGGATGATGATGAGATATACATCTTGTATAAGAGGATCATAAGAGAGGTCTTTTTTAAGATGTGTGAGGATATGAAAGTTTGTTAATGTTGAACCAAGCCTTGGCGGGGCGGAAGGAATACCATGATCGTACGTGTGCGGATATGGTCCGGGGTCGGTTCCCGGCGCCTTGGCATAATTTAAATATAAATGATATGGGAGATAATATTTTAAGAAAAGCGGCTGATGAGTTAAAGAAGGCCGGTTGCAGGGTTTTCGTATGGCAGGATGATACTTATAATAGAGGTTGGAGTAAGGGTGATTATACGATGTTGTATTACGCCTTCCCTGATTCACCCAACATCGGGTATCTGAGTCATGGGGAATATGGGATGAGCGTAGCGTATAGTAGAGCTTATATACCGAGCTGTGGAAGTGGATCGGGGTGTTGTGTCAAGGAGGAAGCTACGTTTGACCTTGAGGCGGCGTTAGACGTGCTGAACGGGCCGTTACCTAGGTGGTGTAGGTCTTATGGGGTTTATCCAAAGCAGTACGATAATATTGATAAATGGTATAATAGCGATAATCATAACAAAAAATTATTTAAGGAGATTTGATATGGAGGTAAAAGATTGGGAAAATCTGGTTTTGAATACAGAAGTAGGATCACATTGTTTTGTTACGCTGATTGATAATAATGACATCAGTAGAGGTTACGCGCAGATCAGACGCGCGGAACATTTCGGGTATAACATCTGCTTCACTCGGTTATATGGGAATAAGTTTTATTTCGAAAAAATAGAGGAAGGACGTACGCAACAATACATCAATAGGAGAAAATAATATGGTGATAGAATTTGATTTTGAGATATACAAAAACGGAGATTACGATAAGGTGTATCTCCGCAACGGGAAAGAGCCAAGAGTATTATGTGATAATGGGAAGGGAGATCGCCCTATAGTCGTGATGGTTGAGGATGATAACGCGAATGATTATATTATTCTTCGTTATAACGAAACTGGCAGGAGGAATATTAATGGTAAATCGAGTCTTGATCTCATGTTATCTGTAAAAGAACGGGAGCCAGAATTATGGGTTGTCGTTATATCTTACATGGATAATAAGGATAAGAGGCAAAAGATGGTCTTGCCTAATTTTTTCTCAAGGAATATAGGAGGAAATATATATCTTCAAGGAAGCTCTAAATCGAATGTATCATATTATGTTGGTAGGTTAGAAGAAGATGGGTGCTTCGATGAGCTGTGCGAGAAGATAAGGGTAAAAAGAGATCGTATTTATAACATGGAAATAATATCACTATCAGATGACAAGGCGACAGTTTAATCAGTTGATAAATGAGCTAGACGGCAAAAGCCCGTTTATCGTATTACATAGGGATGCCGTTGCGCCTAAATACGTGGGCGTGGAGGTGTCGAAGGATGGGATGGTATACAGATATGCGATAATAGGGATAAACGATGAGTATAAGGCCAAAAAAGCCCTTATTTCGAAAATATTAGGCATAGCTAGTTACCTAAATGGCAATAAGCCCTTAAAAAAGGGTTAATTAGATGTATTTATGGCCTGCGGCATCATATACGATATAATGCCATAAATGACGTTGTATAGAGGATATGTATGATAATATGATAGATAACGCATTCGTGTCTTGACATCATAATATTATGCCATTATATCCTCTTTTTGTATAAAAAGAATAACAAGTAATATAAATATCTTGAATATGGATGAGATTAATATAGGAGATGAAATTGTGTTTAATATAACCGGCAACCATAATATAGGATACACTAAAGGAGAAAAGTATATCGGGACAGTGTTAAGTAGGGATCACCGATCACGCCTTTATGTACGGACGATAGGAATGCCTAGGGCTTGTATTGATGAACGGGACGTGGATAAGATTATTGATACGGGTGATGATTTTGATATGGATGAGGCGATCCCGAATCCTGTGGCAAGGGAGTTGTATAAGTTGATGAGCAGGTATATTTATACGTTCGGAAAGTCTCATGAAAATATAAACGGATATATCGTGTATGAGTGTATAATGATGGGTAGGGATTTAAGACACAATGTTATGTGCCTGTTACATGGTCGTGGATTTGAGATACGGCATATTGATAGTTATTCTTGGTGGATGACTAATGAGAGGCTGATGTCCGAGGTAACATACACGGAGGGTGATATTCATATAATTGTTCATGAGTGCATGGAAGATTATGTGGATAATGTGAAATTCGGGGAGGAGTTTTATAAAAACAAGGGAACGTGATAAGATACTTACTTGTGATGGCGATGATAATATTAACACCGCCAAAAGGAAACGGAGGCATGCCCCTCGCCCCGAAGCCGGCCGTGATCGAGGCACGGGTGTGGGATAGGCTGGCGGCCGCCTTGTCTTTCGTGGAGTCAAGGAATGACGATCGGGCGTATAACGCCTCATCCGGGGCTTTAGGGAGGTGGCAGATGAAAAAGGTGTATGTAGATGAGGTTAATAGGATATTGTGTCTTAAACGGGAGAAAAAGCGGTATAGATACGATGATAGAACAAATCCTGTCAAGGCTAGGGAAATGTTCGAGATATATCAATCTCATCATAATCCTAAAAAGGATATAGATCGGGCTATAAGATTGCATAGGGGACTACATTCTACTAAATATGTTAAAGAGGTTAAGCGTAAATTGAGAGAATAAAAAGAATATAGGAGGATAAAGACATGGACGAGAATAAAGTGATACGGCCGATGGATTTTGTTCGGCTTACAAATATTGACGAATTAAATGTGATTAAGGACACTAAAAACCATATAGGGCTGGTCAAGGAGGTCAGTCGGGACGGGAGAATGAGTATAATATGGATAGGTGAAACTTATAGTCAGTTGGCGTGGTTCAAATCGAGCGAGTTGGAGGTGGTGGATAACCTTGTGAGCATCCTGACATGCGGGCTGGCTAACTTTCGCGGAGACGGAAAAGAGAGCGCGGATAAATTTTATTCGATTGGCTAGAAATAAGGACAATTAATTAGAGGAGAAAATTATATGGATCGTGAGACATTAGTAAATATCGTTTATAGCGGTAAAGTAAGATTTATACCAGTAAGAAGATGTTCATTATGTGATGAATATATAGGATATAAATTCGTTAAGATGTACAATGGGAGTATAATCCCAGTATTTTCTAGTGGATGTGGATGCTGTGGGGTTAATAATGGACAATTGTTTGAGAGGACATGGGATGAGATGCTTGACTTTATCAATGAATCTCAAAACAAGCCTATGGATAAGAGGACAGAAGCGGATGAAATTATATTAAATAAATTGCAAAATGGCTATAAAATCTTATAAAGGATTCGACAAGAATCTTAGATGCAGAGACTTCCAATACAAAATTGGAGGGATATATGAGATGGATGGAGAGATCAAGGTGTGTAACAGAGGGTTTCACGCTTGCGAAAGCCCGTTTGATGTTTTTGATTACTATACTATGATAGATTCTAGGTTTTGCGAAGTAGAGCAAGACGGGAATATATCCAAGGAGGATAGAGGGACAAAGATTTGCTCCTCGAAAATAAAAATAAAAGCAGAGTTAAAATTGGATAACATGATCAATCTTGGAGTTGAGTGGCTAAAAGATATCACATCGCCTGAAAAAATAAAAACGAGCATAAAGGATAATTCATCCGGCAACAATGCCCAGATAGGATCATCCGGCAACAGTGCCCAGATAGGATCATCCGGCAACAATGCCCAGATAGGATCATCCGGCAACAGTGCCCAGATAGGATCATCCGGCAACAATGCCCAGATAGGATCATCCGGCTACGATGCCAAGATCGGCTCGTCTGGCTACGATGCCCAGATTGGTTCGTCCGGCAACAATGCCCAGATAGGATCATCCGGCTACGATGCCAAGATCGGCTCGTCTGGCTACGATGCCAAGATCGGCTCGTCCGGCGACGATGCCAAGATCGGCTCGTCTGGCTACAATGCCAAGATCGGCTCGTCTGGCTACGATGCCCAGATTGGTTCGTCCGGCAACGATGCCCAGATCGGCTCGTCTGGCAACAATGCCAAGATCGGCTCATCTGGCGACGGAGCCAAGATTGGCTCGTCCGGCAACAATGCCAAGATTGACAGCACTGGCAAAGACTGTGTCATTATGTGCGCAGGTATTAACCCAGTAGCAAAAGCCTCAAAAGGATCATGGATAACACTATCCGAGTGGTCTTATTCTGAGGGAAAACAAAGATATATCCCCATTTGTGTAAAAACGGAATTTGTTGATGGAGAAAAGATAAAAGCAGATACATATTACAGTCTGAAAGGGGGAGTTTTTGTGGAATGGATCAATGATTAAGAGGAGGTGTTATATATGAAATGGATGGTAATAAAAGGGGTTAGATATCCTAGTTCCATGATATCAGCATTTGCGGCATATAATATGGATAACCCCTTCTTGAAGGTCAGGATAAGAAACAAGTATCATATAGTGCCTTTTGATGATGTTAATAAGATGGCTAGTCAGATGGTGTATTTAATGAACAACTATCCTGATTTCGTTCAGATAGGGAGATGGTGGATATCCAAGAAGACGGTGATATCTTGGGTTCCCAAGGGGCAGGCCGTGGACGGATCGGGCTGGGTCATATCCTTTACCCTGTCCTTTAGTTTGGATAATGGGACTCAAATTAAGTTTGATGAAGAAGGTGAATACCTAAGTGAGATAGATAGGTTAAACGAGTTGTTTAATGTAATATTATAAGGGAGTATGTTGATAGATGTAAATAAATGGATTGATAAAAACGGGAGCTTCGATGAAGCCGGCGGATTGGATTTTAAGTATGGGGGAAAATAAGAAGAAACAAACACCACGCCGGAACTTAAAAGATTGGCATACGAACAAATGAAGGAGGTAAACGATGGAGACAGTAAGATTATCAGATTACTCTTCTTATGATAAAAACAAGGGAGGAATACAAAAATTGCGTCACAAATTCAGGAATCAAATACTTGAATATTGGGGAGAAGATACCGGGATTTTGATAGGAATAACCATGGTATATGAAAGACATTTGTGGAACGAGGAAGTTAAAGTAATATGATTATGGACGATAATAGGATAATGGAAGCGGCTAAATTGATAGCCAACTTCTCAGCAGCCTTAATACAGGCTATAGGGATGATGAGTGAGAATATAGAGAGGGCTAACAGAGGGGAATCTCTGGCTTATACCGAAGATCAGTTTATGAAACTAATTCAAGATAACGGAATAACGTATAACAATGTGATACAAAGGGGTTGGAGATTATGAAAGACGTAGAAAGAGTAAATGCATTAAATAAAATGCTATTAAATGCGAACGTAGTAGCTTATGGGGCTATGGTTGATTTGATTAAAAGAACAGGGAGACTTGATCTTGATGTGAGTAGCGTAGGCCATATAGATGATTTTCCGGCTGAAATAAGGATCTTTACCGATAACGGGTTGATTTGTTTATCTATAACATCCGTGTATTTATCGGGGGAAGATAATTTGATGGTTGATGGATATGATGAAAACAATGATAAAGTTGATGGGGTGAATGTTTATTACGACCAGATAGACGAGGTAGTATATCTGGTTAAAATCATATTAGAAGAAATGGAGGGAAAAAATCATGGGGAAAGCAGTTAAAACAGATATAGAATATAAGGAAATATTAGAAAAATCACTATCAGCAATCCAATATCTAAGAATACATGGATTCTCGACGTACATGGAATCGGAGGGAATTGTTAATAGGATAATGATGTTTAAGGATAAGAATGAGATGAGGAATCGAAGGATTAAATCAATTCTATAGTGGTTGATCATAATGGTAGAGAGATATAAGTACAAGTGTATTGATGCTTATGAGGAGCCGGAGAATCCAATGGAATGGTTGCCGTGTCCACGATGCGGCCTCCGGCCTTTGGTCTGGGAGTTCGATAACGGGAGGGTTACGGCGTGGGGCTGTTGTTTGTTATCGAGTGGTGGGCAGTCCAGAGCCTCAAATACGGTAACATCCAATAGTCTCCACGCTTCTTTTATTTAGAAACCACCGAACGAAGGGGACAGGGAGGGCAAAAACAAACACACAATGAAAAAAGCATTCTTATTTATCAGTACGGCATTCTTGTTATCAAGTTGCGCAGCGGTAAAGTCTCCGGTAACAGGTTATGTCTATCAAGAGACTCAATCACCTTATAATATATAAAGGGGATCTAAGCAAAAGAAGATTGAAAGATAAGAAATTGTTTTGAGAAAGGTAAACAATCTCAAAACAATAAATAAGGTTTAGAAAGGTTCATAGAATGTAGTAAGATCAAAAATGTGAACTTCTTCAAGATCAAAAAAAAGAAAAGATTTAATAACATTTAAAAATATAGAAATCAAATGAGTTTAAAAAGAAGTATGCTCAAAACATTAGCAATGTTAGCTATGGAAAGTGCGATGACTGCCGATAAAAATATTTATTCTAATCAGAGATTGTCAAATGAAGGGATGAGATTCAATCCTGATTATCGACGCCCATCGACTTCTAGAGAGTTGAAAGAATTCACGATTAAAGGACAAAAGATCTGTGCATACTCAAGAAAAGATGCAATCAAAAGACTTAAAGCAAGAGGGGAATTATGAAACAGACAGTAGAAGTAGCGATTGAATACGCAGGATCGGTTATTAGTTCGTTTGGAACAAATGGAGTACCGAACGGCATTTCTGCCATTAAAGAGATGATTGCTTCTGGTTTTAAATCCGGTGCCGAATGGCGGTCAAAGCAATCACCGTGGATAAAAGTAAGCGATGGGCTACCGGATGTAGATGATTATTATCTTGTCACTGATGGAGAAAGTATTTCCATGGCTTACTTCTTTAAAGGCTGGGGCAAATTTGCCAAGTATCATAAATATCCGCATCCATTTTACGATGACGGGGTAGTTAAATTATATATGCCAATACCTCCGATCTCTTTAGCACTTGAAGGAGATAGAGGGATATTAAACATAGGTGAATTTAAAAGAAAGGAGAATGATTATGAGCAGAAGTAAGGAATATAAAACGATAAAGAATTATATCCATAATGAGCTTGGGCTTACGAAGGAAGATATAATCAATGCAATTAGATCTGATATAGTAAAATATGTTGAGGAGTGTATATGTAATATTTACGGGAATGATAATAGTATAGAGCAGATGATTAAGTTTATGGTAGATAATGAGCTTAAAAATAAAGATTTTAATGTCATTCCAAGAATGGTAGAGAAAGTATTAAAAGATAAGATGTTAAACGATATAGAGATTATTATAAGAAACAAGAATATAAATGATTGAGGATATGAAAGATGAGGATATTTTAGATAAGGCAAGAATGGAGGGCATGAATCAAGGGATATGGCTGGCGGTTCAGGAGCTAGCCCACGACGGGCGATGGACGCAAGCCGCGGAGGAGCTGATATCTTCTTGTGGATTGACCGAGGATGAATGTAGGAAGCTGCAAGAAGAAAGCGAATCATTCAATGATGAGATGATTAAGTTTATTGACAATATGTTTGGACGTGAGAATATGATAAGTGAAGGCAGTACTATAAGTGAAAACGATACTATATGTATAAATATTAAGTATCATAAAATAGGGGAAGTCTTTAACTATAAAGTTGGTATGTCTGAAATGACAATGGCTCTGAGTTTATATTCAAGCCCGGCGTGAATGTGATTGTAGGCAAGAACGGGAGCGGGAAATCAACCCTCCTGAATATGATATCGAAGTACATGTTGTGCGAGAAAAAGATGTGTTCTGAATTACCGTCAGAAGCATTGCATTTCCCGGATATATTTGATGATGACAAGGTGCTTGACGGGATCAGTATTAAGTCGGATTATATCGGGAAGGTATTCCATCTCCTACAACAAACTGAAATGAGAAAGGATGATATATTGGATAATATCAATAATTTAAGTTTGTATATGAATGGAACATCTAGATCCTCTGGGGAGAAGAACCTTCATGCCATGAACTCGCTTTTTAATTTTGTGTTTAACCAAGATGAGTATGCGTTTCCGATACAGAAGCTTATGGAATTTAAGAAAAAGTCAAATGAGTTCTGGGCAAACAGGATCGACAATCTTTTAAAATACTACAAAGACAATCATGTGGTATTAATGGAGAAGGATTTTGAGTATACAATCCTTATGGATGAGCCGGACAGGAATTTAGATATTGACAATATCATGGATCTGTACAAGGTATTGTCATTTCATAAACCGCAAACACAAATTATAGCCGTAATTCATAACCCGGCTTTGATTTACAAGTTGAGCAAGCCGGATTGCGTGAACTTTATTGAGATGACAAAAGGGTATTTGAAGAAAATTACTGGTTTTATGAATAAAAAATAAGAAAGGAGATGAGAGAAGAATTGAGAACAATAGGATCAAAAGGACGCCATGTGTTTACAGCAACCTTTGTTAGATTTGGATTTAGGAATGGATACATTGGACCTGTAAAAACGATGCTTTTACAAGATGTGACACTTGATAGCAAAATAGTATCAGATCATTTGTGGTTCGATTTAACAAAAGGATTTATCCCCGGCATGGTATAGGGCGGCAGTGGAGTTTCAAGGTAGGCCGGAGCAGG
>ERZ1106944.1028-NODE-1028-length-11415-cov-44.402729_pt1 | contig 11415 bp, 7 predicted proteins | sample MGYA00403672_ERZ1106944 | MGnify/ENA primary metagenome ERZ1106944 (study PRJEB35170, sample SAMEA104062454) | human gut metagenome | biome: human gut; feature: human-associated habitat; material: faeces | place: Denmark | collected 2012-10-16 ...
CCGCAAATTGAGTGGTACGCTGATCGAGACGGCGGTCAGTTCGCAAGGTCTCAAAAAATGCGTCTATGGCATCGGACTGAATGTCAATCAGACCGCTTTCTCCGACGACTTGCCCAATCCCGTGTCACTCAAACAGATTGTGGGCCACGACGTAGATCGCGAGCAACTGCTGCAAGAACTCATCGTCTCGTTCAAGAAATACTATGAACTGACCCGTGAGGGAGCCTATGGAGACATCTCCGAACTCTATTTTATGAACCTTTACCACCGCGACGGCTATTATCGCTTCCGGGACAAGGAGGGTGAGTTTGAGGGACGCATCTTCGGTGTGGAAGACGATGGGCGCCTGTTGCTCCACGACCGGCAGGGCTGCATCCGCGAATACAGCTTCAAAGAAGTGGAGTTTATGATCCCCGCAGCCCAATAGAGGGGTATTGTAACTTATTATAAAAGTAGAAATTTATCAATATAATCAGCAATGGCAAGATTTAAGAGAATACTGCTCAAACTCTCTGGAGAGAGCCTGATGGGCAAGCAGGGGTATGGTATTGACCCCGAGCGTTTGGCGGACTATGCGCGCCAGATTAAAGAAGTGCAAGAGATGGGTGTACAGATCGGTATCGTCATCGGTGGTGGCAATATCTTCCGCGGCCTGTCGGGTTCGCAAAAGGGCTTCGACCGCGTGAAGGGCGACCAAATGGGTATGTGTGCCACCGTCATCAACTCGCTCGCCTTGAGTTCTGCTCTCGGTGCATTGGGTGTCAAAAACAAGGTGCTAACAGCCATTCGTATGGAGCCTATCGGCGAGTTGTATAGCAAGTGGAAGGCCATCGAAGCCATGGAGGCTGGTTATGTCTGCATCTTCGGTGCTGGAACGGGTTGCCCCTACTTCTCCACCGATACGGGTTCGTCGCTCCGTGGTATCGAGATCGAGGCAGATGTGATGCTGAAAGGTACACGCGTGGATGGCATCTATACCGCCGACCCCGAGAAAGACCCGACAGCCACGAAGTTTGACGACATCACCTACGACGAGATCTATACCCGCGGCCTGAAGGTCATGGACCTCACGGCCACCACGATGTGTAAGGAGAACCATCTTCCCATCTATGTCTTCAACATGGATGTCTATGGCAATCTCGCCAAGGTGATGGCGGGAGAGGCTATCGGTACGCTCGTCCATAACTGATCAGATTCTGGAGAACGTATGTAGAACGATTTATGCAAATCGGCCACGCTATGTATAAATGGTAGAGGCCGCCGAAAAAGAAAACGGGGTTGGCAAGTGCGAATTAAATCGCTTGCCAACCCCGTTTTGAAATACTGTCCTCTTTGAAATCCCGCCCTTTCGGGGGATTCAAATAGGCAATGTCGTCAGGTCCTTAGCAGACTTTGTGGGAACCTTCGCTGATGACGACAGGATAGACCTCGGGGGCATGGCCATACTTCGCAGCGAAGCGTTTGGTCACTTCCTCGACGAAGTGGTCGTAGCGCTCTTCCTTGACGAGGTTGATGGTACAACCGCCGAAGCCACCGCCCATGATGCGGGATCCCGTGACGCCACACTCGCGGGCTACGTCGTTGAGGAAGTCGAGCTCTTCGCAGCTCACGTCATACTCGTTGCTCAGACCGTCATGGGTCTCATACATCTTCTGTCCTACGGTCTCGTAGTCGCCCTGGTTGAGTGCTTCGCAGACAGCCAGTACGCGGGCCTTCTCGCCCAACACATAGTGAGCACGGCTATAGTCCTCCTCGCTCACCTTGTTGCGGACGGCCTCCAGGTCGGTCCATTCAGCGTCGCGGAGCGTCTCGAAGTGGCGGTCGGGGAACTGGGCGGCGATGGCCGCGACCACATTCTCGCAACTTCTGCGGCGGTCGTTGTACGGGCTTCCAACCAGTTCGTGCTTCACCTTGGAATTGACCAATACGAGCTGGTATCCCTTCGGGTCGAAGGGGAAGTACTCGAACTCGCGGCTACGGCAGTCGAGACGCATCAGCTTGCCTGCCTGTCCGAAGACGCTGGCAAACTGGTCCATGATGCCGCAGTTGACCCCGATGTACTTATGCTCTGTGGCCTGTCCCGCCAAGGCGATGTCCCATTTCGACACCTTGTTGTCGGCAAAGAGGTCGTTGAGGGCGCAGCCGATGCAGCTCTCCAGGGCTGCTGAGCTGCTCATGCCCGCTCCAAGGGGTACGTCGCCCGCGAAGGCGATATTGAATCCCTTCACCTCCACGCCGAGCTTGCGAAACTCCTGCACCATGCCGTAGATGAAGCGTGCCCACGTGGCGCGCGGACCCTCAGAATCGTCCACCTTGAACTCCACGCGGTCCTTCAAGTCGATGGAGTAGCACATGATGGTGTTGAGACCATTGGGGCGCACCTCGGCCATAATGCCCTTGTCCACTGCGCCAGGGAAGACGAAGCCCCCGTTGTAGTCCGTGTGCTCGCCGATGAGGTTGATGCGACCCGGCGAGAAGTATATGTTGCCCGTCTTACCGTCGAAATGCTTGATAAAACGGCTTCTCACAAATTCTATGTCCATATCTTTTGCTTGTGTAATATATTGGTTTTAATGACGATATTTCTTCTCGTTACTCCACGGGAATGTCGGTATTGACATTCTTGGAGCCCCAGAGGGCGTAGTAGAAGATGTAGGCTGCGGCGAGGAGGACGACGACAAAGCTACCGATGTAGTTGTGTGTAAGGTCGATAACGAATCCCTGAAGGCCGATGACAACAGCAAAGCCAGCCACCATCATCATGAATGCGCCCGAAGCCTTGGCCGTGTATTTGCCCAGTCCCTCTGTAGCGAGGTTGAAGATGCCACCCCACATCACAGAGGCGCAGAAGCCGATGAGCATGAAGGCGAAGATGCCTACGGGAATCTCACCCCAGATGAGGCACATCTTGACGTAGTCGATGCCCGGGAACTGAATGGTCTGCTCTACGGGAAGCAGCATACCCACGGCCACGAGGACCATGGCCACGAAACTCACGGTAGTGATCATTGCCTTGGGTGATACCTTGCCACCCACCATGCCGCCGATGAAACGGCCGATGAGCATGAAGATGAAATAGACCGCGCTGAGCGTGCCCACATAGCCAGCGTCCATGCCGAGACCCGGGTTGACGGCGTCCTTGGCTGAGGTGAGGTAGGCGAGAATGTAGGTCGGCGGGCATACCTCGACGGCACCATAGACGGCGATGGCAAGCATGCCAAGTTTGAAGTGGCGGAAGGAGTAGCAGCTGTACTGGTCGTGGGTAGCTTCATGCTTCGGCTGTTGCGGCTCCTGGATCTTGGTGAAGAAAATGACCACAAGGGCGAAGATGAAGATGGCGAGGGCAATCATCAGAGCCGGCGTGGCTGCGGAGACTTTGGCCTTGCTGGCGTCGCCGATGAGGGCTCCCATGAGAATATAGACACAGACAGCAGCGGCGGAGTTGAATACTCCACCGATCTGTACAAGCTGGTTGCCACGGTTGCCACCTCCGCCGAGGAGGTTGAGCATCGGATTGACCACGGTGTTGAGCATGCACATGCAGAGGCCGGAAATGAAGGCGCCGATGAGATAAACCACGAAGCCGGCAGACCCACTGACCCACTGGAGAAGCAGACCGACAATGCCGACGATAAGGGCCATCAAGGCCGTCTTCTTGTAGCCGAATTTTGTGATGAGCAGACCTGCGGGGACACCCATGACTAAGTAGGCGCCAAAGTTGCCATAGTTGCCCACCTGCGAGAGAAACTCGGAGACGTTGAAGTTGTTTTTGAGAATGACGGCCATGGGCGAGCAGAGGTTGGTCACGAAGGCAATCATGGCGAACAGGAAGACCATCGCCAGGATGGCGATGATATTTCCTTGTTTTTTAGAGGAATTTTCCATTTCGGTGTTGTTGTTTTGTTTTCTTTCTTTGGTGGATGGATGGGCCGCGGTATCACGGCCGTTTGGGATGGGGTGGCTCCTGGGTGGCTGTGGGGAATGCTTTACTTCTCTACGCCAAACTGGTAGATGGTCTTCTGGGTGTATTCCTCACCCGGGTTGAGCACTACCGATGGGAAGTAGGGATGGTTGGGACTGTCGGGGAAGTGCTGGCACTCCAGGCAGATGGCGCTTCGACGCGGGAAGGTGGCTCCGTGCTGTCTCTGGTAGCCGTCGGCCCAGTTGTCCGTATAGAGTTGTACGCCCGGCTCGGTGGTATAGACGGTCATGGTACGTCCGCTGGTCGGCTCTTTCACGCGGGCGGCAAGCGTCAGCTCACCCTCCTCGTGCTTGTTGAGGACAAAGCAATGGTCGTAGCCCGCTCCATGGCGCAGCTGCTCGTCGTCAGCCTCGATGTCCTGTGCCACAGGCTTCATCGTGCGGAAGTCGAAGGGCGTGCCTTCCACCCGGCGTATCTCGCCCGTGGGGATGGAAGTGTCGTCGATGGGCAGATAGTGGTCGGCGTTGACCTCCAAAAGGACGTTGTCGATCGTGGGGGTAGGATTGGCGATGCCAGCGAGGGAGAAGAAACCATGGTGGGTGAGGTTGATGACGGTCTTCTTGTTGGTTGTGGCGCGATACTTGATAACCAGTTCGTCAGCGTCGGTCAGGGTGAAGGCCACCCAGACGACCACCTCACCCGAGAAGCCCTCCTCGCCATAGGGACTGGTGTATTTCATGACCACGGCGTGAGGATTCACCTGCGTGGCGTCCCATACCTTGGCGTTGAATCCCTGCTTGCCGCCGTGGAGGCAGTTGGGACCGTTGTTGATGGCGAGATTATACTCCTTGCCGTGGAGCTGGAAGCGTCCGCGCGCGATGCGGTTGGCGTAGCGTCCCACGAGGGTAGAGAGATAAGGCTCGGGAGACTCCATGACTCCCTTGATGCTGTCGTGTCCCTGAATAATGTTGGCGTGCTTGCCCTCTTTGTCCGGCATCATGATGGCTACTACGGCGCCTCCGTAGTTGGTGAGTGCCACCTCGTTGCCCTGACTGTTGCGGAGCACATATAAATCGGTCTTCTTGCCGTCGATGGTGGTCTGAAAGTCCTCGCGCTTCAGACCACAAAGCAGTTGTGTCTCTTCCATAATTCCTGTAAGTTAGTTATTATTCCTTTGATTTGCAAAGTAACAAAAAAAAGCCGAGTTGCGCAAATATATGGCAAGGAAAAATGACGAAGCCCGCCAAAAGTTTCTTTTCGGCGGGCTTGTGAGGTTCGGATAAGTGACGAGGGAGCTTCTGGCCTCTTGTTAATCGACAAAGTACCACTTGATGATAAAGCGGCGTGCACCATCTTCCTGCTCATATATTTCAAGGTGGACCGCATCGTCGGGCAGGAAGAATTCCACGATATCTGGCCATTCGATGAAGCAGTAGTGCCCGCTGTCAAAATATTGCTCTACGCCTATGTCGAAGACCTCTGCTATCTTCTTGATGCGGTAGAAGTCGAAGTGATAGACCGGCTCACCCTTGCCATCGGTATATTCGTTGACCAATGAGAAGGTGGGGGAGGTGATGACATCCTTGACGCCCAGTTCCTCGCAGACGGCTTTGATGAAGGTGGTCTTGCCTACCCCCATGTCTCCGTCGATGGCAAAGATATTGGCGTCGCCCACGGCGTTGAGGAAGTAGCGGGCGGCCTCGTGGATCTTGTCGAGGCTTTCGAGTTCAAAATACACTTTCTTCATATTGCTTTTCCTTTCTTTGTTTTGTCTATTATCGTTTTCGTGGCGTCAGGGTGATGAGGGGCACGATCATCTCCTCCATCGAGATGCCGCCATGCTGGAATGTGTCCTTATAATAAGATACGTAGTAGTTGTAATTGTTGGGGTAGGCAAAGAAGGCGTCGCCCGTGGCAAACACATAGGCCGTGCTGAGATTGGGGGCGGGGAGTTGAGCCTGGTGTGGATTCTTGATGACGAAGAGGTCCTTGCCGTGGTAGCTCAGGTTCTTGCCCAACTTGTAGCGCAGGTTGGTGTTGGTGTTGCGGTCGCCGACGATCTTCACGGGCTTCGTGGTGCGGATGCTGCCATGGTCGGTGGTGATGATGACCTTGTAGTCGCTCTGCGAGAGCAGGCGCAGGAGGTCGGTCAATACCGAGTGGCGGAACCAGGAGCGGGTGATACTGCGGTAGGCGCTCTCGTTGTTGGCCAATTCGCGTATCATCTTCATCTCCGTGCGTGCATGGGAGAGGATGTCGATGAAGTTGATGACCAGCACGTTGAAGTCGTTCTGGTAGAGGTTGTTGAACTGGGAGAGATACTTGTCCGAATCGGCCGAGTCGTTGATCTTGTGGTAAGAGAACTTGTCGTGGCGGCGGTAGCGGTCGATCTGCGTCTGGATGAGCGGTTTCTCGTTGAGGTTCTTACCCTCCTCCTCGTCCTCATCGACCCACAGCTCTGGAAACATCTCGGCTATCTGTTGAGGCATCAATCCGCTGAAGATGGCGTTGCGGGCATACTGCGTGGCGGTGGGAAGGATGCTGAGATAGACTTGCTCGTCGATGTCGAAGAGGTCGGCCACCTCGCTGGAGAGCACGCGCCACTGGTCGAAGCGGAAGTTGTCGATGACGATCAGGAAGACCTTCTCGCCACGGTCAATGCTTGGAAAGACAAACTGCTTGAAGAGGTCGGGACTCATTGTGGGGCGCGACGCACCCGGCTTCTCCTCCTTGCGGCCACGCAGTTGGAACCGGTCTGTGCGGGCTGGCTGCTGAGGAGCCACCCAGTCGAGATAGTTCTGCTGGATGTATTTGGCAAACCCGATATTGGCCTCCTCCTTTTGCATCTTCAGCATGTCCGTCATATTGCTCTCCGTGCTGCTCAGTTCCAGTTCCCAGCGTACCAGCCGCTTATAGACCTCAGCCCAGTCGGCAAAGGAACGACTGTCGCTGATCTGCATGGAAATCTGCTGGTAGTCCTGTTGGTAGCCCGTCTGCGTCACCTCGGTGACGATCTCCTTTCTGTGGATGTTCTTCTTGAGTGTCAGAAGAATCTGACTGGGATTGACGGGCTTGATGAGGTAGTCGGCGATCTTCGATCCTATCGCCTGCTCCATGATGTTCTCCTCCTCGCTCTTCGTCACCATGACGATGGGCGTGGCAGGTTGTATCTCCTTGATGCGCTGGAGCGTCTCGAGACCTGACAGGCCCGGCATCTGCTCGTCGAGGAGCACCAGGTCGAAGGTCTGCGCGCGGCATTGGTCGATGGCGTCGGCTCCGTTGCTGACGGTCACGACCTCGTAGCCTTTCTTTTCGAGGAAGATGATGTAGGCCTTCAGCAGCTCTATCTCGTCATCGACCCATAAAAGCAATCCGTTATTATTGTTCATTGTCTTTTCTCCTATCATTTTTAGTCCCTCGCCATGGGGGGGTTGTACTGTTAGGACACTCCTTGTCATGAAGTGCTGCTTGGTCTTCGGACCCTCGTGGCGAAGTCCTGGGGGTGAACTCAGTAGTAGTCGGGTGGATACTTAGAAACCATCCAACTCGTAATACTCGTCGTCGAGGCCATCGTCGAGTGTCTCCTTGTCCTCGCTATTCGTCGGACTGGACGGCGTGTCGCCCTCGAAGAAGAACTCGGGTTCATCCTCGTCGTCTTCCTTGCCTTGCGGCTGGTCCTGGACGGGCTTCTGCGGTTGTGTGGCAGGCCGATCCTGCTGAGGCTTCTCAGTCTTCGGCGTGGAGGAACTTGGTGGCTGAACCGCAGGAACGGGAGGTGTCTCTGGCTCGTCGGGGATGACGATGGTGCCCTCCTCCGGCTGCTGGGTGGCTGGCTTGGCCGGTTCGTCCTCGGGGGCGATCTCTATCAGGTCGCCCTGGTTGTCGGTCTCTGCCGGTTGGTCGCCCGTCGGATCCACGGCAATGGTCGTACCCTCGTTGTCCTCTTGTTGAGGCTCCTTGAGTTGATCCTTGGAAGCTGCCGAAGGCTGATCTTTCGCTGGTTCCTTAAGTAGATCCTTAGGCTGCTCCGTGGGTTTACCCTCGGGGACGTTTATATCTTTGGCGTCTTCCTGAGGCGTCTCCTTGGCTGGCTCCTTGGATTCACCCTCATTCGTACTGCCGCCCTCGTTGCCTCCTTGCGGGGCAGTCTCGGACTGTGGCTCCGCGGGAGCGACCTTAGCCTCTGGTTCTGTCTGAGGCGCATCGGCTTGCGGATCGTCCTCCTTAGCAGGTTCTGTGGTCGTGGTGTCCGTCACCACTTGCGACGGTTCCTCGATGGGGATGAACTGCGTGTCGTCCTCCACCTCCAATGTCTCCTCGTTTTCGCCCGCCTCGCTGGTCACGGGCTGGTTGTCCACCTCGGGAATGCCGATGGGTTGTACCTTCTCCGGCTCTCGCGGTTCGTTGAGGTCCGCAGGCTCAAAGAGCGTATTGCGCTTCGGCAATTCCACCTTGTTGAAGTTCTGGGCATAGAAGTCCTCGTAGTCCTTATAGCTGAACGGCTTGCCGATCAACTCCTCATTTTTCGCACTAATGATGATCGGTACCGCCTTGCCGTTGGTCTGTCGTACGACGGCCTGGTTGGCGAAGAGCTGACGCGCATACTCGTAGGCCTCCTCGAAGTTGAGGAATCCTGTGAGGCGCATCTGTCTCATGCCCCCCACTTCCTCAATCTGAATTTCAAAATTGCGCACGAGGAAGTTGGTGAAGTTGAACCGCGCCATCTCGAAGAGCAGTTTGTTCTCATTGAGAGAGTCGGGGCTATAGACAAGCATGAAGACGAAGTCGATGTCGCGATCGGGCGTGAACTTCACCTGCTTGATGCTATCGCTATCGTTGAGTACGATGGCCCGTCGCGTCCAGATGTCGCCTAAGTCGAACTTGCCGCCGTGGAGCTGCTTGCCCTGGTTGACGCCATTGACGATCATGCCCGCCATCTCGCTGATGCGGCTGCGCGGATATTTCTCCACGACCTGCTTCATATTGCTGACACATCCCTCGGCGTCACCGTCGTTGAGGCGGCTCAGTCCGCTGATGAACAGGAATTTGTCGCGGTTCGCACCCAATTGGAATCGCGTCTCGCTGATGCTGGCGTTGGCAGCCACTTCGTCGAAGCGATCTTTCTTGAACGCATCGTAGGTGGCCGCATAGAGTGAGTCTTCGATATGCTTGCCAAACTTTGCGTTCTCCACAAAGTATGGGTCTGTGAGCAGCGTCGTCCATTGACTGTCGGGGAACCGCGCCTTGAGGCTATCGACATAGCTCTCGGCCGTGGCAGGCTGCTTGAGCCGGGAGTAGAGCAGAAAGAGATGATAGTACGTCTCGTCGATATGCTCGTAGTCGCGGTAGTGGTCCGTCAGTCTGCGCAGGTGCTTCTCGGCCAAGGGCAGGTTGTCCAGCTCGTCCTTGAAGATGACGCCAGCGTGGTGAAGGCCGTCCTCCAGCAGCAGGTTGCTGGCGGCAAGTTGTTCGGGCGTGAAGGGTATCTGTGTCAGGTAGTACTCCCGCTTGTGCGGGTCGTTCTGGGCGCTGTCGGCCACTTGCTGCAGCGAATCCTGGGCCAGTTCTGCCGCCTCGATGGAGTCGCGCTGCTCGTCGGTCAGTTCCTCCTCGTCGATACCCGAGCCGATGCTGCCGACGACGGTCTTGTTGTTGCGCTGCCAGTCGTCGGCATTCTCGCGCTTGCCCCAGAGTCGTTCAAACTGTGATTTACCCTGGGAGACCGCCTGTACATTATAGAAATACCAGACGGCATCGCGGTTGTTGTCCTGTGCAGGGTTGGGCATGCGACCACGGTTGGTCTCCATGTTCTGACCCTCACCCTGTCGCTGGGCTGCCTCTTGCTCCGCCAGTCGGTCTCTTTCCTCCTTCTCCTTCTTCTTTAGGGCGTCGATCACGCGGTCGATGGCCGCATTGCGCTCCGCCTCCGGACATTGGGCAAGATACTGCAAGGAGTCCTGGAGGTGGATGGCGTCAGTATAAGGCACCAATTTGTCGAGCACCTTCGAACGTTCCGAAAGTGCCTCGTAGTCTTTGCGGTCTTTGTCGAGCAGGCCGATGGCCTCGCCATAGCAGCGACGGGCGTCGCTATACTTCTGCATCTCCCAGTAGAGGTCGCCGAGGTGGAGCAGCAGCACACCCTTCTCCACGCCACTACGCGTGGCCTTGGTGTTGCCCTTCTCGTAGGCGTCGATGGCCTTCATGGTGTCTTGCTGTGCCAGGTAGATATTGCCCATGGCGTAATATACCTGGTCGAGGTATTCCTTGTTCTTGTCCGAGGCAGCCATGCGGCGCAGTTTGCCGATCATCTGCTTCGCCTTTCCCTTCGCCATCACCTCCGTCATGGCGATGCGGGCGTTGAATTCCAACTCGTAGGGAGGGTTCTGGGCGACGACCTTGCGAAACGCCTTGTACGCTTCAGTATGATGGCCCAAGGCCGCCTGGATCTGTCCCATCAGATACCATTCGCGCGCTTTCTGCTTCTTTCGCATCTCGTGCTTGATGACCTTGCGCAGGTAGGGGACGGCCTTCTCCAGTTCGCCCGTGTGGATATAGTAGTCTGCAAAGGTATAGTCCCACTCCTTGACGGCCCTCCAGTCGATGCTGTCGCGCTGCATGTTGCGGATCACGTCCTCGGCATCATAGAGCCAGTCCTGCTCGATGTAGCATTTGGCAAGCCATGCCCGCGCCTTGCCGTAGATGGCGGGCTGCGTCTTGTAGATTCTCGACATGTAGGCGAAGGTCGCCGCAGCCTCGTCAAACGATCCCTTGTGAAACTGGGAGCGGCCCATAAGCATCCACGCTTTCCAAAGGAAGGGGTTGTACTCTTTGCGGCTGAGCCACTCGATGTCCTTCTCCGTCTTGCGTCTCGACTTGTTCCATTCGGGCTTGCGCTTGATGCTGTTGCGCGCGATGGCTTTCTTCGACTTTTCTATCGCCCGGTCGTAGTTGCCCTTGCCCAGTTCGCGGCTGCCTTTGTTGCCCACCGTGTAGAGCGGGAGCATCTCCGTGAAGTTGTCCTTGTTGCCTTTCTCCTTTTCCAGACAGGCGTCGATGTAGGCCAGTTTGCCATTATAATAGGTATTATAGCGTGCATTGAACGCCCGCCACCAACGGGTCTTGGCGGTGTTCTTCTGGGTCGAGCAGCCACTAAGGACCACGACGATGATGGCCAGTAGTGCGCCGATACTATATAGCGTATAATTCTTCTTCACGCTTAATAAACTCTTTTACGGGTCGTTTTATTGCCTTTTTCTTGCGATATTTCATCCTTCGATGAGCGCAAAGAGGTCGTCCTTGAGCGCGTCGGGCAGGTTGATCTCGCGCAGGCTGAGGCTCCGTGCCCATCCTCTCGCGTCTTCGGGGCGTAGGGAGAAGAGCACGTCGGCGAAGTGTTGCACCTCGTCGTCGTTGTAACTATCGGACGGGCGCCCCTTGTACTGGTCAAGCTCCTCGTCGTCATAATACTCGATGTCGCGGGTAGCGGCCTCCAT
>ERZ1106944.1050-NODE-1050-length-11137-cov-3.540426_pt1 | contig 11137 bp, 4 predicted proteins | sample MGYA00403672_ERZ1106944 | MGnify/ENA primary metagenome ERZ1106944 (study PRJEB35170, sample SAMEA104062454) | human gut metagenome | biome: human gut; feature: human-associated habitat; material: faeces | place: Denmark | collected 2012-10-16 ...
GTTGCTGGGGCTACGTTATCTTCACCTCTAGACATGTTTTGTAGAAGATAATTACATTTTGCGATGCCTGCATAAAAAGCTTTCCAATAATTTTTTGCGAGGTCACTATTGGCATCGGCAGCTCCTTGTGCCATAGTTTGTAAGGCGCTCGTATTACGATCATATCCTATATCGGAGGCCTCATCGAACGATAGGAAGAATGTCATGGTTTCGAAGTCTGTCCATAAAGCTGTATAACAGGAAGCCAAAGCCATTTGCATTTCTGTTTCGGTCGCTAAAAAAGTTTGATCCGAAGGAGAGTTCAGTGGATTCTTATCCAAATAGTCACTACACGAATTCATACATAAGGCAGAACATACGGTAGCTACATATAAAATTACTTTTTTCATTTTCAGATTTAATTTAAAGTTGAACATTAGAACTTAAGATCTACACCAAAGCTTATCGTTTTTAATTGTGGATAATATCCACCATTACCGATAGGAGCTTCAACATCGAATCCATCCCAGAAACTGTCTATTGTCAACAAGTTGTCGCCACTTACATAGAAACGTAAATAAGATATTGGAGTTTTTCTTAATACATTTTTAGGCAGTGCATAACCCAACTGTACATTTTTTAAACGAATATAAGCTGCATTCTTCATCCAAAAAGAGGAGTTCTGCATATTGTTTGTTTCGTTGAATGCCAAACGTGGGAACTTAGCGTTTCTGTTCTCTGGGGTCCAGTAGTCTTTATGTTGTTCCTGGACTGTACCGCCTTCGATGAAAGTCTGAATACCTTGACCATTGATATAGCCGTCGGCTTTTCCGACTCCTTGGAATAACATACTTAGATCAAATCCTTTGTAATCTCCGTAAAGTGACAAACCAAATGTGTAACGTGGGATTGTTCCACCAATGATCTTATAATCGGAAGTATTGATAACACCGTCACCATTCACATCTTTGTATTTGATATCACCCGGGAGTACTTTACGTCCGGCAATTCCGCTCTGGTCGGGACTGAACTTCACATCGTCTTCATCGCGGAACAATCCTAATGCGATGTAGCCGGCATAATATTCGTAAGGTTTGTCTGCTCTTTCCTGATAAGAATATTTTTGGAAAGCTTCTTCCCAGTTTTTCACCATATTGGCTGTGTACGTAAAGTTACCACGAAGGGTAAACGAGAAGTCTTTACCAATATCCTGTGTGAATGAAATGTTTCCGTCGGCTCCGTAGCTGACCATGCTACCCACGTTTCCGAAAGGTTGTTCTGCCAATCCGATATAGTCGGGTACCATCGTGCGTTGTTGGAAGATGTCGTTGCGGGTATCGCGGAAAAAGTCTACTGTAAAGTCTACCTGTTCGTTGAATAATTTTCCTTCAATACCCAAATCCAGTTTGATAGCTTTTTCCCATTGGAGGTTATCGGCACCGACTGACTGCTCCGTTACACCACTGCTTCCGTTCCATCCTTTATTAGCATTTTCATTCATAATAGTTAGATAGGGAAAACGTTTGTTGGTAATACGGTCGTTACCTACCGAACCCCATGATCCTCTGATTTTCAAAAAGCTCAACCAAGGTAATGTTTCACGTACAAAGTCGTAGTTGGTCGGTACCCAACCAAGAGCAACGGAGGGGAAGAAACCGAAACGGCGTCCTTTCTGGAAGTTCTCCGAACCGGTGTAACCGAAGTTCAAATCGATCATATATGTATCACGGAATCCGTATGTTAAACGACCGGATAAACCTTGATAACGTTTAGGTACATTATCTACATTAACATTACAGTTGTAACCGTGTATATCACACCATGTACTTTGGTAGCTGCTCATATAGTAGTAAACCAAACCACCAACACGATGATCTCCGAATGCACGGTCATAGTTTAGAGTAGATTCAAAATGCAGCTTATTCCATTGTGACTCTTCATCCTTATTATAGGTGGCAGTTTGGGCATCTACTACTTTGCGCATAATTAAAGTACCATCTACAGTACGTCCGCTGGCATAGTACATTTCCGGCAGTACTTTACGTATTTCTTTCAGATAACTTTCCGAGTCGTAAGCAATCTGTGCCCTTAACTTCAGTCCTTTGGTGATGAAAGGCAAATCCTGAGTAACAGCCAGTGTCACTTTGTTTGTGAATCTGCGCCATTTCGCTTTTCCGGTGTGGTTCAGCATGACGTAGGGAGAGTATTCGTTGTTTGCTCCCCATGCCGGCAGTTCTCCGGTAGAGTATTGCAGAGGAATCGTCAACGGAGTCAGTCTTTGCTGGGCGCTCCAGAGTGCGTCAGTCGAAACGTTTCCCGGTTCGGTCTTTTCAGACAGATAACCTTCCGTGCCTAAATAAGCAGTAGTTGTCTTTGTCAGATTAACATCGATATTACTACGATAGTTATAAGTGCGATAAGCTACGTCAGTACTGTATTTAGAGCTTTTTTCCTGTTTGTAAGCAGCATCTTCATTGGACATACCCAAGCTGAAAAAGTAACGAGCCACACTACCACCACCACGGGCACTCATGTAATAAGTCTGTTGCAGAGAATTCTTGTTCAGAATCTGATCACGCCAGTTTACGTTCGGGTAAAGATCAGGGTCGAGCTGATACTTGATCAGGTCTAGAGCCATCGGTGAGTAAAGTTCTTCTTCGCCGCGAGCCAGTTTTGCTTCGTTGGCCAGTTTTGCGTAGTCATAAGCGCCGAGGTATTCGGGCATATTCTGTAAGTGAGATACGGTCAGGTTGACACGTCCTGTAATTTTCAGTTTATCCACTTCACCGCGTTTGGTAGTAACCAGTACGACACCGTTGGCACCACGTGTGCCGTAAACGGCTGTAGCGGAGGCATCTTTTAATACGGAGAAACTTTCAATGTCTGCAGGATCAATCTGGCTCAAACTACCTTCAAGTCCGTCGATCAGTACCAGTGCACCTTGGTTAGCACCGAAAGTTCCGATACCACGTACCCAAAATTCAGAAATGTTTTTTCCCGGTTCACCACTGTTTTGCAGGGAAATAATACCCGGTACACGTCCGCCTAACATATTGGGAATAGAGGTAGCCGGTGTTTGCAGGTCTTTTACGTCTACATTCGTTATGGCACCTACTACGCTGACTTTTCGCTGTGAACCGAGTCCGACAACCACCGTTTCTTCCAGTGTATTCGTCGAAGGTTTCAGTTTGAATTGTGCGTTTTTCCGGTCCAGTCTGGAGTCAATTCTTACTTCTTGTTTTTCATAACCAAGGAATGACAAAGTGATTACATCACCCATTTGCGCTCCTTTGATTGTAAATTTACCGTCCATATTGGTAACAGTACCTACACCGGGACGGTCTTTCAAAAAGACGTTGGCACCCGGAATCGGGGCATTGAATTCATCGAGTACCGTACCTGAAATGGTAATTGTACTTTCTTTTTTGGTTTGCTCTTGTGCTATGATGCTGAGGCAGCAGAACAGAAAAGCGGTTATAATATATAAATGTTTCATAGCGTTATTATTTATAATGACCTACTGCGTTATTCAATAGAGAGTTTGCGGACACAACGGTTGTCCTTGTCGCCGATGTAGATAGTACCTTCGCTGTCGATGGCAAGTCCCCACGGTTCGGTGAAGAGTGCGATTTCCGGCGTTCCGTCTTTATATCCCGAACTGTTCGGGTTACCGATTACTGTGCTGACTACACCTTCGGGAGTCACTTTACGAATACAATGATTTCCGGAGTCAGCAATGTAAAGGTTTTCTTCTTCGTCCAATACTAATTGGCGGGGGCTGTTGAACTGTGCTTCTGTCTCCTGTCCGTCAGCGTGTCCTGCACGTCCTTTGTCTCCTGCATATATTCTGAAGTTTCCTTCGCGGGTCGGGTCGGTAATGTCTTCAAATACACCGATACAATGCTGGTTGGTGAATGCCATGTAGAGTTTCTTCGGGTCTGTCCGGCTGAAGGTCATATAACAGTCAGAGGTAGCTAACAAATCATTATTACCTACTTCTATTACCCAGGCATATCCTGTTTTTCCGTCAATCTTCAGAAAGAAGTTGGCATCTTTGGTACGGCAGTAGAAATGATTGTCCAGTTCACAATAAGCAAAGGAGTGTTTATAAGTAGTATTCACTTTACTTGCATCTACACCGTCGGCTGCCATATAGTCTCTTCTTCGGGGTGTCCAGAAGTCTACCGAATTGACAGACCAGAATGTGTTACCGCCATCGGTAGGAATCACTAATCCTAATCCGTTATCTATGATACATGGTTGGTTCAACGGATATTGGCCTGCATTATCGATAATAATAGAAGACTGGTTTTCTTTTTCATTGATTAATATCAGTTTGTTGGCTCCCCACAGTTCGCGTGGACATACAAAGAGATTATCTTCGGCATCGACAGCCAGGAAACCGACTTCAGGAAATTCTGTCTCGCCCAGTGTACCTACTTTGACGCCACTTGTTCCGGGACGTCCGCACAGGGTAGTAACTACTGTCTGAATGTGATAGTCGAATTTCTTATCATATACGGCAGACTGTTCACCTACTTTTACAGTGATTTCTACCTGATCATGATCCGGGTCACCATCATCCGGCATGCCATCTCCCGGACGACGCGGAGTAATCACATAAAGTTTGTTTCCCAAAGAGCCGATTAATGCTGCTTTCTTATTATTAAAATAAACCTCGATGTTACTTAAGTCAGTTCCGAAATTTTCTCCGTTCAGAATCACTTGTGTAGCGATACCTCCTGAGTCAGGATAAAAGTTCGTAACTTTAATAGGTGCGTTAGGATCATATACCTGAGCTGATGTTTTATCTTCACAGGAAGATGCGATGATGATGGTTAAAGCACATCCCCCTATGCAAAATAAAAAAAGAATTTGATGTATTAAATTTTTCTTCATAATATTGATGTTACATAATGTTGTTGATAGTATAAGACATTATTTCCTGAATGAAATAATGTTGATATTGACTCAACGATTGACTTTACTGGTTACTGCATAATAGAAGGTTTTACTGTTTTTCATATTGTTTTTTGATTTAATATTTGATTATAAGATAAATGATATACAATTTTATTGTTGGTAAGCAAAACGTATGAATTTATAGTTAAAGTTTCCTCCCTCGCCAATGATAAACTTCACGGTATGTTTACCTTTAGTTAGATAAATTTTGGGTTGATTTTCAGGATAAACATCATGTTGCCATTTGAAGGCATTCCAATCATTGTCATTTATCATGTGAACAGAGTTTGTTGCAACACCATCCACTTCCAACGAATAATATCCACCATTACCGTTGTTGACAGAACGGAAGAGGTCGAAAGCGTATGTGCCTTCATCTTGTACGTCAAGGGTAAACATTTGCCATTCGTCGGCTCCGGTATATCCGATGTTCATGCCGAATTCCGTATCCACACCGGGACTGTTGTCGTCACCTTTTTCCGAACGGTAGTTGTAACCTGCTTCATTGTGAGCGCTGTTATCATGATAACCAACGCCTTCACCTCCCAAGTCGAAATTGAAAACGGAAATCTCGCGGGTCTCAGAAGCGGAAAGTATGGAACGCAAGTCTTCATAATTGTCTAGAACGACAGGGGCTACATAGAATGTATCTGCGGCGTTGTTTTCGGGAACTGCATATGTTGCATAAGACAGGTCGGAGCCAAAGTCTAATAAATAGGAGTTCGTTTCACTGCCAAGAATATATTTGGTGACATCTTCTCCTGCTTCATTTTTGTAGTTCAGTACGCAACTTCCCGGTTTATCTTTCCATTTTACTACCAGTCCGTTACCAAAACGGGTAGCTACTTCTACGGTACGATTGCTCAGTGTAGATTGGAATGACTCACCATATACATTGGCAGAAACATTGATCGGATTTGCCTGATTTCCATACCGGTCTACACAAGTCACTGTGAAATCATACTTCTTATTTTCTTCCAGATTGTCATAATAGAATTTGAAAACGCCGCTTTTATAGTTCACTTCTTCTTCGATGGAACTATTGTTGTTATTACATATGACGTTCATCTTCTGGACTTTTTCGTTGTCGATAGTCACTTCTATTAAAACACGTTTATTTCCTGCGCGTGCCAGTACTTCTTTAGAGGTGGGCAGGCTTACTGTTACATCTATTGTTTTGGTCCATTCTCCCTGCGCAATAGTGATTTGAGTGTTGCCTACTCCTGTAGCGGTTACCAGTCCCTCATTGGTTACTGTAGCGATGGACGGGTCTTCACTAGTCCATTCAAATGTACTTTCGGTGGGGCTTGCGGTCAGTTGCTCCGTATCTCCGAAGAACAGGTTCAATGAGTTCTGATTGACATAAACCATGTTCTCATAATTGTGATCGATTTCTCCGGTGTGACATGCCATCATGCAAAAGACTGCAAACAGCGATATACCCACTTTCGATAATTTACTTACATATTTACTCATAGTAAATTCCTCCTAATTTTTTAAGGTTAATCTATTCTTTTTTTAGTTATCTGGTGTTGCAAACGTACGATAAAGCTGGTTTAAATCTGAGTACGAATGCTGCAAACTTTAGTCAGAATGCGCCAAAATAGGGAATAATACCTGTTATTTTATGAGTCCTGCAGGTTTTAACTCGTACTATTTCCATATCGCGCTATTGTCTGCTGCAAAAGCTCTTTTTAAAGAGTAGCCGACAGGCTATTGAAATTAGTTTATAGTATGATCTTGCTTGTGCCAAAGGCTTGGCATAACCGTGCCAATAGGGTGGCATAACTGTGCCAAAGGCTTGGCACAAGCAAGGCTGTTACTTTGTTCCGTTTGGTCGCATACTAGGAACGGACAACTCCGGTACTAGAAACGAATTGGTCAAGTACTCCCTTTACAGCGAAACAGTGAGTTTATCTCCCGCATTCATACTGATCTGTACCGAACCGTCCGCATTTATTTCCGGTGTAAATGTTTTCTTGTTCATTTTCCAGTTATATGCACTTGCATTTGAAATGCGGAAAGAGAATTCAGCCGGGACGGATGCCCTTAATTCTGTCTGTTCTATCTGAGCATTTTTCCAGCTTGCATCCAGTTCGATTCCACCGCGGGCGCAAAGTCCTTTGAAGCTTCCGTTTTTCCATTCTTCCGGCAGACAGGGAAGCAGTTCAATCCGGTTATCGTAGCCTTGCAGCAACATTTCTGCGATGCCTGCGGCTCCGGCTGTGTTTCCGTCGAAGGCGAAGATATCTTCACCTGCTCCGGCAATTCCGGCAGGAGAAACAGTGAACATATTTTCGCGGGACAGAGGGCCTAAAAGTTGCTTTACACTATCGTATGCTTTCTTTGGCTCTTTCAGGCGGGCATAGAAACAAATCATATTGGCGCGGCTCCACTCCGTATCTTCCCAGTCCTTGGCAGCCAGACGTCTTTCGATGGTGGTATAGGCAGCTTTTGCCAGTTCGGGTGTTTTATTTAACGTAATCTGCGAATAAGGATAGAGAGATAACAAGTGTGTGGTGTGACGGTGATTGGGGTGTGCTTCTTCGTAATCTTCAAACCATTCCTGTACGCCTCCGTTTGCGCTGATACGGAAAGGAGGAAGTTTACTGATAGCGGTACGGAGGCTGTCGGCAAATGAGGCATCGACATTTAATATTTCCGTCGATTGCAGGCATGCCGAGAATATCTCATAAGCCAGTACACGGTCGCAAGTTGGCATCATAGATGCGCAAAACTCTTGTCCCTGATAGCGGAAACTGTTCTCCGGTGAGATGCTGGGACCTGTCACAAGATAATTGTTTCGTGGATCAATGACCATATAATCCAGCAGGAATTCGGCATTGCTCTTTAATAAAGGATAAGCGGTTTCTTTCAGGAACTTTTTATCCTGGGTGTATTCATATTGAGTCCATACATGAGAAGTGAGCCATGAGGAGGCAGTCGGGAACAATCCCCAGAGGATGCTGCCCGATACGGCTGCGTATCCCCACGGATTCGATGTGGTGTGGGCAGTCCATCCTTTGCAGCCGTATAAGTCCTGAGCTATTTTTGAACCATGTACAGACAGGTCTTTGATATAGTCGAAAAGCGGGAGATGACACTCGGGCAGGTTACCTACATTGGCGATCCAGTAGTTCTGTTCCGTATTGATATCCAGATGATAATCGTTCGTCCAGCCCATGTGGCAAGCCAGATTATCATTGAAGAACCCTTGCAGTGCTACGGGTAGCGGAGAGTTGGGACGTGAAGACGAAATCAGCAGATAACGGGCATACTGGAAGAATAAAGCGTCCAGTCCCGGATCAGATTCTCCTGCTTTCACTCGTGCCCAGCGCTGGTCGTTTGGCAAATGGCTGAATTTTCCATTTTCTCCGAACGAGAGGGCTACCCGGGAGAAAAGTGGGGTATAGTCTTCTACATGTGTATTTCTCAGTGTCTTGAAACTCTTTTTGGAGGCTGCTTCAATTGTTTCCTTGCATTTTTGCTGATAGTCGTATCCTGCAAATGTCGTATTCTTATAATTGGTACGTACGTCAGACAGTAAGAGTACTTCCGTAGCCTTGTCGATGAGAAGTTTCTTTCCGTCCGCTTTGATGGTCCCTCCTTTTATCTCTGCGGCGATGCGTCCTTCAAACAATACGCCTCCTCTGCCGTGTTTTTCAAATTCGGCATTGCCGGTATAAATCAGTTGATTGCCGGAAGCTACGACTTCCGCATTCCGGAGTGGTTGCAGTTCCAGTTCCACTGTGATGGATTCCGGACGGCTGGCTTTTATATGCATCGCAATTACGTCATCCGGATTGGAGGCGATGCACTGGCGGGTATATTCTGTATCGCCTACTTTGTAGGTGACGGTATTGGTGGCGGTAGTTAAGTCCAGTTCGTGATGATAGTCCGATAATTCTCCTTCCGGGTAGGTGAAATTCAGTTTCAAGTCACCGATCGGAAGATGCGTTCCGGCGGAATGAGGACTTCCTGCCATCGTGTTTCCGGCAATGTGGTTGCCTTCGGCGAGGTTGTCTTCAAAAAACAGCTTCCGTATCTGGTCGAGTTTATCTCTTCCCAACGGGCGTTGTTGATGTTCGTAGTACTCTCCCGACCACATAGTCGATTCGTTCAGACCGATGGTTTCCGTTTCCACGCCACCATATACCATTGCTCCGAGACGACCGTTTCCTAAAGGAAGAGATTTCATCCATTCGTCGGCGGGTTTGTCATACCATAATTTCATCGTATCTTCGGTCGCCTCCGATGGCAGGCAACCACTAAACAGAAGTGCGGCCCCGATAATCAGGCCTAATGATCTCGTTATGTTTCTCATGTTACAAATTAATTATTCAATGATGCTGCAAAGGTATCCGGGAAGGTCAATTTAAAAATGAACAAATGCGCCTATTACTGAAACAAATGCGTCAACTGCTTTCTGCGTACCATTTTTTTGGTGTATATTTGCCCGCATAGCAAATTATAATAGTTCTATGTATATGAAGAAACACCTGATGCGATTGTTCCTCCTGAATTGTCTGCTGTTACTCTCCATCTGTGTCGTTCGTGCACAGGATCGTTCCGATTTCTATTTCACTCATGTCAATGGAGAAAATGGATTGTCGGCAAGTAATGTAAAAGCAATCTTACAGGATAGCTATGGATTTATGTGGTTTGGGACAAAAAACGGACTCAACCGCTATGACGGAACTTCCATTCTTCAATTTGATTGTGATGATTTGGAGGAGGGTACGGGTAATCATAATATTGGTGCTCTTTTTGAGGATAAAGAAAGGAATTTATGGGTTGGTACAGACAGAGGAGTTTATATATATAATCCGGCGGTCGATGTATTTAAACGTTTCAAAATAGCTTCATCAGAAGGAATAACTCTTGATAACTGGGTAGCGGAAATCCTATCTGATTCACTAGATAATATTTGGGTGTTGATTCCTGATCAGGGACTTTTTCGTTATAAAGACGGAAAAGTTCATCATTATTCTTTGTTAGATAAAGACAATTTAAAAAATAATAATCCGGAATGTATTTGTATCAATGAGCAGGGTGAAGTATGGATAGGCACTTCAGGAGTGGGTTTATTCAAGTATAATTATCGGGATGATAAGTTTGAACAATATCTGGCAGACCGAATGGGACGTTCGTTAATTGGCAAAACAATTATAAGTATTTGTTTTCAGAAGGAGAATGCTATCTTGGGAATACATGAAGGAGATTTGCTGAAATATAATACTCGAACAGATGAATTGAGTGAAGTTTCGTTCCTTGGTGAGAAAAAGACATTTTTGCGAGATGTGATGTGTTTCGGAGATGAAATTTGGGTAGGCTCTCTTCATGGAATTTTCATTATTAATGAGAAAGAAAATAATGTTATTCATTTGAAAGAAGACTTGATGCGTTCATTTAGCCTGTCGGATAATAGTATTTATTCTATTTACAAAGATCATGAAGGAGGAATTTGGATCGGGACAATGTTTGGAGGTGTCAACTATCTGCCTAATCGTATCTTGACTTTTGATAAATACGTACCGGGGAGCGATTCACATTCTTTGAATACCAAACGTATCCGTGGATTAGCAGAGGATAATAATGGGTGTATTTGGATAGGTACTGAAGATAATGGTGTTAATGTATTGGACCCTCGAACAGGTAAAGTACATCAGATACATGATAATGTTCCAGGTCGTCTCATTACACTATCAGTAAAACATTATGAAAATCATATATATGTTGGATTATTTAAACAAGGAATGAATGATATCAGTATACCTGGTGAACATCTTAAATATATCAGTGATAAGGAATTGAATATTGAAGAAGGAAGTGTATATAGTTTTTTAAAAGATAGTAAAGGTCGTACCTGGATAGGACCTGGATGGGGATTATATGTGTCACAACCTAAGGAAAGGAAGTTTCGTCGTGTGGAAGAAGTAGGATATAACTGGGTTTTTGATATAATGGAGTCCAAAGATGGCATAATTTGGCTTGCTACTATGGGAAATGGTGTATGGAAATGTGATCCTAAAACCAATTCTTATAAGAATTATTCTTATAAAGAAGGAGTGGACAACTCTCTAAGTTCGAACTCCGTCAGCTCCATCATGCAGGACAGCAAGGGGAATATATGGTTCTCTACCGACCGTGGCGGTAGAGAACCATATATTCCCCTTGCTGTCCTGCATGATGGAGC
>ERZ1106944.1063-NODE-1063-length-11014-cov-3.567753_pt1 | contig 11014 bp, 7 predicted proteins | sample MGYA00403672_ERZ1106944 | MGnify/ENA primary metagenome ERZ1106944 (study PRJEB35170, sample SAMEA104062454) | human gut metagenome | biome: human gut; feature: human-associated habitat; material: faeces | place: Denmark | collected 2012-10-16 ...
TTAATTATTCAGCATTTGAGACACAAAGGTAAAAAAAAATCTTTACTTTTGCCCAACCCGCAGCAAAATTTGAAACACATGTACGAATACATCAAGGGCACAGTCGCCGAAGTGGCTCCCGCTTACGCAGTTATCGACGTCGGCGGGGTGGGCTACTACCTCCATATTTCGCTCGAAACCTACTCCGCGATCGAACACGAGACCGAGACCCGGCTCTACGTCCATTACGTCGTGCGCGAGGATGCGCAGCTGCTCTACGGCTTCTCGACCAAGGCCGAGCGCGAGTTGTTCCGCCTGCTGATCAGCGTTTCGGGCGTGGGCGGCAACACGGCGCGTATGATCCTTTCGACTTATTCGCCGCGCGAGTTGCAGGGAATCATCACGGCGGGCAACGCCGTGCTGCTGAAAAACGTCAAGGGGCTGGGCCTCAAGACGGCGCAGAAGATCATCGTCGAGTTGAGCGGCAAGCTCATGGCGCCGGGCGCCGACGACGGAGGGGCGCAGCCCGGGGCGGGCGGGAGCTTCGACGAGGCCCTTGCGGCGCTGTCCATGCTGGGCTTCGCCCGCGCCCCGGCCGAGAAGGTTCTGCGGGGCGTTCTGCGCGAATCTCCCGCGGCTCCGGTCGAGGAGCTGATCCGAATGGCGTTGAAAAAACTCTGAATCCGCCATTCCGGAAGTGCGGATATGCCGCATGTGTGGTCGGAAACCGTAAACTTTTGGAAAATAGGTCTGAAAGTCTCCCGGCATTTTGTTTTGGATCTATTTTGTCTTATATTTGCGTCGCCTAACAAAACGCCTCATTTTTAATTCGCCTCTCATGGAAGACATTCCGCTTGGATTCATTTTGATTCTGTTCGGCTTCTTTGTCGCGGCTATTGTGCTGACAGCCATCGTTATCGTGTGGAAGCAGCGCAGGTTGCAGCGGCTTAAGGACCCGCACAAGGACTATTACCGGAAAAAGGGATAGCCGGTTTTTCTGATCTTTTCAAGTACGCCCGCATGCAAAGCGGGCGATTTTTTACGTTTCTTGTTCGTAAATCGGATTGTTTTTGTAAATTTGCACGATTATATGCCGATGAAACGAATATTCGCCACATTGATTTTCGCCCTGCCCCTGCTGTTCTGCGGTTGCTCGGAGGAGGAGGACATCCTTCCCGAACAGCGCCAGAAGATCGTCTCGTATCTTGAGAGGACGCACTCCCCGGCGCTGATCCCGGAGTCGCAGGTCGAGACCGGGAGCCAGCAGCGGTTCTACACCATGTCGGGCAGCACGGTTTACCGGTATATCGACAATTTCTACCGGGACGGGCGGAGCGAGCTTCCGGAGGTCACCGCCGCCGCGAAAGCGACCATCACCTTCCGGGCCTACGTCTTCGCCTTCTCGAACATCACCGATTCGACCTTTCCGTTCTACTCGAACGATCCCGCCTTGCAGCAGGCCTACGAGGACATGGGGCTGACGCTCGATATGCGCGGCGACATACTAAACGGGCTGCGGCATGCGTTACTTGGTTGTCGCGAAGGCGACATCGTCGAAGCCTACATGACCTACAATATGGCTTACGGGGACAAATATGTGAGCACGATTCCGAGAGAAAGCCCCGTCGCGTGGTTTTTCACGGTCGAAAGCGTGGAGTACGACAAATAGACAGAACACCGAATTTATAGAATTGTATAACAAGATATGAAGTTGATCACCCGTTTTCTCTACCTCTCGGCAGCCGGCATCATGCTGCTGACATCCTGCGCCAAGGAGCAGACCGAGTCGTATGACAAATTCGAGAACCAGGCCCTTGAGGCGTGGATGACGCAGAACCGCCGGGAGCTGCTGAAAAATTACCAGCCCGAAGGCGGCTATTACGTCGAAATCCTCGCTGCCGGGAATCCCGACGCCAAGCCGGTGAACGACACTGCCTGCTGGGTGAAGTTCGACTTCTCGGGCCGCGATTTGAGCGGCAACATCGTGCTTACGCGCCGTGCCAATGAAGCCCGCCAGCTCGGCACGTTCACCAAATACACCCACTACGTTCCCTTCTACCGCTACTGCGGCACGGAGAATACGAGCCTGATGGAGGGCACTTTCCTGGCCATGCGCAATACGCTGCACCTCGATCCGGACTATGCCGCCGGCAAGGGTGTCGATCCCGAGTTCCTGCTGCGCGAAGGCTCCAGGGTGCGGCTCTACCTTCCCTCGCGCATCGTCGGCAACGGCGTGGAGGGCGACGGCGGCTACGAGGGGCAGTTCGACTTGAGCGCCAAGCGTCCGCTCATCGTCGATATGGAGATCTGCGATACGGTGAAGAACCCGCTGGAGGCCGAAGGCTCCTTGGTGGACGCCTTCTGCGAGGCCAACGGCGGAATGGTGATGTTCACCAAGGACGGCGAGGACGATTCGGAGAAACGCCCGACCGATCCCGAGGATGCGAAACATCCCTACAACCGTGCCGAGCGGTGGGTGAGCGCCTGCGATACCGTAGCGCAGCTCTATGTCGACGTGCGCTACGACCCGGCCAAGGAACTTGCCGGCGACAGGTTCACCTTCTCGTTTCCCGTCGGCAGCGAACGCAACGAGCCGTATAACGTCGGGTTCGAACCCTACAACGGCTCCGATCTGGAGAAGAAGATCGCCGAGGCGCTCGTGAAGCGTTTCCACGGCGAGGGCGATGACTACGAAGCCTACAAGGGCGTTGCGGACCTCGATGCCGATTCGGTCGGCATGGAAGGCACGGCCAAGATCTGGTATATCGGCCGTTTCCTCGACGGGTTCATCTTCGACACGAACATCGACGAGGTGAAGCAGATCATCTACGGCGAGGTGCGCAAAACCGGTTCGGCGCACTCGTACGACGTGCAGAATCCCGATCTGATAACCGCGTTCTATTACATCGTCCCGCATCTGAAATACGGGCAGTGGGCGACGCTGGTCACCACGTCGACCAATGCCTACGGCACGACGGGCAAGAGCGGCGGTTCGAGTACGTCGACCTCCTCGAACGGCTACACGTCGAGCTATTACGATTACCTGAACTACCTGAACTATTTGCAGATGTATTACGGCAATAACGGCTATTACGGCGGTTATTACAACGATTACTACGGCTACGGCGGTCTGGGCAACTACGGCTATTACGGCGGTTATTACGGGGGCTACGGCGGCAATTACGATTCGGGCGAGACGACGACCACGACCAAGGTCTATACCGACATTCCGTCCTTCTCGCCGCTGATTTTCCAGATCTACATCGAGCCTGACGGCAAATGATCCGCTTTTCCGGCGGTGTGGAATGCACCGTGAAATCTGAAAAGTCCCCGCTTCGGCGGGGGCTTTTGTTTTGGAACAGGGGACTTTCGCTTCTTTTCTTTCGCGTTGCATTTTTATTACACTTTTTCAGGCAGAAATTTTGCAGTTCCGTAAAATTGTATTAATTTAGTTGTGTAGAACCATCAACCAAAAATTCAACGGATATGATTATCACATTTAACGAGTTGCGCCGTATCAAGGACCGGTTGCCCAGCGGCAGCTCGCAGCGCATTGCAGATGAGTTAGGAATCGACGTAGACACTGTCCGCAATTACTTTGGCGGCAAGCACGAATCGAAGGAGTGCGTCGGCGTGCACTTCGAACCGGGACCGGACGGGGGTGTCGTTACGTTGGACGATACGACGATTCTCGATGTTGCAATGCGCATCTTGAGCGAGCAGTAACGGAGTTATAGCGATTTGTCCGGCATCCGCCGGAAGAAGGGCCTGCGTTTTGCAGGCCTTTTTGTTTGTGCTTTTGTCACCGAGAGTACATGAAACATTCCGCGGTCCTCGCCCGCGGGGTATCGCTGCCTTTTGGTGGCAAAGATCTTCGCAGTCCGGCGACGGCGGGTCCTTTTAGTCTTTTCGTTCGCCCCAGCCCTTGGGAGCGTCCGCTTGAGCGGCGCGGGTTGTTTGCAGCCCGGCAACCTGCGGGTTTTTTGCTGCCGTTTCGTTCTCCCCAGCCCCCCCCCTTGGGGGCGATCGTAGGCTTCTGTGCTTTCTGCTTGTCCCGGACGCATCCTTCCCGCCGCGTTTCGCGGCGAACGACTCCGGCCCGATGCCGGAGCCGTGAAACGAAGGCCCGGCTAAAAGCGCGAGCGCCGGCGTAAGACGCCGGTTTTAAGAGTGAGAGCGTCGTATCGGATATGATCCTTTCTGCGGCCCATCGCCCCTTAAACCCGCCTTTTAGGCGGGCGCCCGGAGCCAGCGTTAAGACGGCACGTCGGATGCGGAGGCATCTGCCGGGGAGTTTTTGGTACTTTTTGCGGTCAAAAAGTACATAGAACCCCGCGGGCGAAAGTCGCGGTTAGTTGCCGATCAGAAAGCGGCAAAAAACGCAAGTCGCCGGACTGCGAACACCCCCGAGTGCGCCGCGCCCCTCGAAAACCGCTTTTCAGGCGGGTGACAAAATGCCGTGCGCCATGACGTTGCACGGCATTTTTCTGCCATCGGGCTGACAATTTGGCAGGGATTGCCGATCGGCACGACCTTTGTTCGGTTCGAGGGCGTAACCGGCGGCCGGAGTCGGAAAAAGCCCGGACCGGCGGATACGAAACCGAAAAATAAACAATTAAAACATATTACTATTATGGCAAAGATTATCGGTATTGATTTAGGAACCACGAACTCCTGCGTGGCAGTGATGGAGGGCAACGAGCCTGTTGTAATCCCCAACTCCGAGGGACACCGCACGACCCCTTCGGTCGTGGCTTTCACGGCCGACGGCGAGCGTAAGGTCGGCGACCCCGCGAAGCGTCAGGCGATCACCAACCCCAAGCGCACGGTCTTCTCGATCAAGCGTTTCATGGGTGAGACCTACGACAAGGTTTCGGCCGACATCGCGCGCGCTCCCTATGCCATCGTCAAGGGCGACAACAACACCCCGCGCGTGGACATCGACGGACGTCAGTACACCCCGCAGGAGATTTCGGCCATCATCCTCCAGAAGATGAAGAAGACGGCCGAGGATTACCTGGGCCAGGAGGTTTCGGAGGCCGTGATCACGGTTCCGGCCTACTTCTCCGACTCGCAGCGTCAGGCTACGAAGGAGGCGGGCGAGATCGCCGGTCTGAAGGTCCGCCGCATCATCAACGAGCCGACGGCCGCCGCATTGGCCTACGGCCTCGACAAGAAGTCCAGCGACCAGAAGATCGCCGTGTACGACCTGGGCGGCGGAACGTTCGATATTTCGATCCTCGAACTGGGCGACGGCGTTTTCGAGGTGAAGTCCACCAACGGCGATACGCACCTCGGAGGCGATGACTTCGACCACGTGCTGATCGACTACATGGCCGAGTCGTTCAAGGCCGAGCACCAGATCGACCTGCGTCAGGACCCGATGGCCTTGCAGCGTCTGAAGGAGGCCGCCGAGAAGGCGAAGATCGAACTGTCGTCCTCGACCACCACGGAGATCAACCTGCCGTATATCATGCCTGTCAACGGCATTCCGCAGCACCTGGTGATGACGCTCACGCGCGCCAAGTTCGAGCAGTTGTGCGACCACCTGATCCGCAAGACCATCGAGCCTTGCAAGCTGGCGCTTCGTGACGCGGGTCTGGACGCCTCGCAGATCAGCGAGGTGATCCTCGTGGGCGGTTCGACGCGTATTCCCGCGATCCAGAAGATCGTCGAGGAGTTCTTCGGCAAGACCCCGAACCGTTCGGTCAACCCCGACGAGGTCGTGGCCATCGGCGCCGCCATTCAGGGCGGTGTGCTCACGGGCGAGGTGAAGGACGTGCTGCTGCTCGACGTTACGCCGCTGTCGCTGGGTATCGAGACCCTGGGCGGTGTGATGACCAAACTCATCGACGCCAACACGACGATCCCGACGCGCAAGTCGGAGACCTTCTCGACGGCTGCCGACAACCAGCCTTCGGTGGAGATCAACGTCTGCCAGGGCGAGCGTCCGCTGGCCCGCGACAACAAGTCGATCGGCCGCTTCCACCTCGACGGCATTCCCGCCGCACCGCGCGGCGTTCCGCAGATCGAGGTTACGTTCGACATCGACGCCAACGGCATCCTGAACGTTTCGGCCAAGGACAAGGGCACGGGCAAGGAGCAGAAGATCCGCATCGAGGCCTCCTCGGGCCTTACCGAGCAGGAGATCCAGCGCATGCGCGACGAGGCCAAGGCCAACGAGGAGAAGGACAAGGCCGAGAAGGAGCGCATCGACAAGATCAACGCCGCCGACTCGAACATCTTCACCACCGAGAAGCAGCTCAAGGAGTACGGCGAGAAACTTCCCGCCGACAAGAAGGCCGCCATCGAGACGGCGCTCGGCAAGCTGAAGGAGGCGCACAAGAACGCCGACGTGGCCGCCATCGACACGGCGATGGCCGAGCTTAATGCCGCATGGCAGGCCGCTTCGCAGGACATCTACGCGCAGCAGCAGGCACAGCAGGGCGCACAGCCCGGAGCCGATGCCGGTCAGCAGTCGCAGTCGAACGCCGGCGGCCAGCAGGGCGGCGGCGACGGGCAGCCCGAGGATGTGGAGTTCGAAGAGGTGAAGTAGGGCTTCGCCAATTAAAAATTAAGAATTAATTCGACGCGAAAGAGCGCGATTCCTGCGGGAGTCGCGCTCTTTATTTTGCCCGGGATGTAAAATTTGCTATCTTCGTCCGTAAAAATCGTTTCCGATGGCTTGGCTGTATCTGATTCTGGCAGGACTTTTCGAGATGGGGTGGCCGCTGGGGTTCAAACTTGCGAACCTCTGCCCGCGTTACCATTTTCTTTTTCTGGCCCTTTCGGTCGTGTCTATGGGCGTGAGCGGCTGGCTGCTCTACGTGGCCCAGAGGACGATCCCGATGGGTACGGCCTACATGATCTGGACCGGTATCGGGGGCGTGGGAACCGTGGTCCTCGGCATCGTTTTCTTCCACGACGCCGTGACCTTCTGGCGGATGTTCTTCCTGTCGCTGGTCTTCGTCGGCATCGTCGGCCTGAAGATGGTGCATTAGGCCCGCTCCGCCCGCCACATCCCGTAGAGGATCAGCGCCGCTCCGGCCAAAGCGGCGAGGGTGATCCGCTCGCCGATGCAGAGCGTCGCCGCGACGATCGTCACCAGCGGGTTGAAATAGATGTAGTTGGTTGTCCTGACGGCTCCCAGACGGTGCATCGCGGCGTTCCAGAGCACGTAGCAGAGCATCGAGGCCACGACGCCCAGAAAGAGCAGGTTGCCCCATACGACGGGCCGCGACAGCACCTCCCAGTCCGCGCCGAAAGGCCGGAACGCAAAGACCGGGAGGATCGTCACGAGTCCGTAGAAAAAGACTTTCCGGGTGATGAAGATAGCGGGGTAGCGGCCTCCGAGGCGTTTGATCACCAGCGAATAAACCATCCATAGCATTGCCGCCGAGAGCGCCAGCATGTCGCCCCGCGGCGAGAGGCGGAGCACGAAATGCCCGTTGAGCACCACGAGCACCATCCCCGCGAATGCCAGCGCCGAGCCTGCGATCTGCCGCCGCGACATCCGCTCGCCGCGATAGAAGAGGCTCATCACCACGGCGGTCCACACGGGCGCCGTGCAGACGATCAGCGAAACGTTCGAGGCCGGGGCGTACTCCAGAGCCATGTTTTCGGTAAGGAAATAGAGCGACCCTCCGCTCAGCCCCGCGGCCGCCAGCAGCAGTTCGTCGCGCAGGTTCGCGGCCCACATGCGCCCGCGGGCGAAGGGCAGGATGCAGACGTATGCCATAGCGAACCGGAGCAGGAAAATTTCCGCCGGAGTCAGCGAGTTGGCGATCAGGACCTTCGTCGAAACGAACGTCGCGCCCCATACGGTCACCGTGAACAACGCCGCGAGGTGGTATTTGTATTCCGTGTATTTTATCATACGGCTCCAAAAATACGGATTTTTTTGCGCCGGCGCACTACTTTTCACCTTTCACCTTTCACTTTTCACTTTATTTTTCTATCTTTGCGTGCTATTGTGCGTAATGACAATAATTACAACAAATAACAATAACTATTTTTCACTCAAATGCAAAGTAAAGGTTTTATTAAACTCATTGCGGTCCTGCTGGCTCTCGCGTGTGTTTATCAGCTCTCGTTTACGTTCAAGACGCGTGGCGTAGAGAAGCAGGCGGCCGCTTATGCCGCGCAGTTCCCCCTCGACCAGCAGGGCGAGGCCGAACAGCATTACCTCGATTCGGTGCAGAACCTGCCGGTTTACAACCTGGGCTTCCGCAAGTTCACCTACAAGGAGTGTAAGGAGAAGGAGCTGAACCTGGGCCTGGACCTCAAGGGCGGTATGAACGTCATGCTGGAGGTGCAGGTCGAGGATGTCGTGAAGGCTTTGGCCGGCGACAGCCAGAACGACCCGGCCTTCATCGAGGCGATCGGCGTGGCCAACGAGGCGATGAAGCAAGGCTCTTCGACCGACTATATCTCCGATTTCGTGAAGGCGTATTCGCGCCTTTCGAACGGCCGTCCCATCGCCGAGCTTTTCGTAAGCCCCGACCGCAAGGACATCACGCTCGAAAGCTCGGATGCCGACGTCGAGAAGATCCTCAAGAAGGAGACCGAGGCTGCCATCGGCGCATCGTTCAACGTGCTGCGCAGCCGTATCGACCACTTCGGCGTTACGCAGCCCAACATCCTGCGCCTCCCGAACTCGCACCGCATTCTGGTCGAGCTTCCGGGCGTGAAGGAGCCGCAGCGCGTCCGCGACCTGTTGCAGGGAACCGCTTCGCTGGAGTTCTGGACCACCTACGACGCCAATGAGATCTTCCCCGCGCTTTCCGCTGCCGACAAGCTCATCAAGGCCGAACTGGCGCAGGCTCCCGCCGCTGCGCCCGAGACCGCTGCCGCCGAGGCTGCCGCTGCCGCCGGGACTCCCGCCGCCGAGGCCGAGGGCCTGATCGCCGAGGTCGGCGCCGCCGATTCGACCGCCACGGCCGAGACCGCCGTTCAGGAAGGCAACTTCGACCACTCGCAGAACCCGCTCTTTGCAGTCCTCAATCCCCGCTTCGCAGGCGGCGCCTCCATCGGAGCCGCTTACAAGGCCGACATGGCAGCCGTCAACGAGTACCTCGCCCAGCCGGCCGTCCGCGAGCTGTTCCCCGCCGACATCATGTTCAAGTGGGGCGTCAAGGGCGACGACAAGATCGACGGTCGTTTCTACCTCTACGCCATCAAGGTTTCTACGCCCGACGGCAAGGCACCGCTCGACGGTTCGGTCGTTACGGAAGCCACCGAGCAGTACGCCCAGCGCGGCGCTACGGCCGAGGTTTCGATGACCATGAACGCCGAAGGTACGCAGGAGTGGTCGCGCATGACGGGCGAGAATATCGGCAAGTGCATCGCCATCGTTCTCGACGGCTACGTCTATTCGGCTCCCCGCGTCAACTCGAAGATCGACAAGGGACAGTCGCAGATCACTGGCGATTTCACCATCCAGGAGGCCAAGGACCTGGCCAACGTGCTCAATTCGGGTAAGGTTCCCGCTCCGGCCAAGATCATCCAGGATACGGTCGTAGGTCCTTCGCTGGGCCAGGAGTCGATCAACGCCGGTATGATCTCGTTCGTGATCGCCTTCATCCTCGTGCTGCTCTACATGGGTCTGTTCTACAAGACGGCGGGCTGGATGTCCGACGTCGCGCTGCTCACGAACGTCTTCCTGCTGATGGGCGTTTTGGTGTCGTTCGGCGCCGTGCTGACCCTTCCGGGTATCGCGGGTATCGTGCTGACGATGGGTATGGCCGTCGATGCGAACGTGATCATCTACGAACGTATCAAGGAGGAGCTTCGCGGCGGCAAGGGTCTTTCGCTGGCCATCAAGGACGGTTTCTCGAAGGCCTATTCGGCCATCATCGACGGTAACCTGACGACGATCATCACGGGTATCGTGCTGTTCATCTTCGGCAACGGTCCGGTTCAGGGCTTCGCCACGACGCTGATCATCGGTATCATCACCTCGTTCTTCTGCGCCATCTTCATCACGCGCCTGCTGATCGAGTGGATCGTCGGCAAATGGGGTCACATCACCTTCTCGCGCCGCTGGTCGGAGAACTTCCTCAATAACACGCGCGTCGACTTCATCGCCAAGCGCAAACTGGCTTACGGCATCGCCGTTGCCCTGATGGTTCTGTCGTGCGTTTCGTTCTTCGCCCGCGGTCTGAACCTCGGCGCCGAGTTCACGGGCGGCCGCGCTTACGTGATCCGTTTCGACAAGCCCGTTTCGGCCGAAGAGGTTCGTCAGAATGTGGAGAAGGCTTTCTCGCAGTTCGCCGATGCCGACGCTTCGTCGATCAGTTCCGAGGTGAAGCAGTACGGCAAGGAGAACCAGATGCGCATCGTGACCCAGTATCGCTACGACGACACGTCGGACGAGGCTACCTCGGAGGTCGAGCAGATCATCTACGACGCTCTGAAACCGCTCTACTCGTATGACATCACCTTCGAGCAGTTCCGCAATACGCAGACCGACGCCAACGGTATCCTGACGGCCGACAAGATCGGCCCCTCGATCGCCAAGGACATGACGTGGAACGCCATCTATTCGGTGCTCTTCTCGCTCATCGCCATCGGTCTCTACATTACGTTCCGCTTCAAGCGCTGGCAGTGGGCTTCGGGCGCCACGGCGGCCCTGGCCTTCAACGCCCTGCTGATCATCGGCATCTTCTCGATGTTCTACGGTCTGCTGCCCTTCAACCTCGAGGTCAACCAGGCGTTCATCGCCGCGATCCTGACGATCATCGGCTATGCCATCAACGACACGGTGGTCGTCTTCGACCGAATCCGCGAGTACCTGGGTCTCTACCCGAAGCGAAACCTGAAGGAGACCGTGAACAACGCCATCAACTCGACGCTGTCGCGTACGATCAACACCTCGGGCACGACGCTCGTGACGCTGCTGGCCATCTTCTTCTTCGGCGGCGAGACGATCCGCGGCTTCATCTTCGCGCTGATCATCGGCGTGGTCGTAGGTACGGCCGCCACGATCTTCCTCGCGACGCCGATCGCTTACGATCTGATGATCAAGCGTGCCAAG
>ERZ1106944.1067-NODE-1067-length-10968-cov-5.351507_pt1 | contig 10968 bp, 9 predicted proteins | sample MGYA00403672_ERZ1106944 | MGnify/ENA primary metagenome ERZ1106944 (study PRJEB35170, sample SAMEA104062454) | human gut metagenome | biome: human gut; feature: human-associated habitat; material: faeces | place: Denmark | collected 2012-10-16 ...
ATAACTACTTAAAAATTACATTAATAATATATTATTAAACACTAAGTTTCAATAACACCTTCCCGTTACTTTGTAGGTAACGGGAAAGCGTACTTTTCCACCCCGACAGAGGCGTCTGCGGACTACATTCATTGAATAAGTAAAGAATATTTTTAACCCCTGCTCTCAGACGATGGCAGAGGGGAGGGAAATCTTTTGCAAAAATTAAAGACCAAGCCGTGTTCTTCTCAAAAAATCCGCAGTTTTATTCTGTGTGTTTCCTTTTTTTAGTAGTTTATCAGAAAAAATATCATTTTTGTTTGCATGTTTTCCAAAATATACCCATATTTGCAGCGTCTTTTCTTCCCGTTACCTAAGAAGTAACTCCACTCTAATTCAACAACTTACCAATCACACAAGCTTTCTTTAAGGAAGTAATTACCGCCACATTCGCTTCATCAATTTTCTTATTCTTAAAAGGCTTCAGATACGTCTCTGTTACGGTGATGGAAGAATGTCCCATCGCTTCAGAAATGACGCCGGGATGTATCTCACAATAGTATGCCATCGTAGCCCAAGTGTGGCGGGCGGTGTATGAGCTTAATTCTGAAGTCAATCCCAAAACCTGTTTCAAAATCATTAACTGATAATTAAAATTGCGTAATGCCAGCTGATATTCTTTATAAGAAGTTTCCGTCCCTTCCTCACTGGAAATCAACGAAAAGAGATAAGGAGAAGCCGGATCTGTATTCATATACCTTTTTATTAGCTTCATAGCTTCCGGCACGAGTGTTACAGTCAGAAGTTTGCCAGTCTTTCTGCGACGGTAAGTGATTGCGTTTCCATCCATATCCTTTTTTTTCAAATAGGCAAGGTCTACAAATGGTATCCCACGAAGTAAAAACATTAAAAAGAAAAGGCCACGCGTGCGCTGTAAATCTTTGTTCTCCAGACATAATCGTTTCGGAAGTTCTTTCATCAGGCGTCCCATATCTTCCTTATCCAGTGCCCGCTTCCTGTCCGCACGTGTTCCTGTATAGACATACCGGAAATGATGAGGCACATAAGGCGCAATATGACGGTCGACTGCCCGGTTATACACTGCCCGCAACGTACGCATGTAGGTAGAAACGGTATTCCAACTACAATTTTTCCTCCGCAAATACGATTCGAAACTTTTAAGAAACTCCTGAGTAACTTTCCTGAAAGGAAGTTTATCACTTCCATGGAATGCAATCACAGCATTCAAACTACTCCTGTAAATATGAGCAGTGCCATAATTCCCACTTTCCCGTAGCCCATTGGCTACTTCCTTCATAAATGAAATTAAATTCCCCATCTTCTATTAATTTAAATAATACTTTAAAAGGCTTTTCTGAAGAAGTTTGTTCCCTTTTCCCATACTTCCTGAAAACAATGCCTTTTCTTTCCATTTCTCAAAACTATGAATTACAAATATAACGATATAATTGTTCAGTATACCATAAAAAACAGTTTTAGGAATACATAAAGATATAACCGGATTAATCACTCCTAAAATAAAAATGGGACGTTCCCAGGGAAAAAGGGGAAATCAGGAACGTCCCTTGGGTATAGAGAGTTAGTAAAAGCCCGGTCTTTCACAAGTGCAGACCTTTTCTCTCTTCACTAAAATAAACTAAGGACATAGTGGGGAAAATCCTTAGTGGGAAACACGATTATAAACCTCTTCACAGAGATATATAACCGAAAAGTAGTCATATTCAATCACTACATATTGAAAATACAACAATTTTTCATGTGTTATATTCTACCTACTTTCTATTCGGCAATACAAATACTTACCCGGTTTTCTTCGGGTGTTTTGTATGGCTGAACAGTGTCACCTTTAGAATCAACAAGGATCCTATCGGTGCTTATCCCTCTTGCCTTCAAAGCATCGGCAACGTTAACAGCCCTTTTCTCGGACAATGCTTTATTGATTCGCGCATTACCGGTATTCACATCAGCGTAACCGGTCACCTGTACTTTTGCTGATGGATTCTTCTGCAAGTATTCTGCCAATCTATCAATCTTTGGCTTTTGGTCATCTTGAATACGTGCCGAATTCAAAGCAAAAAAGATATCTTGCTTCATTGGCTGTACTGCTACCACTTCCTTCTTTGGCTGTGGCTGTTCTATCACAGGAGCAGGCTTCGGTTGTTCCACTACAACCGGTTCCGGTTCGTAATATACAGGCTTGGTTTCTTTATATCCTTTGCCGAACTTAATATTCAAGCCAACCAAAGCATTAAACTGCCAGTCGGAGTTTCCTGCTTTCTTGGAATTAAACTTATCAGAAAGAATATTTGCATTACCTTCAATATTGATAGCCAAACGATCATTCAGACGTAAATTGCATCCTAAGCCCAGACGTCCGGCCACAAGAAACTTTCCTTCCGTCCAAAGATAATCCATTTTGTAACCGTTTGCATCAATTGCAACCGCTTCATCATTATCAAAACCACGATTAAGACCTATACCTGCAAAAACATAACCATTGAATACACGTTTGGGGTTGAAACCACAAAACAACGTACTCAAGTCTGATACAATATCAGCATTGCCTTGCAAATATTTATACTGGTAGTCTTGTTGTGGAGTAACCCAACGACCTTTCGCCTGCCATCCGCTGCCTCCTACCCGTGCACTCCACGCAGGGGCAAACTGATAACCGATATTAACAGCAGCAGCCGGAGAAATAAGATCAAAAAACTTAGCTTCTCCAACTGTATGGGCAGCACCTGCCTGCACTTGCATAAACCAATGAGGTTTAAATTCTATTTTACCTTCCTCTTTGATTTTCTGTTCCTGTGCAAAAGATACTGTTCCACCTAAAGCTAAGACAAATGCAGTCAACCACAGTTTCTTTCTATTCATACTTATCTCTTTTCTTTTAAAGAGAGAGCATCCCTTTTGATTCAGCAGGGATGCTCTCAGTTTAGAGTTATTCATGTCCGGGTTTTCACCCCAACGAGATTATTCTCTGTTTTGAACTACTGTTACTGTCTCTTTTTAAGCGGAGCATCAACTTTGCATTGACTTGTTGCACCCCATTTATCCAGAACAGACAAAGTAACATAACTATCAGTTGCCGCTACATCATTCTTGATGTCAGTTACACTCGTTTTCAAGGCAATTGTAACCTTATCACCTGCCTTAATTTCAACAGGTTCGGTACCTTCGTGCAGAGTTCCCGTTCCTACTTGAATTGTCATATATCCGGCAGCAACCTCACTTAATGCCACTGTGTATTTGCTGACTCTGGTTTCAGTAGCCCAATTGATATAAGTATTACCACTCATATTTACATCTTGCCACTTAATATCAGTATTGTTCATTGTAAAGTCAAAGCTCTTCTTATCCAAAGACAGAGACTTGCCAGTAATACCCTTCTGCTTACCTTCTTTGATCGGTGACTTAATTGTCAAATTGTAAGTATAGCTATAAGTAGCCAAACGTTCATTGTTAAACGGATGATAAGTAGAGACAAACTTACGTGCAGAGTATGCACCTGCATTATCTTCGTCAGCTACGCCGTCAGCTTCTTTAACATCCTTCATTGGGTCTACACTTATCGCATCTGTTGCACCAGTCAACCATGCAGCAGCTTTCACACCATTGAATGTAGGTACTGTTTCTTCAAATGTGATATATTGAGCATCCGCTGCAGATACACTGAATAGTTTATTCAGGTTATACAGGATCTTATCACCAGTAGCATTCAATTCACCAAAAGCAGTAGCTTCAGTCTTAGTAGCATCAAAATATGCTGACAACGGTTCAAACTTAAAGATTGCATCATTATCTTGTTTAACAACAACTTTAAACTTAGTAGAATATACAACCTTATTGTTATCCTTCGTATCTACAATATTCAATGTTACATCGTGAGATGTTGCAGCTACCTTAGCAGGGTTAAAGCGAGCTACCACGCTAAACGTTATACCCTTAGCATAATCATCTACAGTATTAATTGTGATAGGTTCACCATCAATATCAGCAGCCTGCAGTTCGAATTGAATGCTCTTATCGGCATATACATATTCCCAATCTTTACCATTAACACGGATTTTACCGTCAGTATAAGCTATTTCTTTAAGCTGAATATTATAACGGCCTTGTCTGAGCAAGTCTTTCATAGCTGTCACATCAGAAGAAGTCCATTGGTTCTTCACATCCGGTGTGATAGTCCATTCCATGTCAGCTACAGTTACATCAACTACAATGTTCTTGAAATCAATATTCATGGTAGTAGTTGCCGTTGTTCCATCTGTTTTCAGATAATGAATAGTCACAGGCATTCTTCCTTCTTTTTCTGCATAAATTGTTCTGGCATCCGCATCAAGTTTGACACCTAATAATTCTGCAGTATTTCTATCAGCACCTTCAATAGTATAATAGAAATCAACAGCTGCATTCATTCTGTCCCCAACCAGTTCATCCAAACTATGTACCGTACGATAAACAGCATCTACACTAGGACCAGTACATGACATTGCCTGCATTTTAGCCGTCACTTTTACAGCATAGTCTGATATAATTTCATTTCCAAAAGCATCTTTTGTTGTTAAAGCATATGCAATATCATTGCTGCCTGGAAGATCACTGTAAGCTACTCCGTCAGCAACAGCAATACTTAAATCGAACACACCCTTATTAGGTGTTTTATCTGCACGAGTTAACGGTTTTTCGCTTACGTTCTGAGCAACTTCAGCGATTGTATAGTTTGTATTGCCTTTAGAATCTGTCAAATCAAGAGAATATGCACTAAGATCAAGATCTACCGGATTAATTAATGCATTAATTGTAGCTCCTTTAGAAGTCAATAAATCACCGGCAATATATTTTTTTCCGTTGAATTCAAAATCTTTGGGAACACGTCCATAATACATATTAACAGTAGTAGCAGTAGTCGGGATCTCTATTTTATTACCAGTAAGCGTTACTACTTTCATGCTTGAAATTTTGTCAGCAGACGGCAAAATAACAGTTTGGTCAGTATATGAACCATCCGCATTCTGAGCTCCTACGTGAAGTACCCAATTCGGGCGGTCTGTTCCTTTTACAATGTATACACTTGTCTGTGCGTAAGCTCCTTGTACAAGTTTACCATTACCACCTTCTGCAGTTGCATCCCAAAAGTACCAATATCCATCTTCACCGATAAAAGGCGATTGTCCGTCTTTACCATCCTTACCGTCTTCTCCTTTTGCAAACCATCCGGTAGGTTCGTTATCAATCAGCCATTCGCCGGTTTTCTCATCAATAGTAACTTTTGAGCCTGGAGCGCCATCAGCACCTGCTGCTCCCGGAGTACCAGCCGCACCTGTATCTCCTTTGTCTCCCTTATCTCCCTTGTCACCTTTGGCACCACTTACGATTTCATAAGATTTTTCATCGTTAAATGTAATCTTGAATCCCCCTGCAATAGATTCTACATTTGTAACCCACTTACCACTATCTACAAACTTCTGCAAACTTTCGATACTAGCTTTGTTTGCGTCAATCTGAGTTTGCAGATTGTCTATGTCATCATCGTAGTCCTTACAGCCTACGTAGGTGACAGTTGAAAGCGCTAATGCTCCGAAAAACATCACTCTAATAAATTTTTTCTTCATAACTACTTAAAAATTACATTAATAATATATTATTAAACACTAAGTTTCAATAACACCTTCCCGTTACTTTGTAGGTAACGGGAAAGCGTACTTTTCCACCCCGACAGAGGCGTCTGCGGACTACATTCATTGAATAAGTAAAGAATATTTTTAACCCCTGCTCTCAGACGATGGCAGAGGGGAGGGAAATCTTTTGCAAAAATTAAAGACCAAGCCGTGTTCTTCTCAAAAAATCCGCAGTTTTATTCTGTGTGTTTCCTTTTTTTAGTAGTTTATCAGAAAAAATATCATTTTTGTTTGCATGTTTTCCAAAATATACCCATATTTGCAGCGTCTTTTCTTCCCGTTACCTACAAAGTAACAGGCTTTAATTCAAACAATTACCTACCGAGAAAGACTTCCTAAAGGAAGAGAAGACCATTACATTCGCTTCATCAATTTTCTTATTCTTGAAAGGTTTCAGATAAGTCTCTGTGACAGTGATAGATGAATGTCCCATCGCTTCTGAAATGACACCGGGGTGCACCTCACAATAATAAGCCATCGTAGCCCATGTGTGACGCGCTGTATATGAACTCAGATCCGTAGTCAGTCCCAGCACTTGTTTCAGAATCATCAGCTGATAATTAAAGTTACGCAATGCCAACTGGTATTCCTTATATGCCTCCTCCGTTCCTTCCTTGCTGGAAATCAACGAAAAGAGATAAGGAGAAGCAGGATCGGTATTCATATGCTGTTTGATCAATTTCACCGCTTCCGGCAAAAGAGTCACAGTCAGCATTCTGCCTGTTTTCCTCCGACGATAAGTAAGGACATTTCCGTCTATATCATGTTTTTTCAGATAAGCAAGATCGACGAAAGGCATACCACGCAGCAAAAACATTAATATGAAAAAACCACGGGCACGCTGCAATTCCCTGTTTCCCGAGTGCAGCTGTTTCGGAAGATCTTTCATAAGACGTTCCATATCCTCTTTTTCCAATGCACGCTTTTTATCAGCACGTGTCCCCGTATAGACATACCGGAAATGATGCGGTACATAAGGTGCAATGCGTCGGTCTACTGCCCGATTGTACACAGCTCTCAGCGTACGCATATAAGTAGAAACCGTATTCCAGCTACAATTTCTTCCACGCAGATACGCTTCAAAACTTTTCAAAAACTCCGGAGTCACTTTTCGGAAAGGCAGATTCCCGCTTTCATTGAATGCAAGGATTGCACTCATGCTACTCCTGTAAATATGGGCGGTCCCATAATTCCCACTTTCCCGTAGCCCGTCGGCTACCTTCTTCATAAATGAAATTAAATTCCCCATTTTTTACTGTTTAAAATGATCAATAAAGGCTGCTGCCAAAGAGAAGTGAACCCTTCTCCACATTCCCCGGCAGCGCCTTTTTTCCTATTCCCAATCATAAAGATACAAATCTATTGCCACATTTGTTTGATGTAACCCCAAAAACATTCGATACCAGCTCCCAGCCGATCATTTTCTCCAAAACATTTGGCTATCTGACAAATAATTCGTTACTTTGCACCGCTTTCGCGCAATCGCTGTCAAGAGAAGAGATACTTGGTATGTTGCGTTGTAACGATAAAACAATTTAATAATAGCAACAATGGATTTAATTAAAATTGCAGAAGAAGCATTTGCTACCGGTAAACAGCACCCGAGCTTCAAAGCAGGAGACACTGTAACAGTAGCATATCGTATCATCGAGGGTAACAAAGAACGTGTACAGTTGTACCGTGGTGTTGTTATCAAAATCGCCGGTCACGGAGACAAGAAACGTTTTACTGTACGTAAAATGTCAGGAACTATAGGCGTAGAAAGAATTTTCCCAATCGAATCACCGGCTATCGATAGCATCGAAGTGAACAAGGTAGGTAAAGTTCGTCGCGCTAAATTGTATTACCTGCGTGCTCTTACCGGTAAGAAAGCTAGAATCAAAGAAAAAAGAGTTAACAACTAAGCTGAACTCTGAGATTCGAAATAAAAAAGAGGAAGTTCCGGTAACGGGATTTCCTCTTTTTTATTGCCAAATTCTCAGCATAAAAATGAGAAACAGTTTTGGTTTTAAAGGAATATGAGCTTGGTTTTAAAGGAACGGAGTATTTCTTTAAAACCAAGCTCAGTTTGCTCACCGAACATCGTAATTTTATCAACTTTCAAGCGATTGAAATTCTATTTCATCTCAGATGCCCAACATTCTTCAAATATCATTTTATTTAAAACAAGAAATAAATTAGAGTAAAAAGCTAACAATCATCTCAAAAACATATCTAAATCAACAACAAACACATAATACAAAAACATCAAGAGAATCATAAATGCAAAATTTATCGCCTATTCGTAAGGAATATAAGGATTGATAACTTTATTGCAATTCCAGATGCATAAAATGTCCTGAATGTCCACTTCAAAAAAAGAATCGATTTTTAAAATAAAGTAGTTACTCCTATTCCATCTCTTGTGTTTTGAAAAGCAAAATATTATTTTGTTTTTCAAAACGAAATAATTATCTTTGCATAAAAGAGTGCAAACATGAGAATAATAGCTAAAAGCAAAATCGTTGATTATTACACCGAAAATCCAGAGGCTGAAATAGCCCTTGAAGATTGGTATCACAAAACAAAACTGACAGAGTGGAATAACTTCGCCGACATGAAAAAGACATTTAATAGTGTCGATAATGTAGGCAATCAACATTATGTTTTCAATATCAAGGGTAATAATTACAGGCTAATAGTAGTGATCAAGTTCACAATTAAAACGATTTTAATTCGATTTATTGGCACTCATGCAGATTATGATAAAATAGATGTTAAAAACATATAGATATGACAAAGATTCAGAATGAGACAGCTTATAAAGCTACAATGGAAAGAATAGAAGAACTTCTTCCATTAGTTGATGATAATACTCCTTTGTCTGACAAAAATCTTATTGAACTAGATTTATTGTCAGGGCTTGTAGAGGAGTATGAGGATGAGCATTATCCAATAAAAAGCCCATCTTTGGCTGATATAATGAAACTTCGTATGTATGAAATGGGACTTAGCCAAGCCAAACTATCAGAGTTGCTTGGAGTGAGCCCTTCTCGTATCAGTGATTATTTTACCGGCAGAAGTGAGCCAACCTTGAAAGTGGCTCGTGAAATCAGTAAAAAGTTGAATATTGATGCCAATATTGTATTAGGAATATAAAATTCGATGCAATCTTTTTAGCATATCTGAAAACACAAAAAATCCCCGGAAACTCAACGCCCCCGGGGATTCAATTACCTTTATTATAAAAAATCGATATTATTCTTTCAGATCTTTCAATTCCCAAGCCAAAGCACTGGCACCCAGCACCGCAGCATCAGAATCTTTCAGTTCGGAGACAAGCAATTTAGTCTTGCCTTTATAAATATTCAGAATATTGTCATCGATTGCTTTCTGAATCGGTTTCATGATATAATCACCCGATTTTGCCAGACCACCAAACAAAACAATAGCTTCAGGACTAGAGAATGCAATAGCATCTGCCAAAGCCTCACCCAAAATATTACCTGTAAATTCAAAGATTTCCTGTGCCAGCTTATCACCTTGTACCGCTGCATCGTATACGTCTTTCGAAGTGATGTTTTCAGCAGGAATATTACGAAGCAAGCTTGCATCAGTACGGGCAGCCAGGAATTCACGAGCTGTACGAGCTACGCCGGTAGCCGAACAGTAAGTTTCCAGACAACCTTTACGACCGCAACCACAAATGCGACCGTCACGACGTGCAATTACGTGTCCTAATTCTCCGGCAAAACCATCATGACCATAAACCATCTGACCATTGATAACGATACCACTACCTACACCTGTACCCAGAGTAATCATGATAAAGTCTTTCATACCACGGGCAGCACCGTAAGTCATTTCACCGATAGCGGCAGCATTAGCGTCATTTGTCAAAGCGGTAGGAATACCCAATCTTTCTTCAAACATAGCAGCCAACGGAAGAATTCCTTTCCAAGGCAAGTTCGGAGCAAATTCAATAGTTCCGGTATAATAGTTACCATTAGGAGCACCGACACCGATACCTCTGATCTTATCTACACCACCATTAGCAATGATCAACGGAAGCAAGTTTTTGCATACCTCATCCGCATATTCTGCAGCAGTCGGATAGCCGGCTGTTTTAATCGAGCTACTGGCAATAATAGTTCCGCGTGCGTCTACAATCCCAAAGACGGTGTTTGTTCCGCCTATGTCAATACCTACTACGTAGGGTTTCTCCATGTTTGAATTCATGATACTTTATTTAAAAGGGTTAGTTAATTATAAAGTTTACTGCACACAAATTACGTAAAGAAGATTGAGTCTACAAAATGTTTTTTCAAAAAAGTTCACTCTGTTTGCAACTTTTCGTATCTTTCGTGCGTCTAATAGTGAAAAACTAAAAGGAAAAAGAAACTTAATAAGGGAAATTGTGATAAAACTAACAGGCATTAACAAGACCTACAACAACGGAGCACCTCTCCATGTACTCAAGGGCATCAATCTCGACATCCAGCAAGGTGAGTTTGTTTCCATCATGGGAGCTTCGGGTTCGGGCAAATCTACTTTACTAAATATATTGGGGATACTGGATAATTACGATACCGGAGATTATTATCTGAACAACGTTCTTATCAAAGACTTGAGCGAAACGAAAGCTGCCGAGTATCGAAACCGTATGATCGGATTTATCTTCCAGTCATTCAATCTGATATCATTCAAGGATGCCGTAGAGAACGTGGCCCTTCCCTTATTTTACCAAGGTGTAAGCCGCAAAAAGCGAAATGCACTCGCTCTGGAATATCTCGACCGCCTGGGACTGAAGGAGTGGGCACATCACATGCCGAATGAAATGAGTGGAGGGCAGAAACAACGTGTAGCCATTGCCCGTGCATTAATCACCAAACCACAAATAATCCTTGCCGACGAACCGACGGGTGCTCTGGACAGCAAAACATCTGTAGAAGTAATGCAGATACTGAAAGACTTGCACCGAATGGGAATGACCATCGTCGTCGTAACTCATGAAAGCGGTGTTGCCAACCAGACTGACAAAATTATCCATATCAAAGATGGGATTATCGAACGGATCGAAGAAAATCTCGACCACGATGCCTCTCCATTTGGTCAGAACGGAATCATGAACATAAGTATTAGGTAATAAGTATTAAATATTAATTCCATGCGGTCACAACGCAGCCTAATACTTAATACCTATTATTTATTTTATTACTAATCACTTATTACTCAAAAAAATGATTGATATCTGGCAAGAAATATATAGTACCATCAAACGCAATAAGTTGAGGACTTTTCTCAC
>ERZ1106944.1069-NODE-1069-length-10954-cov-4.426186_pt1 | contig 10954 bp, 10 predicted proteins | sample MGYA00403672_ERZ1106944 | MGnify/ENA primary metagenome ERZ1106944 (study PRJEB35170, sample SAMEA104062454) | human gut metagenome | biome: human gut; feature: human-associated habitat; material: faeces | place: Denmark | collected 2012-10-16 ...
CTGCCGTATCTTTGTTTCACCAACAGAAAGGGAGAATGTCCTTCTTTTCTTTAATACAAATTCAGTATGGCAACAGTGTCTGTGGTGCGCTATCAGCGCAGAAAAAAGATTGGTGATGACAAATCGCCGATGGTGTATGTGCTCAAACCCAAGCCGGGGGAATCGAAACTTTATTCTATCGAGTCGCTGGCGCGTGAGATCGAGTCGATCGGTTCGCTTTCGGTGGAGGATGTGGAGCACGTGATGCAATCCTTTGTCCGTTCGATGAAGAAGGTGCTCGTAGCGGGGAATAAGGTAAAAGTTGATGGCTTGGGGATTTTCTATACCACGCTTACTTGTCCCGGTGTGGAACTGGAAAAGGACTGTACGGTGAGGAATATCACTCGTGTCAACCTTCGTTTCAAGGTCGATAATGCTCTGCGGCTTGCCAACGACAGTACGGCAACCACACGTGGCGGGGACAATAACATGGTCTTCGAACTCATCTCCAAGAATGCGCCGGCTTCGGGAGGCAACGGTGATGGCGGAGGCTCCGGTAGTGGCGGCGGCAGCGGCTCCGGTGGCGATGGAGGGGAAGAGGAAGCTCCCGATCCTACCGTTTAGTCCGGTAAGTACATCAGCATCATTAATGTGTGATACCTGTAAATGAATAACCTGTAAAAATGAAAAGTTATGATTGACAAGATTTTGGAGATTGCATTGGAAATCCTGCTTTTCTTCCGCAGGAAGAGAAAAGGAAAACGAACGAAAGGGCAGGTCGATGAGGAAGATTGACCTGATTGTGATCCACTGTTCCGCCTCTAGGGCGGACAGGGATTTCACGGAAACAGACCTTGAAGTGTGCCACCGCCGGCGGGGATTTAACGGGATTGGTTACCACTTTTATATCCGGAAAAATGGCGACATCAAGACTACCCGCCCCATTGAACGGATAGGAGCTCATGCGAAAGGATTCAACCGGACAAGTATCGGCATTTGCTATGAGGGCGGACTTGACTGTCACGGGCGGCCTGCCGACACCCGTACCGAATGGCAGGTACACTCGATGCATGTGCTTGTGCTTACGTTGCTGCGTGACTATCCCGGTTGCCGGGTGTGCGGGCATCGTGATCTGAGTCCTGATCTGAACGGGAACGGGGAGATCGAACCGGAGGAATGGGTGAAGGCTTGTCCGTGCTTTGATGCGGAGGAGGAGTGGGCTTGACGAAGGCCTTATTCTTCTCCGTGCTCAGTATGAATAAACTTTTTGTTTGCTCCTTTCAGTCGGAACATATTGGCTATCATTGCCAGTGCCAGTGCCGGAATTTGCAGGATTGCTTTTCCTAATTTCCGGTCCAACAACTTTCCCGGCACAGGTATGATCATGGCGGCAACTTGGGCGGCTGACAGTATCCACCATTTGATGGCCGTATACCATTCGTTTCCTCCGCTTTGCAGACTCATTAGTAAGCCGGTTGCGGTAAAGAGTAAAGTGAAACCGAAAACTCCCGCCAGTTGTATCAGACGGGGAGGCAGCATCCATTGAAGAATCTTGTCGCAGTAGTCGATATTTCCCTGAATCAGTGCTTTCGGGAAATCGGGCAAGGAAGCCCGCAATGCACCGTATTGTGCTGCAATCCATCGTTTACGCTGATTTTTGATACCTTCTTTTTTCTGTGTCTTTTCATCGTATACGGGCAGTTGTTCCAGATACTCGATATGAATGCGTTGTTTTAGCAGCAGGGCTTCCAGCTCCTTGTCTTCGCCCGATGTTTGCAGATGTCCTACATTTCGGCGGAACCAATGAACGTCGAATGCCATTCCGGAACCGGCTAATCCGGCTGACAATCCTATCGCGTTGTGCCCGCTGCGGAAGAATCCGTTGTTTATTTCTTCGCTGATCGCATCCAGAACAGCGATGTCTGTATTCATGTTTTTTCCTGTGCGGTGGGCTTGTACAGCATGCAGGCCGGAGTCAAAAGCACGGTTGATTTCTGCGAGGAAATTGGGTGTCGTTACATTGTCGGCATCCATGATCACTACTACGTCATAAGATTCGTTGGCAGTGACGTTCATTGCCAGCGTAAGGGCTTTGGCTTTGGAACTGTTGGTATAGCCGGCTACTTGCAAACAGACGGGGAGTGCTTGTAGGGCGGCATTCGTGTCCGGCTGCATCTGATCGGAAATGACAAGAACGTCGTACATTTCTTTGGGGTATTCCTGTTCGAGGAAATTACGGATAGTGGAGACGATCACCCTGTCTTCCTTGTATGCAGGGAAGAGTACAAGAAAACGACGCAGGATACGTGCTTCGGAAAGTTTTCGCGGACGATAGAATTTGGAAGCAATGGCGTAGAACAGCAGATAACCGACACAAAGTGCCAGGAGAATAAAGAGAATCCAGTCAATAAAGGTATACATGGTCTTTCATTTTTAGGGGTTATCGGATAGGAGAGGTGACAGAAAAGCTTCTGACAACACCTTTCCATACTGTGGCAAATAAATCGAAACGACCTTTCAGGGCAAACTGAAGGCTGTTTTTTCCGGCAGCTATGGTAGATTGATAAAGAATGGAGAGCAGCCGCTGAGCACCTTTCCGGTTGCGGCGGGTGTAGAGCAAACGGTTGCGCGTCATGTAGAAAGTACGTAGCTTGCTGAACTGTCCGGTGCTCTGGCTTTCTTTGTGGAAGACGGTGCAACGAGGCTCATACCATAGTTCGTAACCGGCATTTGTCATCTGTGTACACCAGTCCATTTCTTCATAATACAGGAAGAATATTTCCGGCATTTCTCCTACTTTCTCAATGACTTCACGTTTTACCATGAGTGCCGCCCCATGCAGGTAGGGGGTCGTGTGCGGGGTGTCGAACGTGCCGTCGTCCGGACAGCCGAAACCTGTCATTTCGTTGCGTATAGTGATTGCCGACAGGGAGGTGAATCCGGCAAACTGTATGTTTTGCGGAGGAAAGGCAAAGCGTATCTTCGGAGAGACGGCTCCGATGTTTTTCTGACTTTCCAGTCGCTCTGTCAGGTAGTGGAATCCGTCTGATTCAACATAAGTGTCATTGTTTATCAGAAAGATATAGGCTCCTTTGGCTACTCTGATTCCCAGATTGTTTCCGCCGGAGAAGCCTAGGTTCGACTCGCTCCGCAGGGTGACTATATCGGAATATAGCTCCTTGATTCTGGTCGCTTCGTCTTCGCGCGAAGCATTGTCTACGACGATGATTTCATAGCTCACGGAATGTACATGTGTTTGCAGCGATTCTATTAATTCGCAAGTGTCTTTAAAGCCGTTGTAGCAAACTGTGATAAAGGAGACTTGAGGGTCGTTCATCATAATCTATTGTTCGTTTTTCAGTTCTGTTTCTTTACTTTGCTGCATCCGCTTGTCAATGTACGGTCCTGCGAAGCAGAGGGCAAAGGCTGTGTATATGGGGATGGAGTTGGGATATTGCATCACGTCGTTGGCATAGGCTGCCAGATAGAATCCGGCAGCGGTACAGAGCCAGGCAGTAAGTAAGCCTCGCAGGCGTTTGTTCATGATCTTGAACATCAGTATCCATCCGCACCATGCAAAAAGGACTCCGTGAACAGCCAGGTAGAGAACTAGACCGATGATTCCGGTTTCTACCCATACTGAGACTAACCAGGAATCCGGTGGATAGGGCATACGTTCTTTGGGATAGAAACGGTCGCCTTTGGATAACCCTATCCCATATCCAAAAGGCTTGTGAATCATCAATTCTCTCATTCTCTTTCGATTGTCTACACGTAATTGATAGGAAGCGTCTTGGCTAGGACGAAATGCAGAACGCATCTTGCGGATATATTGATTGTCATCTCCTATATTGGTACATACGAAAAACAAGAATAACAAGGCAAGAACTGAAATACCTGTAATACATGCTTTGCGATTGCGTGAAAGAATAATGAAACTCCCTAAAGCACCGATAGGCAGAGCTATCGCAGCGCGTGTTCCAGAAATTCCCATTCCGTAAATGGCGGCAATAATGACAAGTATAAAATAGATTTTCAGCCATACACCTTTTATATAAAAAAGTGAAATTCCAAAAAGTGAAATACCCATAGCCATGTGTACGCCGAAGTTCGCTGCATCACTGAAGAATGAGAAATAACGAATACCGGACCAAATAATATGAGTTCTTGCTCCTCCCAAAACGTATAAAAAATACTGCTCACGTTCATTAAAACCACAGTTTTTCTGCCAATATCCTTTGGCTGCTGCCAAGAGGATGAAAAGAGACCATATGATTAGAAGCCACTGAATCCCCTTGATGTTACGGATTGCTAACGGTACGATGACAGCACATACAATAGGATATATGAGATAATGGGTGATGGAGATATTCCATGCTGCCTGAACATTGTTCGGATTAGCTATCTCTAATATGCAATAAACTCCCCATATCAGAAAAAGCATAAGCATACCATTACGACTTTCCGACCAGTCGATTTTTTCATGCATTCCGTACGCAAAGAGCAAAACAACGGCAAACAATGTACACATTAATGTTGCTACTCCCAATGGTATGTCTGTCACTGCATAAGCTGCTGCCAGCAGGAATTGGAGAATGAAAAGTGTATAGAAACTTTGCTTTGAATATTTGATAATTAATAAGAAAATAACTGTCATTAAAGGTAATGAACTAATCGTCAGAAAGAAAGGAAGGGAAGTACGAAAGAACATTTTGTATAATATATACAATCCTCCTGCCAATAGTAAATGTACCCATCCTTTATTGGCAAAATAGTTACCGGCTACTGTTAAGTATTGACTGTATTTTCCTTTATCATTCGTCATCTTCATCTCCTGATGTTGCCGGCTGCTTCTTTCTTTTTGTGAACGTAAATATACTTTCTGTCAATGCTAATTGTGACAGTCGGTATACTATTTTCCTCCAAAGTGTATAGGGTGGAAGCATACCGGTGTAGTCTTCAACCACATTGCGGGATGCGTGTGTCAAGTAAACATAAAGTGGAGTTTTACCTACTTGTTGACTTAGCTTTTCTGACAAGAGCTTATCGGTCTCTTTCCAACCACGGTCAGCACGGGCTACGAGTATATTTAGATTAGCTTCTTGTAGTAATTCCAGCGATATGCTAGCTTCCCGCAGATTGGGATATTCAACGATGAGAATATCTTCTTCCTCTGATGTGTATAGATCGGTAATGCTTTTGGCCAGGTTGTATTCTCGTGAATCAATTCTGAAGTCTGACTTCCATGTTATTACTTTTGTTTTAAGTCCGATACTGTTCCAGTATTTTTTTAGGGCTTCGATCACATAACTTTTGCCTTCCCCGCCTTCTGTGCTAATAAAATTGATAATGTAGGGCAATCCTTCTTTCTTTTGCTGACAGAAACGAAGGATACTATTGCTTAACTGTTTTGTAGCTATACTTTTTGATTCTTCAACATAATTGTGATACTCTAAAATAGAGTCTTTTGGAAAGGCGCCTAACATCGGAAGTCCAATCAAACGACGTGTACGAATAGAATCGCGTAGAGTACGGTCTAATAATTCAAGAATTAAGAAGAATCCCAAAATAAATAAGAAGGTACCGGCACACGCTGCCATTACCATTTTTTTCAAAGGAGTGGGCATGGCACTGATCGGATATGCCGGAGCATTCAACACTTTTAATGCAGCGGAGGTCATTTCCAAATTTTTTCTACGCATGAGGGCATCATTGTAGCTTTTCAATACAGACAAGTAATTTTGCTCTATAAAAGTTATGTTACGCTCTTGACGTTTGATAGTGGAACCTACTGGTGCAAACTGTCTGTATTTCTCGTTGAGGTCTATACGGCTTTGCTGTATAATTTGTAAGTCTGATTTGGCTTTTTCGTATTGCATGGTTACTTCAAGCCACTGTTCTATGATGTTCTCTTTAGCTATTCCTTCTTTGGTATATTTGTTCTCTACATATTTGTTTGAAAGCTCGGAAAGCTCCTTGCGCGTTTGATTTAAGCGATTCTTATATTCCTGTAATGAGGCTTCTTGATTCTGATGATCACTTGAAATCGTTTCCATTTCTGAGATTTTTCCTGTAAGCGAAGCGGCTTCATTCAGTTTATCCAAGAACTGAAGATTGTTGATTACATGTTTGGCATTGCTGCCCATTTGCTTTTCCAGTTCGTTTAACATTGCTTTGGCGCTGTTGTATGCAATCAATACGTTTTGTTCACGTAACTCAAACTCTTTGTTGATGGCAGCGATTTCTTTGGTCTCATCGTAATAATTAATAACACGTTTTTCTACGTTATATTGCGTTAGTGAGTCTTCTTTAAGCCGAAGTTCCTTTCCGATGCGTTGAAGTTCGCTTTTAAAATATTCGATAACTTTATCTGTTTCACCATAGCGGATTGCACTGTATTCGTTTACAAATTCTTTGGTCAGGATGTCGATGGTATTATAGGCGATACCCGGATCACTTGCCGTATAACTTATTTCAATCAGATCGCTGGCACCTTTACGCGCTACTCTGATTGCTTTGAGATCATTATAAGAGTAATAGGGCAAATTATAATAGAATACTCCATAGAGATAGTTCGCCTGGGTCGGTCTCAAGTAGTTGAAAAAGTTGGCTACCGTTTTATCTTCGCTGTTTTTATCTATTAATGACAGTATTTCTTTCCCGTTCGGACTGTTCTTTAGGTGTTCGTATATTCTGTTGTAATTGCTGGCTTTGATGAATTCATTGTCTTCTTTTGGATTACCTTTGATCAGACTTCGGGCATATAATCGCATAGATACCCGTTTGAGTGTACTTTCAGCCTTGATAATGTTCATTAGGTTATCCATAGCGTTCTGAGTTGTCGCCCAATCCACTTTGTTATTTCCACCTTCTAGATTGTAGCCGGAAGCAGCACCAGTGTAGAGGGTTGCCTCTACGTTATATGTTTTGCCTATCATGCGTTTCCCAAAATAGTAAACAGCAAATGTTATAATGGCTGTTCCAATAAGTAACCACCAACGGATACGATATAGGAATCTGCTGATATAAAGGATGTATTCCATAAATGTATGTTTATTTGTTTCTTAAAATGGGAGTGTGGGTGATTAACTCAAGTATCATTAAACTCTTGCTTAGTTCGAATTTGCTGTTTTCGAATTTCTCTTGTGCGTCTGATTGGCGAGATTTTTCAGATGATAAAGTTCCCGAATCAATAGCTCCATTCGAGAAATCCTTTTCAGCTATACTATATTGTACATTAGCAAGCATGAGGGCTTCGGCATTAAGTTTAAGAATGTTTAATTGGGAGGTCGCAGTTGCGTATAAGAGGATAATTTCCTTTTTCATTTCCTCAAACTTAACTTCTTTTTCAAGCTGGGCAGTGCGCACATTCAGTTTTTGACGTTTTACCCGTGCTGTCAGGTCAAAGAGCCCGTCTAAAGGAATATTGACTCCTGCACCTACCGTATATCCGTTCTGTGCCTGTGTTGCATAGGTCAGGTAAGGTGCAATCGCTACATCGGTATAAGTAGACTCGTTACCGAACATACCATACTGGTAGCTGCCCCGTAAACTGAAAAAGCCTAAGAAGGCACGCTTCTCTTTTGCCAGAAGTTTCCGTTCAATTTGTTCTTTTACTGAAGCTAATTCGTAAGTTGGAGCGCTTTTTGCGTTCTCGAAAAGAAGATCCAGCGGTGGAAGTGTAATGCTGGAATAATCACTTGGCTGTAGTTTTGAGTAATCGCTTACCTCTTGCGCAGTTACGCTTCCCATGGAGGCAAACAAAAATAATAATCCTCCGAAGAGGTATTTGATTTGTTTCATAAATTAACCCTATTATCTGCTTTTGCTGTGTTATAGCAACGCAAATATAAGGATTAATTTTATTTAATGATGTTCTTATGGAAGCATTTTATCATCTTTCTTGTTAATTATGAGCAAATACTTGTTTAGAATGCCTCCGTCATGTTGAAATAGAATAAATTCTGCTTGTTCACCATGTCTCTGCCGAAGTCAAGACGGACGTTCATACGGGGCTGAACTTCAATGCGTAAACCGAGTCCCAGATTAGGAAGTACACCTTCGATTTTGCCCGGAGTAGGGCCCATGAAGCCGCATCCTCCCCATGCTACGTAGCCTACATGATTCAGCATCTTCTTCACCCAATTGCTTTTGTCCGTATTTATCATCTGACGGTATTCTGCCATCATCACGTGGGATGACTTGTCGCGAAACTGTCCCATATAATAACCACGAAGGTCGAAAGGAGTGCCGCTGAGTGCGTATTTAGTCAATGGAACATTGCCGAATACATTCTTTGTTTGCACTGTCCAAGCCAATACTTTACGTTTGCCTAGGGTCTTGTATTGGCGGTAGTCTATTTCCAAACGGTAGAAATTATTATCGCTTCCGAAGGCTTTGTTGTACATCATCCCACGAAAGTCCAGATACGTTCCCCGATAAGCATTGGCGGGAACGTCACGGGTGTCGTACGTCAGCAGGAAACCGACTCCGGAACTGAGGTTAGAGTAGCCGTGATCCGTACCGCCGGCAGCAATATACGATGGTTGCTCTATCATTCCTGCGGCAGGTTTAGTGATCTTGTCATAATTGAAGTCGATCTGCGGACCGGCAAAGAAGTTGCTTTTCCCCAGACGGAATAAAAACCACGGATTCACCTGCACACCGCTATAACGGTATTCGCTGGTGTCTTCGCCACGCGGATAGTCCTTGTTGGTGCTGTATCCGATGCCGTAGAAGTTTTCCAGTGTGTTCTTATAAGCAAAGACGCCGAAAATACGGAAACGGTCGCCTTTAAAGAAAAGCTGTGGCTTGGTGAACAGGTTCAGACCTCCTTCGAACATCAGGGCGATAGCCATCGGAACAACCGAACGCTGCTGGGTAGTGTCACTCGGGTTCATACGGAAAGTCATCAAGGCGCTACCGCCGATCAGAAATCCGAAATCCGGAGTATAGCTGGGACCACCTAATATATTGTAGTGTAAATTACGTTTCGCTACCCGCTGACGTCGCAATTCTTTTTTGGAAAGGGTGGGGGTGGAATCTGCCGGGGCTACCCCGACTTCGTCAACAGAAGTTGTAGTCGTTTGCAGTTCATCGCTTTTTACTGCCGTGTCAGCCGTTTGAGCTAACGAAATATTGATGAATAGAAACATCATCAATATACCTATTGTATATCTTTTCATATTCTTTCTTGAAATCCGCTGCAAAGGAAACTATTTTATTTCGATTAGTTTTCATTCTCATAGATAATAAATCTAAAAAAGAATCGTATTTTTGCCAATTAATAGTATGTAAAACGAAATTGCATACGGATTACTATTAGCATACAGGCAAAGTTAATTAATAAACGATCAATAATGAATAAACGAATTTTATCAGTTTTTGTTTGCTGTGCCCTTTATTATTCTGCACAGGCACAGGACGCGAAAGGCGGCATCAGCGCTGACATGATGCAGCAAATCAAACAGAGTTATCAAGGCACTTCTACCGACAAGGCTATCCGGAACGCCATCAGCAACAACGACATCCGTAAGCTTGCCCTGAATCAGGACAACATGAAGGGGATGGATACGCATTTTTCTGTCAAAGTGAACTCCAAGGGTATCACCGACCAGAAATCGTCCGGACGTTGCTGGCTCTTCACCGGTCTGAACGTAATGCGTGCCAAAGCCATCGACAAATACAATCTGGGTTCTTTCGAATTCTCGCAAACCTATCCTTTCTTTTTCGATCAGCTGGAAAAGGCTAATCTGTTCCTGCAAGGCATCATCGATACCAGCGACAAGCCGATGAACGATAAAATGGTGGAATGGCTGTTCCGCAATCCGTTGAGCGACGGCGGTACATTCACCGGAGTGGCGGACATCGTAAGCAAATACGGTCTCGTCCCCAAAGACGTGATGCCCGAAACGAACAGCAGCGAAAACACCGTCCGCATGGCGAGTCTGATCGCTCTGAAACTTCGCGAACAGGGTTTGCAGCTCCGTGACATGGCATCGAAAAACGCCAAGCCTGCCGCCATGGAGAAAGCAAAAACAGAAATGTTGAGTACCATCTACCGCATGCTTGTCCTGAACTTGGGTGTACCTCCCACAGAATTCACATGGACGCAATACAACGCCAAAGGCGAGCCCGTAGAAACCGCTACTTACACCCCGCTTTCTTTCCTGAAGAAATACGGTGACGAAAAGCTGATCGACAACTACGTAATGCTGATGAACGACCCCAGCCGCGAGTACTACAAATGTTATGAAATAGACTACGACCGCCACCGCTACGACGGCAAGAACTGGACATACGTCAACCTCCCGATAGAGGACATCAAAGAAATGGCGATCGCCTCTCTGAAAGACAGCACCATGATGTATTACTCCTGCGACGTCGGCAAGTTCCTGAACTCTGACCGTGGTCTGCTCGACGTCAAAAACTATGATTACGACTCATTGATGGGCACCACCTTCGGCATGGACAAGAAGCAGCGTATTCAAAGCTTTGCCAGCAGCTCCAGTCACGCCATGACCCTCATGGCAGTCGATCTGGACAAAAACGGAAAACCGACCAAATGGATGGTTGAAAATAGTTGGGGTGCCGGAGCCGGCTATCAGGGACATCTCATCATGACCGACGAATGGTTCAACGAATATACCTTCCGTCTTGTTGTGGAAACGAAATACGTGACCCCGAAAGCACTCGAAGTCTTGAAACAAAAACCGATCCGCCTGCCGGCGTGGGATCCAATGTTTGCCGGCGAAGAATAACCAACCGACAATCACGTTGCATAGACTTGTGCGCGCAGGTCTTCCAGCCTACTTTATTAAAGAACGTGTGCGAACACAAAAGGAATTACGGATATTTTTCCGTAATTCCTTTCTTTTTTCCTCCCGAATCACATTATTATTTATTACTTTTGCGGCAAATTTTATGAAACCATTATTTTATATAGCATGGCAAATGTAATAAAGTTACGTAAAGG
>ERZ1106944.1089-NODE-1089-length-10764-cov-5.265571_pt1 | contig 10764 bp, 10 predicted proteins | sample MGYA00403672_ERZ1106944 | MGnify/ENA primary metagenome ERZ1106944 (study PRJEB35170, sample SAMEA104062454) | human gut metagenome | biome: human gut; feature: human-associated habitat; material: faeces | place: Denmark | collected 2012-10-16 ...
CATTCAATGCCCTCTTTAGAGGGCCACCACTAGAGAAAGACCCTTATAGGGTCAGAGCAAACCACCCGTTCTACGGGTGGTTATGATTATAAAATAGGTGAACGTATAGTTTATACTAAAAGGAGTTACATATGACACAGCAAGAACGGTTACGCTATTTGGTTGAAGGCTTAGTAGCAGAATACAATGAGAGACATAACGAACATATAGATATCCCTGTGAATGAAGAAGAGCAATTTACTCTCTTTAGATCTTTATGTAATATTCGCCCTGCTGGTGGAATGCCTCTTGAATGGATGAAGATAGAGAATGAATATTTAAATATATTGGCCCATGAAAAGGGCATCGTAACCATTAATGATATGGAAGAGCGAGAGACTCAGATTTATCTGTGGCAAGGAGACATTACTCGATTATCTGTAGACGCTATTGTAAATGCAGCCAATAATCAATTATTAGGATGTTTTGCTCCAAATCATAAATGTATCGATAATGCCATTAACTTACACTCCATTGCATTCTGTTGTATTTCTACTGGTGAGTTTAGATTCCCTAATGAAGAAGCAGCACAGATTGCCATAGATACGGTACGAACATATTTAAAAGAAACAAATAGTAAAATACAAGTGGTATTTAATGTATTTAAGGATATAGATTATGATATCTACAACAAATTATTATCATAATATAGATACTTTATATGTACCCATTAATAGAGAATAGGAACCTAAACCTTTTGAAATTCATAAAAATACTGTATCATTTAATATGACTTACAAAAAGTTATGAATGATTGGTTAGTTTAAGAAGGAGATAATGTACTATGAATTATAAATACACCTATGAAAGCCCATTAGGAACTATGATTATGCTTGGTACATTATCATACTTAACAGATTTATTTTTTATCGATGAAGATTATGCACCAAGTTATGATGATGCGGAGTATATAGAGCAACTAACAGGTCCATTTGAAGTAACTATTATGTGGCTAGACCAATACTTTAATGGTAAAAAACCTTTTATTACACCACCAATACAACTTGAAGGAACAGAATTCCGTAAATCTGTATGGTCTGTATTGCAAACTATACCTTATGGGGGAACTACAACCTATGGAGATATTGGCAAACAAATAGCTGAAAAGCAAGGTAAAGATAAAATGTCTGCTCAAGCTGTGGGCGGTGCCGTAGGACATAATCCTATATCTATTATCATTCCATGTCATCGTGTGATTGGTAGTAATGGAAAATTAACTGGCTATGCTGGCGGTATTGAACGCAAGAAATACATGCTTGATCTTGAAGCAAAACATAAATAGTACATATTAGATTGTAAAATCATATTTAAATAGACTTATAGAAAAAGAAGAAAGAGATTACTCATGATGGATAGACACATCATAGGTAATCTCTTTTGGTATATATAGGGGGGACTATTTAAATTGATTTACTAAGGTACCAATGCCACTAATCGATATAGATACGGTATCTCCTGATTTTAACCAACCATATCGTTTTTCATTTTTACCAAGTACAACACCACTAGGTGTACCGGTAAAGATAATGTCACCTTCCTGTAGTGTAATAAACTGGGATACAAATTCGATAATCGCGTCCGGTTTAAACATCATTTGTTGTAATTTGGCTTGTTGACGTATTTCACCATTTACTGTTGTAGTAATAGTGGCATTGTCAAAATCAAAATCATCTGGAGAAACAATAGTAGGACCGATAGGGGCAAAGTTATCTAGTGATTTGCCGAGAATCCATTGAGAGCCTCTAAATTGTAAGGCTCGAGCTGAAACATCATTTCCAATGGTATAGCCTAATATATGGTCTCTGGCCTGTTCACGAGATATATTTTTACCAGCCTTACCAATGACGATAACCAGTTCTCCTTCGTAATCATAATGAAGGTTTTCATCTTGAATGGGAACTATATCTTGATGTGACGCCAATGCATTAGATGTTTTCATAAAGATTTCTGGAAAATCATGTGTAGCAAGACTAGTTTCCTCTATATGGTCTGCATAGTTTAAACCGATACAGATAATGTTTTTGGGATTAGTAATTAGGGTACGGTTAGTAGATTCTTTCATGAGAGATACCTCCTTAAGAGATGAGATACATATATTGTAAGTTAATTATAATATAAATCGGTATGTAAAGAATATTTTTGACGAAATAATTATATAGAGGCATTTTTGTCACATCCTATTTGTTATACTTAAACAAAGTAATAAAAGGAGGAGTCCCTATGTATATGCATAGAAATGTGACAGATAAATTTATAGGTACCGTAGTATCTTGTGACATTATAAGTACGGGTAGCTGGTATGGTGATTTACCAGAATCCGTTCCAAAGGAAGTGAAATTAAATCGTAAAGATTACTATATTGAAGAGATACAACATATTTCTATTAAGGAAGCCATTAGTGTTACCTATGGCATTAAATGGGAGCATATCTCGAAACCTGTAGAGGGTAAAATAGAATCCTTAACTACTAAGGAGTACTCAATTGACGAATCTAAAAAACAATATCTATTAGAGCTTATGGGGCGTAGATTTTCCGATGATATTGACCTATATGATGAGGATGAGTGTGCTGTCCAAGTGCAGCTCATCAACACTGAGGATCAGGAATTTATATATGAATTTCCTTTTGATAATACCCTGAGGGCCATGTCTATACTATTCAGACAAATCCTAGGTATGCCTACATTACTTTTATTTGATGGAAATCGAGAAAAAGATAGAATTCAAGAGATTCATATTGAAGTGCAAAAAAATATGTACCAAGAATATGGTGACGTAAATACATTGAATTTTAATTGGAATGAGCCGTCTATTTCCATTGATTGTAATAGTAAGCAATTTGGTTACTCTAGCCATAGTCATAGCGAGTATGTAGATAATCAAATGATTCATCAATTGAAGCAAGATATTGACTTTCACATTGGCGAAACGCTATATAGTCTAGATTCCTTTAGTCTTAGTGAAAGTCATGACCTTGATAGAGACCCTGCTCGTGGTGGTATAGTAACAGTACGTATTAAATGGGCGCATAAAGAAGATACATTGTTTATAGGGAATGTAACTGATCAGTATGTGCCCACTTGGTATAAAAATCTAATTAATTTTATACATGCTCATACAAGAGATAAATCTTTACAAGAGTTTTTACAATCAAATCATACATCTGATAGAAGGATTTATACGTATTGTTCCGTATATATTTTTAAGATAAACCAGGAATTTTATTATCGTACTGATAGAAATGATATATATGAAGGGGATATTGTAAAAGTTCCGTTTGGATCCGATAATGCGGTTCGTACTGGTCGTGTAGAATCTATTTCATATCATACGAGTTACGACGTACCTTATGATTTGAATCGTACTAAGTTTATTATAGATAAACTTCCGACCTCTATAGAATATGTTGAAATAACTTGCTCATAGTGTTAAGATTATAAGTATATTAATAAGCATGGAGGTTATTGTTATGAGCAAGAATATCGATTGGGATAATCTCGGTTTTGGTTATGTAGAAACCGACTACCGTTATTTGACTACATATAAAGATGGTAAATGGGACGAAGGCGGATTAATTACTGATGCTAACGTTGTTCTTAATGAATGTGCAGGTGTATTCCAATATGCACAAACTGTATTCGAAGGTTTAAAAGCATACTACACTAAAGATGGTCACATTGTATGCTTCCGTCCAGATCTTAATGCAGAGCGTTTAAATCAATCTTGTGAACGCCTTGTAATGCCTACATTACCTGAAGGTCGTTTCCTTGAAGCTGTAAAAGAAGTTGTAAAAGCAAACAAAGACTTTGTTCCTCCTTATGGTCATGGTGCAAGCCTTTATATTCGTCCTTACATGATGGGTACAAACTCCGTTATCGGTGTAAAACCTGCAGATGAATATCAATTCCGTGTATTTACTACACCAGTAGGCCCTTACTTTAAAGGTGGCGCAAAACCAATTAAAATCCGCATTACTGATTTTGACCGTGCAGCTCCTCATGGTACTGGTCACATCAAAGCTGGTCTAAACTATGCTATGAGCTTGTATGCTATTACTGATACACATGCAAAAGGCTATGCTGAAAATATGTACCTTGATGCGGCTACTCGTACACATGTAGAAGAAACTGGTGGTGCAAACTTTATCTTCATCACTAAAGATGGCAAATTAGTAACACCTAAATCTGATAGTATCTTGCCATCCATTACACGTCGTTCCTTGATGTATGTAGCAGAACATTATCTTGGTATGAAAGTAGAACATCGCACTGTTTATAAAGATGAATTAAAAGACTTTGCTGAAATGGGTCTATGCGGTACAGCAGCGGTTATTTCTCCAGTAGGTCAAATCGATACTCCAGAAGGCACTATCAATGTACCAGCTGGCATGGATGATATGGGCCCTGTAACTAAAAAATTATATGATACATTACTTGGTATCCAACATGGCGAAATCGAAGCTCCAGAAGGTTGGGTAGTTAAGATTTGCTAATCTTTAAGTAATATACAATAATATAATATTAAAACATCCTCCATAATCAGAAGATTGTGGAGGATGTTTGCGCTTATAGAATTTATTTGATTGGATCTATCGATTTAGTTTGATGCTTTTCGTGCACCGACCTTAGTCATAAATTTCTCGTTGTTAATGACGAATCGTTCATGTGTGCCTTTACCAATAATTCCAACACCATCGGATGCTTCGATGGCAAAGGAGATTTTTCGCCCTTCCACAGCTGTTACTGTAGCAGTGGCTGTAATTGTAGCACCCATAGGGGAGGGAGCATCATGGCTAATGGATAGGGAGATGCCTACCGTGCCTTCACCATCATTCAATTCTGGTTGTACCGCTGCTTGTGCAGCTTCTTCCATAAGTGCACACATAGCAGGAGTAGCGAATACCTCAAGAGAACCAGACTTCATTGTTTTTGCAATATTAGATTCTGTAACTGTAACCGTTGCTGTCGCAGATTGACCAACTTGTATCATAGTAAACCTTCTTTCGTAATGAACTAGAATATATTTGTATTATACAACTCTTATGAGTATATATGCTAATTTTGTAATGATAAAATTTATTATTTCCTAAAATAGACTTAATTATACAGACTCTATAGAATCCGTGCTATAATAGTACTAGTTTTATTAAACGAGGTAACTATGAAAGAACGAAAATTTTCGCCTTCTGGTGAAGGCTTGGTGCAGGTAATAGCAGGCGTATTATTTGTCGTACTACTAATCATCATTAATATTGTAGATCCTACATTTTACCCAACTATGTGGCATCTAGCAACGAGTGGTTCTATGGAGGAAATTGCCGAGTATATTCAAGGCTATGGTCCTATGGCCATGGTGGTGAGTATGCTCCTTGATATTTTTGTCAATGCTGTAGGGTTTTTGCCATCCATCTTTATTTCCACAGCGAATGGTCTCGTGTTTGGCATGTGGCCTGGCATTATTATTTCTTGGCTCGCTGAAACCATTGGGGTAGTCATCAGCTTTTACATTATGCGTTATTTCTTACGAGATGCGGCGGATAAGCTAATTTCTAAGAGTACCACATTGATGAAGGTTGATGATTTTTCCGGTAATAATGGTTTTGTGGTCATGTTATTTGCTAGATCATTACCTTATTTTCCATCTGGTGTCATCACTGCGCTAGGGGCTATCAGTAAGATTAAACCGCGTGACTATATTTTAGCAAATTTAATTGGTAAATTTCCGTCTACAGCCCTTGAAGTTGCTATTGGCACAGATATTGTAAATTTTCAAGAAAATATGGGGCGTCTAGGTATTATTGTCGTCGTAGCAGCCATTGTATATTTTATTCTATGGAAGGTATATAAACGATATATTAATAAACGTAATGCAGAACGAGAACATGATCCTAATGCTTAATAAACATGTATTTCTATGTAATTAAAATAAAAGAGGCGATACTATGAGTTTTTCACTTCCTGAACGCGTAATATTAAAAGGGCCTAATTTCATCCGTGAAGTATTTGAACGTGGTGTGGGTGTACCTGGATTTATCAGTTTTGGTATTGGTAATCCAGCACCAGAGGCAATTCCTGTGAAAGTTATCGAAGATGCCTTTGATTTCATCGTTCATGATAATCCTATGAGTTTATTACAATATGGTCCGATGCAAGGGGATGCGCGATTAGCAGAATTGACCTTACAACGTTTATCGAAAGTTCACCATATGAATTTAGAGGGTCAAGGTTTGATTATTTCTAATGGGGCTGGTCAACTATTGGGCTTGGTGCCTATTACTGTGTGTGAACCTGGCGATGAAGTGTACATGGATGATTATACTTTCACAAGTGCTATTAATTCTGTACGCAATATGGGGGCTAAGGCAGTCGGTATCAAAACTGATGAGTTCGGTATGATTCCAAGTGAGTTGGAAAAAGCGGCTCAATCAGGCAAGGGAAAATATATCTATTTAATTCCAAATTTCCAAAACCCAACAGGCATTACCATGCCACTAGAACGTCGCAAAGAGATTTACGCCATAGCATCAAAATATGATTTGTTTATCTATGAAGATGACCCATATGGTGAAATTCGTTTTGCTGGTGAACATGTACCGACTTTTAAATCCTTTGATACGGAAAACCGTGTTCTCTATGCCGGATCCTATTCTAAAACATTATCGGCAGGCTTGCGCGTTGGTTTCTTGTTGGGCCCAGAAGATGTTATCGGTACTATTCAGGCACTTAAAAATAATACGGCTGGTCAAATGCCATTAGTTACACAAAAGGTGGTAGCACACGTACTAGACCACATCGATTACGATGCACATTTAGAAAATGTACGGAAGGTATATAAATCTAAATGTGATGCTATGATGCGTGTCTTTAAAGAAAAAGGTAGTTCCAAGGTTCATTTGACTCAACCTACAGGTGGTATGTTCGCATGGATGACAATGCCGGATACTGTTGATTGTGATGAATTCTTTGAAGCGTGCATGAATAAAAATGTAGGCATTATTAAATGTGGTGCTTTTGCAGCGGATGGTGTACAAAATGGTCATGCATTCCGTTTGAGCTATACGGTGCCAACCATTCCAGAAATTGAGAAGGGGATGGAAATCCTCTGTGCTCTTACAAAGGACTATTGTGGTGAATAATTTAGTCGTTTAAAGCGTATAGGTATATTGAAAATTATTAAACTACCATGATACAATAACACTGTAAATATATGATGTGTTAGTTGTAGAAAGAGCTTTCACAATGAACGATATTTACAATGAGATAATAATTTTCTAACTATATATTGTTGAGGGAAGTCCTCGAAGAAAGTAGGTGTTTACTATGGGTTGCGGTAGCAGCAGTAGTGATTGCAATAGTTGTCCATCCAAATCCGCAGGTTGCGGTGGTGCACAACAGCCTCAAGATATGACGGCGCCATTGCATGAATTGAGTTCCGTTAAACATGTTATCGGTGTTGTATCCGGTAAGGGTGGTGTAGGTAAATCCTCCGTTACAAGCTTGATGGCCTTAACGATGGCTCGTAAAGGTTATAAAGTAGGTATTCTTGATGCTGATATAACTGGTCCATCCATTCCTAAGATGTTTGGTATCAAAGAAAAGGCTTACGCTGACGAAGTTGGTATGTATCCTGTTAAAACTAAGCAATATGGCATTGATGTAATGTCCGTTAATTTGTTGCTTGAAAACGATACAGATCCTGTTTTATGGCGAGGTCCTATTTTGGGCAATGTAGTAAAACAATTCTATAGTGATGTTATTTGGAAAGACATCGATTATTTATTCGTTGATATGCCACCAGGAACAGGTGACGTAGCGATTACTGTATATCAATCCTTGAAATTGGACGGTATTATTATCGTTACATCTCCTCAAGACTTGGTATCCATGATTGTTGAAAAAGCAGTTAAAATGGCTGATTTAATGCAAGTGCCTATTATTGGTGTAGTGGAAAACTACTCTTACTTCCATTGCCCAGATAACGGTAAGGATTACCAAATCTTTGGTGAAAGCCACATTGAAGAAATCCTCCAAAAATACGGTCTTTTATTGTTGAATCGTTTGCCAATTGATCCAAACATCGCAAACCTTTGCGATAAAGGTGATATTGAGTCTATCGACAAAACAAATTTAGAGGATGTATCTTTGCCTGAATAGGATTTATATGATAATTGGTTTCTTCTCATCCGTAATCAACTTAATCATCTTTGTAGGATTAGGTTCTATTTGGATGAAAGTTATCGGTATGTGGTAACATACAATTACATAAACGTATACGATTATGTATACATGACGCCGTCCCTTGTGGGACGGCGTTTTTGTGATACAATGGCAATAGATTATGTATATTACATAACAATTTGCATGTAATAATTGAGTAGGAGGTCATATGAAATTTGATAATCCTCAATTAATAAAATATATCAAGGGATGTACATCTCCGTATCATACGGTAGACACCAGTTTACAGCTATTATTAGATGCAGGATTTACAGAGTTATCCTTGGAAGAACCTTGGAATTTAACATCTGGTGATTATGTAGTTAATGTATATGGTACGACATTATTTGCCTTTCACATAGGCGAGGACTATCGTCATTCCTTACGCATTGCATCGGCTCATACAGATTTTCCTGCTATACGGGTAAAACCTAATCCTATTACAGATGTAAAAGGGTACACAAAGCTCAATGTTGAAATGTATGGTGGATTAATTCAAAATACCTGGTTAGATCGACCTTTAGGGGCCGCCGGAACAGTTGTCTTAAAGGGTGAAAATTCATATGATGTTGATTCTGTTCTATTTGATACGAAGCGGCCAATCGCTATTATTCCTAATTTAGCAATTCATATGAATCGTAATGTGAATGATGGGGTAGCATTGAATCGACAAAAAGAAATGTTACCTATCATCATGATGAAACCAGATGATGATACGACAAAATCTGAGGAAGAGGTATGGAATCAATTTTTAGCAGACGAGATTAATTGTGATTCATCTGAAATTCTATCCTATGAAATTACACTCTATCCTGTAACAGAAGGTGCATTAGTTGGTACAGATTTCGATTTCATTAGTTCTCCAAGACTTGATAATTTAACGTCTTGCTTCGGTGTTCTTGCGGGTATTGTAGAGGCAAAGAAAAATAAAGTTGACGGTATTCGCTGTGCAATCCTATTCGACAATGAAGAGGTGGGTAGCCGTACTAAACAAGGCGGAGCAGGAATGTTATTGCCAAACTTATTAGAACGTGTGTATCGCAGTTTAGGATTAAGCCGTGATGATATGGATCTAGATGTGGCTCGTGGCTTCATGATTTCATCTGATGTAGCCCATGGATTGCATCCAAATTATCCAGAGAAAAATGATATTACCAATTTCCCGGTACTCAATGGAGGCGTTACATTAAAACAGGCCTGTAGCCAATCTTATGCAGGCGATGCAAAGGCTATTGCCATTGTGAAAGGCCTTTGTGAGGAAGCTAATGTAGCCTACCAAATTTATGTTAATCGTTCTGATATTCCGGGCGGCTCAACTGTAGGTTCTATTTCATCAGCTATGTTACCAATGCGGACGATGGACATTGGCTTACCATTATTGGCTATGCATTCCGCTGTTGAAACGATGGGGGCTCGTGACCAAGAACAATTGAATCATTTAATGCAACATTTCTTGGGTGATGAATAAATTACATAAATATAATCTTATTCCACATCCGGTGTATGTAAAAATACATATGAAAAATTAATGAATAGAATAATTTCTATATTAGGTTAAATAATTTATAAATATAACCATATTGATGATTAATGCTTTTAATATCTGAAAATTATTGTATAATATAAGTATATTTGATTCATAGTCGGATATCAAAAAAAGTGATAAATGTTTAAGTAAAACATGTATTTCGATATGCATACATACAATGTATATCAATGCACACAAATCTATCATTCGATAGGACTCGGTAGGAGGCAATTATGAAGAAAATTAAATCCGTTTTGGTAGCCAATCGTGGCGAAATCGCAATCCGCGTATTTCGTGCATGTAACGAAATGGGTATTAAAACAGTAGCTATCTATTCTAAAGAAGACACATTGTCCTTGCACCGTAACCAAGCTGATGAAGCATATTTGGTTGGGGAAGGTAAAAAACCAGTTGATGCTTATTTGGATATTGAAGATATCATCCGCATTGCTAAAGAGCATGACATTGATGCTATCCATCCTGGCTATGGTTTCTTATCCGAAAACGAAGAGTTCGCTCGTCGTTGCGGTGAAGAAGGTATCATTTTCATTGGACCTCACGTAGAACATTTGAATATGTTCGGCGACAAGGTTAATGCTCGTACACAAGCTAAATTGGCAGACATTCCAATGATTCCTGGTTCTGATGGGGCATTGCGTGATTTTGCACAATTAGAAGAATTTGCTGAAACTCACGGCTATCCATTGATGATTAAAGCCGTAAACGGTGGTGGCGGTCGTGGTATGCGCGAAGTTCACCGCAAAGAAGATTTACGCGATGCTTATGACCGCGCTAAATCCGAAGCTAAAGCAGCATTTGGCGATGATGATGTATATGTAGAAAAACTTATTGTTGAACCTAAACATATTGAAGTACAAATCTTAGGTGATGAACATGGTAATGTAGTTCATTTACATGAACGTGATTGCTCTGTACAACGTCGTCACCAAAAGGTTGTTGAAATGGCACCAGCTTTTGCAT
>ERZ1106944.1091-NODE-1091-length-10761-cov-6.169064_pt1 | contig 10761 bp, 8 predicted proteins | sample MGYA00403672_ERZ1106944 | MGnify/ENA primary metagenome ERZ1106944 (study PRJEB35170, sample SAMEA104062454) | human gut metagenome | biome: human gut; feature: human-associated habitat; material: faeces | place: Denmark | collected 2012-10-16 ...
TCCACCGGCCGGGTCTGACTCCGGCCTACGGCCTTCGCAGGGCCAAAGTCGGTTTTCGATTCCCTACCATTCCTTTTCTATATCATGAATACAAAATCAGAAACATAAGCATTTTTTATTCCTTATAATTTTATTTTTCCCAAAGGGCCGGGGAAGGAAGATATATTTTTATTTATTTATCGCCTAAATTGTATTAAAATTAGGGGCGAAATAGTCTTATAGGGGAAAGGTGGTGTGGTATGCGTAGTTTTGATTATCGGCGGCTCGGAGAGTGTCTGTGGGATGGTGAGGTTGTGTCGTTGCTTTCACAGATTCACGAGTATAAGGGGCGGCAGGATTTGTTTGTATCGCAGCGGCCTAGTAGTGTGGCGCGGCTTGTGGAGATTGCGAAGGTGCAGAGTGTGGAGTCGTCGAACCGGATTGAAGGGATTGTGACGACGAAGGCTCGTATTCGTTCGTTGGTGGCGGATAAGACGACGCCTCGTAATCGAGATGAGGAAGAGATTATGGGGTATCGCGATGTGTTGAATACGATACACGAAAATTACGAGTATATCGATTTGACAAGGCACATTGTACTGCAGTTACATCGTGATTTGTATGCGTATTCCCACAAGGGGATTGGCGGTCAGTATAAGAATGTGCAGAATTCGATTATTGAGCGGCTTGCAGATGGTTCTGAGGTGGAGCGATTTAAGCCCTTGGCACCTTATGAAACACCTGCTGCTATTGATGAAATTTGCCAAGGTGTTAATGCGGTTCTCCAAGATAAATCGGTGGATCCATTGCTTGTGATTCCTGTATTTATACACGATTTTTTGTGTATTCATCCTTTCAATGACGGCAATGGGCGTATGAGCCGATTGCTGACGACGTTGCTCTTGTACCAAAATGGGTACATGATAGGTAAGTTCATTAGTTTAGAGCAAAAAATCGAGCGTACAAAGGACAGTTATTATGCGGCGTTAGCTCAATCCGGCGCAGGTTGGCACACAGGCGATGAGGATGTAGTCCCTTTTGGCAAATACATGCTTCGCGTTATTTTGGCGGCCTATCGTGATTTTGAAAGCCGCATCGCCTTGCTGAATACGTCGTTATCTGCAAAGGATCGTATAAAAATCATAATTAGTGCCACTATTGGTAAGATTACGAAATCTGGAATCCTTGAGAAACAACCAGATATAGCTGTATCTACTGTTGAAAAAGCCTTGAAAGAACTCGTAGAAGAGGGCTTTATTGAGCGTCATGGCGTAGGACGAAGTACATTTTACGTAAAAGTATCGCAAAAAATTAGCTTTCACGCAAAATACATTTAATATATGGTATAATAAATTAAATTTGATTTTATAAGAGGTGAAATATATGAAAAAATTACTAGGTACATGTTTAGCTGCTGCTGCAATTTGCGCATGCGGTTTCGGTTCTGCTAGTGCTGTTAACTGGCAAGTATTTGGTCAAGATAGTGCTGGTATCACTTGGTCTATCGATCAAGATAGCGTTCAAAAAAGCGATAAAACTGCAACTGTAATGATCAAAGCTCAAGATTCTGAAGGTTATCATTTCATCGCAACTGAAGAATTCAACCACAAAAAGAAAACTGTAAAAGACCAAAAGGTTGTATTGTACAACCCACAAGGTTACGCAGAACGGGAAGATAAAGTTGATGGCAAAGATCGTCCAGTTGTTGCTGGTTCCCCATCCGAAGCAGTTTACAACTTCTTATGGCCACAACAAGCAAAACAAGGTAAAAAATAATATACACCTTATACGACAAAGCAGCTCGAAAGAGCTGCTTTTTTGTGTTTATATGCAGAGTATGAGTTTGAGTTATAGGACAAAACGTGTGGGTAAAAATCTTTATAACACTAGATAGACACTGATATGATAAGTGTTTTATCTTGTTTTGTAATTTAGTATAACGTAATATAGTATATCGTAATATACTATATCGTGTTATACTAAAGAAGATATAGATAGGATATTTGTTGCATAGCGTAATTTAGATTAACGAGGAGGTGCGATATGGTATTTGTAGGCCGTGAACATGAATTAGCTTCTCTGGAAGCGCAATATAATTCAAAACGTTTTGAATTGGCTATTGTGTATGGACGCCGTCGTGTGGGTAAGACGTATTTGTTGCACCACTTTTTGGCGTCTCATGATGGCGCGTATATGGTGGGCCTCGAATCTGGTGCGAGTAACAATTTAGAGGCGCTTTCACAAGCTGTATATCGTGCAACGGGGATGATTGAAACCGGTAAATTACAGTCCACGTTACCGAATTTTCCAACGATCACGGCGGCGTTGACCCATTTATTTGAGTATAGCTTAGACCATCGTTGTATATTTATTATCGATGAATATCCGTACTTGGCGGAGTCGATTCCGTCCGTTTCGTCTGAGCTGCAGGCCTTGATTGATGCGTATAAAAATCGGTCTCAGTTAATGCTCATCTTGTGTGGTTCGTCCATGAGTTTTATGGAAAATCAGGTGCTAGGCCATAAGAGCCCTTTGTATGGTCGCCGCACGGCGCAGTATAAAATTAAACCGTTTACGTATATCGAGGCCCGTCAAATGGTACCCCATCTTTCCTATGAGGATAGTGCTATCGCCTTTGGCCTTACCGGTGGTGTGGCTGAATATTTATCATATTTTAGGAATGATGATTCTCTTGATGAAAGCATTATTTCCTTGTTTTTCACGCCTACAGGACGTCTTGTAGATGAGCCATCGAGTCTATTAAAGCAGGAATTACGGGAGCCGCGCCAGTATAATGCAATCCTCAGTGCTATCGCTAAGGGAGCCAGCCGTAATAACGAAATTGCTACTAAGGTAGATATGACGACGGGGGCATTGAATAATTATCTAAAAAGCCTTATTGATTTACAGATCATCGAAAAAATACATCCTGTTGGATCTAAGTCTAATAAAAGTATTTATACCATTAAAGATTCTATGTATACCTTTTGGTATCGTTTTGTAGAACCGAACCAAGGGGCCATTGAAAACTTTAATGGCAAACTTGTATACCATCAATACGTTAAACCTATGCTTTCACATTTCATGGGACCCGTATTTGAAACGATGGCAGCACAATATGTACAGGCGCGCATTCACCGAGGATCAGTTCCGTTCTTGCCACAACAAATAGGTCATTGGTGGGGCACGGATGCTGAATCAAGAAAGCAAGTGGAAATCGATGTAGTGGCCATGGCGGACATACAAGCAGATCCCAATGCACGGCCTGTACGTCATTTATTAGTAGGCGAGTGCAAATGGAAAAATGAACCGATTGGCCAAGATGTGCTGGGATCACTCATGGAAAAAGCCCGTGTATTGCACGGTGAACCATACTATTGGCTATTTAGCAAACGAGGGTTTGGATTTGTCTCAGACGATGAACGGGTAGAGCTCATCGATGTACCGATGATGTATGAACTTTAAAGTTTCCTGTTTATGAAGTCCAATAATCTTTCAATTCCTACTAGCCTAGTACGTTGATTGATGGCCTCCTTATTTGTTATGCTAGTAATATAGGAGAAATTAAAACTTTCACAATAGGTATGATTATACAGAACGAGGAGGTCCTCATGTCCCAATTTGAATTTATCGACAAACGCGTGCCAATCGCGCTCGACAACCCGTCCATTTACCACGATATTTCGAAGTGTAAGAATTGCACCTTGTGCCGTCGCGCTTGCGCCGATGTGATGAGCGTGCTCGATTATTACGATCTTGAATCAACCGGTGATGTGCCAATGTGCATCCACTGTGGTCAATGTGCGGCTGCCTGTCCATTCGATTCCATGCATGCGAAATCTGAGCTTGATAAGGTGAAAGCGGCTATTGCTGACCCTGACAAGATTGTTGTTATCCAAACGGCTCCGGCTGTGCGCGTGGCTATCGGCGAAGGCTTTGGCTACGAACCAGGCACATTCTTAGAAGGAAAAATGGTAAGCGCCCTTCGTAAATTGGGTGCTGATTATGTGGTTGATACGAACTTTGGTGCGGATTTGACTATTATGGAAGAAGCATCTGAGCTTGTAGATCGCCTAAAGAATGGCGGTACTATCCCTCAATTCACATCCTGTTGCCCTGCATGGGTGCGCTTTGCGGAAATCTATTTCCCTGAACTCATTCCAAACTTGTCCAGTACCCGTTCTTGCATCGCTATGGAAGCGGCCATGATTAAGACCTATTTTGCTGAGAAAAAGGGCATTAATCCTGCAAATATCGTGTCTGTCAGCGTTAACCCTTGTACGGCGAAGAAGGCTGAAACTAAGCGGGTTGAGGAAAATGCGGCGGCTCGTTATTACGATGATGAAAGCCTCGGCATGGATACGGATATTTCCATTACCACACGTGAATTCATTCGTTGGCTCAATGATGAAGATGTTGATTTTGGCAGCTTAGAAGACTCTAAGTTCGATGATTTAATCGGTATGGAAACTGGTGCATCCATCATTTTCGGTAATACAGGTGGTGTTATGGAAGCAGCTATGCGTACAGCATACAAGCTCATCACTGACAAAGAGCCACCTCCATATGCATTGACTCACCTCGAAGACGTTCGCGGCATGAACGGTGTTAAAGAAGCGACTGTACAACTTGGCGATGACGTAACTTTGTCCGTTGCTGTTGTACACGGTGGTAAAAATACTCGTGATTTCCTTAACACGTTGAAAGAAAGTGGCAAACACTATGACTTCATCGAAGTTATGGCATGCCCAGGTGGTTGTATCGGTGGCGGTGGTCAACCACGCACTAAATTACCACAAGCCGTAAAAACAAAAGAAGCCCGCATTGGCGGACTTTACAAAGCTGATGAAGAATACAAATACGTGGCATCCTATGAAAACCCAGAAATTCAAGACCTATACAAAAACTTCTTGGGCGAACCATTAGGACATAAAGCACACGAACTACTTCATACACACTATACAGACCGTAGTGCACAACTAGGGGACCGCAAAGACGTGGTGCCTGAAACATGCCCTACATCACCTAAATACAAAGGGTAATTAGAGTAGAAGCCCCCATCTGTTCCAAAATCCTCCACCGGCCGGGTCTGACTCCGGCCTGCGGCCTCCGCAGGGCCAAAGTCGGTTTTGGAACAGATGGGGGCTTTCTCTATGTACGTTTGTATTTAGGTGATGTAGTGGCATTGTTTCTGGAGGAGAGAGAAAAGCCGACACGCTACTGCGCTACGCGGAGCCCGAAGTCGTTTTGAGGGGCCGATAGGGTCTTTCTCTATTTACGTTTGTGGTTTAGGTGATGTTAGGGCATAATTTTGCATTTATATGGTACGGAATTTACACGTTTGTGATTGTATACTTGTCTTAAGGATGGTATTGTTATTATAAATTGATCGAGTTTTATGTACCGGGTTTGGTTAGGGTAGTTGTTTGTATTATTAGGGGATGCGGAATATGTTTGACGAACGGATTGTGGAGAATAATATTTTTAGTTTTGCGACGAATGAGTTGTCGCAGGATGCATTTATTTGTTGGTGTTTGAATTGGATTAATATGCCTGTTCGTGATGATAATGCAAGTGGGCGTCAGTTTGGAGCTCGGTTTTTATCTCGTTTGTTGAATGAGGCCTATGATGTATCCAAGGTTAATCAGGTATATATTTTTAGGCAGTTACTTAATATTGATGTGCTTGTATTGGTTCCAGAACTACAAGTAGCTTTAATTATTGAAGATAAAACATCATCACAGGAGCATGGTAATCAGATCAATCGGTATAAATATTTGCTTTCAAAAACATTTGAATCAAATCAATACAGTGGATTGGATATATATCAACATCTTTCAGATGATAACAAGGGAAAACAGCAAAAACGTGATGAGACTGCTTGCTGGGGCGCGGTGAATAGTATTCGATGGGCGTTACGAGATGAACCGGGAAAATTGGATTTATCTAAGTATACAATTCATACGACGTATTTGAAGACGGATTGGTTCAATGATGATGATTGGCATACGGTTCAGGAACTGGAGAAGGAGCCAAAGGTTAATACCTATGTGGATGGGCCAGAGTTTTTGTCCTTGTTATTATCTTGTCGTGAGTGGAATAATCCAATTTTAATGAGTTTTGTAGACTATTTGGGTTCTAAAATTAGGACCACTATAGAGCATAGCTGTTTTTGGGAACACTATGAGGATATTGATGGGCATATACGTTTTAATATTCAAGATACTGCGATTGCCCAACGGAGATTTTTGCAGACTGTATTTAATCAGCCAAATCATGAATCACCATTTATGGCGGAATTGAAACAACACGTTGAGGATATTGAGGATTCATATGTATATGGTCGCATAGATGATGCACCTAATACTCATACGATTCAGCATGGCAGCAGCTTTGGTACACCTTGGTCGTTGATGCACTTTTGGGACCGTTCTCTAGACCGAACTGTTGATGCCGATTATTGGGGCTTTCAAAATACAAATGAGGACAATTTAACTGTTAAACCATATATGTTTTGGCGTGTTGATAAAATTAAAGAATGCCCAGTTTTGAGTTTACGCTACTATACGCGGTGGGAAAAGGGTAAAGAGGATAATGGTGAAAGCAATACCTGCTCATATAAAACTCGTGTGTATAACTACATAAATGATCTCATATCATCATCAGAGAAAATTTCTCTTATATTGGCGGATATCAATAAGTTATATGGTAATGAGGCTAACAAAGGGAAGGTCTGGTCTAAGGGCAAGTTATGCAAACAATATGAAAATACTCTTTTGCAATTTAAATTAAACAAGATACTAATCGATTGGAATGATGCGGCTAAGCGGACAGAATTTATATCCTTAATACGTGAATTGAATGAAAATTTGACACAGGAGATTAAAAAAGTAGAATGGGACCTTGTGCGTAAAGTGGTGCTAAAGTAGAGGTGACCTTATGACAGAGGAAGAGCTATATAATCGTTATCATGAAATACAATCAACATACGTAGAGGTTAGATTTGTTGATGGGGAATCATTAATAGGTAAGTTGGATTCTTTTGTTTCGGGTGTAAATAATGAGCAAGATGAGGCCTCGATATATGTTGATTGTTATGAATTGTTTGCTAGTGAAATTAGTGAAATAGTAGAGATCTCATGATGTATGAGTAATAGTAGTTAGCATTTATAATTTTAGGGATAGTAATAGCATAGATTATAAAAGACTCGTATCACAGTAAATGATACGAGTCTTTTATGTTCTGAATTTTATTCGTAATAGGAATCAGCTAATTGACCGTCTTGGTCTTGGATGATCCAGTTATTGTTGTTTTTTACCATAGTTACATTGCCGGTGAATGTTTGATGTTTGATACGGCCGTTAACGAGGTCTTTGCTTTCAATGCGATAGTTATATACAACGGCATCTGGTGAGACGGATACAGCTTTTGTTGAAAGTAATGTGGTGGATAGGGTTGATTTATATCCATTGCGCCAGTAGTCGTAGGTACCGAGGCTAGCACGTTGTTCATCAGAGAGGTACGTGTAGGCATTAGCAAAGTCTTTATTGGTTAGGTAGCGATAGTAGTTCTGCAACGCTTTTGTACTTTCTTCAACCGCATTATTTTGTGCCACTGATTGTGTATTTGTTGATGTTGGTTGTGGGGCAGGTGTAGCTTTCACAGACGAATTATTACTGTTAGTATTCGTAGAATAGTGGGTAGGTGTTGTATTGTTTATGGAATTAAAACTAGTAGCGATAGTAGCAGCGCTCAAGCCAATGCTTATGCTTATGAGTACGACATAGGCAATGATATACAACGCGGTAGATGTAGAGGTTGGTGACGGCCGGAGTCCATATTGTCGCTGGATATCTGGGGTAATTTGGATATAGGAGGTTCTTTCACCATAGTTATTAGTATATGTATCACCTTTGGTTAGCATTAAGATTAAGAACCAAATAGGTCCTACGATAGGAATAAAGTTGATAAGGAAGAACCAACCAGATTTATTGGTGTCGTGTAGACGGCGGACGGCAATAGCTAAGCCTGGAAGTATTAATGCTAATTCGATAATACCTAGTAGGACATATAAGACGATAACAGTCATGATATTATTAGACACTAATTTAATGATACCCATTATGATAGGGATGATTGTTAGACAAAGAGAAATCATCAAGTTATATCTGAAAAATTCGCTACGGCTGGCACGACCTTGAAATTCAGTATATTTCTTGGTGAGCACAAATGTAAGTGTGTCTAGTTCATTGAGTTCAAAAGGATCCCAGTCATAAACAGGGTTGGTTTTTTGTGGTGGTGGAGTTCTTACTGATTCTGGTGTAGTTATTGTGTTAGTAACTGGTGTTCCGCAATTGCTACAAAATGAGGTATTCGGTTCTAATGGGTTACCACAATTGTTACATGTTAATTGTGCTTGAGGTTGGCCGCAAATACTGCAAAATTTGGCGCCCTCCGGTAAGGGATTGCCGCAATGTTGACAAATCATGATTCTCTCCTTGTCTTGCTTTGTATATGATAGGAATATATTTTAATTTTAACCCTATAAATCATAGTGCTTCAAGTGATTTAGTTTCGGAATTTTTTCTTAAATGTTTCTGAATTTTTCATCTTATTGAAATAGACTGCTTCTTTTGATTTTATGCAGTGACAAAGAATGTGAATTGGTTTGGCACTTGTTTTTGAATACGCATAATATAATCGATATCCATCAGCGGTTTCCATATGATAAATAGGGAATCCCAATGAATTGATTTTACTATTATGAGTGGCATCAATTTGTGTTGGATCATCGGCTGCATATAGGCGAGTGAGCATTTTTTGGATATAAACGCGCACTGTTTGATTAGTACTTGTATAATCCGCTAAGAATTGTTTTTCTAGTTCAAATTTTTCGTAAATTTGTTGTAAATCCTTAGCATCATTTAGACGCTTTGGATCGTTTTCATATGCTTTTTCATCTTCCGCCATCAATTGTAGCTGCGTTTCTAGCTCATGGATTTTTTGTGCCGATTGATTTTCTTGGTCCGTCATCCGTTGTTGGAGCGATTTATTTTTCTCTTCGAATTCAAGGCTACATTCTTGGTAATAAGTAGATTCCTCTTGTAATGATTTATTTTGTGCTTTTAATTCTTTATTACGGGCTTTAAGTGCATCGGACTCTTTAATTTGTGCTTGATATTGCTTTTCTATATGTTTTCGATTTTCTTGTACCGTATTTAGCTGTTGCGACATTACTTTAATCTGTTCTTTTAAATCATCCACAACATGTTGGTCTGTATGACTTGGATTTGCTTGTTGTTTTTGTAATTCCTTTTCCAGCTTTTGCTTAGCCGCTTCTATTTTTTGAGCTTTTTCTTGTGAAAGCGTTAAATCTTTGGAAAGAATTTTTACCTTATCATTTAATTGGATAATTCGGTATTGGTTATTTTGATACTCTTGATATTCAATGGAATCACTGGTAATCCATAAAGGCGCTCCATTTTCGTCGACGGAGAAGCTTTTACCATAAATCGTCATAGCGATGAATACAACAACAGACATCATGGCAGATGTTAATTTTCCAGAGGTTTTAATGAAGGAGTAAATAGAATAGCCACCCAATGCGCACCAACCAATCGGTCCTGCAATGATAGAAACACCTTTGGCCACGCCGGTATAGACTGCAAAGGGAAGGGTGATGCCTAGGAAACTCGTAAATATGGCATGGATAATTGTATTGATGGCGATGTAAGCCCCAAAGGAGCTACCGACGGTGATAAGTGAACCAATACCTATGCCAGATTTTAAGAAACTATTACGCAAGACCTCACCACTTAGATGATCCGTTTGTAAGGATTGTTTTATTAACTCTTTTCGGTCAGATGATAAACTATCGAGCTCTATATCGAGTTGACGAATCATTTCATTGCGCTCTTCATCACTTTGTTTTTCTAGGCTAGAAATGATGGATTGCAGTGTTTTTTGGTAAATAATATCCGCCTTTTGCTCGACAGTTAACTCTTCATTAATGGAAGAATCTGTTTTAGCGGCACTTGCAATGATTTTATTAGATAATAGGGCTAGACTGCTATCTGGTATATCTAACTCCTCGCGAACCTCATCAATAAATAATGTATAGAGTTGCTCTTGAGAATAACTTTGTAATGCGCGAATCTCTTCTTTAATTTTATTGTTGATATCTTGATGATTTTCTTTACTTTCACGGTCGATATCATCATTGGTTTTATTAGTTTTTCCAAAGAAACTCATAACCGAGTTGAAAGCTTTTTTCCCCGTAGTTACAGTACTATTGAATTTATCTGAGAAAATATTCTTCATCGTTTGCTGGCGAAGCAGTGCAATTAAATAGGATAGTTCCTCTTTAGAGGCTTTTTGCAAGCCGTCAAACAGTGTAGGTGCCTGATGATTTTTATAAGTAAATTTCGCAGTAGCCATAACGTAACCCTTCCCTTATACACACATTCATAAAACCTTCATATTTTATATAGTATCATACAACAACCTTTCGGAAAATCGTTTATGTGAAAGCTTTGATATCACTTACTATTTATTGTATATAGTTAAAAAGACAGAGTTGATATACGGAGTAATGTAGATATACTATAAACACAAAAAACTCTACCCTAGATCTTCTAAGGTAGAGCTTTCATCTATAAATCTCTATAATACGATACTTATTGTATCGTATGTTTGTTTGATATATAATTAACATAAGATAGTTAGGCGAGGTTGGGCCTCTCTTCGTTATTGAAGGGAGGGGTAAGCCTATGAGTGATTAT
>ERZ1106944.1103-NODE-1103-length-10698-cov-3.408156_pt1 | contig 10698 bp, 9 predicted proteins | sample MGYA00403672_ERZ1106944 | MGnify/ENA primary metagenome ERZ1106944 (study PRJEB35170, sample SAMEA104062454) | human gut metagenome | biome: human gut; feature: human-associated habitat; material: faeces | place: Denmark | collected 2012-10-16 ...
TCTTCCGATCTTAAGAACTACTACCAGTACTAATTATAAGGTATTAATAATTCAAAATTTTGGCGATAAAATCGGTACTAGCAATTTTATCATTCAATCATATATGACAGAAGAAGATATCAAAAAAGAAGTAGATACAGCTATCGCTTTATGTTCTAAAGCCATATGTTCTCCTTATCTTCTCACTGAAAATGAAAACTCAGATGAAGTCATTAAAAGTAACTTAAATAACTTCAGCAAAGAAGAATTAGCCAAAAAAGTATATGATTGTTTCTTCAAAGAAAGAGAAGATAAAAACGCCACAATCAACGCCTTAGAAATATTTATCAAAAACTCTTCTATACATATAATCAACTCAAGAGGAACAGATAAAAAAGAAACTAGTTCTAATCTTTTCGTCGAATCAATTCCTACTTACACTATTGGAAACGATTCTGTTGAATTGTATAAATCCTATACATATAACAATGTTAATCTCGATGAATTAACAGCAGAAATTGATGCTTCATTAAATGATGTCAAATCACGTTTTTATGCTAAACATCCTGAAAGCAATATTTCTTGCAAAGTAATTTTCCGTGCTCAAGAAATTGAATCGATAATCGGAGATATTGCCAATCAAGCAAATTATGCTGCTGTATATTCTAAATCTAATGTCTATAAATTAAATGACAATTTACAAAATTCAAAAACAGCAGATAAATTAAATGTTACTTTAACCAATAAACAAAATGGTATCACATTAAAATCTTTCGACTATTTCGGTTCTTCTTATGTTCCAACAAAAGTAATTGAAGACGGAATTTTAAAAAGAAACTTCGGTAATCTTCAATTCGCCCAATATTTAAAATTACCTTGCACAGGCGCTCTTCCTTTCATCAACTTAGAACCTGGTGAAACAAAAGAAGAAGAAATGAGAAAAGAACCTTATTTGGAATGCGCTTCAATGTCAGGTATTCAATTAAATATTGAACAGAACTATATTGGTGGAGAAGTTCGACTTGGCTATTACTTTGATGGAAAAACAAAAACGCCAATTTCTGGAATTTCTATCAGTGGAAAATTAGATGAATTCCTCTCTTCTTTAAAACTTTCTAAAGAAACAGTTTCTGGTGCTTATTACGAAGGTCCAAAAATTATTTCTGGCGATCACTTTATAATAATGTAAAATATTAAATAAAAATGTTGAGATTTAAAACATTTCTCAACATTTTTTATTTGCGCTTATTTTAAATAATACAAAGTATTTTTCCCTTCTCCTTTTATCGCGACTAATTCTTCATTTATCAATGTTTCAACATTCATAAATAAAGTAATATCATGTTTAATAGAATCTCTTGCAGCATTCATAACTTGTTGAATTAAATAATCAGAATTTTCTCCCCCCCACAAACACTGCCATCATCATTTATTCCAATATAAATAGTTACTTCACGAGTGTTAGCAAAGGCAATAATTTCTTTTTTTATATTGTCAGTATACTTAGATTTTAATTCAGTTACTTCATTTTCAACAAATAACATATAACCCTCTAATATTATTTCTTTTTTAATAATATTATATTCTGTTCAAATGAACAGAATATGAACAGTAAAGCATTAAAAAAGATGCTGAATTTTAACTTCAGCATCCCTATTAATGTCATTTAATAATTTTTAATTTTATTTTTTGACAATCCATTTATCTCCATCTTGTTCTGAATGATATCCACTTTCAATATATTGTCCATAAATTTCTTTACTAAAAGTACCGCCAGAAATTTTTACTGATGAAGCAACTTTAGTGCCAAATACATTGTTGCTTAGTAGTACTTCTTTATTCATATTCATTTACTCACATCAATATATTATCCTGATTTAAATGGTATGCAACTTTTTATAAATATGAAATAAAATTACAATTTAACAATATTTTCTATTGAATATAAAGGAAGATTAATTAATGTTTCTTCTTTCTTAAAATCAGTCATCGCTGTTCTAATCGATAGCTTTGGAGTAAATTTTTCTTGATATGTTTTTAAACTTTTTGCTTTAAGATTTATCTCTGCTTTTACTTCAACAGGAAATTAAATACATAATTTTTCTTCTTTTCTATTTATAATATAATAAGTACATGCCACGCTTTTACAAAAAATACAACGAATGTTTGCCAAGTGCAACACTTTTTACAACGAAAAAATGTTTTTTAACTTTAAAATAAAACTAAAACAACATTTCAAAGCTTTTACTTACAATTTTATATAAGTTATTTTATTGCATAGAAAAAGCTGTTGTTTAACTTTTTTAGTTATTCAACAGCTTATTTAGATTTTATTCTAGTTCGAATGCACCAGTATAAAGTTGATAGTAATTACCTTTCTTTGCTATAAGTTCTTCATGGTTACCACGTTCAATGATTCTACCATGATCTAAGACCATGATAACATCGCAGTTTTGAACTGTTGATAAACGGTGAGCAATAACAAATACGGTTCTTCCTTGCATCAATTTATCTGTACCTTCTTGAACCAAAGCTTCTGTTCTTGTGTCAATTGATGATGTTGCTTCATCCATGATCATAACTGGAGCATTGCAGCAAGCAGCTCTAGCAATACTTAATAATTGACGTTGTCCTTGTGATAAGTTTGCACCATCTGATTCAAGCATAGTATTAAATCCTTGTGGAAGTCTAGTGATAAAGTCATATGCATTTGCAATTTTTGCTGCTTCATAAACTTCTTCATCAGTAGCATCTAATCTTCCATAACGGATATTTTCCATAACTGTTCCAGTGAATAAGTTTGTATCTTGTAAGACTATTCCTAAGCTTCGTCTTAAGTCTGATTTTTTAATCTTATTTATATTGATACCATCATATCTAATCTTACCATCTGCTATATCGTAGAATCTATTGATAAGATTTGTGATTGTTGTTTTACCTGCACCGGTAGCGCCAACAAAGGCTACTCTCTGTCCAGGTTCAGCATATAAGGTTACATTATGAAGAACTATCTTATCAGGATTGTATCCAAAGTCTACATCGAACATGCGAATGTCACCTTTTAATGGAATATAATCAACCTTTTCTTCTTCATGTGGGTGTTTCCATGCCCATAAACCTGTTCTCTCTTGAGTTTCAACTAATGTGCCATCTTCGTTTTCTTTGACATTGACTAAAGTGACATATCCTTCATCTTGTTCTGGTTGTTCATCCATCAAATCAAAGACACGTTTAGCACCAGCAATACCCATAACTACAGAATTAATTTGCATTGCGGCATTATTGACGTTTTGTGAAAATTGACGAGCCATATTTAAGAAAGAAACAACAACACCAGAAGAGAATGTTGTCATACCAATAATAGTTAAATTAGCTTTGACATCACCGAATTGTAAGAATAAAATTGTTCCAATAACAGCGATAACAGCATACATAATATTACCAATATTTCCAGTAATTGGTCCAAGAATATTAGAATATCTATTTGCTAAATAAGATTGTTCTCCAAGAAGATCATTCTTTTTCTTGAAATCTTTTTTACTTTCTTCTTCATGGCAGAATACTTTAATGACTTTTTGACCGTTCATTGATTCTTCAATGAAACCTTCAACTTGTCCTAAAGTTTGTTGTTGTTGAACAAAGAATCTACCAGATTTTGTTCCGATATTCTTTGTTGCTAAAAACATCATAAATACACCGACAAAAAGAATTAAAGCTAACCAAATTGAATAGACCAACATAATGACAACTAATGCCAACATAATTGTTACACATTGAATTAAAGAAGGAATAGATTGTGTAACTAATTGACGAACAGCATCAATATCATTTGTATAAATACTCATAATATTACCATGAGTATGTTGATCGAAATATTTAATAGGTAAAGTTTCCATTTTGTCAAAAGTTATTTTACGCATATAATTTAAAAACTTTTGACCAAGAACAGCATTTAATTGAGTGTAAATAATAGAAGATATAATACCAACAGTATATAAGCAGGACATCAAAAGGATGTAGTGATTTAACTGGGAAGATAACTCAGAGAAAGGTACATTATTTTCAATAGCTGGACTGATAACATTGTTAATAATTTGAGCAATGAAGATTGCACCAGTTGTTTGGCTTGCCGCTGCTAAAAGAATACAGATAACAAATATAATCAATTTAAATCCATATACTTTCCAAACATATGAGAAGGTTCTTTTCAATATTTTCAATGAATCAGCATCCATTTTCATATTGCCTCTGGCGCCTCTATTGCGACTTGGCATACGACCATTATTCGCCATCTTTAGCACCTCCTTTGTTTTGTGCATAGTAGACACTACGATATACTTCACTCTTTTTCATCAATTCTTCATGAGTTCCAATATCATCGATTCTACCATTATTCATAACTATAATTTGATCTGCTTCTTGAACAGATTGAATACGTTGAGCAACAATAATTTTTGTAACATCAGGATTATTTTTCTTCAATGCAGCTCTGATCATACTATCTGTTTTTGTATCGACAGCAGAAGTAGAGTCATCCAAAATTAATACTTTCGGATTCTTCAGCAAAGCTCTAGCGATACATAATCTTTGCTTTTGACCACCGCTGACATTTGTTCCACCTTCTTCAATATAAGTATCGTATTTATCTGGGAATTGAGAAACAAATTCATCGGCACAAGCTGTTTTACAGGCAGCAACAATTTCTTCATCTGTCGCATCTAATTTACCCCAACGCATATTCTCTTTAATAGTTCCACTGAAAAGGACATTTTTCTGTAATACAACAGCAATGTTATTTCTCAATGTATTTAAATCATAATTTCTGACATCGATATCACCGACTTTAATATCACCTTCTGTAACATCATAAAGACGAGAAATCAAATTTACTAAAGAAGTTTTACCAGAACCTGTAGAGCCTAAAATACCTACAGTTTGACCTGATTTAATATGAACATCAATATCTTGTAAAACATATTTCTCTGCTTTATTACTATATTTAAAAGAAACATGATTGAAATCAATATCACCATTTTTAACTTCCATAACTGGATTTTCAGGATTGGTTAAATTAGATTCAGTTTTCAAAACTTCATAAACACGACGCATAGATTCAATAGATAAACTCATCATGACAAAAATCATAGCGAGCATCATCATACTGGAAAGCATTTGAATTCCATAAGTATTTAAACTGGATAATTCACCAACACCAAAATTTGTACCTAAACCGCTGAAAATATTTGTATGAGTACAAGCAACTTTAGCACCTAAATAACAGATAAGAAGCATAGATACTTGAATGCAGAATTGCATTACTGGGTTGTTCCACGCCAATATTCTTTCAGCCTTTATAAATTGCTTTGTTAAATCATCGCTGGCTTTAGCAAATTTTTGTTTTTCAAAATCTTCACGAACATAAGCTTTAACAACACGAATTCCCCGAACATTTTCTTGAACAGAATTATTCAACTTATCATATTGTTTAAAGACACGTGTAAATATTGGCATAACAACATAGATAATTGCAAATAGAACTATTCCAAGAATTGGAATAAATGCGGCATATACTGCTGCCAATTCTGCATTGATAATGAATGACATTGTAATAGATAAAATGAGCATCAAAGGACATCTAATAACAATTCTCAAGCACATTTGATAAGCCATTTGAATGTTTTGAATATCAGTTGTCAAACGAGTTACCAAAGAAGAAGTTTGAAAATCATCTATATTAGAGAATGAGAAATCTTGAATCTTATTATATAAATCTTGACGGAGATTTTTAGCAAAACCAGTAGAAGCCTTAGCACCTAAGATTCCCCCTAAAATACCCGCAGCAAGTGAAATCATCGCCATAACTAATAAAACAGCTCCGTAAATTAAAACTTGAGAAATTTCCGGATTACTAGATTCCATAAGATTGATCATATCCCTGTTGACAAAGACTAAGAATACTTCCATCAAAACTTCAACGATCATAACTAGTGGGCATAATATAGAATAGATTTTATATTCGCGAACTGATTTTAATAAAGTTTTAATCATCTTTTCCCTCCAAATAATTTCTAATTTTTTCAAGACTTGCAATCAAATTATTATATTCATCTTCAGAAAATAAATTAGACATATTTTCTTCTAAAGTCTCAAATTCATTATGGACTTTTTCATTCATTGCAAACCCTTTTTCTGTAAGAACAATACGGCGTAATCTGCCATCATCTTTTCCTACTTTGCGTTCTATATATCCCGCATCCTCTAAAGAATTAAGAATACTTGTTATAGTCGATTTCTTCAATCCAAAAAACTTTTCAATATCTTTTTGATAAATATTCTCATCTTTATGTTCATTTAAGAAACGAAGAATAAAGCTGTTTCCCAATGTAACTTGAGGATTCTCATGAAATATTTTAGAATTCGCTACTCTGTTTTTAAAACTTTTAGAAGTAGTTTTTAATAAATACCCTAAATTTTTTATTTCATTTTCCCCCTTTCAAATAGTTTGTTTATCAAACTAACTTATTCTACTCATTCTCTTCCTATTTTTCAAGACATTTTTTCTTACTTTTATGAAAATGCGTAAAAAATTTTCACAAAAGAAAAGAGCTATTAAATAGCTTGCAAAAGTAATTTAATAGCTCAGTATTTTTATAAAGCTTTTAACGAAATTCTTTAAAGTCTTGTAACAACAACGGTACCAATCTCATCATTCAAATTAGTTTTTCCTAAAACAGAATTATTATCATAAGAAAGTGTAACTGTATAGTTGTCTTTAGTTAAACCATATGCATATAAAGCATACATAGAATCAGCATTATTCAATACTTCTAATTTCGTATTTAATAATGTAACATTTGTGGAATAATTATATGCAGAAGTACTTCTATTTCCTATTGTTAAAGCAGCAGTAGGAAGTTCATTCCCGCTACCCCAAGTTGTTTCAAAATATTTATTCATAGGTGAAAATTTACCGCTGACTGTCATTGTACAATCTTTAAATGTAGCAGTTCCACCACGAACAAAAGCAGCATGTCTACCTCCATTAAAAGAGCATCCTTCAAAATATGCCACAACAGGAACATTAATATAGACTGCCGAATTATCAAAATCACCAGTTTCTGTAACAAATTCACAATTATATGCTGAAATACTAATCAAAGGACTATTAACTTGCGCTGTTGAAGCATTAGTTCCTAATGCATAAACCCCAGCTTTAATCTTTGTATTTTTTAAAATAACTTCAGATTTTTCGTAAGGGAAAATACCATATGCATTTTTATTTGTTAAGTTTACACCTTCCATTGTTAATTTATTTCCATCCATGACAACAATAGAAGAGCCAGATTTTTTACTAATCAAAATTCCGTTTTTTATTGTACCATTAGATTGGTTAACAAGTTCCATTTGATAAAAAGTTAAAGTATAATTATTCAAATCAAGAACAAATTTCTTATTATCAATTGATATATCAGTATCATATTTTACATCTGAAGTAAAAAGGCAATATTTTTCTTCATCAATGTAATTTTTAAGATTTCCTTGATTTTCAGAATTAATTAAAACAACATTTGATGATTCTTCAAGAACATCTTTCTTTACTTCAATAGAAGAAGAACTTGCTAATTCATTTTTAACATTTTCATCTAATGCAATAACTGTACCATTAATTTGAGAATTTGTACTTTGTGAAACTTTTACATCTGTAAGATCTGTCGAAGTTAAAACAACTGAATTAATTGATGATCCATCTTTTAAATTCAATGTTCCTTTATTTAATGTTATATTGCCTTGAACTTCTCCAAATTCATTAAGTGTTGAACCAGAAACGGAGTTGAATTCTACTGATGCAGCCATTCCATAATGAGAAATTGTTGAATCTGTTGCTTCAACATTAAGTGTTCCACCATTTGTACGAATACTAACTGTTTTTGCATCTGTTGTATTATATGTAATATTGAATGCTTCGGTATTATCTCCTACATCAAGTCCTGTTGTAATTGTTAAATCTAAATTACTAGAAAAATCTTGATCTCTTAAATATACTGAATATCCATTATTATCTGCATAATTATCCAAGAATCTCCAATTATGCCATTTTTCATCTCCATTATCTGCTCTTTTTAATGAATTTACTGTATCTTTGGAAATAATAGAAAATCTATTTGTTGTATCATTCCAAAGTATTTCATTTCCTTCATATGTTGGGGTAAGTTTGGCTACATCCCATCCATTTTCTTTGATTATTTCAACTGCTTCACTTGGAGTTTCACACTTATTTCCTAATTCTTCTTCAAGTAATAAGAGTTGATTCCATTGTGTTATTGTTTGATCATCTACTGATTTTTTAGCACTATTAGTTATTCCAAAGTATGTTACTACTGATACTGTACTTAATATTGCTATGATTGCTATTACTACGACTAATTCTACTAATGTAAATGCTTTACGTAGTCTTTTATTTATTTTCATAAATTATTTTTTCTCCTTTTATAAAATTTTTCTTTCGTCTATATTTGATAAAAACTATTTCCTACGGAAAAACTTTATATAAGAACCCGACGGATAGATTCTTTCCTTCTTTATTGTCTATTTGTTTTTCTTTCTTCTCTTCTTTTAAGCTTACTCGAAATTCAAATTTACAATCTTCTTTGATTCTCTTTCTTGCTTTCTTATATAAGTAATAACTTATTATCGAAAACATTATGGAAAGTACTATACTTGGTAAGACTTGTACTATTGCATTTATTGTTATTTGACTTACATTTGTTACTACATTTATTATTCCTATTACTCTATTTAAATAGTTTCCATGTATCTTTAAATAACTTACTATTACTATTCCTATATAGATTATTGATCCGAAGTATATTCCTCTTTTTATTTGTTCTTGGATACTTCTTTTATTTTCTAAAGAGCTTTGATGTTTTATTGTAAGCAAAAAAAGAACAATTGCTAAAACCACAGAAGGAAATAAAGCAATTATTCTATTAAAGATAATCTGGTAATAAAAAATAGTAGAACTAATTAAAGAAAGTGCTAATAAAACTATGCCATATATATAATATCGCTTATTCATAAATGATGAAGCAACTTTAGTGCCAAATACATTGTTGCTTAGTAGTACTTCTTTATTCATAGTTATCAATACTCTTTTGTATTGATATTTTATGCATCAGTTTTAAATAAATCAATATTTTTTGTTTATTTTATTTTATGAAAAATAGACTTTAAATCTTATTTTCGGTGTTTTGAAAAAATTTCATTCGGTATTTTGAAAAAACCGTAAAAGAAAACTCCTTTATTTTTCAAAAGGAGTTAATGAATTAATCAAAATTTACTTTCTTTAAAATATCAAATAAGACATCTGCATCAAGTGGTTCATAGAAGTAATAACCTTGCATAAGTATGTCTGGATATTTTTCTGTTATCATCTTGACTTGTTGTTCTTTTTCAACACCGACTACGCATGGCATAATTCCATATGATTTGCAACTATCAATAAGTGATATTAGCTCTTTATAATTGCTCTCTTCAACATCGATTTTGCTGACAAGTGATCGAGCTATTTTCACTTTGTTTATTCCTAAGGACTTTAATTTTTCAAGTGATAAATATTCTCCGATATACATATCGCAAATGACATAAATATCTAGTTTGTTTAATATTTTAATTGTTGTCAGCATTTCTTCATAATGCTCGGAAAGTTCTTTTTCTGTAACTTCCAAATTTAAGAAACCTTTTTGTAAATGATGATGTTGTACTAAATATTCTAGCGAAGTTAAGAATTTACTATCTACAAAGAAACTGTTATCAGTATTGATAGTGAATAAGCGGAATCCTGAAATTCTAAATAATGAGAATCCATATGTCTTATAATATTCACCTATGTTGTCGATGAGAATATCTGTAATAATACCAATTCTATTATTTTTTATAGCAACATTGATAAGTTCGTTTGTATTTACCAATATGTTCTTGCTATCGTCTTTTAATCTTAATAACAATTCAGCTCCGATGATATTATTGGATTTAATAATTGGCAATAATTTAACTTGAAGATTTCTTGTTGAAGTAGCTTCATCGAGTAAGTCGAGCATGAATTTTGTTCTATCAGCGCTACGGGTATAATCATTTTCCGCAAAGTAAATATAACCATCTTGAACTTTTGATATATTCTTTTTAAAGAATAATTCTACTTCTTTAATCAAATCTGATGGAGCGGCAAAGTTCATTGGATACCGGAAAGTAATAAAGCTTATTGATAATAAGTTATCTTTATCATTTTTATTTAAATAATTTACTTGTGATAAATCAAAAATATTCTCACATTTTTCTAGAACATCTACTTGTCCGCATTCATTAGCAACTACGCCAAAGACATTGTTGCAATAAACATAGGTGTTAGCTATTCCTTTATCTAAATCCGCAACTTTTTGTAAGAATAAGCGAACATATTTGATATATTTTTCATCCCCATATTTTTCAATAATATCTGTATAGTTATTGACTAGTAAAAACATTGTTGAGTCTTGCAATAAATGAATAATAAGAATTGATGAGGAAATCTGTATTGAATCTTCGTGGAGAAATAGATCCTGTATCTACTGGAGACATCAATATACGGCAATCATTGGAATTATCTTTATCGATTAACAAAGAAGAATAATGTTTAATTCCATCTAATATACTTTCTCTTCTCGATCCTGTTTTAAATGGACA
>ERZ1106944.1134-NODE-1134-length-10425-cov-3.253038_pt1 | contig 10425 bp, 9 predicted proteins | sample MGYA00403672_ERZ1106944 | MGnify/ENA primary metagenome ERZ1106944 (study PRJEB35170, sample SAMEA104062454) | human gut metagenome | biome: human gut; feature: human-associated habitat; material: faeces | place: Denmark | collected 2012-10-16 ...
GGGGGCGGGCATTGGCAATGCGCTGCTGTCGTTGACGCTGGTGTTCGTGCCGCAGGTGGCGCGGATTGCGGAAAGCGTTACCGCCCAGGTCCGCCATATGGACTATATCGAGGCCGCCCGCGCTACCGGGGCCAGCGCCTTTACCATTATTCGCGTCCAGGTCCTCGGCAACGTGCTGGGCCCGATTTTTGTCTTCTCCACCGGCCTGATTTCGGTATGCATGATCCTCGCCTCCGGCCTCTTTTCTTGGCCTGGGCGTGCGGCCGCCGGAGCCGGAATGGGGATTGATGCTCAATACCCTGCGCACGGCCATCTACACCCAGCCGTGGGTGGCGGCCCTGCCGGGACTGATGATTTTTATCACCTCCATTTCGTTCAACATCCTCGCCGACCGCCTGCGCACGGCGATGGCGATTAAGGAGTAACGATGCAACCTTTTATCAATATCGACCTTGGAGGCCCGGCTCAGCCGCTGCTGAAGGTCAATCAGCTGTTGAAGTATTTTCGTGCCGGTGGCGCAAAAAGCCGTGAAGTGGTGCAGGCGGTGGATAACGTCAGCTTTACGGTGATGAAAGGTGAAACGCTGGGCGTGGTAGGGGAGTCCGGCTGCGGCAAATCGACGACGGCACGCCTGCTGATGCAGCTGCTTAATCAGGACAGCGGCGAGCTGATCTTTGATGGCCTGACGGTGGGGTCCTCGCGCCTGCCGATGAAAGAGTATCGTCGTCAGGTACAGATGGTGTTTCAGGATAGCTATGCTTCGCTCAATCCGCGTATGACGATGGAGGAGAGTATCGCCTTCGGCCAGCGCGTACACGGTGTGAGCGCCAAAGAAGCCAGCGAATATGCCCGCTATCTGCTGGCCCACGTAGGCCTCGAACCCGAACGTTTTGCCCACCGCTATCCGCATGCGCTCTCCGGCGGCCAGCGTCAGCGAGTCAACATCGCCCGCGCCCTGGCAATGAAGCCGCGGCTGGTTATCCTCGATGAGGCGGTGTCGGCGCTGGATAAATCGGTAGAGGCGCAGGTTCTGCAGCTGTTGCAGGAGCTAAAACGTACCCTTGAGCTGACCTATGTGTTTATCAGCCACGATCTGCACGTGGTGCGCTGGCTATCGGATCGCATTCTGGTGATGTATCTCGGCGAGGTAGTGGAAATTGGGCCGGCGGAACAGCTGTTTACCCGCTCCGCTCATCCTTATACCCGCGCATTGCTCAGCTCGATGCCGTCGATGGACCCGCAAAACCGCACCCTGACCTCGCCGCTGAACGGCGATCCGCCGAGCCCGATATCACCGCCTTCGGGCTGTCGGTTTCATACCCGCTGCCCGCACGCCAGAGCGGTGTGCGCCGAGGTGAAACCGAAGCTCGAAAGCGTCGGCGAGGGGCATCAAAGTGCCTGCCTGATGGCCCAGCCGTCGTCGCCCTGGCATCAGAACATCGCCATTCAGGAGGTGAGTCATGTCGCATGAGGCTTTTGTCCATATTCGCGATCTGCGGGTGGAATTTCGCCGCGATGGCCAGACGGTGAATGCGGTTAACGGTGTCTCTTTTGATGTCCATAAAGGCGAAGTGATGGCGCTGATCGGTGAGTCGGGGTCCGGTAAAAGCGTCACGTTGAGGGCGCTGATGCGCCTGCATCCGCCAACAAGCAGCGTGCTCTCGGGGACGCTGCGCGTCGGCGATGAGGAGGTGCTGAAGATGAGCGCTTCCCGGCTGCGGGCCTATTCCACCTCCCAGGTGGCTCCCGAGCGGAGCAGGTCGTCCACGCAGTGAATTTTGCTCGCGGCTTTGACCTCCTCGACCTGCTTCTCCACGGCGCGGTCGTAGACCGAGTCGTCCTCGACCGAGCGGATTACGCCCAGCGCTACCGGGTAGTCGGGGTATTTCATCGCCGCCAGCATCGAGTGCAGCGTGGTGTCGCGCTCGTGGGCGTCGTGCGTCAGCACATCGTCCAGCGTGTAGCCGTCCTGGCCCACGGTCACCACCTTGAGTTTCATGTTCTCGAACACGATGCCCTTTTCGTTGTTGGCGCCGAAGAGCATTTTCTCTCCGTGGCGCAGCGTCACCGTGCGTTCGGCGCGCGTGGCCTTGTCGGCTGCGAAGTCGGCGTGGGTCTTATCGTTGAAAATCACGCAGTTTTGCAACGCTTCGATCACCGACATGCCCGTATGTCTGGCCGCGGCGATCATGCACTCCTTCGAGAGGGCGACCTCCATGTCGATCGTGCGGGCGAAGAACGTGCCCTTGGCGCCTATGACCAGTTCGCCGGGGTTGAACGGCTTCTCGACCGTTCCGTAGGGCGAGGTCTTGGTGATCTTGCCCAGCTTCGAAGTGGGGGAGTACTGGCCCTTCGTGAGGCCGTAAATCTCGTTGTTGAACAGAATGACGTTGAGGTCCACGTTGCGGCGGATGGCGTGGATGAAGTGGTTGCCGCCGATGGCCAGCGAGTCGCCGTCGCCGGTGGTGACCCACACCGAGAGGCGCGGGTTGGCCGTCTTGACGCCCGTCGCCACGGCGTTGGCGCGCCCGTGCACGGAGTGGAACCCGTAGGTCTTCATGTAGTAGATGAACCGCGACGAGCATCCGATGCCCGACACGAACGTGAACAGGTTGTGGGGCGTGTCGAGCGCGTCGGCGATTTCGGGCAGCGCGCGCTGCACGGCGCTCAAAATCGCGTGGTCGCCGCATCCGGGACACCAGCGTACCTCCTGGTCGCTCTTGAAATCCGCAGGGGTGTATTTGTAGTCTGCCATGGTTACTTCAGTAAGGATTCGAATTTCTGTTTAAGTTCTGCGACCGTGAAGGGCAGTCCCTCGCACTTGTTGTACTGTTCGTAGGGGAACTCCTGGAAGTTCTGGCGCAGATAGGCCGCGAACTGTCCTTCGTTCAGCTCGCAGACGACGATCCTGCGGAACTTCGCGAAGATGTCGCGCACCCCCTTCGGCAGCGGGTTGATGTAGTTGAAATGGCACAGCGAGACCTTTTTGCCCTCGCGGCGCATTTCGTCCACGGCGTTTTGCAGGTGGCCGCGCGTGCCGCCCCAGCCTACGACCAGCAGGTCGCCTTCCGCATCGCCCCAGACGGCCTGTGCGGGAATGTCCTCGGCGACTTTGGCCACCTTCGCCGCGCGGGTGTCGGTCATCTTCTGGTGGTTGGCCGGGTCGTGCGAGATGCAGCCCTTCACGCAGTCCTTCTCCAGTCCGCCCACGCGGTGCTCCAGACCCACTTTGCCGGGGAACGCCCAGCCGCGGGCCAGTTTTTCGTTGCGCACATAGGGCATGAACCCTCCTTCGGGAGCCTTGTCCACGATCGGGGGCTGAATGGCGGGGTAGTCCTTCATCTCGGGGATCCGCCACGGCTCGGAGCCGTTGGCGATGAATCCGTCGGTCAGCAGGATCACGGGCGTCATGTGCTCCATGGCCAGGCGTCCGGCTTCGAAGGCGTAGTGGAAGCAGTCGCTGGGCGACGATGCCGCCACGACGATCACCGGGCACTCGCCGTTACGGCCGTAAAGCGCCTGCTGGAGGTCGCTCTGCTCGGTTTTCGTCGGCAGGCCCGTCGAGGGTCCTCCGCGCTGTACGTCCACCACGACCAGCGGCAGTTCGGTCATCACCGCCAGTCCCAGCGCTTCGCTCTTGAGCGACAGTCCGGGGCCCGAGGTGGTCGTCACGGCGAAATTGCCCGCGAAGGCCGCGCCGATGGCCGTGCAGATGCCGGCTATCTCGTCCTCGGCCTGCACGGTCTTCACCCCGAGGTCCTTGCGTTTGGCCAGTTCTTCGAGGATCACCGTGGCCGGGGTGATCGGGTACGAACCGCAGAAGAGCGGCAGGCCCGCCTTCTCGGCCGCGGCGCAGAGTCCCCACGCCGTGGCGACGTTGCCGTTGATCGACCGGTAGGTGCCCTTTTCGCGGGGAGCCGGGGCCACGGTGTAGTTGTTGGCGAACTGGTGGGTGTTTGCGGCGTAGTTATAGCCTGCCGCTATGGCCAGCTTGTTGGCCTGGGCCACGGCGGGATTTTTCTTGGCGAATTTCCCGTCGAGGTATTTGAGTGCGTAATCCTCCGGACGGTCGAACAGCCAGAAGCAGATGCCCAGTGCGAACATGTTCTTGCACTTGACGACGGCCTTGTTGTCGAGTCCGGTTTCTTTCAGCGCCTCGCGCGTCATGGAGGTGATGTCGGGAACGACGACGTTGTATTCGTCGAGCTTGAGTTCTGCCAGCGGATCGAGGGTTGCGAATCCCGCCTTCTTGAGATGTTCTTCGGTGATCGAATCGCCGTCGAGGATGACCGTCGCGCCCGGCTTGAGCCACTTTCGGTTGGCCTTGAGCGCCGCGGGGTTCATCGCCACCAGCACATCGCAGTAGTCACCGGGATTCAGCTCGCGGTGGTCGCCGAAATGGACCTGGAAGCCCGAAACGCCCGCAACGGTTCCCTGCGGGGCGCGGATTTCGGCGGGGTAGTCGGGGAAGGTCGAGATGCCGTTTCCCAACAGCGCCGAAGTGTCGGAAAAGAGCGTGCCCGTAAGCTGCATGCCGTCGCCCGAATCGCCCGAAAAGCGGATCACGACGTCCTGCATCTCCCGCACTTTTGATTGTTCCATGATTTTGGTTTCAGATTATGGGTTAACAACGATTTCGCAAATATACAGTGACTGATTGGGGCAAAACGGCGAATTTGTTCGCAGTCCATGCCGAACCGATCCTGTCCGTTATGCAAATATAATCAATAAATTGTCATATCGGACTTTTTCGGGCGATTTTTTAGCTTTCCGTTCCGTGTCTGTCGGTTTTTTGCGTCCCGGATCGCTAATTCCTTGTAATTCAGAAGATAACTTTTTGTTGCGATCGTCGCTGAAAAACCTTTTCGGACTCCGTTCTTTCGGATGCGCTCCGCATGCCGCCGGGATTTCGGGCCGAAAAGCGGCGATCCGGCCGATTTTTTTCATTCCGGTGCGGTTTCCTCGTTCTTTTGGGCTACTTTTGCAGTTTCAAATTCAGATTTTAAGGATGATTACAGTTTCGAATTTAGAGGTACAATACGGAAAACGGGTTCTTTTCAAGGATATCAATCTCAAATTCACCCCGGGCAACTGCTACGGTGTGATCGGGGCCAACGGGGCGGGGAAGTCCACGTTCCTCAAAGTGCTCAGCGGCGAGGTGACCCCGTCGCGGGGCAACGTGGCCTTCGGCCCGGGCGAACGCCTGTCGGTGCTCAAGCAGGACCACTTCGCCTATGACGGGTTTACGGTCCTCGACACGGTTCTGATGGGGCATCAGCCGCTGTGGGAGACGATGAAGGAGAAGGAGGCGTTGTACGCCAAGCCCGACTTTTCGGAGGAGGACGGTCTCCGGGCCGGGGAGCTGGAGGAGCGGTTCGCGGAGATGCAGGGCTGGAACGCCGAGAGCGACGCCGCCAACCTGTTGAGCAGCCTCGGGGTCCGGGAAGCCCTGCACGGCCAGCTGATGCGCGATTTGAGCGCCAAGGAGAAGGTGCGCGTGCTGCTGGCGCAGGCCCTGTTCGGCAAACCCGACAACCTGCTGCTCGACGAGCCGACCAACGACCTCGACCGGACGACGATCGCGTGGCTGGAGAACTACCTGTCGAATTACGAAAACACGGTGCTGGTCGTCTCGCACGACCGCCACTTCCTCGATTCGGTGTGCACGCATACGGTCGATATTGATTACAGCGACATCAACCTTTTCTCGGGCAATTACAGCTTCTGGTACGAATCGAGCCAGCTCGCCCTGCGCCAGCAGCAGAACCAGAACAAGAAGGCCGAGGAGAAGAAAAAGGAATTGCTGGAATTCATCCAGCGGTTCAGCGCCAACGTCGCCAAGTCGAAGCAGACGACTTCGCGCCGGAAGATGCTCGAACGGCTCAACATCGAGGAGATCAAGCCCTCGATGCGCAAATACCCGGGCATCATTTTCCAGCCCGAACGCGAGGCGGGCACGAAGATCCTCGGGGTCGACGAGTTGAGCAAGACGGTGAACGGCGAACGGCTTTTCAGCGACGTCAGCTTCACGGTCGAGAAGGGCGACAAGATCGCCTTCCTGGCGCGCGATCCGCGTGCCGTGTCGGCGCTGTTCGACATTCTGGTCGGCGACGACAAGGCCGATTCGGGCGTCGTCGAGTGGGGCACGACGATCAATTACGCCTACCTTCCGCTCAACAACGCCCCCTGGTTCGAGAGCCAGCTCTCGATCGTCGACTGGCTGGCGCAGTTCTCGTCCGACACCTCGGAGCTCTATTTGAGGGGGTATCTGGGCAAGATGCTCTTCAGCGGCGAGGAGATTTACAAGAAGGTCAGCGTCCTCTCCGGCGGCGAGAAGGTGCGCTGCATGGTGGCGAAGATGATGATCCAGCAGCCCAATACGCTCGTGCTGGACTCTCCGACCAACCACCTCGACCTCGAATCCATCCAGGCGTTCAACAACTCGCTGATCAATTTCAAGGGCAACGTGCTGATGAGTTCGCACGACCACGAATTCGTCAATACGGTCGCCAACCGCATCATCGAACTCACGCCCAACGGCATGGTCGACCGTTATATGGAGTACGACGACTACATCACCGACGAGGTCGTCGCCCGGCGTCTGGAGGCCCTCTGGGCCTGAAACGCGCGGCATGCCGGCCCTGAAAACGAAAACAGCCCCCGCTTCGGTTAGCGGGGGCTGTTTCATGCGGAGGTGTGCGGAACCTACTGCGGCTGCTTGCCGATGTAGGCCAGAATGCCGCCGTCGACGTAGAGGATGTGTCCGTTGACGAAATCCGAAGCGTCCGATGCGAGGAACACGGCGGGTCCCATCAGGTCTTCGGGCGTGCCCCAGCGTGCCGCGGGGGTCTTGGCCACGATGAACGAATCGAACGGGTGGCGCGATCCGTCGGCCTGACGCTCGCGCAGCGGTGCGGTCTGGGGCGTCGCGATGTAACCCGGGCCGATGCCGTTGCACTGGATGTTGTATTCGCCGTACTCCGAAGCGATGTTGCGGGTCAGCATCTTCAGTCCGCCTTTGGCTGCGGCGTAGGCCGAGACGGTCTCGCGGCCCAGCTCCGACATCATCGAGCAGATGTTGATGATCTTGCCTTTGCCCTTCTTGATCATCGAGGGGATGACGGCCTTCGAGACGATGAACGGGCCGTTGAGGTCGATGTCGATCACCTGGCGGAACTCCGCGGCGGTCATCTCGACCATCGGGATGCGCTTGATGATGCCGGCGTTGTTGACGAGGATGTCCACGATGCCGACCTCTTTTTCGATCTGCGCCACCATGGCGTTCACCTGCTCCTCGCTGGTCACGTCGCAGACGTAGCCTTTGGCCTCGATGCCCTCGGCCTTGTAGGCGGCCAGGCCTTTGTCCACCAGCTCCTGTTTGATGTCGTTGAAGACGATTTTTGCGCCCTGACGTGCGAAAGCCGTTGCCAGTGCGAATCCGATGCCGTAAGAGGCGCCCGTCACGAGCGCGACCTTACCTTCCAGTGAAAAGTTTACCATAATTTTGAATTATGAATTTTGAATTATGAATTATTTCAGGTCCGTTATTTTCGAAAAATCCTGGTCGCCGTAGTCGAGGTTCTCGCCGCCCATGCCCCAGATGAAGGTGTAGTTGTGCGTGGCTGCGGCGCTGTGGATCGACCATTCGGGCGAGAGCACGGCCTGATCGCCCTTCATCCAGATGTGGCGCGTCTCGTCGACTTCGCCCATGAAATGACACACGGCCTGGTCCTCGGGCACTTCGAAATAGAAATAGGCCTCCATGCGGCGCGAGTGCACGTGCGCGGGCATCGTGTTCCACACGCTTCCGGGCAGCAGCTCGGTCATGCCCATCTGCAACTGGCAGGTCGGCAGCACCTGGTTCACGAGCATCTTGTTGATGTTGCGGTCGTTCGACCCTTCGAGCGAACCCATGTGGGCCACCACGGCGTCGGCTTTGGTGACCTTCTTGTCGGGGTAGTTGCGGTGTGCGGTCAGCGAGTTGAAATAGAATTTGGCGGGATTCCCGGCGTCCTTGCTCGCGAAGGTCACCTCGCGGTCGCCCGAACCGAGGTAGAGGGCCTCCTTGTAGCCGAGTTCGAACACGGCGTCGCCGGCCTTCACCACGCCGGGGCCTCCGACGTTGTAGATGCCCATTTCGCGGCGCGTGAGGAAGAACGGAGCCTTCAGCGGGTCGATGGCTTCGAGGCGGAGCGTCTCGGCGACAGGCATGGCGCCTCCGACGACCATGCGGTCGTACATCGAGTAGACCATGTTGACCTCGTCGGCCGTGAATACCTTTTCGATCAGGAAATCGCGGCGCAGACGCGCCGTGTCGTAGCTTTTCGCATCCTCGGGATGCGCCGCATAGCGGATTTCGTAATTGGTTTTCATAGTTATAATTGTTGCATTCGTTGTATTCCGGAACGGCGGGCCGCAGCCCGGAGTTTGACATGGTCGAAATTGGCAAACCAATTCGATCTTTGCAAAGATAATAAAAAATCCGGAATTGGTTACCCAAAACCGGATTTTATTTGCGCAGCTTTGTCCGATTGCGTTTTTTCGCCCCTTCGGTCTGCCTCCGCTGTTTCTGCTAACGGATCGAGTTCATCCTGATGCTCGCCTTCACGAGCGCGATGGCGCGGATGCGCGAGATCTCCACGTCCTTGTCGGCGTGGTGCTGGTTCTGGCTCACGAGCTTCACGTAGCCTGCGCGGTCTGATTTCTGAATGTACTTCACCGTCACGTACTCCTCGCCGTCGATGTCGATCGACAGCAGGTACATGTCGCCCCAGAAGATGTCGTTTATGTCGCGCAGCTGCTTGTACAGCACGATGTCGCCGCTCTTGAGCAGCGGGTACATCGAGTCGCCGACGATATAGATCGCCCCGTCGCATTTCGGGAGGTTGGGAATGTGGATGAAGTTGACGGGCTTGCTCTGCGCCTGGTCGGTGAACAGCGGGACCAGGCCCGCCGTGCCCTCGATCGAGTAGAGGGGGACGCTTTGCAGCGGCAGCGAGTTGTCCGTGCGGTGCATGTAGGCCGTCAGATCGGGTTCGGCGTTGAACATGTTGCCCTTGCCGGTTTCGAGCCAGTCGGGATTGACGTTCAATTCCTGAACCAATATGTTGCGGTTGCGCGCCGAAAGCCCCGCCTTGCCGGTTTCGATCATCGACAGCGCCGCTTTGCCGATTCCAAGTCGTTGTGCCAGTTGCTCTTGTGTCATGCCGAGCTGCTTGCGTATCAGTTTTACCCGTTCGTTCATCGCTTTGTTATCGGAATTATTTATATAAAATATTTGAACTTTATTGCAGGAAATTCAAATTTTGAACTTATCTTTGTTCTGCAAAGTTAAACAATTTATTCTCTTCTGCAAACTCTTTTGCGAAAAAACGATTAATTATCAATGATGTATTCGGTTTCATCGGAACTTTACCTTGAAGTGGCCGCGCGTCTTGCGGAGGCCATCGGCGGGGGAAGTTACTTTTCAGGCTCGCTCACGTTTCCCTTCGGCGATATGGAGTGCCGGCTCACGGCCTCGGTGATCGTCTACCGGCGGCGCGAGCGGCTCCCCGAGGGCGACCGGGACGCGATTGCGGACCTGGTTCCCGTCTGGTGGGAGTTCCACACCGTCGGCAGCGACGGCGAAGCGCTGAACGACTTCTCGTTTTCCGAGGTGCGCGCGCTCCTCTGACCTGCCGCCGCGCTCCGGCCCTCCTTCCCCGGCACGGCGCTGCCGCCGGAGCGCACCCCGACAAAAAACCTGCCCGCCGCGGCGCCGCGCATGGGTTTTTCAAAAAAATTCAGTAAAATGCTCAAACCAACCGAACCGACCTCTGCGGAGCGCTCCTCCGCAGAGGTTTTCGTAACCGGCGGGAACGCCTCTCCGGATGCTCCCGCGTGCGATGCCGTATTTGCGGGCTTTCCGCTGTTTTCCGGCGGCTCGCCGTTTCCCGAGGGGCTGGTGCTTCCGGACGACGCGCCGCCGGCCGCGCCCCCGTCCTTCGCCGATTTCGCCCTCGGGGTCTATCCCTTTCTCGAGCTCGAACCCTTCCACCGGGCCTATTACCGGGTGCTGGAGGCCTTTGCCGCGGGGCGCGTCCGGCGGCTGATCGTCACCATGCCGCCCCAGCACGGCAAGAGCGTCGGGGCCACGACCCTGCTCCCGGCCTACGTGCTGGGGCTCGACCCCGACTGCCGGGTGGCGATCGCCTCCTACTCGGGGACGCTGGCCTCGAAGTTCAACCGCCGCGTGCAGCGCATCCTCGAATCGCAGGAATACGCGGCCTTTTTTCCGGACACCTCCATCAAGCGGGGGGCGAAACCGCCCGGCTACATCCGCACGGCCGACGAGGTCGAGATCATCGGCCGCCGGGGCGGGCTGCTCTCCGTCGGCCGCGAAGGGTCGCTGACGGGTAACCGCGTGGATTGCTTTGTTTTGGACGA
>ERZ1106944.1139-NODE-1139-length-10347-cov-3.381656_pt1 | contig 10347 bp, 10 predicted proteins | sample MGYA00403672_ERZ1106944 | MGnify/ENA primary metagenome ERZ1106944 (study PRJEB35170, sample SAMEA104062454) | human gut metagenome | biome: human gut; feature: human-associated habitat; material: faeces | place: Denmark | collected 2012-10-16 ...
ATAGGCCGTTTTTCCTATTGAATAAAAATGCCCGTGTCAGGCGCAGATTTGGCCGGACATGGGCGTGGGATTCGGAATTTTTATAAATCGGTGCCGGAGAGTAATTGGTCGATGCGGGCGTATATGTCGTCTCTGCCCTGTTTGGTTTCGGCGGAGAAAGGGATGACCGTGGTGCCGGCGTCTAAATCTAAGGCTGTGCGGATCAGCTTTACCTGCTTGGAAAGCTGGCTGCGGTTGATCTTGTCCGCCTTAGTGGCGATGATGAGCGGGTGAAAGCCGTTGTATACGATCCAGTCATACATATCCCGGTCATTGGCGGAGGGCTCGTGGCGGATGTCGATCAGGAGAAAGACACATTTGAGCTGTGCGGAGGTATGGAGATAGTTCTCAATCATCTTCCCCCACTTGGCTTTAGTCTCCTGGGATACCTTGGCGTAGCCGTAGCCGGGCAGGTCGACCAGATACCAGGCGTCGTTGATGCGGAAGTGGTTGATGAGACGTGTCTTTCCGGGCGTCCCCGACACCTTGGCCAGCCCTGTGCGGGCGGTGAGCATGTTGATGAGCGACGACTTTCCGACGTTGCTGCGCCCGATGAAGGCGATGTCTTTCAGGTCGTCCTTCGGGACCTGCGAAATGCGCTCGGACGAGCATTTGAATTCGGCTTTGGTGATCTGCATCGGTATCTGGTTTTATACAAAGGTACGAAAAAGCCGGATGGCTGCAAACCTGGGTTGCGTGCGGGGCTGTGAAACCTTCCGGCTGCTAAAAGGGTCGTTACGACCCCAAAGGTACGAAAAAGCCGGATGGCTGCAAACCTGGGTTGCGTGCGGCTCCGTAAAACCTTCCGGCTGATAAAAGGGGCGTTACCTCCTTAAGGCCGCGGAAAAGTCCGGATTGCGCCTGCGATTTGCGTAACGCAGGGGGCGGCTACTTTTTCCACGCGAGCGACACCCACAGCGGACAGTGGTCCGAGGCGACGGTCGAGGTGTCCACCTGCCGCTCGGTGACGACGGCCGATTCGGGCAGTCCGCGGCCGAGGATGTAGTCGATGCGGATGGAGGGCTTGTCGGACGGGAAGGTCATCTGCGTGGTGTCCGAAAGGGGCCGGAATGCGCCGCCCAGCCCGTCGAGGACGGTTTTGGCGACCTTCATGTTGAAGTCCCCGGCCAGCAGCACCGGTTTGCGGCAGGTGTCGGTGACCGTGCGGATGATCGGCAGCGACGCGCGCTGGTCCTCGGGCGTAAGCGAGAGGTGGGTGACGCAGACCACGTAGTCGGGAAACTCGGCGACGAACAGTACACGGGACTCTTCGCGTCCCGGAAGCGGGATGCGGCGCACGGCGAGCGGTTCGTCGCGCGACAGCAGGCCGACGCCGTAGGCGCCGCCGTCGTAGTCGATGGCGCGGCAGAAACGGGCGTGCATGCCCGTCATTTCACCCAGCTCCCCGGGGATGAAGCGTCCGGCCATGCGTCCGGTCACGCTGTCCAGTTCCTGAAGGGCCACGATGTCGGGGGCCGTGCGGTTGATGATCTCCGCCACGCGGCCGAGATCCTGAACATTGTCGATGCCGCGGCCGTTGCGGATGTTGTAACTCATAAATTTCAGGGTCGTCTGCCGCTGCGTGCAGGCGCCCAGCAGCAGGCCGCACACGGCGGCCGGCAGGAGAATGCGCAGAAAGGGTTTCATGTCGGGAAAGTCAATTTTCCACAAAGATAAGGCAACCTGCGCGAAAGATCAAATTTATTTCCTCCGGAAATGCGGGTTTAGCATCCGATTTGAAGCGGACGACGTGTGATTCCAAAATTTTCGCAGTCTATGAAAACACCCTTCCTGACGATGCTGTGCGCCGCTGCGCTGGCCGTCTTCCCTCCGCAGGCCGAAGCCTGCACCCGCGCCGTTTACCTCGGACCCGACGGCATGACCGTCACGGGCCGGACGATGGACTGGCGCGAAGATCCGCTCACCAACCTCTACATCTTCCCGCGGGGCGTCGTGCGTCGCGGTGCGAACACGGACAAGACCGTCTTCTGGACCTCGAAATACGGGTCGCTCTCGGCCGCCGGTTACGACATCGGCATCACCGACGGCATGAACGAAGCCGGGCTGGTCGCCAACCTGCTGTTCCTGCCCGAGTCAGTCTACGAACGTCCCGGCGACACGCGCCCCGTCATGGGGTTGAGCGTCTGGACGCAGTATGTGCTCGACAATTTCGCCACCGTGGACGAGGCCGTGGCCGAACTTTCGAAGGAGAAGTTCCGCATCGACGCTCCCGACCTGCCCAACGGCGTGCAGTCGCGGCTCCACCTGGCGATTTCCGATCCTTCGGGCGACAGCGCGATCTTCGAGTATCGCGACGGCAAACTGGAAATCCACCACGGACGGCAGTGTCAGGTGATGACCAATTCGCCCTTTTACGACGACCAGCTGGCGATTCTCGGCTACTGGCGGCAGATCGGCGGCCTGACGATGCTGCCGGGGACCAACCGCGCTTCGGACCGCTTCGTGCGGGCGTCGTTCTACATCGACGCCGTCGTGCAGACCTCCGACCCGAAGATCGCCGTGCCGGCCGTGATGTCGGTCATGCGCAACGTCTCGGTTCCCTACGGCATCTCCACGCCCGACAAGCCGCACATCGCCTCGACGCGCTGGCGCACGGTCTGCGACCAGAAGAACCGGGTCTACTATTTCGAACCGACGCTGGCCATGGAGACCTTTTGGGTCGACCTGGCGGCGATCGACTTTTCGGAGGGCAGCGGCGAGCGCACCCTCACGCTTGCCGGCGGGCAGACCTATGCGGGCGACGCCACGGCGAAATTCCGGAAATCGGCCAAGCCCTTCGTCTTTCTTTTCGGAGTTTAGGGGGAACGTAAAATGCGCAATTTCGGCTTCGCTGAAACAATTGCACGATATTTACGTCAGCAAACTAAATAATTGTGAATTGTTCAGCGGTGCCGCGGGTATTTGTTGTTGAACCGGTATCCGACGCCCAGCATCAGGAAGTTGGGCATGTGGAAATCGCGGAGACTGTAACCGATGTGGACGTAGGAACTGCGCGTCACGGCCACCTTCAGGGTAAGCATCTGGTAGAAGGCTTTCAGGTCGCCGCCCTTGTGCAGGAAGTTGGTTCCCAGACCGACCCCGATGTTGAAATAGGGCATCACGAACTCGGCACGGGCCGAGACGCCGAGCGCCAGCTGCCTGTCGACGCCGGGTTTCTCCACCGTCAGGTCGGCGCTGCTGCCCATCTCCACGATCTGGTCGGCGATGGCTACGTTGGCGCTGCCGTCGTACACGCCGTCGAGCGACACGCCTGCACGGAACTTGTAGCCGAAGTTATACATCGAGGCGAAGTTGAATCCCAGAACCGTGTAGGCATCCGGCGCGGCATACTGCTTGTCGCCCACTTCGATGCCTTTGCGCCGCCACGAGCCGAAGAACGTGAGGTCGTAGCTGAAATGGCGCGGGAATGCGGGGCAGACCGTCCGCGGGGCCATTTCGGACGACTTCCGTCCGAAATTGTAGGTCAGGCCCGCGCGCAGTCCCACGGCGTTGAGTCCCGCGTTGGGGAATTTGGTGTTGCCGTTGGAGAAGTGCGTGAGGCTCAGGCCCGCCGTGAAGTCCACCTCGCGCGTGACGCGCCAGTCGAGGAAGAAATCGGCGTTGAGATAGGCGTTCATCTTCGAACCCATCATCTTGTTGAGGGGGTTCACGGCGTCGTCGTAGGGTTTCCAGCCGAACGAGAGGCCGAAATTCCATTCATAGTTGAACGACAGCCGCGGGCTGATCCGTGCGATGCGCGCGCCCTGGAACAGGTAGACGGCGATCGGGTTTCCGAGTTCGTCGGGGTTTCCGAAGTCGTAGTAAGCGGCCCCGATGCCCTGATAGGCGCCGCCGTAAATTTGGTCGGGGATTGATCCGGGGCGGAACTGGAACGAGTAGCGGAGGTGTCCCGAGAGGGAGAGGTCGATGGGCTGTCCGGCGCGGTTCTCGCCTTCGACGAAGGGGTTGGTCGGGAAGATGTATTCAGGACGGAACTCCGCGCCGATGCGGTGCATGAAACGACGCCCGGAAGCGGTCGTGTCGCGGGTCGGGACGATTGATCCGTCGGCGTAGCGGGTGGCTGACGCCCGCCCGGAACTGTGGGGTTGCGTCGCTGTCCGCCGCCCATGGAGGTATCCGGCTCGGTATCCCGCCTCGTATCCGGCTTTGTAGCTTGCGCGGTAGTCGTTGTCCCAGCCTTTGGGGATCGCTGCGCTGTCCGCCGCAATCACTTCGGCCGCCGTTTTTTCCATTCGCTCCGAACGCGGTTCCGAAGCCTGTGCCGGGCTGTTCAGAAACAACATGCCGAAGAGCGTATATTTCAGAATCGGGGCCCGCAAGGCAAATTTCATAGCAGGGTAGAAGTTCGAAAGTTTCGGCGAATATACAAATTTTCCCCGGAATCGAGACCGTTTCGGCCGGAATTGTCGCGAAGTTTTTTATCTATTATGTGAAATAACGGATTATTTTTAGTTGAAATGTGTAATTGAATATTTATATTTGTATAAGCGCCTGTACGGGTTTTGATGATCCAACTGGAGACCGGGAGGGAGACGGCGAGCCTGACATCCCGCTAACAGTTATTCTTACAGAAGATAAATATGCTGTATGTATCGGCGTGGGTGTCGCTTCATACAGTGCAAAATATCGGGAAGCAAGATGAAAGAGACGGATACTATGCAGTCGTATAAATACCTGCAAGCCATTTTTGGGGACAAGTGGGTCGATTGGGGCGTGAGCGTCGGGTTTCTCCTGCTCATCGCGAGTTGGTTCGTTCCGCGGAATACGGTGGATTTCTTGGTTGATTTCATCGTTACGGGGCTTATGCTGGTTGTGGCGATCCGGATCGGCTGTGTGATCGTCCGTGTCCGCCGGGGTGATGAATTGTCGCGGGAGTCCGCCCGGTCGGTTCGTTTCCGGGAGGTGATGGGCAATGTCGTCTTTCTCTCGTTTTTCGTCATTGCATTACTGCTGATTGCCTGGCGTTATTTGCGGTAGCGATCCGGCCGAATGCCACTAAAAAATCCACCTTGGAAGAGGTGGATTCTTTAGTGGCGGAATATGCGGCTTAATACCCGAGTATCCGGAGCATCGAGCGGTAGGATTGCTCCCTGGCGAACAGGTCGCCCGAAGTGTAAGTCCCCCTTCTCAAAGGGGGATTTAGGGGGGGGGATTGTCTGTACGGTGTATTGCACGCGCCCCGTCGGGGCGTTCGGATTTAGTACCCGAGTATGCGCAGCATCGAGCGGTAGGATTGCTCCTTGGCGAACAGGCGCGTGTAATACTCGTTGTCGCTCTTGTCGCGGTCGATGATGATGTGCTTGGGTGCCGGGATCAGGCAGTGCTGGATGCCGCCGAAGCCGCCGAGCGACTCCTGGTAGGCTCCCGTGTGGAAAAATCCGATGTACTGCGTGTTGCCCGCTTCGAGTTTGGGCAGGAAGATGGCGCTGGTGTGGCACTCCGAGTTGTAGAAGTCCTCGCTGTCGCAGGTCAGCCCGCCGAGCAGCACGCGCTGGTATTCCTTGTCCCAGTTGTTCACGGCCAGCATGATGTAGCGCTGGTTGATGCCCCACGTGTCGGGCAGGGTGGTGATGAACGACGAGTCGATCATGTACCAGTTCTCGCGGTCGTTCTGCTGTTTCTGGTTGACGATCGAGTAGAGCACCGCGCCGCTTTCGCCCACGGTGAACGAGCCGAATTCGGTGAAGATGTTGGGTTCCTCGACGCCGTTGCGCTGGCAGATGTTCTTGATCTGCGCCACGATCTCCTCGGTGAGGTACTCGTAGTCGTATTCGAAGTTGAGCGAGTTCTTGATCGGGAAACCGCCGCCGATGTTGAGGCTGTCCAGCTCGGGACAGATGGCCTTCAGCTCGCAGTAGACGTTCATGCACTTCGACAGCTCGTTCCAGTAGTAGGCCGTGTCCTTGATGCCGGTGTTGATGAAGAAATGCAGCATCTTGAGCTGGAATTTCTTGCTGTTGCGGAGTTTTGCCTTGTAGAAATCGACGATGTCGTTGTAGCGGATTCCCAGCCGCGAGGTGTAGAAGTCGAACTTGGGTTCCTCCTCGCAGGCGATGCGGATGCCGACCTTGCACTTCTTGGTGAACGAGTCCTCGAACAGCTCCAGCTCCTCCTTGTTGTCCAGCACGGGGATCGTGTTCGAGAAACCGTCGTTGACGAGCTGGGCGATATTCTCGACGTACTGCGGGCGTTTGAAACCGTTGCAGATGATGTAGCGGTCCTTGTCGATGATGCCGCCGTCGTAGAGCGCATTGATTATATGTATGTCGTATGCCGACGACGTTTCCAGGTGGACGTCGTTCTTCATGGCCTCCTCCAGTACGAACGAGAAATGGCTCGACTTGGTGCAGTAACAATAGTTGTACGAGCCTTTGTAGTCGACCTTCGCCATCGCCACGTTGAACATGCGCTTGGCGCGGTTGATCTGCTGGGAGATCTTCGGCAGGTAGGTGATTTTGAGCGGAGTTCCGTACTGTTTGATCAGTTCCATCAGCGGAATGTCGTGGAAATTCAGCTCGTTGTCCTCGACGGAGAACTCATCCTGCGGGAAATCGAACGATTGTTCGATCAGGTCGATGTACTTGTCTTTCATGGCTCGTTCGGTAAAGTTTTTACAATCCGGCCCGGTTACTTTGCAATTTTCGGGCGAAAGTAGCTCGCCCGGATTTTGGAAAAAATCGGGATGCAAAATAGGCGAATATTTTTCGGATAACCAACACTTTGCCCGATTATTTTGAAAAAGCCCTCCGGAATATTGCTTTTTCCGCTGAAAAAGGGTAATTTTGAACCCGGATTTAAAGGATTTTCAACCGTGCTGATTCATACCCTGATACAATATCTGGAGTCGCACAGGCGGCTCGTCGTACCCCAACTCGGAACGTTCATCGTCAAGGAGCCGGGCCGGAGCGTCGTCTTTTCGGAACTGCTCAAGCGCGACGACGGCGTGCTGCGGGGGCTTCTCCGCGCCGAGGGGATGGGCGAACTGGAGGCCGCGGGCGAGATCGACCGCTTCGTTTTCGAGATCCGCCACGCCGTGGAGCATGGCTCGGAGTACCGCCTGGAGGGCTTCGGGGTGATGAAACCCGGTCCCAATGCGACCATCGCCTTCGTCTACGAGCCGCAACCCGCGTCGGAATCCCCCGCGCAAGAACCGGCTGCCGGGAAACGTCAGCCGCTGCAACCCGAGAAGGTGGCCGAGGCCGTCAAGACGGCTTTCACGGAGCCGCGCGTGTCGACTTCGGCGAAGATGAATCCCGATCCTTCGGTGCGGGGGCTGCGCTATGGCAAGCCGCCGAAGAACACCGATGCCTACCGCTACGTCGACCGCGTGCCGCGCCGCCGCGCCGACCGGTTCATCTGGATCGCCGTGATCGCCGCCCTGCTGGCCGTGGCGGCCATCGCCTTCGGACTCTGGCGCGACGCCCGGGAGAAGCAGGCCGAAAACGAATACATCGAACTTCCGCAGGCGGCGGAACTCCCGTCCGCTGCGTCCCAACCCGAACAACCCGAATAAATGACAGAGATCACCACCGTAAAACAACGCTTCGGCATCATCGGCAACTCCCCGCTTCTGGACAGGGCGCTGGAGGTGGCCCTGCGTGTGGCCCCTACCGACCTGACGGTGCTCGTTACGGGCGAGAGCGGTGTGGGCAAGGAGTTTTTCCCGCAGGTTATCCACGCCTATTCCGCGCGCAAGCACAGCAAATACATCGCCGTCAACTGCGCGGCGATTCCCGAGGGTACGATCGACTCCGAACTGTTCGGCCACGAGAAAGGCTCCTTTACCGGCGCCGTGGAGGCCCGCAAGGGGTATTTCGAGGAGGCTGACGGCGGCACGATCTTCCTGGACGAGGTGGCCGAACTGCCGCATCCGACGCAGGCGCGCCTGCTGCGCGTGCTTCAGACGGGCGAGTATATCCGCGTCGGTTCGTCGAAGGTGCAGAAGACCAACGTCCGCGTGGTCGCCGCCACGAACATGAACCTCCAGGAGGCCATCGCCCAGGGGCGTTTCCGCGAGGACCTTTACTACCGTCTGGGGACGGTCCCCATCACGGTTCCTTCGCTGCGCGAACGCCCGGAGGACATTCCGCTGCTGTTCCGCAAGTTCGCCGCCGACGTGGCCGTGCAGTACCGCATGCCCGCCGTGACGCTCGACGATGCGGCGCGCGAGATGCTGAAGAACTACTACTGGCGGGGCAACATCCGCCAGCTGAAGAACGTCGCCGAGCAGATTTCGGCCATCGAGCAGACCCGGGTGATCACCTCCGAGGTGCTGGCGAAATACCTGCCCCCGCAGGGCGGGGGCGCGCCGATGGCCGCCGGGACGATGCGCATGGACGACACGATGTCGACCGAGCGCGAACTGCTCTACAAGGTGCTGTTCGACATGCGCGCCGACATCAACGACCTCAAGCGGATGATCTCCGAACTGATGAAGGGCGGCGTGCCGTGCCCCGAGCCGGTCCGTGACGTCAAGGCCCTGCTGCCGACCACGGCGCAGAGCAGCTACGTTCCGGCCGTCGCTTCCTATCCCCAGCCTCCGGTCTATGCCGAGAGAGAGGAGGTGACTGACGAGCCGCCCCGCGAGATGACCAAGGCCGACATGCAGCGCGAGCAGATCATCCGCGCCCTGCGCCGCAACAACGGCCGCCGCCGCGAGGCCGCTGCCGAACTTTTCATGTCGGAGCGCACACTATACCGCAAGATAAAGGAGTTAGGAATTGAAGACAATTCCTGACTCCAATTAAAAATTAAGAATTAAAAGAATGCGCAGATTCCGAGATAATTTTTCATTTTTCATTTTCCGTTTTTCATTGCTGGCTATCGCCGCGGTGATGACCGGCTGCGGCGTGTCCATCAAATACTCGCTGTCGGGCGCCTCGATTCCGCCCGACGCCAAGACCTTTTCGGTGGCTTACTTCCCCAACAACGCCACGATGGTGTCGCCGATTTTGAGTTCCACGCTCACCGAGGCGCTGGTCGACATGTTCACGCGCCGCACGCGCCTGATGCAGGTCGACGAGGGCGGCGACTTCGCCTTCGAGGGCGAGATCGTCAACTATACCTCGACGACGGCTTCGGTTTCGAGCGACGACTACGCCCTGCTCAACCGCCTGACGATCACCGTCAAGGTGCGCTTCACCAACGCCCTCGACGAGAAGATGTCGTTCAACCGCACTTTCCAGGCCTACGAGGACTACGACTCCACGAAACTGCTTACGGAGGTCGAAGGCGAGCTGATCCCCCAGATCGTCGACAAGATCGTGACCGACATTTTCCAGGCCGCGGCCTCCAACTGGTAATTCCGACGCGCGATGTCCGACCTGAAAACATACTTTGCGGCGCCCGGCCGGGCGGAGACGCCTTCCGCTGCCGAAGCCGGGGACCTTGCGGTGCGCTTCCCGTGGTTCCTTCCGGGGCGTATCCTGCGCGAGACGCTTACGGGCGAATCCGATCCGCGGGTGGCGCTGACGGCCCCGTGGCGGGCCGAGAGTTCGTTGCGCAGGGCCGCCGTCGACGCCTCGGCGCTCACGCAGCTCTCCTCGGAGGAGATCATCGACCGTTTCCTTCAGGAAGAGGACCTGCGCATCGTCGCCGGCGAGGGCGAACCCGAGGAGGAGGTCGTTCTGCAGCCCGAACTGGACGACGACGACGAGGTGGTCACCGAGGAGCTGGCCGAAATCTATCTCGCTCAAGGCCTTCGGGACAAGTCCGTGGCGATTTATCGCAAATTAAGTTTGCGAAATCCCGAAAAAAGTGTTTACTTTGCCGAACTTATTGGCAAAATAGAAAACAATATTAAAATTTAAGGTAATATGTTATACACGATTTGCATTGCCCTGATACTCGTTGCGAGCGTACTGGTGATCCTGGCGGTATTGGTGCAGAACCCCAAGAGCGGCATGGCCGCCAATTTCGGCGCGTCGAACCAGGTGATGGGTGTGCGCGAGACTACGAACTTCCTGGAGAAATTCACCTGGTCGATGGCTATTGCCATCGTGGTTTTGAGCCTTGCGGCTACGCTGGCCATGGACCGCGGTCTGGTCGCCGACAGCAATTTGGAGATTTCGAAGGACGCCAAGGCGCTTCAGGAGCGGGTCATCGAATCCGAGGCCGCCGCTACGATGCCGCAGGCCGAGATTCCCTCTGCCGGACAGACCGAGCAGCAGGCCGAGTAGCCTCCGCGCTCCGTCCGGAAACGCCGGAGGGGGGGGAGACCTCGCCGTTATAGAAGACCGTGGATTCTTTCCGCGGTCTTTTTTTCGCCCGTCCGGAGGAGGTCCCGCA
>ERZ1106944.1150-NODE-1150-length-10286-cov-38.638843_pt1 | contig 10286 bp, 10 predicted proteins | sample MGYA00403672_ERZ1106944 | MGnify/ENA primary metagenome ERZ1106944 (study PRJEB35170, sample SAMEA104062454) | human gut metagenome | biome: human gut; feature: human-associated habitat; material: faeces | place: Denmark | collected 2012-10-16 ...
ATACAGATTTATGAACTAAAAATAGCAAGCTAAGGAACTTGCGAAACTTGAATAAATTTATGACGGACATCACGTTTTGTTACACCGTCTGGTAAATCCTCTTGGTTTACACTTTGGACATTAGCATTTTTTTGCCATGTATTGTGATTATTCAATACAATACAGAATCTCTTGGATTGTTTCTTATCTTCGTCAAAACATTCTCCATTGTAAATACGGACTTGCAAATTAATGTTTAATATGTCTTCTCCGTCTTCATGCTTGTCTATACTGAGTTCTATGATATTGTAAACAGGCTGATAAGTATCATCATTAATGTCTCCAGGATTCAAAGCTCCAGAATATACATGAACGGCATTGTTTACCATATTGCTTTCAGCTAAATGGACATGACCGTACAATTGTAAGGCATATCTTTTGTCCAAATCTTTCTCTATGGATTCTTTGTTCAATAAAAAGTCTAAAGGGTGATGACACATTAATATATTTATAACTCCATCATGTATTTTTGCCTCATGATAAGCTAACTTAGGCAAATACAAAAGATGCCCCTTTTGCCTTTGGGGGTCTGTATCGTAATCTTGAAGGTCGCTTGTCAATGCAGAATTGATTCCATATAGATTGATTTTATAACCATTCAATTCTTTATCAAATTCATAACACCAATACATCTGTGATTGGTCGTATTGCTTTATATCTTCATCCAACGCAGATAACATGAATGGCTCTGCGCAATCACGTTCATTATTGCAGAACTCATTATATTCTTTGAATGGAGTATATAGTTTCTTGATAAAGGTGAAGTCCTCAGTTATCATGCTTAGCCATAACTTATCTATATGTGTATCGTGATTGCATAAAGCTGTATGTATAAATTCTCTGACACATTTTGGATGTTCATTTACATTTTTATCATGATTTCCAGGGACTGTATAAACTTCATCTGGTTTACAGTCTATTTTTTCACATAACTCATTTATGAAGATATTGGCACGTTTATATTCATCTTTTGAACCACTAAAGGCTATGTCTCCACAAAGTAGAATCTTATCAAACTTATTGCCAGTTTCTTGGCAATAGTTTTCCAAATCTTCTATCATACTATTTCATATGTCTGTATAATCGTCGGCAGCATTGGGCTGCTTTGTCCAATGTATATCAGACATTTGTAATAATCGTATAACTTCCATATACTCCCTTTTCAATTAAAGTACCATATCCCCCATCACATTCTCCACATCCTCCAATGGCACGTTCAGCATACGCGAGACATAGAGGGGAGAGATGACCTCCATGCTCCCCGACTGGCGCTCCATGCCAATCAGATACTCGATGTTCTTTTTGAGATCGCCGAGGCTGTTGGCGAAAGGCGCTGCAGTAGGCGAAGCCTGCTTCTTGTTCTCTGCCTCCTTGGCCCTGAAGGCATCCAACGTCTCGCTACCGTCCTCACCAAACTTTCCGTCCTTCGCCTCGAAGATGACAGAAGGCTCCAAGACCTCTACCGTGTGCCACGCCCCTTGCGGCACCACACAACCGTAGCTACCAGCGGTGGGGTCAAGCAGGATGCGGTCCGTCTCGTTGCCCTCATTGTCATAGACCACCTCCATTAGCTTCCCACACAAGAGGAAAACGTTCTCCGTGCTCTGCGGATGACGGTGGATAGGCACGACCGTCCCTGGCAACAAAGCATTCAGCATACGCTGCGAATGATCCCTCTCAGACGTACGCAAGTCATAATTCTGGCGCAAGCGAGGATTCGCTTGAGCCTGTTCAAAAAGCCCTTCAATCAACTCTTTATTTATTTCCATAACCATATATAATCAAATAAAGGGCACACGCCTCCCCAACCTGTAAAGGAAGGCGGAAGCAGAATGCCCTAACAACTCTAATAGCAATATCGCGTTAATATCTGCGCAGCACCACTTGGAAAGCCTCAGCATACTTGCAGCCCCACTGACTGCCACGCATGGCCGCCAAGCCCGTGATATACTCCACACTGCGAGGATGAGGATACGGGCGCATCACACCGCGATACATCGACAGCGCCTTGCATTTCGCCTCCACACCGTCCTGACCAACCTCCACGTAGCAGTTCGGACGAAACAGATTCATGGCGTCGTTGATAGCCCACTCCGAGCACGAAGGCACCTCCATATACCAAAACTCCTTCACAGGCTTCACCGCCGGCTGGCGCTGAAACAACCGTATTGCCTCCTGGCAAGCCATGGAAGTCTGCAAGTGATCATTATTGGTGTCAGCAGGATGATGCGTTATCACAATATCCGGCTCACTCTCCCGAATAGCACTTTCTATGAACTGCACCAGCTTCAAATGCGGCACAGTATTCATCTCGATATTCGGAAACGTCGCCTCATACTTCTTGCCCACGCCAACATAATTCGTTGCAGCATCCGTGTCACCTTCCAGCTCTGCATCCGAAGGACGGAAAGCACGCGCCTTCGCCTCTGTACACATGATTGCCACATCCACCTCGTCGCCTTCATGCGACCATTTCCACATCGATGCACCAGCCCCGAGAACCTCGTCGTCGGGGTGAGCCACCACTAACAAATATTTCATAGTTTCTTTGACTATATTTGTGATTATTCTACTGTTGAGAGTGCCTTTTAGCAAACTCTTTTTGCGTTTGTATTGCACATTCGTTTATTGGATATCTTTTTACAATTGATGCAAATATACCCCTAGCATGTTCTATTTGACCTAACAATTCTGTCATTAAACCTATAGCCAATGCCTCATACGGATCATACATTGTTCTGAAAAAGCAATTATATTGCCAAAATTCAAGAAAAACATTAAACTGCTGCTTTCTCTCTTTTTCCAAGAGGGCCAATCTATATAGCAACAATAAATAGTGTCTTGTATTTAAATATCGTTTGCACACGTCTTTTTCCCTCTCATCTGATAGTTTTATATAGCCGAAGTATTTTTCAATTGCATCAGCAGTTTCTTTCTCAAAATAGCTAGAGTAATCTGTTTCATAACTCCTGAAACGTCCATATTCTGGATCATGAAACCATCTTTGAGCCAGCATTAATACCAAAGCACATGTGCCAGGAATAGTGTTTAGTGAATTACAATGGTTTTTAAATTGATTATCAACCATATGGGGTTTGTTTTTAGTTACGAAACACGTTTTTCCCTTTTCCACAGTCTTATGGAGAAAAGCCAACGTTGCCAATCCTGTCATAACAGGATCCTTTTGTGCAATTATCGTCTCTAGTAGGTTATTTATATTCCCTTCTTTGTCTTCATTACAAATATTTGACAACAACCATAACAAATGAACAAAATAATTATTAGCAATAATATTGTCTTTCATCATCTTTAATACGGTATGTTGCAATCGGCTTGGAAAACCTCGCTTTGCATTGTACAAAGCTGAAATTATTACGGTTAGTTCATTATCTGATATTTTCGGTTCTTTTAATCTTTCTGCAATGGCACTCGTTATTCCATCATAAACACTTGCGTCTCCTGACATTAGGAAATGCCCTAATTTACTAATTGCTTCACCACATCTTTCATCTTGTTTTCTTATTGAGCGAAGAACATCGTTGACGTCCATTTCTTTTACATTAGTTACATTAGGTTTTTCACCATAATAATTTTCTATTTCAGGAACAGACTCTATAAAAGCGTCATAGATTCGTGATCTGTTAGGAATAGCTATTGATTTCAGCAGAAATACATTATTACATATATAATTAAACAAATCCAACAAATGCACATACACATCATGCAATTCCTTTACATCTAAGCTGTCTAATTCCGTGTCAATTTGTGTGACACTACTCTGTTCATCCAAATGAGCACAGGCATGGTCTCTTATTTTTCTATTCTTCTTTATAAAAGCCTGAGTTTGATATAAACTTTCAAACTTAGAGAATGCCCGTTCCATTTCCTCTCTATTGTCATTATTGCTGATTAGATTAAGGAACAATCTATCGAACCCCTCTTCATATTGCACCGAAGATGGCGTGATATCTGTCCGTGTGATTAAGTTGTCATGAAAATTATACACCAAACACACAAACATTCTCTTAAAGAGATTCGTAACACCTTTGTCACTGTAAGTTTTGGTTGTAAGAGCATAGCTTACAGCAACCATTAGTTCTATACTTCTTAAATATTGTCCCTTGACTTGGGCGGCAGAACATGATATTAAACCACCTTTATTAACTCCAAACAGGTCTAAGGCACCATTGGTTATTGTCGCATTATCGTCTGAATAACAATGTTCCAACACGTTTTTGACGTTTATAAAATCGCTTAAGTCCTGAAAACTAGAACATTTTATTTCTGCCCCAGTTAACAACTTTTGAAAATCAAGAATCTGATCCAATAAGCAAATCGTGTTGCCGTAATCAATGCTTTTAAACAATTCTACACTGCCTAATAATCCTTCTTCTGCACATTGATAATGCGCCCCCAGTTTATCTCGAACCTTACGAAGATTATCGTTATACGAATTTAGCACGACTTCATATCCCGTTCTTAACACATCATTTTTAGGTATTGTACGCCCCCATATTTTAGTTATATCATCAACTCTAACCATGGCATATATGGCTAACAAACGGGAACAAAAATCATCAGCAACTTGTGCATCAAGAAGATCTTTTATTATAAGAAGTTCTTTAATGCACAAATCGATTTTTGAAGAGGTATCATTTAGCGACATAGTATTTATTGTATTAGTGAACCGTCTTGGCATACCCCACCAACTTATCATGCATCCACTGCGGATACTTACCACAAGCGGTGTAGAGGATGGCGATGACGGTCCAAACGATCAACTTGATATCCCCAAAGAACGAAGCATTCTTCACGTAATACACATCCAGTTTCAGTCGGATGGGCAACACCTTCTCGTTATACTCCTTCTCGTCAGGAAACTGATCACCATAGATATAGTCCCACAGGCTCGACTGTGACGTCAACCCGCAAGGCACGGTGGCAGCGATGGCATTCTCACCACCCCGAGTAATATCCACCTGATCCACAGCAGCAGGACGAGGCCCCACGATCGACATGGTGCCGTTCAGGATATTCATCAGCTGCGGCAACTCGTCGATCTTCAGCCGTCGCATGATCTTTCCCCACCAGAAGATTCGGTCTTGGTCCGGACGCAAAGATGCCTCATTCGCGCCCCTTGCCACACGCATAGAGCGAAACTTCCACATCTTGAACTTCTTGTTGTCCTTCCCCACCCTGTTGGCAAAGTAGAACAAAGGTCCAGGGTCACTTAGCTCCGTCAAGACTATCGACAGAATCCATATCGGCGAAGTACCCACAATGCCAAGAAAGGCACAGACGAAATCAAAAACACGCTTTATTGCTTTATAAATCATGATTATAGCTATCTTTTAAGAATACCCTTTGATCTTTCTCCAGACAAAATGACATGGTTTCCATATCGGAGCCCACAACACCTCGCTTGGAGCAAAACCAAAGAACACAAAGTTTCTTTTCACATTATGCAAATACACATCAAGTTTGCTCTTGCGGTTCACTTGTTGGTTGCGCTGGTCAAACTGCCCAAAGTTTCCCGCCAGTTCAATCTCTTCCAACAGACGCTTGCCTGTTTTTTCATTCGGCCGACACAAGTAATACTCCGGCTCCAGTCCAAACATCTGCTGCTCAACATACATCACGGCCTCAGCAAACCTCGCCAAACCTAGATATTTCAAATCCTCAATCACCTGCCGCCGTTGCGCCCCGTCCAGCCTCCGAAGGATAAAATAGTAGTCCAGAAACTGACGCAGCCCTATTCCCTCATACAGCACATGATGGAAGATGTGCATCAATGAATAGACAGCATTGAAGTCTGGCGTAGGATAGGCAAATCCAGCCGCCTCGTCATAGTTGGCAAACTGTCTGTCCGCCCACTTCTTAAAAAAGAACTTATACCGGCGAAAAAGAAAAGGGCTATATGTAAAACTCGGTATAAAATGAATCTCAGTCAGCGCATCCGCAAAAACCTCCACGTCCGCATGGTGGACAACAGTTTCTCCTACCCTCCATTTTGCTTTCAGCACCTTATAAATCTCATCCCTGTTTCCTTCCACCCACAGGTCAATGTCCCCACACTGGCGTCGCAACGGATTTGGATAAAGCCGAGCCACGCCCTGTCCTTTCAGCACACAACTGCGCAGGCCCAGCTCCCTAAAGATATCCGTTATCTCTTTACATCTTACATCCAGCAGTCTATTTCTAGACTCCAGCGCCATCCCCTGAGCAATCCATTGTATCAAGAACTTTGGTTTGGTTTCTCCCAACGCTACTACCTTCTCCACGCCCGTAAGCAAAACACCAACAAGCGACTGCCGCTGAGCCTCCTTATAAAGCAAAGCCCAATCCGCTTCCGTCAGTCGGCGAGAGAACCGATCACGTTTGCCCAAAGATATCAGTACGAGTTCTTGAAACGGCGTCATTACTTCATTCTCTTGTTGGCATCCGAAATCTCCAAACCTTTAAGCGACTCCTCAAAACTAACTATTTGGTAATCGAAGTCATACCTGCTCATCTCGGGCTCATAATAACTGTTTGCAAACATCTTTGGCAACTGGGGCAGGCAAAAAGAGCCGAGCCAAACAAATGGGTTAAACAAACTACTGATCCAAATCTTATGATGATATTTCTTGGCAAAATACCTCACGATCTCCACCGTATCAGCCAACTCGGCATTCTGCGGATAGAACGTGCCGCCCAATTCTCGGTCGATCACTTGCTTTACAAACTCTGCCAAATTGTCTATAAACAGCATGGAGCGCTTATTGTGCCATGCGGGGAATATAGGAGTTTTTGTAGCAAGCCATCCCAATCGCAAGAAGTTACCCTTTGAATTAGGTCCATATATCATACAAGGACGCAAGTTTGCCACTTTAAACGAATTGCAAGCCAATTGATTCAAGCCAATCTCTGCTTGCAGCTTACTGTCACCATAAAAGTCGTTCGGATTAGGCTTCGTGTCACGCATAGTCACATCACCCTTCAATGATTTACTTGCATGATACACTATACGCGATGACATAAACACAAATTGCTTTACTCCGCATTCCTTGGCATGCTTCGCTATCTTAATAGTCAAATCACGATTCACCTTATAATACAAAGGAGCCATGTCCGGCTTAGGATCCACATGAGCTATGCCAGCCACATGAAAAACAACGTCATACTGTGAGAAATCTGCCTGTTTCCAAACATCATTCATTGTATCAACCGTGTCCACCTTGTAACTATCAGGCTCACGCATCAACCACCGCTCTATAGAAGTACCCACAAAACTGTTGGCACCCGTTATCAATATTTTTTTCATTTTTCTCCTATCCCTTCAATTTTGCTTTTCTAAAATCTGGATTCAAGTATTTCACGACTCCTGCGAACATACCTGCCACCATTGGCAACGGATCATTCCATGATCCATCATGATAACTTACATCTTTACCAAAGAACTTGAACCATGACGGTTTGAACTTAAATCTATCTGGAGAGAACAAGAACCACATTACGTCCAATCCCATCCATCTAACCTGTTTGCCAGTTTGATACTCAAATTTTGGCATCGGCTCATTAAATATATCAGCCATGAATATTCGCCCAAAGTCCATACCTGCAGCAAATGCAGCTTGGAAACTTGAAGGAACACGAGGATTAATCTCGATTATTTTAAGCTCTCCACTATGTTTGTCTTCCAACACATCAAAGTCAGCGAAACCAACCCAACCAAGCTTATTAAGAACCTTCTCACATTCTTTCAAGAGGAAATGATGCTCCACGGTTTCACTATAACAGCTAGTTCCACCTTTCAAAGGGAAAAATCTTCTAATCTTTATGATTGTCTGTCCAACGATTTTTCCTCGTTTGTCCCGATACATCATCACATTATAGTAATAATCTGGCTGATCAACATACTGCTGCAAAGTACAAGCACCGAACTGTTTATATATACTGGAAAATTTCGCTTCTAGTTCCGACATATTACCCACCCTTACAATACCTTTCGCTCCTTGTGAAAGATTTGGCTTGATCATTGCAGGGAAACCAACATAGTCAGCAGCAGGCTTCAAATCTTTAGGATTCAGTTCACGAGTCTTCGGATGTGCCAAATTATTCCGCTCGCATAATTCCATAAGTTTTTGCTTGTCATTAGCAATATTGAACACATCAAAAGACGGGACAGCACAAACAATCCCCATCGCCTCGATACGTTCTTTGTTCTTGCTTAAGAACTCAGCACCATCATCTGCCAATGGAATGATGGCATCGACCTTATGAGCTTTGATGTAGGTAAACAAAAAAGCCTCAAACTCATTTCTATGCAACGTCACATCGGGTGAAACTTGCTTTTCGCTCAACCATCTTGTGGCATATCCGCTCGTCATCTTATGATTGCAGAATCCAATAACATGATATCCTTGCTTACGCAACGAACGAGCCATGCAGATAGCCTGAACGCCCTCCGCGTTAATCAATAAAACTGTCTTCTTTGGTATCATGACACTTTGTCTCTGATGAGATGTCTCAACATTCATAATATTTCCGGCCTATTAACCTTTTCCATTTTATATCAAAGAAATAAGAACACAGATATTTGACATGCTTAGCATACCATTTTATTTCATTCCACCAACTGGAGTCCTTTCTTTTAAAAAGCAGCCCAGCCAACCCCATCTTTTGTAAAAAGCCATCTGGTTGCCTTAGTTCACCAAGAACGCTTCTAAACGCAGCCCCCACTCCAACACAAACAACTCCATCATTCAAGTATGGCACAAGTCTTGCATTCAAGAAATCCTGCTTTGGAGCACGCAATGCCGTCCATACAATTGTAGCCCCGCTATCGTTTATTTGTTTTGCCATTCCTTGATAGTCATATTCGTCAAGTGGAGCGAATGGAGGTGAATAGCTACCTACCACGTTTGCCCCGAACTCCTCAGTTGCCTTCTTTGTCAATTTCTCTAAGGTTTCCTCTGTATCTCCCAAGAAGAAATGCTTCAATCCGGCATCCTTCATTTTCAACATACGAGGAAAGATATGTGGCCCACAAGCCCTTTCTACTTGCTTCAATCCCCACCAGTGCGCACACCATACAAGCGGCGTACCATCAGGTGTATTCATCAAGGAGTTCTCCATCACCTCCCAATACTTGTCGTCTTGATTAGCAATAGGTACCGTCCTCAATGTTGACACGCACACATACCCTTTCTTCCCATGTTGAATCGCCTCCTTTATACTACTTATAGCATGATCCTCTGTAGTGACAGAAATGCGTACACGTCCTATTCTAAAAATATCACGATTATTCATATACAAATTATATCTTACCATTTATGTATCATCACCCATATTCCTTAGCAAGCGCACAATCGCATAGGCGACGAAATAGGATAGAAGCCCAACTGCTCAGGTGAGTCCCTCGTCGTTAATTCCCATACAAAAACACAATTGAATATCACAATGAAACAAACCAACTCTCAAATTCATCAGAATCAACAATAATCTGATAGACCAGTTTTTCAATACAATCATGACAAACCGAACTATCAATTATTTCTTCTATTATTTCTTTCTCTTCTTTCCAAATATCAGCAATAACAACATCTTCATGCTTTTTTCGTTTAACCTTCACACTGCTCACACAACGAGTAACACACATCCTTAAAAAGCAATTTACTTTTTCTTGCCAACACCGTTTTATTAATTTCAAGTTGGCAATTGTAGAGATAGCAATTCTAATATTATCAGGCGTTTCTTCTGTATTTTGTTTGAGAGATATAGAGATGGATGGCAAGTCTTTCTTTATTATTAGAGAGGCATCAAGAACGTCTTTTAAATCGGCGGTCTCATCATAGTACGCATTAAAAAATATACGCTTCCCATCTTTTAGCCATTCATTTTTTTTATTTCTATTGCAATCTCCACAGGTTGGGATCAAGTTCTGTAGATGCATTGAGTATTCAGGCATAACAGAACGAGGTATATAATGATCCCAATCCGTCACATATCTCATTTCACAAATAGGACACAACAATAATGCGCCATTCCTCTTCGCAACGGATTCCCATTCCGTCTGCATATATTTACGCTCTCTGTCATACATATTATAGAGCACTTTTTTTGTATTATCATCTTCATAATGAGGTTTTAAGCTTTCCAATCTACAAGGAATAGTATTTGTATTATACTCGATGTAATGATTTTGCAAATTATCCTTGAGTCCGCTTTAATAAATGTATAACATCATATGGTTGGGGCAAACTGGG
>ERZ1106944.1159-NODE-1159-length-10164-cov-3.860817_pt1 | contig 10164 bp, 6 predicted proteins | sample MGYA00403672_ERZ1106944 | MGnify/ENA primary metagenome ERZ1106944 (study PRJEB35170, sample SAMEA104062454) | human gut metagenome | biome: human gut; feature: human-associated habitat; material: faeces | place: Denmark | collected 2012-10-16 ...
AGATACGGCTCGGAGCCGAAGGTCTCGGTGCGGGGAACGACCCGGAGAACGGCCGCCGTGCCGCAGTCGAGTCGCTGCCCGAAATCCGTCAGGTGCTCGAAGAGGCCGGTACGAAGATGCTCTTCATTACCGCCGGCATGGGCGGCGGAACGGGCACGGGAGCATCGCCCGTCATCGCCAAGCTGGCCAAGGAGATGGGGCTGCTGACCGTGGCCATCGTCACCTCGCCGCTGGCCGTCGAGGGCAAGATCCGTTACGAACAGGCGTTCCGCGGTATCGAGGAGCTGCGCCAGAACACCGATTCGCTGCTGATCATCAACAACGAAAACATTCTGGAAATCTACGGCCGCCTCTCGCTGAAGCAGGCTTTCGGCAAGGCCGACGACATTCTGGCCTCTGCGGCCAAGGGTATCGCGGAGATCATCACCGTCGAGAGCGATCTGGTGAACGTCGACTTCGCCGATGTCTCGAAGGTGATGCGCAACAGCGGCCGGGCGCATATGGCCGTGGCTACGGCCGACGGCGACAAGCGCGCCGAGGCGGTGGCCGAAGCGTCGCTGCGCTCCCCGCTGCTGGATCACAACCTGATTTCGGGCGCCAAGAACATCCTGCTGAATATTTCGGTGTCGGACGCCGACGCCCTGATGTACGAGGAGGTGGTGCAGATTCTGGAGTATATTCAGGCCCACGCCAGCGTGCAGGACGACAACGGGGTGATCCACAACGCCAACATCATTTGGGGTACGAGCGAGAAGCCGCAGCTGGGCAATTTCATCGAGCTGGTGGTCGTGGCCACGGGATTCGAAGGCGACGCGCAGCCCGGCGTGATGAAGCAGATCATTCCCCCGGTCCGCACCGTCGAACCGGCCGTCAAGGAGACGTCCGCCGCGGCACCCGTGCTGGAGCCGATCAAACCCCTGCTCCCCAAACCCGCCCAGCGTCAGCCCGAACTGGTGATGCTCGGCGCCAAGCCGACCCGTTACAGCAACATCGACACCCTGCTGGCCAAACCCGCCTACCAGTCGCGCAACTCGAAGTTCATCGTGCGCGTCCCCGGCAGCCGCAAGGAGGTGCTGAAGGACGATACGACCGATGCCCAGGCGCAGAAAGAGGAGTCGCAGGGCGGCTCGCTATTCGATTAACTAACCGATTTTCAATTTGGAAGACGCGCATTCCTGGATTACGTTCAACGGGTTTTCACCCCATATCGCCGTGCTTTGCGCGGTGACGCTCTGCCTGTTGTGTGTTTCGGCGCTCGTTTCGGGGGCCGAGACTTCTTTTTTCTCCCTCTCGCACAATGACATACGCCATTTGCAGAGCCGCAGAAGCGCATCGGCCGCCGCCATGCTGCGGCTGCTGGCGAACGTCGACCTGCTGCTGGCCACGATCCTGGTGGTCAACAATCTGGTGAATATCTGCATCGTCATCCTCACGGCCGGGATCATCGACTCGGTCTTCACTTTCCTGCGGTTCGAGTTCCTGTTCAAGACCGTGCTGGTGACTTTCCTGCTGCTGCTTTTCGGCGAGATACTGCCCAAAGTGCTGGCGCAGACGATTCCCCTGCGCTTCGCCTCGATGGTGGCCCGTCCGCTGCTGGTGCTGCGGTGGGTTTTCTATCCGCTCTCCTATGCGCTGGTCCGCACGAGCAGCCGCATCAGTGAAAAGGCCGCGCACAAGAGCGAGATTTCGCTCGACGAACTGGCCGACGCCGTCGACATGACGCAGAGTTCCAGCCCCGAGGAGCACGTGATGCTTTCGGGCATCGTCAACTTCGTCAATACCGAAGTGCAGGAGATTATGAAACCCCGTGTGGACATCACGGCGCTCTCCATGACGGCCGATTACGAGACGGTCAAGAGGACGATCATCGAATCGGGCTTCTCGCGCATCCCGGTCTACGAGGAGGATGTGGACAATATCCGCGGGACGCTCTATGTCAAGGATCTGCTCCCCTACATCAACCATGGCAACGAATTCGGCTGGCAGCAGCTGGTGCGCAAGCCCTATTTCGTGCCGGAACACAAGAAGATCAACGACCTGCTGGCCGACTTCCAGTCGAACAAGGTCCACATGGCCATCGTCGTCGACGAGTACGGTTCGACGCTGGGGCTGGTGTCGCTCGAAGACATCATCGAAGAGATCGTCGGCGAGATTTCCGACGAGAGCGACAACGACGAGTGCTTCTACACGCGGCTCGACGCCAAGAGCTATATTTTCGAGGGAAAGACCCACCTCGGGGATTTCGAGCGTATCCTCGACATCGGCGAGGACGTTTTCGCCGACGTCCGGGGCGAGGCCGAAACCCTTGCCGGGCTGATGCTCGAACTCAAACGCGACTTTCCGCGCAAAGGCGACGTCTTCACTTCGCACGACCTGCGTTTCACGGTGCAGGAGATGGACGGCCACCGGGTCGATAAAATCCGCGTCGACCTTCAATGATTCCGGCCCTGTGGACATCGCCGCCGCTGACGGCCGAAGAGTCCGCCCGGTGGACGACTTCCGAAGAACGTGCCGCGGCAGCCGGGTTCGTGTCGGAACGCCGCCGGGCCGAGTTCCTCACGTGGCGGGCCGTGGTGCGCCGCGAACTGGGGGACGACGTCGGGATCGCCTACGATGCGCTGGGCGCCCCGGTGTTGACGAACCGGGCCGTCCATATCTCCGTAGCCCATTGCGCCGGCCGCATCGCGGTCTGCGCCTCCCCGGAGCGTTGCGCCGTGGACATCGAGCCCGCAACGCGCGATTTCAGACGCGCCGCGAGCCGCTACCTGACGCCTGAAGAGGAGGCCCTTTCCGACGACCCGCTTCTGCCGGGGATCGTCTGGTGTGCAAAAGAGACGCTCTACAAGTATGCCGGACGCCGGGAGCTGGATTTCCGGAGGGATCTGCACGTCGTGCGGCTCGACCTTGCTGCCGGGACGCTGGCGGGACGGATCGGAAACGGAGAGCCGGTCAGGCTCTCCGTCTCTCTGGACGAAGGTTTTATCCTCGTATATATTCTTTAGAATGCTTCCGAAGCGGTGAACAGGAACGCCGAGGATCGCTTGCGGTCCCACGGCAGATTCTGGTTGCCGAAATTGCCCCAGCCGTAATCGAGGCGGATGTTCATGCGGTTCTTGAATTCGAAGCGGTAGCCGCAGCCGAAACTGCAAAGCGTGTTTCCCCAGCGGAATTTCTCCGTGCCCCAGACCTGCCCGCCGCCGATCCATCCCACGATGCCGTGGCGGCGGTAGATTTTCTGCCGCAGTTCGATCTGCGTTTCCACCAGTTTTTTGTCGCGGTAGCGTCCCTCGTAGTAACCGCGCATGCGTTCCATGCCGCCCATTTTGGCGTACATGTGCCACGAGGGGGTTCCGGTCGTGGCGTCGGCGTAGAGGTCGCAGGCCAGCACGGCCCCTTTCCAGAGTTTCTGGTAGAAGTCGAAGGTCAGCGTGAAGCGTCCGAACGTGCGGCGCGTGTTTCCCAGCCATTCGGGATACCATTTGGCCTCGGCCTTGATGAAGATGCCCTTCGAGGCGTTGAACGTCACGTCGCGCGTGTCGTACTGGGCGAAAAGCCCGACATTGGCGTTGAAGGCGTTGGGCTTGTCGCCCGTCGTGGCGATGTAATTCGAGAACGGGTCCTGTTTCGCAGGGTCGTAGCGTCCCTCCTGCCAGAGGTTGTAAAGCTCGCCCATCTTGCCGCCCGGAACCGGTTTTCCGGACTCTACGTCGGCCTGGATGCCGTTCATGCGGTCGGCCATGCCCGAATTTTTGTACTTGGCTCCGGAGTAGTCGATGCCGCCGCTGACGCCGATGTAGAAGCGGCCCACGAGCGAGGTGCAGTAGGAGATGCGGAAGGCGCCCATCGTCGTGGTGAGGTCCTGGGCGTAACCCTCCTTGCCGGCGTTGTAACCCACGCCGTAGAAGGCGCCGGGGAAGTAGACGAATGCGCCCGAGTAGCTCAGCCGCTGTTTGTTGTGGTTGTAGATGTTGTCGCCCGAAAAGCGCAGCAGCACGAATTTCTCGGTCGTGAAGTTGCCGTAAATCGAAATGTTCGACGGTGCGGTGACCGAGTCGGTGCGGTCGAGCCGGTAGAGTCCCGCCAGCAGGAATCCGATGCCGAAGCCTACGTCCGAGGAGTAGTTGGGTCCCGGGGCGATGCTCCAGTCGATCTTCTTTTCGAAGGTGCGGTCCACGTTCGAACGGCTGTAATAGTCGATGATGCGGCGGATCAGCCCCGGACGTTTCACCGGAGCGGCGAGGGCTGAAGTGTCGGCCATCCGGACGTGCCTGGCGTTCGGGTGCGCCTCGGCCTGTCCGACCTGTGAAAGCGTAGTTTCGGTCGATGGGAAATTCTCCTTCGAGGTGTCCTTGTTCTGGGCCGACGCGCGCAGCGCGGCTGTCGTCAGCAAAACGGTGAGGAGAAGGAAACAGGTCTTTTTCATGAATTTGGAGCTCGGAGTCGACAGCAAAGATAACCAATATTTCCGGTTGCGCAAAATGAACAATCCCAACCCCCGGAAGTAGTAACGAAACGGGTAAAAATTCCTACCTTTGCGGCAATTCAAACAATTGCCGCCCATGGAAATCGCCGCACCGCAACTGCTCCGGGAGTCAGCAGCGTCCGCTGATCCCGTTCGGATGACCCGTGACGAGGAGATCGCCGACGCTTCGTTCCGCGCTGCGGACTTCGCATCGCTCGACCGCGAGCACCTTTCGGTGCAGGGATGCCTCTTCACGGGCTGTCTCTTCGCGGGGAGCGAGCTTGCCCGTTCGCAGTTTTCGGACGTGGTTTTCCGCAACTGCGATTTCTCGAACGCCGACCTGCTGGGGTGCAGTCTCCACCGCGTACGGTTCGCCGACTGCAAACTTTCGGGAACGAATTTCGCCGAAACCGCGCTCAACCACCTGCTGTTCGAACGCTGCAAGGGCGAGTTCGCCAATTTCGCCTTTTCGCGGCTGCGCACGGTGCGTTTTGCGGGCTGTCCGATGCATGGCGCCGCTTTCGGGGACTGCCGTTTCGAACGTGTCGAGTTTGCGCAGTGCGACCTGACACAGGCCGAATTCTTCGGCACCCGCCTGCGCGGACTTTCTTTCGCCGATTCGGACATCCGCGGCATTCGCGTTCGCGAGATCGGGTCGTTTGAATTGAAAGGATTGAAAATTAGTCCATTGCAGGCTGTTGAGCTGGCCCGTCTGCTGGGCGTCGAGATCGAAGAATAGAGATTTATTCAAAAAAATTACAAATTTTATAAAAAATCTTAATAAAATATTTGGAAGTTTGGTTTCCGCGCACTACTTTTGTCCTGTCTTAAATGATAAAATATTTTAAGAATTAATTAAAATTATTTAGTATGAAAGCAAGGATTAACGAGTGGTTCCGTACCGCCCTGATTATGTTGGGAGAGAGCATCAAACTGCGCGAGATGTAAAATCTCCCTTTCGGTAGACTTAAAAACTTAAACTTCGATAAACGAACAGCCCGGCTTTTGCAAGCCGGGCTGTTTTGTCGTTGCGGGGATCGTCGGTCTATTTGACGCCGATTTTCTTGAGAATCGCCTTCGGAACGGCGTTTTTGTTGACCAGCACGGTCATCGTCTTGTAGGCGACGAACGGGCGCGAGAAATACCAGTAGCCGTCGTAGGGACCTGTCGTGTTCCACGAGTTCTTGACCTTGTAGTAGGGCGTTCCGTTCTGGTCGGTGGCCGTGCCCACGATCTGCATGCCGTGGTCGTCGGTGGTCTCGTAGTTGTCGTAGCCCTTTTGGCGAAGCTCCTGCGTGACGGTGCGCTCCCTGCCGGGTTTGTCGAACTTGTAGAGCGCCTCGTCCTTCTCCTTCTGGGTGAGTTTGCCCCACTTCTCGGCTTCGGTTCCCTGCATGCCTTCGAGGTCGGCTTCAGGGACGATGCCCAGACCTTTGGTGCGGCTGAACCCCTTCTCGCTCACGTCGGTTCCCCAGGAGATCGTGTAACCCTTCTCCAGCGAGTTGTCGATGATCTGCATGAACTCGTCCAGGGGCACGTTCCATACCTTGTCCCAGTTCCAGTTGTCGGGAACCTCCATGGCGAACTCCGTGTAGAAGGGGTGGTGGGTGAACGAGGTGAATTCGATGTAGTCGCCGAGGTCGATCGGCAGCGATGCGGCGAACGACGCCGGGGTGTACTCCCTGCCCCGGTAGGTGAACTTCCCGGGCATCGGGCCGAAATAAGCGTCGAGGATGCCGTTCAGCCCGGCCTGCCAGGCCGTCGTGAGGCGGCTGTCGCTGCGCTTCCCGCCGGCCTTGATCACGGCGTCGATCTCGTCGAAATTGGGCTTGTCGTAGCCGTAGTTCAGTCCCGGATAGACCTCCTCGGGGACGATGCCGTACGCCTCGATGCCGTGCAGCACATCGTGGGCCTGTCCGCCGACGGCGAGGTTCAGCGAGCCGTGCAGGCGGACGTATTTCACGGCCTTTTCGAAGTAGATGTTGCGCACGATCCACATCTCCGAAAGGTCCAGTTCGGGACCTCCGGCGCGGAGGATTTCGCTTTCGAGGAACGAGAGGGTCGAGTAACACCAGCAGGTTCCGCTGCGGCTCTGGTCCTTGACCGGGGTGACGGGCAGGATTTTGACGTCGGTGAAACGGTAGCCTTCCGGGGCGGCCGTGTCGGGCGTTTGTGCCGCGGCTCCGAGTGCGTAGCAGAGCGCAAGTGCGGCGAGAATCGGTTTTTTCATCAATCGTTCGGTTTTCGGTGTTTGCTTTCTTGCGGGTCGTTTCGCAGTCCCGGTACGGTTTTCCGTTTCGCGGCCAGACCCTTCCCCTCTTGTCCGGGGCGGTTACTTTTTCGATCCTGCGACGATCTTCAGACAGTCGTCGAGGGTGAGTTCCTCGGGCTTCGCTCCCTTCGGCAGGCGGTAGTTTTTGCCCTTGTAGGCGATGTAGGGTCCGTAGCGGCCGTTCTTAACGAGCATGTCGGCATCTTCGGGGAAACTCTTCAGCGGCGTGTTGGCCGCGGCCGCGGCCGCCTGGTGTGCGCGGACGATCTCAACGGCGCGGTCGTAGCCGATCGTGTAGGGGTCGTCGGTCTTTGCCAGCGACGCGAACGACTTTCCGTAGCGCACGTAGGGTCCGTACTTGCCGATGCCGACCATCAGCTCCTCGCCGTCCAGCTGTCCCAGGTCGCGGGGCAGGGCGAAAAGCTCCAGCGCCTCTTCGAGCGTGATCGACTCGATCAGCTGGCCCTTTTTGAGCGACGCGAAGCGTCCCTTCTCGCCTTCGTTCCCTTCGATCTCGACCATCGGGCCGTAACGGCCGATGCGCGCCTTCACGATGTGCCCCGTCTTGGGATCGTTGCCCAGAATGCGCACTTCGCGCGTCTTGGCGGTCTGCGTCGTGATGGCCGAATCGACCATCTTGTGGAAGGGACCGTAGAACTCGTCGATCATCTTGTCCCAGGTGATGTCGCCCTCGGCGATGCGGTCGAACTCCTTCTCTACGCTGGCCGTGAAGTTGTAGTCGATGATCGGGCCGAACTGCTCCTCCAGGTAATCGTTGACCACCATGCCGATGTCGGTCGGCGAAAGTCGGTTTTTCTCTTTGCCGTAGTTTTCCGAGAGGGTCTTCGAGGCGATCTTTTCGCCCGTGAGCGTCAGCTGTGCGTAGTTGCGCTTCTGCCCGTCCCTGTTCTGTTTGACGACGTAGCCGCGGTTGATGATCGTGGTGATCGTCGGGGCGTAGGTCGAAGGACGGCCGATGCCCAGCTCTTCGAGGCGTTTGACGAGCGAGGCCTCGTTATAGCGCGCCGGAGCCGAGGTGAAGCGCTCCGTGGCGGTGATCTGCGACGGGAGGACCCGGTCGCCGGCCGTGAGTTTCGGCAGCAGCCCCTCGCCGCTCTCGGCAGCCTGGTCGTCGTCCGTGGATTCGGAGTAGAGGCGCAGGAAGCCGTCGAAACGGACCACCTCGCCCTGTGCGACGAACTGGTTCGAACTGCCCGACATGTCGATGGTGATGGTCGTGCGGTCCAATTCGGCGCAGACCATCTGCGAGGCGACCGTGCGCTTCCAGATCAGGTCGTAGAGTTTCTTCTCGGCGGGCGTGCCCTCGATCTCCTGACGCTCGATGTACGACGGGCGGATGGCCTCGTGGGCCTCCTGCGCACCTTTGGTCTTGGTCTTGTAGTTGAACCAGCGCGAATATTTCTCGCCGTAGAGTTTCGTGATCTCCTCCTTGCACTGGGCCAGCGCCTGCTGCGAGAGGTTCACCGAGTCGGTACGCATGTAGGTGATCAGACCCTGCTCGTAGAGGTGCTGCGCGACGGACATCGTCTGCGATACGGACATGCCCAGCTTGCGGCCCGCCTCCTGCTGGAGCGTCGAGGTGGTGAACGGCGGCGCGGGGTAGCGCTGTGCGGGTTTCTCCTCGGCCTTGGCCACCGTGAATGTGGCGCCGATGCAGCTTTGCAGGAAGGTTTCGGCCTGCGCCTCGGTTTCGAAACGCGACGAAAGTTCGGCCTTGAAGAGCGTCTTCTCCGGGTCTCCGGCGGCGTAGAACTGGGCCACGACACGGAAATAGGCTGCCGAGCGGAAGGCGATGATCTCGCGCTCGCGCTCCACGATCAGGCGCACGGCGACCGACTGCACGCGGCCTGCCGACAGCGCCGGACGTACCTTCTTCCACAGCACCGGCGACAGCTCGAAGCCGACCAGCCGGTCGAGGATGCGGCGTGCCTGCTGGGCGTTGACCAGGTCCATATTGACCGTGCGCGGCTTCTCGATGGCTTCCAGAATCGCCCGCTTGGTGATTTCGTGGAAGACGATGCGCTTGGTCCGGTCGACGGGGAGACCCAACACTTCGGTCAGGTGCCATGCGATGGCTTCTCCTTCGCGGTCCTCATCGGAGGCGAGCCAGACGGTCTTCGACTTGGCCAGCTTCGTGAGTTCGTCGACCACTTTCTTCTTGTCGCCGGGGATTTCGTATACGGGCTTGTAGCCTTCTCCGATATTGATGCCGAGATCCTTCTTCGCAAGGTCGCGGATGTGTCCGAAGCTCGATTTTACGATAAAGTCCTTGCCGAGAAACTTCTCGATGGTCTTGGCCTTGGCGGGGGACTCTACGATTACTAAATTTTCCTGCATTGCTGTTTTGATGGCTTTTTCAGAAAAGCGAAAACCTAAGCATTACACTTAGGTTCCGCAAAAGGGGTTATCTGTTGTTTACTTGATCAGGTTGTACGCCATACTGAAACGGATCGGGGCGTTGTTCGGTTCGGCAGTCCCGGCCTGTGTCGGCATGCCCTGCAACACGCCGAACGAGGTCGTGTAGAGGCTGTACGCTTCGGGTCCGATGTATACCGAGCGGTTCTTGACTTTGTCCCAGTCGATGTTCGCAACCTCGCCGCCCGCATCCGCCTTGGCTTCCATGTAACTGTTCCAGAGCTGCTGCATGTAGCCCGTGATGTCCATTACGTAGCAGCCGCGGCTGCGGTTGATCTTGCCGTTGTAGGCGAGCGTTACCGAAGAACCGTAGTTCTGCTCGTAGACGTAGGCGTAGTCCGAAATCGGTGTCAGCGTCTTGTAATTGGTGTACATGCCCAGCCGCGTCGGGTATGCGTTCATCTGGTCGGTCATGCGCAGGATGTCGCCGGCCGTTCCGTCCGCGATCTTCTCCCACTCGTAGTCGCTGTCGTTGAAGTAGATCGACATGCGTACCTGGCTGAACGCGAGTGTTTTGAAATTCTTGCCGTCGGCATTTCCCTTGGCGATCTCCGCCTCCAGCTCCGCGAAGAACTCCGGGCTGAAGGTCATCTCGGTCACCACGCCGCCCATGCCTTCGACATAGACGAGGGGATTTTCGGGCCGGTTCTCGGCCGTCTCGCGGGCTTCCTCTATGTTTATCCTTCGGGCGATCGTGGCCTCCTCGTAGCCGTGCTTGACGTTGTTTACCGAGACGTTGCCGAATTCCGCGCCGTCTTCGTAGAAGTAGTAGACCATGCCGATCGTGTCCTTGATCAGCGAGGGGTCGTCCTTCACGCGGTTACGTCCGTAGACCGACAGGCCCGAATAGGTCAGTTCCGTGGCGAAGATCGTTCCCTTGCCGTACTCGGTGAGCGGCTTCTCGGGGTTCGGGGCGATGTAAAGTCCCTTGAACGCCTCGACCCAGTATTTCAGGCTGTCGGCGCTGTAAATCGAGGAGTCGCCGGCATACTCG
>ERZ1106944.1166-NODE-1166-length-10070-cov-3.203794_pt1 | contig 10070 bp, 6 predicted proteins | sample MGYA00403672_ERZ1106944 | MGnify/ENA primary metagenome ERZ1106944 (study PRJEB35170, sample SAMEA104062454) | human gut metagenome | biome: human gut; feature: human-associated habitat; material: faeces | place: Denmark | collected 2012-10-16 ...
CCCTGTTTTAATTCATATTTTATGTAGCATTTATCGGCTTGGCGCAAGTCTCTCAACACTTCAGACAGAACGAGCTTCAAGGTATCGGCATTGACATCCTGCAGAGGGCGTCCGTCTTCGTCTTCCACCTTTTTGAATCGTTTCCAGCTGACGTCAAAGGTTGCGCCATAGCAATGGGCGGAGTTTGCGGAAGCATTTCCATTCCGACGGCGGAGACGCTTCACGTCACTCTGCGAACGTAGTACGGAAGTGACGATAATCTGATTTGGGTTCAATCCTTTTGCTGTCAGTGAATCAAGAAAATTGGAGCCGATGGTGTCGAGCAATTCGCTGGCGCGGGGGACCAGATAGGGGATGGAATGCGTCAGAGAGTCTACTGTGTAAAATTGGTTGTCGGTGATATGGATAAGCTGTTCTTTCATCTTTTCGGCAGCGTCCCTGTCTTCCGGCGGGCAGATGCCGACGGCTTGGGCCACGGCGAGATGTTTATCATTCAAATCCGGGAAAGAACGTTTGTAACTGACTACACCACGGATGTTGCGGGGTTCGTTCAGTTTGAGAGACATATCTTTCTTTTTGCAGCTGGCAGTAAGAGTGACAAGCCCCGTAATCAATATAAATAAAGGCAGAAAGTGGAGTTTATAGCGGTTCATTTTTAATTTTTTGCCTGCAAAGATATGTTATTTTGCTTTAGTTTTCCTTGTGGATAGGCAATAATTCTCTAATTGTATCCTATTGGGTATAATTAGTGTGATTAAAACTACAAACTGCCGATAGATATTAAGATATTCTATCGGCAGTTCATTTGTGATGTCAGAAGATTTATTTTTTCTTCTCTTCCGTCTTTCCGGCAGGTTTCTCTTCCGTTTTACTTTCCGGGTTGATGATTCCCTTTACTGTTTCGCCGATTGGCAGTTTGTCCAGTACACCGAGGCTCGGTGCTACTGTTTTCACCAGCGTATTGAGGAAGTTGCTTGTTCCTCCGTTTCCTCCGTCGAATACGGTGATATTGCCCAAGTTTATGTGTTCGAAAGCCTTCACTTGTTCTCCGGCTATTTCCTTCCACTGGTCTACCATCTTGTATTGTATGGCGATGGCAGGATTTGATTCGGCAGCTCTTACCATTGCCTCAAAACCTTCTGCTTCTGCAAGTAATGACTTTTTCTTACCTTCCGCTTCCGCTTCCAGTTTCAGCTGGATGGCTTTTGCTTCTGCTTCCGCTTGTGCCAGAGTTGCTTTTGCGCGTGCTTCAGCTTCACGGGTGATTTTTTCAGCGATGGCGTTTGCTTGTAAGATAGCCTCTTGTCTGGCGATTTCTGCAGGAACGATCTTTTCTGCTTTCAATGAAGATTCTACTTTCTTCGCTTTTGCTTCTTCCACCTCTTTCTGGGCTATTTCCCGGGCAGTTTGTACGGCAGCTTCCGATTTTGCGGCGGCTTCACCGGCCTGCTTGTCGGCATTTGCCTGTGTGACAGCTAATTCGGCATTTGATAAAGCCACTTCCTTTTGCGCGTCATTTCGTCCGATAGCTGCCTTCTTTGCAGCTTCTGCCTGTTTGATTTCCATGTCGGAGTTCAGTTCGGCAACGCGGCTTTCCTTTTCGGTATTTGCCTGTTCGATACGGATGTTCTTTTCTGCTTCCGCTTTTGCCACTTGCGATTCTTTGTCTGCGTTGGCAAAGGCTACCTGAGAGATTCTTTCCTTATCTGCATTTGCCACAGAGATTTCCTGTTGCTTTTTGGTTTCGGCAATGGCGATATCCTGGTCCTTGCGGGTTTCTGCAACCTTTGTTTCGCGTTCCTTTATCTGATTGGCAATTTTGATAGCACCCAGCTTTTCCTGTTCTTCGATGTTGGCTTGTGCTTCGTTCAGAGCCTTGCTTTCAGCTTCCTTACCCAGGTTGACGATGTAGTTGGCAGCGTCGCGGATATCACTGATGTTGATGTTCATCAGATACAAACCGAACTTGCGAAGTTCCGTGTCGATGTTGTCTTTTACTTTAGACAAGAATTTATCACGGTCGGAGTTCAGCTCTTCGATAGTCATGTCTGCAATCACCAGACGCATCTGACCGTATACTACATCCGTAATCAGGTTCTGTTTGTCATCCATTGTCAGTCCCAGCATACGTTCGGCAGCATTCTGCATCACTTCCGGGTCTGTGCTGATCGCTACGGTGATGGTGGTCGGTACGTCCACACGGATATTTTGGGCAGATAGTGCTCCTGTCAGTTTACAGTCAATCTGCAATGGTTTCATGGAAAGGAATTCGTAACCCTGTATAATCGGCCATACGAAAGCAGCTCCACCGTGATATAACTTGGCTGATTTCTTTTCTCCCCCTGTTTTACCGTATACTACGAGGACTTCGTCACTCTTACATTTACGATAGCGCGACAGGATGCCGATAAAGGTAAGTAGGATGACCGCCACTAGGATAGCAGCCATGATTAGCATTTCTTGTGTCATAAAATTGTGTATTTGAATAGTTATTTAATGTATAAAGTTCCGTCTTTGTAGCTGCTGATGATCGTTCTGTCTCCGGTCTGATATGCTTTGCCGGTTTCGGAAATCACGTCCACTTCGCGCATGGCGCCGTCCCGGCTTGTCTGTACTGTATATTTGTTGTCGGTTTGCTTGAAGTAGATGGTACATTCCCGTCCTACCAGCTGATCGGTCTCTTCAGACCGGTTCACTTGTTGCAGCTGATAGGCTTTCTTATAAAGAAACCATACGGCAAAGACAAAGAACAGACCTACCAGAATCCCGATTGCATAACTTGCTATATCGGCATTTCCTGCCAGATACATATACCATCCGAATCCGATCCCGAAGTGGGTGAGACCTTTGAAAGATACTACGCTGCTGATATCAGCATCCACGTCCACATCTGCATCTATGTCTCCGAAGAAAATGGATAATACGAATTGAATAAGAAAAATTCCTGTAGTGACGAGGGCGATGATTAGGAAAATGGTATGGCTCATAGTAATTCTGTATTAATATAAGAGTATCAGTTATCATACTCCAAATATACAGGTTTATAGGAGATAAACAAAGATTATTAGTCAAAAAATAAATAATTTCTATTTGCGGGGTGTTATCAGGATCAGGTTACGCTCATTTTGCAAAGAAGAAATCATTTTTCTGTTTTTTTGGTCGCAGAAGGATTCGGAGATATTGTAACCGTGTACGGGGAAGGAAGATTAGGCTTCTTGGCTACTACATATTTTGCGTTACACATTTTATGTAATACATAGATAGCCAACTTGTTTAACTTATGCACAAAAAATCCCCACCCACTCAGCGCTACTTTCACAAGCTGCCTCTGAGTGGACTGAGGAACACAAACAAAACAAACAATATATTGTGTAATTATATTAAATAAAAGTTATGAAACTTATACTCTTCTACAGCTTTTATGCTGCAGGACAATCAAGTACAAGCAGTGAATCTTCACACAGTGTGATGGAACACTTTTCCAATACACTGAGATCTATTTCCACTTTGATTCGACCGCAGACATCTTGCACCTTGTGTTTGAAGTCTACAAAGCCTTCTACAAATTTGTTGATCCGGTGGGCTGAATGCTCATAAGCGTACCACCGTCCATTCTCTTCAAACAGATAGGCTTGTCGCTCATCTGATGATTCTAGTTGTAGGATGTCTTTTGGTTCCATAATATTATAGTACTGGTTTTATATTTATTAATACATCATTTAGAAAATGATACAGTAATTACTTTTCTGATTTTACCGGTAGTTACATAAAAATCGAAGTCTTTTGTTACTTTGGTTTTATCTATATATATCCACACTGTTTCCACTTTTCTTTGTTCGTCAGAATTAGCCAATCCTCCGGTTGTTCCAGGGTTGAATGTTACGCCTTCAGGTGCATCTACGATGGCCCAACCTTGAAAGACATTGTTCGTCAGAATCTTTAGTTTTGCAAAACAGAGACCTCCATCGTTTACAGTTGATTGAAGTGTGGATGAATTTACTCCTAAAAAATATTCATCATCGGTTGTAATATCCAAAATGTCTGCTTCTTCTGCATTGAGAGTCATAAGGCGGGCATCAAAAGCTTTATTATCAGGATCTCCTTCCATAACATCAGATTCAGTGCGTCCTAAGAAATTCACATTTTGAAGGGCGAAAACATACTTATAGTTGCGTTTTAGAATTGTAATTTCATCCTTTTCATTCTCTTTTATCATGTCCAAGCGATACCAGCAATCTGTTCCCTTATATCTTCCATGAATTAATATCTGAATCTTATTACTTTCATTATTATTAGTTTCGGCAATATAAACAGAAGCTGTTTTTAGTTTACTATTAATGGAGACAGGATCAGCAGCTACACTTTTTACAGATGTTTGAGTAGGGATTCCTAAAGATTTAACATATCCCTTTGCATTTGTATTCAATACTTTAATACCTAAGAAAGTGAATTCTTCCTCTGTTTGTGTAGAACTATATTGTATTTCTATTTTGGTAAGTGCACGAACTAGTTCCACACTTGTGTCGTACGAGTTGTCTCTATTGATATTTTCAAATTCTACTGTTTCTCCATACATAGGAACATACTTAAGAGTCTGAGCATTATCAAATGTAAGTTTCTGTAATGCAACTTCTTTTTCTGTACCTATATCTAAACTAGATACGTTTTGGTTAGCTACTATTGATAAAATAACCGGATGCTCAGTTTCTTCAATAGCAATATAAAGACGCTTGCCATTAGCGTTATTATATTTTGCTGTAATGTCTATTTTTTCTTTCAGAATATCGTTTTCAAACTCTAATACCCACAATGAGTTTACTTCTGATTCACTGACAACACGTGTAGGAGGCAGTTGCCCGTCAGGAATAGACAAACTAAGCACAACTTGTGCAGTTGCTGTCTCGTTACCTCCTTGGTTGGGACAGTCATCAAGCGCATTGTCTGTTACGCAGGAACTGAGTCCTGCGATTAATAACAGATTGTATAGTATGTTATGAATACGTTTCATATCTTTATTGTTTTAGTTTGTTTTACCTGTAGTAACCTTCTTGGTAGACTGTAATTGTTTTGACTATGCTGCCATCAGATGTTTTTATTGTAATTGTTCCTGTTCGAGATTCTGCAAACCAATTATCGTTATCACTGCACTTTACTGAAATCTTTAGGTTTCCATTTCCCGAATTATTTCCTAATGTAATCCAATTCACGTTTTTAGTAATTGTCCATGTTGTATTGGATGTAATAGCGAAATATTGAGTAGCGGCATTTTTGCGTTCAAACTCCATCTCTTTTGGTGAAACATCAAGTTCATATTTTCCAGCTTGAGTTACTGTTATGGCTTTGGTCTCTCCGTTGCCAAAACGTACAGTCAATGTTGTAGAACGCGCATTATTTGATGTATTTGTCTCAGTCGTTCTATAAGTAACGTTCGACGTTCCACCATTATTTAGAGATTCGCTTCTCATTGGTGATATTTCTAACCAACTTACTTTGCCACTAATGATTTCCCAAGAATCATTGATAGCGACAATATTTCCTTTTGCATCATTGTTACTTGCACTTGTAAGATTAATAGGAGAGGTAACAGTATGATCATTAAGATTTAGACCAGCTTGGGTTACTTTTATAGATTTAATAGTTCCTTCTGTATCATTAAATTTAATCTTAATATAAGCTGTTCGCGCGCCTCCAGTATTGGATTGTGTGGCCTTAAATGTCAGCTTTTGTTTACTGCCCGTAGAACCAGCGTCTGGTGTCATTACAAACCAAGTAGCTCCTGGGTCTACAACTTCCCAACTATCCAGAAGGGAGGTTAGCTCTTTTGTTTGAGTACTACCAGTCGTTGCTTCTAAATAAACATCATCTGGCATTTTAATAGCATTTTCTTCTCCCATATCAACCTTGACGTCTCTTACGCAGCGTAGAGCACCGGCATGTTGAGGTTTTGCGTAAAGGTTACTATTATTTCCGCTTTCTTTTAGTTTGTGGAAGTGATTTCCATCAATTGATGAAGATGCTTGTACACCATGTAAGAATAATCCAGCCGGACGGTCGTTACCGTTTACGGTAACAGAAGAATTGGTCCACATAATGCTATTAGTTAGTAGTGAATTCTGATTATCGACTAATGCTAGTTGATTTACATCTCCATCATAAACACCACTTAAAGGCAACCATGTTATTCTGTTATCTTCAGTGCTTTGCTGGTTATTCTTTTTATTAGTATCACTATATTGAGTAATATTAGGTTCACTATCATGTTTATCATATCTTAACCAAAAACCATAAGAACTTTGATCTGTTACTTGCTTATACTTAGTCCAGCCACCTTCTGATCCATTTGTTTGCAACGGCCAAAATTCATTATTGGAATACCAATTGGCGTCTTCACTAGTTGAACTACTTGCACCTGAATATGGTTTCCCTTTGAATATAATAGCAGCTACATTAGGTACACGGTATCCGTAAGGACATGGATCGTATATTGTCTTATTACCGGCATTCGTTTCACCTTTTAGTCCCGTAGCAGTTCCCCAAAGAGATGCATAGTCGATACCTGTAATAATTCCCTTAATTAGGGTGGTGGGTGCTTTGGTCGTTTCCTCAATAGTCATGTTTCCTGATGAATTATGCCAATTATAGCCATAGCTTTCAAGAGGAAGATGAGTGTACATCTGATTGTTAACTTGCTCAGTACTAACTCTCGCTGCTCCAATGAATGGATCTTTACGTCCCCATTGGTAAAGCAGTCCTAATGATGGTACTCCTGGCTTGTTACTCAATGCTCCCATATTGCGATCCATAAATGTATAGCCAGTAGCCCATTTCTGATCTATGGCTGCTAATTCTGTCTCTCCAATATAACCATCTTTGTCTGTATCAATATCTGGACATACCCAGATATGCCATGACCATAATAAGTCATTATAGTTCACGCTACCATCCTGATTCTTACCGAAAGCTCCGATCAACGCATTCCCACCTTTGTAGTTTTGACTATTCAGAGTGTTGCTAGCTTCAATATCAGAATTTTTACAGGCTAAATTAACTTTATATTTAATAGTGCCGCTTTCCATATCTAGCTTAGCTTTACCATTTTCTTCTGCGATTGTAACCAATCCATCAGCTGTCTCCCAAATGATCTTAACATCACCGATGTTCTCTGCTGCGATATAGGGATCTTTTTCTTCTAATGCAACGCCATCGGCTACAAGGCCAACCTCACCATTACCTTTTACAGTAACGATTAATTGTTGTTCCATCTGGTGTCCATCGTCACTTACAATATAGCTGTTAGCAGTACCTTTTCCTCTTTGGCGGATGGTGATAACTTTTTCTAAATTACCACTTTTTACTATTATTGAACCGCGACGTTCACCACCGCTATTCTCAGTAACCTTAATAAGGATTCCTTCTTCTGTTTTCGTATAAGTAATCCAGCTTGATAGACTTTCGGCTTCCCAACCTTCATTATGTGTTGTATTAATAATGAGCGGGCTTGATGAAGCTCCTGCTGTTAATACAAATCCACCTGTACTTACATCCAAAGTATATTGTCCACCAATACCTCTCATCCATTCTGTTGTCCAATCTTTGATTGTTACATCCATGCCAACCACCACATGATCTAAAGCTGGGTCTGGTTCATCTGTACCAGGACGAGTCACATTGTTGATGTTGAATGTATATATATGGTTACGGATTGCATTATAGTACTCACTTCCTTTGTTCCCTTGTTTGAAGTCTACACGGTAATAAGTTTCTTTATCACTTCCCATATAGTAACCGCCTACAACAAGGCACATTGGTTCCTCTGTATTTTTCTGATCAGATTCGGGAACATATATTTTATTTTCAATAGCATAGCTACCACCTTCTTGGCTTTCTGTGAACAATAAGTTATTTTCCGCATTTTCGTTATATCTAGGGAAATAGCTTACGTCTTCAGGGATAGAAGGGTTGGTAATAGTATTTGAGCCTTCCTCATTATGCTGTGGTGCGTACAATGAACCTACTAATCCACTAGTACGGGCATAATATACACGGACGCTTTTCAACTTGAATACTTCTACTCCATCCTTTTTTCTACCTTTTCCATAATTAACGACTACATTAATTTTAGATATGGCACGATACAAATTGACTTCTCCAGTTGCAATGCTGTTTCTTACCGGAGTAATGTCTGTTTCTCCCCACATCGGAAGAGGACGACCGTTAAGGTCCCATATCTCGTTGAATGTATATTTGAGAGACTTCAGTATTTCTTCCTTTGATTGGGCTCCTTTTTCAAAAGCATTGATTTGACCAATAATTTCGTAACCATTCGTCAACTTTTCCAAATTAGTTAAGACTACGATGGTTAATTCTTTAAACTCATCTTCTGTTAAATTGACGTTTGCAACTAATGTATTATTAGTTATATATGATTGGAATTTTCCTAAATACGACTTACTTTCTTTGTCAAAAGCCAAGACGTATATGTCTTTTATTTCGCTTTCACCATCTACTGGAACCTCGTCTGGTCCATAGATTAATCCACGGGTCTTTCCATTGTCTACCGGAACATTAAGTGTTATCTTTATACTGCTTTTACCATCAGTAGGTGATTCATAGATTTCTTCATCCGTACAAGAGAGAACTGTCGCTTGTATAAAGAATAATATGAATATGTAGAAGTACTTTTTCATACTGTTTGTCTTTTAAAGTTCAATATCATTGATTTGGATAATCCAGTCATTTACATCGATTACAGTTTTAATCAGTGCAAGCTTTTCGTCTACAAATATCTTTATTGTATATTCGTCTTCTCGGTCTAGATATTCCTGAAGTGTATAGTTCCGATTTTTATATTTTTCGGCATCTACTTCTTTGAAGTACTCTATGAGGTCTGAACTGTGGAATAAAACTTCTTGTGTTGTTGAGTTTCTTATTGTTAACTCTGGTTTCTGACCTTCTACAAGTCTTGCTATACTCAAATCACTGCTAACCCCATTGTATTCTTTTGCAGGTTCACCAGTTGTGCTAAAAGCATGAGTGGTAACCATCTCTGATTGTATATTGTAGGGCTTGTACGTCAATAGATTATCTTCGAGTAGTGAGTTGTCATAATTCATGTAGCCATTGTCATCATAAATTGCACATTCAAATGTTTTTTCTGTCAATGCTTTTGTTATCGGTCCCCCGGACTGATTGACTTGTGCAACTACGATGTGTATAGTATTGGTGTTTTTTACTAATGACACATTGGTGATCTGCTGTTTTCCGTTACGAGTGGTAACTCCTTTTTTAACTTCGCTGTGCCAAAGTGAATGGAGACTGCTTTCTACAATATATTGTCCCTTTTCCTCTTCAGTGTGGCTTCGAGTGGCTTGTTTGCGTAATGTTTTTACATTTAATTCTTCAATATTTGATTGGTTAGGGTATAACAATGGATATGCAAATGATTCATCATTTAACCCGGCCCATACAATCAAACGATACTGGGAGGGATCTATGTCTACATTCATAACATAATTTCCGTCACCCAATTGTTCACCTTCATCTGTTTTCAGATAAACAAGATTGTTATTTTCATCAAAAGCGTAAAGAGAAACCGTTCTTACTTGTTCTGCAAAAACGTCTACTTCTTCCATATTATAGTCATACTTGAACTTTACCAAATATTTGATGCTGCAATCGCCTTCATTGTAATCCAGGACAGAGTCGCAGGATGCCATTGCACCAGCCAATACTGCAAGTAACAGTATCTTGTTTACTCTTTTTTGTATGGTGGTCAGTATTCGTTTCATTTTCTTTGTTTTATGCTTTTGGGGGAGTCTGTTTTGTTTACCTTATTATATCAATAAAGAGAACTGGTTTGGAAAGGGAAGTTACCCCTTCCCAAACCAGTTTATTGTTGTGTGATGCAATTATAAAATGATGTCTACCAAGTTTATTGTCCAAGGAAGAACCTTGACTTCTATATTCAGACTTGCTGGGTCCGGAGTGGGAGTCGGAGTCGGTTCGCCTAATTTTGTAATGCTTGATACATTCAGCTTATATACGTTGTTTCTAACGATTGTTTTATTGCT
>ERZ1106944.1177-NODE-1177-length-10026-cov-55.327951_pt1 | contig 10026 bp, 7 predicted proteins | sample MGYA00403672_ERZ1106944 | MGnify/ENA primary metagenome ERZ1106944 (study PRJEB35170, sample SAMEA104062454) | human gut metagenome | biome: human gut; feature: human-associated habitat; material: faeces | place: Denmark | collected 2012-10-16 ...
TGCTCCGTTTTTTTGATGCGGGTTGACATTCAACGGGAAAAGTGAACGGACATGCTCCGTTTTTCGGTCGCAAGCGTCTTGATGACAGCGACTTCTGTTTTTCCGAGTGAACGGACATGCTCCGTTTTCGTGCTATTTAGGTGGTCTGTCACACACCTTCGTAGCTGGTGAACGGCAATGCTCCGTTTTTTGAGGCGTTTTGGGGCGTTTTAATCGATGTTGAACGGCAATGCTCCGTTTTTTAAGCCTCTTTTAACCCCTTTCCCGCATCGAAAGTGAGTGGATACAACCATTCCGAGTGGGTGGGAATGCTCCGTTTTCGCCACACTCCACCGTACATGCGGTTTCGCATGCCTTCTGCTTGACATACGAAACGAATGCTGTCAGATAAAACTTTTGTTTCCTCCCGAGGTTGCAAAATTTTCTCCACGAGGAATGCGATTTTACTCACAGGTTAATCATACGGATTCGACACAAGTTGGTCGTACAGTTTTGACCTAAAATCGGTCGTTGAGAATTATCGGAAAAAGACGAGGAGGACATAAAAACTTGACGCAACAAGACTACTTCGCATCAAGTCAGAAGACAACACTACCCTTTCTGTGAGAAGTGACTCCGAAGGGATTCAAACCCTTGACCTTCAGAACCGGAATCTGACGCTCTATTCAGCTAAGCTACGGAGCCAATTGATAAAAATCGGGTGCAAAGATACGGCATTTTTTCCAAACCGCAAAATAATCCTGCGAAAAAACGCCGTATCTTTGCCTCCAGGGTCAAGGGCAGCAAGACAAGGGTGGGAGCAATAGCACGTCAGGCCAGATCGAGGCTGAGGGATTGCACCAACCTGCCCACGGCAGTATTCTCCTTGACCAGTTGGTCGAGCGTCTCCTTGGGCGAGAGCAGCGGCTTGATCTCCTCCTGCTTGGCCAGACGGATGGAGACCTGCAGACTGCCATTCTTCAGGCATTTGGCCAGCGTGGCACGGATGCGGCTCTTGATGGTCAGCATCTGGTCGTAGAGGATCTGATTCTCCGCCACGATCTCCACGTTGGGATAGTCGGTAATGACAGGACTGAGGTTTCTCATTCGCGTGGACATAGCCCGCATGTTCTCTGGCATACGGGTGCACATCGCGCGCCACTGGACGAGGAGATCCTCCTCCGTGAAGGCGTTGCGCTCCTCGGCATTCTCCACCTCCACCGTCTGCTCCGCCGTGGGTTTATCCTTGTGGGTCAGGATATCGCCAAAGGACATTCCCATGCTGCGCCCGAGATTGAGCTTGGCCGACTTCAGCGCCCCTGCGGGAGGAGCCGTCCTAACTGTCTCGGAAGACTGCTGAGTTGGCTTGGTTTCCGTCCTTTGGTCAGCCTTTTGGTCAGCAGACTGCGACTGATCCGTAGCCGGCTGCACAGTCTGCTGGGCGTGTTGCCGTTTTCTCTGTGCAACCGGGGCCACCTGCGCGCCCCTTTCTGGCTGCACCTGTCGGAGTAGTTTCTGAAACAGGGTTTTCAACTGCTTAGGGCTACGCCCCGCACCCGCCGCATCGTCCTCGGGCTGGGTGATCTGCGCGATCTCGATGAGCGTCAGTTCCACGAGCAAGCGCTTGTTGGACGACTGGCGATACTGCACGTCGCAACGGTTGGCAATGCGCAGCGCTTGGTAGAGGAAGCGGGCCGGACACTTCTGCGCCTGCTCCCGATACTGCTCGCGCTGGCGGTCGCTGACCTCCAGGAGCGGCAAGGTCTGCGGGTCCTTGGCCATGAGCACATTGCGGATGTGGCTGGCCAGTCCGACGATGAAGTTGCCCCCATCGAAGCCCTTCGCCAGCACGCCGTTGAGGAGCAGCATGATGTCGGCCACCTTGTTATCCAGGGCCAGGAAGACGGTCTTGAAGTAGTTGTCGGCATCGAGGACGTTGAGGTCTTCGATGGTCTTCTCGAAGGTGACATTGCCCTGCGAGAAACTCGCCACCTGGTCGAAGATGGAGAGCGCGTCGCGCATACCGCCGTCGGCCTTCTCCGCTATCACGCCCAGGGCCTCCTCCTCATAGGAGATTTTTTCGCGGTCGGCCACCATCTTCAGTTGCTGGATGATATGGGCCACGGACATTCGCTCGAAGTCGTAGATCTGGCAGCGCGAGAGGATGGTGGGCAGGATCTTGTGCTTCTCGGTCGTGGCGAGGATGAAGATGACATGGGCGGGCGGTTCCTCCAACGTCTTGAGGAAGGCATTGAAGGCCTGCTGCGAGAGCATGTGGACCTCGTCGATGATAAAGACCTTGTAGCGGCCCACCTGCGGAGGGATGCGGGTCTGCTCCATGAGCTGCTTGATCTGATCGACACCATTGTTGGACGCGGCATCGAGCTCGAAGATGTTGAAGGAGCGGCCCTCCTCAAAAGCCTTGCAACTCTCGCAGGCGCCACAGGCCTCGCCGTTGTCGGTGGGGTGCTCGCAGTTGATGGCCTTGGCAAAGATGCGCGCACAAGTGGTCTTTCCCACACCGCGCGGACCGCAGAAGAGGTAGGCGTGGGCCAGTTTGCCCGACTTGACCGTATTGCGGAGAGTGGTGGTCAGCGCGTCCTGGCCGACGACGTCGGAAAACTTCATCGGACGGTATTTGCGCGCAGAAACTATATATTCGTTCATTGGCTGAGTTAGGTTTTGGCCTGATGTCGGCGACGCAAGACGGGCAACCCCTATCCCCGCCGCAACCAAGCGCCCCAAGGCGCCCGCAGGCTTTATCACATTGCAAAGGTAGCAAAAAGTTGGTAACAATCCTCGCGTCCATCCACATTTTATGGTTAAATAGATAAAAAATGCAAGAGCGTTTGCCCTTTGTATGCTTTTAAATACTTACTTTTGCAGAAACAAAAATCGAACGTGATTAAGATTACCGGACATATCGTCAGAATCCTCAGCCGCTTCAAATACCACATCGTGGTGGTGATGGGCGTGCTCTATGTCGGCTTCTTGGGCGACGACTGCTTCATGAAGCGCTTCGAGTACGACTACAGGATCTCTGATCTACAGGACGAGATCGCCAAGTATGAGAAGGTCTATCAGACCAACAACCAGCGGCTGCACGAGCTCCGGGCCGATTCCTCGGCCATGGCCCGCGTGGGTCGCGAGCGCTATTTCATGAAGACTGACGACGAGGACGTCTTCGTGCTGAGCGACGACGATAATTCGGACAACAACCCAGCTTTCTATGAAACAATTAAGTAAGGCAGAGGCCTTCCTCTTCCTCGCCGGCGGCGTGCTGATGGTGGCGGGTGCCGGCTGCTATGTGTTCTTCATCCTCCAGGGCCTTGTCTGCTTCCTGGTGCTGGCGGGAAGCCTGCTCTTCGCCGCCATGCAAGCGCGCCAGCGCTATGAGGGCACCAGCATCACGCTGCGCCGTCTGCGCCGCATCCAGTTTTTCGCCCTGGCCTGCTTCGTCTGTGCCGGCGTGTTCATGGTCGAGGACTGCTACCACCTCCTCAAGCCCTGGTTTGCCCAGTCCATCTCGGGCTATGCCAACTACGTCAATATCTTCCACAACAACTGGGTGGTGGCGCTGCTGATAGGCGCCCTGCTGGAGATGTACACCACCCACCGCATCGGCCACGAGCTGCGTAAAGAAGAGCAAGAGAACCATCAATAACGAAATCTAAAAGGATCTGTCGCCGAGACCGCCTCGGCCAAATGGTCAAACATATTATGAACAAGATCGTCTATACTATTACCGCACTCCTGTCGCTCACCTCCTGTGCCGGCACCTACGACATACAGGGTTCCTCCAACGTGTCGGACCTTGACGGCCAGAAGCTCTATCTGAAGGTGACGAAGGACGGCAACCTGACCAACCTCGACTCCTGCGATGTCGTACACGGTCAGTTCTCCTTCAGCGGCAAAGTAGATAGCGCCCACGTCGCCCGCATCTTCATGGACGACAAGGACCTCTCGCAGCCCGTCGTCATCGAGCAGGGCAACATCAGCATCAAGCTCGACAACACACAGCAGAAGGTCAGCGGCACACCGCTCAACGACAAACTCAACAAGTTTTGGAACCGCTTCGTGCAGATCCGCAACCAGTATGCCGACATCGACCACGAGCAGAGCGCGGCCATCATGAACGGACAGGACGAGGCGGCGGTCAACATCCGGCTGGCCAAAAAGGCCATCAAAGTCTTTGAGCAGGGCGACAAGCTCTTCACGAAATTCGTGACGGACAACTTCGACAACATCCTGGGTCCGTGGGGATTCTTCACCCGCATCCAGTATGACACCACGCCCGACGCCTACCCCGTCTGGCTCAACGACTACCTCTTCGCCACCGCCCTCGACGGTCTGCCCTCGTGGATAGAGTTTATCATGGCCAAGGCACCCGACAACTTCAAGAACGACCCCGACGTGAAGCAGTTCTACCAGCACTTCCAGGAGACCTTGCAGCGCAACAACGGCACGATGGAGGACGTGCCAGCCGTGCCCATGAGCGAAGGCGACGCCAATGTGGCTCCGATCACGCCCAACCAGATGGCGAGCGACTCCATATCTTATTAGACTTCCATTCCCCTATACCTATTATATATATAGACACAGAGAATCATGAGCACGCTGATCAAAAACGGCACCCTCGTCAATGAGGGCGTGTCGAGACAAGGCACCATCACCATAGGCGACGACGGACGCATCGCCTCCATCGGGACGGAAGCCCCTCTGGCGGAGGACCACTACGACCACGTCATCGACGCGGCAGGATGCTATGTACTGCCAGGCGTCATCGACGAGCACGTCCACTTCCGCGAGCCGGGCATGACGGACAAGGCGACGATACGCAGCGAAAGCCGTGCAGCAGCCTACGGCGGCGTGACCTCCTATATGGAGATGCCCAACACCGTGCCTACCACTACGACGGAAGCGGCCTGGGAGGACAAACGGCAGCGGGGAAGGAAAGACAGCGCCGTCAACTACGCCTTCTACCTCGGCGCAACCAACAACAACGCCGAGACGCTCCGTCAGGCCGACTGGCAGCATACGCCCGCCATCAAACTCTTCATGGGATCATCGACGGGCAACATGCTCGTGGACCGTGGCGAGGCACTGAAAGAGGTGTTCCACATGGCTGCCCAGCTCGACATTCCCGTCGTGAGCCACTGCGAGGACGCCACACTCATCAGCGAGAACATGCGACTGGCCAAGGAGCGCTATGGCGAGGATCCTGCCGTGGAGCACCATCCCGAGATCAGAAGCGAGGAGGCCTGCGTGCGGTCCACCGCCCTGGCCCTCCAGTTGGCCACCGAGGCAGGAGCAAGACTCCACGTGGCCCATATCTCCACCGCCCGCGAACTGGAGATGATCGCCGCCCATGGCGACGCCAACATCACCGCCGAGGCCGTGACGGCACACTTGCTCTTCACGGACAAGGACTACCAGCGACTGGGCACCCGCATCAAATGCAACCCTGCCGTCAAGACTGCCCACGACCAAGAGACCTTGATCGAAGGACTGACCGACGGACGCATCCTCACCATCGCCACAGACCACGCCCCTCACCTACCCTCGCAAAAAGAAGGAGGCTGCGCACGGGCCGCTTCGGGAATGCCCATGGTGCAGTTTAGCCTCGTCGCCATGCTGGGACTGGTCGATGCGGGACGGATTACAATCGAGCAACTGGTGGCGCTCATGGCCCACCATCCGGCCCAATACTTCCACGTCAGAGAGCGCGGTTTTCTGCGCCCAGGCTACCATGCCGACATCGCCATCGTGCGCCCCGACTGTCCGTGGACGCTGACGAAGGCAGAAATACAAAGTCCGTGTGGATGGAGCCCCCTGGAGGGAAAGACCTTCCGCTGGCGCGTGGAGCAGACCCTCTGCAACGGCCACCTCGTCTATGACCGCGGCACCTTCGACGAGGGCTACCGTGGCGAGGAACTGGAGTTTGACCGTACAAAATAGCGTTTGACAGATCAAGATAACATCTGACCATTCAAGATAGAAGCACTCAGAGCCCGTGATAGCAAGAATCGTCATCCCCCTCCTGTTGGTCATCGTCCTCTCCGACCTCTATATCGACGTCCACTATTTCCGCCGCCGATATAGTCTGCCGTGGTGGTTGCGACTATTGTGGTGGGTGCCTTGCATCGCACTCTCGACCTATACCATCACCCTCGCGTCGCTCCCGAGTTTTGCTCCCTCCGACCTTGCCTGGCTCAACACCTATTTGCTCCTGCTGGGCCTCTTCGTCGGTCCGAAGGCCATCTTTGCCCTGTGCTCCTTCCTCGGGTCGTGTCTGATGCGGCTGACAGGCTGGCCGCGCATCAACCTGGGCCACTACATCGGCATCCTGCTGGGCTGTGGCGGCGTGCTGGCCTATATCTATGGACTGACCGTCGGCGTGAGACAGGTGAAGGTAAACCACCTCACACTGCAGTTTGACGACCTCCCCGCAGCCTTCGACGGCTACAAGATCCTCCATATCTCCGACCTCCACCTCGGCACCTTCTACGGCTGGCGACAGAAGATTCTCCAAGCGGAGATGGACTCCATCGCCCGGCAGCACGCCGACCTAATGGTCTTCACGGGCGACGTGCAGAACATCCGTCCCCAGGAGATCTTTCCCCACACCGACCTGCTGCGCAGTACGACGCAGGGCATGGTCTCCGTACTCGGCAACCACGACTATGCGAGCTACGCCAAAGACACCCACGAGGCTCAGGACCGTCTGCTGCGCCTGCTCATAGAGACAGAGCAAAACGCCCTGGGATGGCGGTTGCTGCGCAATGACCATCTCGTCATCAGACGCGGTGGCGACTCCCTCGTCGTGGCAGGCACGGAGAACGACGGCGAACCACCCTTCCCCAACCTTGCCGACACGAGGAAGTCCCTTGAGGGCGTGCGGCCAGGGGCATTTGTGGTGATGCTGCAACACGACCCCTCGGCCTGGCGACGAGATATACTGCCCAAGACCACGGCCCAACTGACGCTGAGCGGACACACCCACGGCGGACAAATGCAGTTCTTCGGACACCGGCCGACCCAATGGCGAGGCCGTCCCGACAAGGGACTCTACGAGCATCAGGGACGCTACCTCTACGTCAACACCGGACTGGGAGGGCTGGTGCCGTTCCGGCTGAACATGCCCAACGAGATCACCGTCATCACGCTCAGGACGAAGCACCGTCCGGCAGACCCGGTCGCCAAGGACAACTGACAAGAACATCCGAATCGATAATAACTCAATATTTTTTAAAACACACACACAACATGAAACTCATTTACAGGATTTATCAACTCTTTGTGGTCCTGCCCTTCCTCATCTTCTGTTCCATTGCCTGTGCGCTGGTGACGACGATCGGATGCACGCTGGGCGACGGACACTACTGGGGCTACTACCCCGGCAAATGGTGGGCAAGGTTCATCATCTGGGTCAGCCTGCTCCCCATCAAAGTGGAAGGACGGGAACATCTGCGCAAGGACCAGAGCTACGTCTTTGTCAGCAACCACCAGGGATCGTTTGACATCTTCATCATCTACGGCTTCCTAGGCCGCAACTTCAAGTGGATGATGAAACAGGGACTGCGCAAGATACCCTTCGTGGGCAAGGCTTGCGAGGCAGCCCACCACATCTACGTCGATAAGCGCGGCCCGAGCAAGATCCGCCAGACCTACGACCAGGCACGCGAGGTGCTCCAGCAGGGCATGTCGCTGGTGGTGTTTCCCGAGGGAGCACGAACCTTCACTGGCCACATGGGCGTGTTCAGAAGAGGTGCGTTCATGCTGGCCGACGAACTCCAGTTGCCAGTCTGCCCGCTGACGATCAATGGCGCCTTCGACGTGATGCCCCGCATGCGCGACTGGCGCTGGCTGACGTGGCACCGGCTGAGCCTCACCATCCACGAGCCCATCTACCCCACCACGCAGGGACCGGAGAATGTCAAGACCACGATGGACGAAGCGTATAAGCGCGTGATGTCGGGACTGGTCAAGGAATACCAAGGATTTGTGGAGAACCCCGATCAGTAAGGAAATTGTGGGACTCCGACCAGCAAGAACAAGGAGAAACCCGCGGGGGTTAAACTTTTTTATCCTCATCCTTGCGCCCTTTCAAGTAAAAAGCATTATCTTTGCAAACAATATCAATCCAACCTATTATGGAGAAGAGCGACAGCATCATCATCATCCCGACGTACAACGAGAAGGAGAACATAGAGAAGATCATACGAGCCATCTTCGGCCTGGAGAAATACTTTCACATCCTGGTCATCGACGATGGCAGTCCCGACGGTACGGCCAACATTGTCCACCACCTGATGGAGGACGAGTTCAAAGGCCGCCTCTTCATCGTGGAACGAAGCGGAAAACTGGGACTTGGCACGGCCTATATCGCCGGATTCAAGTGGGCTTTGGAACGCGACTACGGCTACATCTTCGAGATGGACGCCGACTTCAGCCACGATCCAAACGACCTGCCACGCCTCTATGCCGCCTGTCATGACGAGGGCTACGACCTCAGCGTGGGCAGCCGCTACGTCAGCGGTGTGAACGTCGTCAACTGGCCGATGGGACGCGTGCTGATGAGCTATTTCGCCTCATGCTACGTCCGCCTGGTGACGGGTGTCAACATCCACGACACCACGGCAGGATTCGTCTGCTACACTCGGCGCGTGCTGGAGACCATTCCCCTCGACGAGGTGAGATTCAAGGGCTACGCCTTCCAGATCGAGATGAAGTACACTGCCTACAAGATTGGCTTCAAACTCAAGGAGGTGTCCGTCGTCTTCACCAACCGCCGCGAGGGCACGAGCAAGATGAGCGGAAGTATCTTCTCCGAAGCGCTCTTCGGCGTCGTCCGCCTGCGCCTGGATGGCTTCTTCCGCCGCTATCCGAAGATCAAGGCATAAGAAGAAAGGCTTAGGGGGGAGCACCAAAACGCCGGGCACCGCCAGGGTGGCTTGCCGATGACAGAAGAGCGACCTTGGACCTGCGTTCATACGGTCCCAACAAAGCATACGGCCAAATAACGCATACGGTTCAACAACGTATTACGGCTCAACAACGTATACGACCCAAACAACGCGTACAAATACGAACTGCGTCTAAAAGCGAGTTTCACCCACAAGGGACTCTCCTGGCGCTTCGTCCTTGTAGGAGTTGTTTGGGTTGTCCGTTTTAGGTGATTCGTTTTGATTTGCTCCCGATCCCGCCAGGGCAAGACGGCGACCTGGGCCGACTGGGCCGAAAGCCTCACTTTGCATAGCGTGTGCAAAAACTGTGCAACAAAGCCATGACAAAGGCAAAAAAGATGCGCAAATAGTTGGTTCATTGGCGAGTTTATCGTACCTTTGCAGCAACTTCGCGGCCCATCCATAGCCTCGCCCCCTTGTCGGGACGATGGAGAAAGGGCTTGGCGAGGCTTCATTTTTAGATTGTTTTCATGGAACAAGAGAGATTATTCCCCAACTATATCTTTGAGACCAGTTGGGAGGTCTGCAATAAGGTGGGCGGCATCTACACCGTGCTTTCCACCCGGGCGAGGACGCTCCAAGACCGGATCCACGACCAGTTGATTTTCATCGGTCCAGACTGCTGGCAGGACCGCCCGTGCCCCTACTTCGAGGAGGAAAGCCTCTTCCCCGAATGGGAGGACGTGGCCCGCTGCGAGGGTCTGCACGTGCGCGTAGGACGCTGGACGATCCCGAGCCGTCCCGTAGCCATCCTGGTCGATTGGCGCCCGCTTTTCGACGAGAAAGACGCCTTCTACGGCCGCCTCTGGCAGCAGTTTGGCGTGGACAGCCTCCACGCCTTTGGCGACTACGACGACTCCGTCCTCTTCGGTTGGGCCGCCGCCAAGGTGGTGGAGAGTTTCTACCGCCACTACCGTCTGGACGACCAGCGTGTCGTGCTCCACGCCAACGAGTGGCAGACGGCCTCCGCCGCCCTGGTGATCCAGAAGCTCGTGCCCCAGGTAGCCACGATCTTCACGACCCACTGCACCTGTATCGGACGCAGCATTGCGGGAAACAACAAGCCGCTCTACGACTATCT
>ERZ1106944.1180-NODE-1180-length-10015-cov-2.607731_pt1 | contig 10015 bp, 11 predicted proteins | sample MGYA00403672_ERZ1106944 | MGnify/ENA primary metagenome ERZ1106944 (study PRJEB35170, sample SAMEA104062454) | human gut metagenome | biome: human gut; feature: human-associated habitat; material: faeces | place: Denmark | collected 2012-10-16 ...
GCGGGCCAGGCGTTCCACCAGCGGCATGGTTGTCCACAGCGAACCGCCGAACGCAGCCAGCATCACGGCGTTGACCACCAGCGGGTAAAACAGCAGCAGCTGGTGCGTTTTCAGCAGTGTGCTGGCCACGCAGAGGGCGATCCCCGCCAGCGCGACCACCTGGGTGACGATGCGCAGCGGACCCGCCTGGCGCCGGGTCTGGCGCAGGCGTAAATAGAGCAGCAGCGCCATTAAAGGGAGCAGCCAGCGCAGGCTGTTATGCGCGAGGCCCAGCCAGATGACGCCAGGCCAGGCCAGCAGGAGCAGGCTTGTCAGCAGCAGAATACCCTTGCGTGGAAGTGCCCCCGACATGCGGATCAGGCTTCCCGGGACAGGCGTTCGAGGGCATCAACCACATCCTGCACGGTACGCACGGCTTTAAATTCTTCTGCTTTGATTTTCTTGCTGGTTTTTTTCTGCAGGTGGACGATCATATCGACCGCGTCGATGCTATCCAGCTCCAGGTCTTCGTACAGCCGCGCTTCCGGTTTGATGTCTTCAGGATCGATCTCGAACAGCTTAACCAGCAGTGCCGAGACGTCGGCATAAATATCATGTGATTCAGTCATGGGGCGAGCCTCAGGTACGTTGAGCGTCGATAAACGCGGCCAGGGTGGCAACGGAGAAGAAATGCTGGCGCATCTCGTCGCTTTCGGCGGAGAGCACCACGCCGTAGCGGTTTTTTACCGCCAGCCCCAGCTCCAGGGCGTCGATGGAATCCAGACCCAGGCCATCGCCAAAGAGTGCCGCATCGGGACGAACCCACTGATCGTCGCTATTCCGTCGACGCCGATCACCATGGTGGACATGTCAATGTCGATGTTCTCCTACGGCATGCTGGAAGTGAACCGTCTGGCGGGCCGCCAGCTGCCGGTTGACGGCGGCTTCGATGACGAAGGCAACCTGACCAAAGACCCGGCACCCATCGAGAAAAACCGCCGTATTCTGCCGATGGGCTACTGGAAAGGTTCAGGCCTCTCCATTGTGCTGGACATGATCGCCACCCTGCTCTCCGATGGCGCTTCCGTTGCTGCAGTAACTGAAGACAACAGTGACGAATTCAACATTTCGCAAGTCTTTATCGCTATCGAAGTGGACAAGCTGATCGACGGAGCCACTCGCGACGCCAAGCTGCAACGCATCATGGATTACATCACCAGCGCCGAACGTGCCGACGAAAACGTGCCGGTCCGTCTGCCCGGTCATGAGTTTTCCCGTCTGCTGGAAGAGAACCGCCGCAACGGCATCACCGTTGATGACAGCGTGTGGGCAAAAATCAAAGCGCTGTAAGGAATATCATCATGATTTATGGACATATTTCCCAACCCAACGCCTGCCGGTACCCGGCGGCGATTGAAAAAGCACTGGATTTTTTGCGCACCACGGACTTCAGCAAGCTGGAGACCGGGGTGGTCGAAATCGAGGGGCGCACGATCTTCGCGCAGATCCTCGACCTGACCACCCGCCCGCACGATGAATTGCGCCCGGAAGTACACCGCCGCTACCTGGATATCCAGTTTTTATATTCCGGTGAAGAGCAGATCGGTGTTGCTATCGATACCGGCAATAATGTCGTCAGTGAAGAATTACTTGAGCAGCGGGATATTATTTTCTATCACCACAGCGAAAATGAATCGTTAATAGAAATGAGGCCGGGGAACTACGCCATATTTTTCCCGCAGGATGTTCACCGACCAGCCTGTAATAAACACCGGGCAACGGCAATCAGGAAAATAGTGGTTAAAGTTGCTATTTCCGCTTTAGATTAATCCGTAATTTATTTGTCGCACGACGATAAATAAAAGGAGTGAAAAATGGAAAGAAATGACGCCGGTTATATCATCGGCGCATACCCTTGTGCGCCCTCATTTCACCAAAAGAGCGAACAAGAAGAGACGGAATTCTGGCGCTTACTCGCGGACACGCCCCACATCCGTGGGCTCGAGCAGCCATGCCATGAGAACTTTCACCCCTATGGCGATGAGTGGTTGCTCCAGCATACGCCGCAGGAGTGGCAGATGGTGGTGACTGCCATCCCGGAAACCATGCGTCGCCGTGGCGGCGGCAACACGGCTTTCGGCCTGGCCTCCAGCGATGAAGAACAGCGCCTGGCATGCATCGAATTCCATCGTCATTTACACAACAAAATCAATGCGCTAAACAAACGTTTTGCTGGCAAGGTGATCGTCCTGGAACTGCAGGCAGCGCCGCTTGCAGGCAATGCGAACGTAGAGCAGGCAACCGATGCTTTCGCCCGCTCAATCAAAGAGATTGCGGCCTGGGACTGGTCATGCTCACTCGTACTGGAACATTGTGATGCCATGAACCAGCCGGCGCCACGCAAAGGCTTTTTGCCGCTGGAAAACGTGCTGGAGGTCCTGGCAGATTACCGCATTGATATCTGTATCAACTGGGCGCGGTCGGCGATTGAAGGGCGTAACGCCGCCCTGCCGCTGACGCACGCTCAGGCGGCACATGCCGCAGGAAAACTGGGGGCGCTGATGTTCTCTGGCACCGCGACCGAAGGGCCGTATGGCGAATGGACTGACCTGCATACACCGTTCGCCCCGTTCTGCCCGCACAGCCTGTTAACGGCGGCACACGCCAAAGAATTATTTAATGTGGCTGATTCAGCAAAATTACAGTTTGCCGGTATTAAGTTACTGGAAATTGATGAGAATGCTGATGTGAATCATCGCATAGCCATATTACGCGATGGCATTAACGCGTTAAACATAGCCCAACAATAAATATAAAGCGTCAATTTAATCGCAACGTCAGTTACTTTAAACACGAGATTAATATGAACACTTCCTCTTACGCTACAACCGCGGATATTCCGCGCCAACGCTGGTTAAGAATTATTCCCCCTATTCTTATCGCGTGTATTATTTCCTATATGGACCGGGTCAACATTGCCTTTGCTATGCCCGGCGGGATGGATGCCGAACTCGGTATTTCCGCCACCATGGCAGGGCTTGCGGGCGGGATATTCTTTATCGGCTATCTGTTTTTACAGGTGCCGGGCGGGAAAATCGCGGTCCACGGCAGCGGCAAGAAGTTTATTGGTTGGTCGCTGGTCGCCTGGGCGGTCATTTCGGTCCTGACCGGGTTAATCACCAACCAGTATCAGCTGCTGGTCCTGCGTTTTTTACTGGGTGTCGCCGAAGGGGGCATGCTGCCCGTGGTGCTGACGATGATCAGCAACTGGTTCCCGGATGCTGAACGTGGCCGCGCCAACGCGATTGTGATTATGTTTGTCCCGATTGCCGGCATTATCACCGCCCCGCTCTCCGGATGGATCATTACCATCCTCGACTGGCGCTGGCTGTTCATTATTGAAGGCTTGCTCTCAGTGGTGGTATTAGCCCTGTGGGCCTATACCGTCTACGACCGTCCGCAGGAAGCCCGGTGGATTTCTGAAGCCGAAAAGCGCTACCTGGTCGATACCCTCGCCGCCGAACAACGCGCCATCGCCGGAACCACCGTCAAAAATGCGTCTCTCAGCGCTGTACTGGCCGACAGAACCATGTGGCAACTGATCGCCCTGAATTTCTTCTATCAGACCGGTATTTACGGCTACACCCTGTGGCTCCCCACCATTCTCAAAGAGCTGACGCACAGCAGCATGGGGCAGGTTGGGATGCTCGCTATCCTGCCGTACATCGGGGCGATTGCCGGGATGTTCCTGTTCTCTTCCCTCTCTGACCGTACCGGAAAACGCAAACTGTTCGTCTGCCTGCCGCTGGTTGGCTTTGCCCTGTGCATGTTCCTGTCGGTGGCGTTGAAAAACAACGTCTGGCTGGCCTATGCCGCGCTGGTGGGTTGTGGCTTCTTCCTGCAGTCCGCTGCGGGGGTGTTCTGGACCATTCCGGCCCGCTTGTTCAGCGCTGAAATGGCCGGCGGCGCCCGTGGCGTCATCAACGCCCTCGGCAACCTCGGTGGCTTCTGCGGTCCCTACGCGGTGGGCGTACTGATCACCCTTTACAGCAAAGACGCCGGCGTTTACTGCCTGGCGATCTCCCTGGCGCTGGCTGCGCTGATGGCCCTTCTGCTGCCGTCGAAATGCGATACCGGCGCAGCCCCGCTAAAGACGATGAGCCCACGTAAACACGCGGCGTAACCCCTGCCGGGGGGTCTGCGCCTCCCGGCAACAAAGAGAATGCAAAGATGAGTGAGAAAAAGACCTTCTGGCTCGGTATCGACTGCGGTGGTACCTATCTGAAAGCCGGTTTATATGACGCCAAAGGTCATGAGCATGGCATTCATCGGCAATCGCTGCAGACGGCGTCGCCCCTGCCGGGCTATGCCGAACGCGACATGCACCAGCTCTGGCAACAGTGCGTGGCGACCATTGCCGGGCTACTACAACGCACCGGCGTCGTGGGCGAACAGATTACCGGGATCGGTATTTCGGCGCAGGGCAAGGGGCTGTTTCTCCTGGATAAACAGGATCGGCCACTGGGCAATGCCATGCTCTCCTCCGATCGCCGGGCGCTGGATATCGTCCAGCGCTGGCAGCAGGACGGCATCCCTGAGCAGCTGTATCCGGTCACCCGCCAGACGTTGTGGACCGGGCATCCGGCCTCGCTGCTGCGCTGGGTAAAAGAGCATGAACCTCAGCGTTACGCGCAAATCGGCAGCGTCATGATGGGCCACGACTACCTGCGCTGGTGCTTAACCGGCGTTAAAGGCTGCGAGGAGAGCAACATCTCCGAGTCCAACCTCTACAACATGGCAACCGGCCAGTACGACCCACAGCTGACCCGCTGGCTGGGCATCAGTGAAATCGATAACGCCTTACCGCCCATCGTCGGTTCAGCAGAAATATGCGGGGAAATCACCGCTCAGGCAGCCGCTATCACCGGTCTGGCGGCGGGAACTCCCGTCGTCGGCGGTCTGTTTGATGTGGTTTCCACCGCACTCTGCGCGGGTATCGAAGATGAGTTTACCCTCAATGCGGTAATGGGGACCTGGGCGGTGACCAGTGGAATAACCCACGGCCTGCGCAATCACGAGGCCCACCCTTACGTCTACGGTCGCTACGTCAATGACGGGCAGTACATCGTTCATGAAGCCAGCCCAACCTCTTCCGGCAATCTTGAATGGTTCACGGCCCAATGGGGCGACCTCTCTTTCGATGAGATCAACCGGGCCGTCGCCGGGCTGCCGAAAGCCGACGGCCAGCTCTTTTTCCTGCCGTTTCTCTATGGCAGCAACGCCGGGCTGGAGATGACCTGCGGGTTTTACGGCCTGCAGGCGCTGCACACCCGCGCCCATCTGCTGCAGGCGGTCTACGAAGGAGTGGTCTTCAGCCATATGACCCACCTGAACCGCATGCGTGAACGCTTTACCGATGTTCACGCCCTGCGCGTCACCGGCGGCCCGGCGCACTCTGACGTCTGGATGCAGATGCTGGCCGACGTCAGCGGTCTGTGCATCGAATTGCCGCAGGTCGAGGAGACCGGGTGCTTCGGCGCGGCGCTTGCCGCACGCGTCGGGACCGGCGTCTACCGCACCTTCCAAGACGCCCAGCACGATTTACAACATCCGGTACGCACGCTGCAGCCCGACATGGCCGCGCACGCGCGTTACCAGCACAAATACCAGCAATACCAACATTTGATTCAGGCACTGCAGGGCTATCACGCCCGCATTAAGGAGCACGCACTATGAGCCGTCCATTACTGCAACTGGCGCTCGACCATACCCATCTTCAGGCGGCACAGCACGATGTCGCCCTGTTACAGGACCACGTCGATATCGTCGAAGCCGGCACGATCCTGTGCCTTGCCGAAGGGCTGCGCGCGGTGACCGCCCTGCGCGCCCAGTGTCCGGACAAAATTATCGTCGCCGACTGGAAGGTGGCCGATGCCGGCGAAACCCTCGCACAGCAGGCGTTTAACGCCGGCGCCAACTGGATGACTATCATCTGCGCCGCCCCGCTCGCCACGGTAGAGAAAGGCCACGCCGTGGCGCAGGCCTGCGGCGGAGAAATTCAGATGGAGCTGTTCGGCAACTGGACGCTGGAGGATGCCCGTGGCTGGTATCGCACCGGGGTTCGTCAGGCGATCTACCACCGCGGACGCGACGCCCAGGCCAGCGGGCAACAGTGGGGTGACGCCGATCTGACGCGCATGAAGGCGCTGTCGGATATTGGCCTCGAACTGTCGATTACCGGCGGGATCACCCCCGCTGACCTGGCGCTGTTCCGTGATATTAACGTTAAAGCGTTTATTGCCGGACGTGCATTATCAGGCGCCGCCCACCCGGCACAGGTTGCCGCCGAATTCCACGCACAGATTGACGCCATCTGGGGAGAACAGCATGCGTAATCATCCGTTAGGTATCTATGAGAAAGCGCTGGCCAAAGATCTCAGCTGGCCGTGCTGGCAAAAAGCTGCGGGTTTGATTTTGTCGAAATGTCGGTAGATGAGACTGACGAACGCCTGTCACGCCTCGACTGGAGCCCCGCTCAGCGCGCCTCGCTGGTGACCGCCATGCTGGAGACCGGAGTAGCCATTCCGTCGATGTGCCTCTCCGCCCACCGCCGCTTCCCCTTTGGCAGCCGCGATGAGTCCATCCGCCAGCGGGCGCGGGAGATCATGACCAAAGCCATCCGTCTGGCGCGCGATCTGGGCATCCGCACCATTCAACTGGCGGGCTATGACGTCTACTACGAGGAGCACGATGAAGGCACCCGCCAGCGCTTTGCCGAAGGGCTGGCGTGGGCGGTGGAACAGGCCGCAGCTGCGCAGGTGATGCTGGCGGTGGAGATCATGGATACCGCCTTTATGAACTCCATCAGCAAGTGGAAAGCGTGGGATGAGATGCTCTCTTCCCCATGGTTCACCGTTTATCCGGACGTCGGCAACCTCAGCGCCTGGGGCAACGACGTGGCCGCCGAACTCAAACTGGGTATCGATCGCATCGCCGCCATCCACCTGAAAGATACCCAGCCGGTCACCGCGCACAGTCCCGGACAGTTTCGTGACGTGCCGTTTGGCGAAGGTTGTGTCGATTTTGTTGGCATTTTCAAAACCCTGCACGAACTGAACTATCGCGGATCGTTTCTGATTGAAATGTGGACGGAGAAAGCCAGCGAACCGGTGCTGGAAATTATCCAGGCACGTCGCTGGATTGAATCGCGGATGCAGGAAGGAGGATTTACATGTTAGAACAACTCAAAGCCGAGGTCCTGGCTGCCAACCTGGCGCTGCCGGCCCACCAGCTGGTGACGTTTACCTGGGGCAACGTCAGCGCGGTCGATGACACGCGCACGCTGATGGTCATCAAACCTTCCGGTGTCGAATATACGGTAATGACCGCCGACGATATGGTGGTGGTGGAGTTAGCCAGCGGCAAGGTCGTTGAAGGCAGCAAAAAACCGTCGTCCGATACCCCGACCCATCTGGCGCTCTATCGCCGCTATCCGCAGATCGGCGGGATCGTGCACACCCATTCCCGCCACGCGACGATCTGGTCGCAGGCGGGCATTGACCTGCCGGCATGGGGCACCACCCATGCCGACTATTTCTACGGCGCCATTCCCTGTACCCGTCTGATGACCGTGGACGAAATTAACGGCGAATACGAATATCAGACCGGCGAAGTGATCATTAAAACCTTTGAAGAGCGCGGGCTGGATCCGGCGCAAATTCCGGCGGTCCTCGTCCACTCACACGGCCCGTTTGCCTGGGGCAAAGATGCCGCCGATGCCGTGCATAACGCGGTGGTGCTGGAGGAGTGCGCTTACATGGGGCTGTTCTCGCGCCAGCTGGCCCCGCAACTGCCTGATATGCAGTCTGAACTGCTCGATAAACACTATTTGCGTAAACACGGCGCCAATGCCTATTACGGGCAAAACTGACCACCCTACCACCGCGCCTTCTCCGCCCGGAGGAGGCCGTTCCTACGCCGAATTCACGTGCTCCTTACAGTAGCGACGCTTCCATGCCGCCGGGGTCAGACCGGTGTGCTTGCGGAAAATTTTGCGGAAATAGCCCACATCATTAAACCCGCATTTCGACGCCACGTCGGTCAATGACAGCGAATCGCTGATCAGCAGCTTTTCCGCCGCCCTCACCCGCTGGCGATGCAGCGCTTCGGTTAGCGTCAGCCTGAAAGCATGGCGATAGACGCGCCCGAGGTAGTCCGCGTTGCAGTGCAGCTCCTTCGCCAGCGTGGAGGCAGAAATGGGCAGATGAAACCGGGTGAGGATGATTTGCTGCGCTTTCCACGCCAGCGCGGTGCCGGGACTATCGGCAGGCTGTTCGCTGGCCGCCGCCGCAATCTTCTGCAAAATCAGCAGCAGGATCAGCTCCAGCGCGACGCTACGATGAATATTTTCCTGTTCGTGCAAGAATTGCCTGAACAGGGAGATAATATATTGCGGCTCACTCACCCGCGTGTGCTGGGGCACCGCCAGCAGCGCTTCGGGCGGCGAGGCGGCCTCGTCTGCTACCACTTCGAAATGCAGCCAGTAGAATTTTAAATCCGCCGGAAATTGCCCTACCCCGACATGCAAGCGCTCTGGCCACAGCAGCAAACTTTCCCCGGCATTCACGCTAAATACCTCGTTATCTTCGCGAATCGTTAATGTCCCTTTTTCAACGAAGATAATTTCCCAGGAACGAAGCTGTCGTGCCGGATGGCTACCAATACCGCGAGAAATAAATAACCCGCCATTTTGGACTTTAATCGGTAAAGACATGGATAATTCAAGCATAGATATGAAAATCCCCGCTATTTGCATCACCAGATATTCTCTTTCCCTTTGATTATTCACGATAAAACAGCATGATTCAGGATCGCAATCACACTTTTATCATGAAGTCGGAATCGTCACCTTTTTATACTTTTCCCTTCCCTTGTTAGCCCAGGTATTTAGTGCAGAATAAATAACGTACTTTGCAAATGACAAATAAAAGCCCGCACTTCAGCGGGATATTATTCCGCACATCATCTCCGGGAGTTATTTATGACTTCGGCTCCGATTACCACAAGTGATTTAGCACAACGCACTCAGGACGATTCCCTCACGCTCCGTGAAAAAATCGGTTACGGCCTGGGCGATGCGGGCGGGACGGTCATTACCTGCCTGATCATGAACTTTTTAACTTTCTTCTATACCGACGTGTTTGGACTGACGCCGGCGCTGGTCGGGACGCTATTCCTGGCGCTGCGCGTGTTTGACGCCATCTCCGACCCGATCATGGGCGTGCTGGCCGACCGCACCCAAAGCCGCTGGGGACGCTTTCGCCCGTGGCAGCTATGGATAGCGTTGCCCATCGGCATTATCGGCGTACTGACCTTTACCGTGCCGGATGCCGGTATGGGCGTAAAAATCGCCTGGGCTTTCGGCACGTATCTGCTGCTGTCGGTGAGCTATACCGCGATTAACGTGCCCTACTGCGCGCTGATTAACACTATGACCACGCGCCACAGCGAAGTGATCTCGTGTCAGGCGTGGCGTTTTGTCTTGTGCGGCGTGGCAGGATTCCTGGTATCCGTTGGGCTGCCGTGGCTGGTGAAGGCGCTCGGTCAGGGCAACACCGCACAGGGCTATCAGTATGGCGTCGGCGTACTCTGCGCCATTGCGGTGGTGATGTTCCTGTGCTGCTTCTTCTGGGTTCGCGAACGCGTCTCGTTGGACATGATGGGGAAATTCACCCTGCGCGAACATATCGCCGGACTGCGCCAGAATGACCAGCTGCTGCTGATGCTGGTGATGTCGTTCCTGCTGATCAACGTCTTTAATATCCGCGGCGGCGGCTACATGTACTTCATCACCTACGTGTTGGGCGGCTCGACCGGCTATACCTCGCTGTTCTTCACCATGGTGACCTTCGCCTCGATTGGCGGCTCGGTGATTATCAACCTGCTGTCGCGCCGCTTTGATACCGTCAAACTCTATTACTACACCAACCTGGTGTTAGCCGCGATCGCCTTCGCGATGTGGTTTTTACCGACCGGC
>ERZ1106944.1181-NODE-1181-length-10014-cov-2.930716_pt1 | contig 10014 bp, 8 predicted proteins | sample MGYA00403672_ERZ1106944 | MGnify/ENA primary metagenome ERZ1106944 (study PRJEB35170, sample SAMEA104062454) | human gut metagenome | biome: human gut; feature: human-associated habitat; material: faeces | place: Denmark | collected 2012-10-16 ...
TTTTATGCGATGGTCGAATATGACCGCAATGCTGCTCATCAGAAGCAGCTACTATTTACGGAGTGTCACAGTGGAGTGAAGATTATCTTTTAGAAAAAATCATCACTCACTCGTGGCACTCTTACATTTTACAAGTAGAGATTACATGCGTAACATCGTGGGTAAAGTGGTGGTTATCAATTCCGAGCCGAAGCGGTATGAATATCAGCACCCCGCCTATCAGCTTATATTGGCAGACGGCGGACACGGAGCAACAGGCGGCAGAGGTCAGGCGGTGTTCGGAACTTGTCTTGCCACAGGCGAAAGAGCCAGATGGGAAAGGTATGATGTGCTTGGCGAAATCAAGCCCGAATGTATGCCCGATTGGGCAAAGGAAGCCCTTGCGAAAATAAAGCAGCAGGAAAAAGAAAAAAAGCAACGAAATCGGGAGGAACGCTGATATGGATATACGACCTTTAACCCCGACAGAACAGAAATACACCTATGCCCAGAGTATGCAGCTTGAGGGGCAGACAGGCACTATCGGGCATCTGCGTGGTGACTTTGCCACGACGGGCTATGGCTTTTACACCACTTGGTTTGATACCAGACCCCAATGGAAATCTGACGAATTTAAGGCAGACCTTGATACGGTCATCAATGCTTTACGGGAGGATAAAGGGCTTTTGCATAACCGCTATGATATGAGTGCGTTTGCAAGGCATTTTCCCGAAAGTGCTATTAAGGGCAACTATTGTACTGAGTACGGTTTCCGTGTGGATACGGAGAAACACGCTTTTCTGCTTCGGTGCAATCTCACCAAAGGCGACTATAATTTTTACTGCTATTGCTATGTGAAGGAATGGCTTGATAAGCATATCCAGAAAGCAGAACAAGGTATCCGATTTATTGACCCTCAATATAAAGAACTGTTCCGTATCCCCGACGGTGGAAAGGTCATTGTCACGACCTCTTGGGGAGAGAAACGGGAGTATCCCTGCCGCTTCATTGATGAATACCATACCGAAGTCGGCAGCAATCTGTACCACATCTGCGAGTTTGCCGAGCGTATGCAGAAAAACGGGGCGACCTATGAGCCGAAACCTGCGGAACAAACGCCGCAGAAAACACCGAAGCACAAGGATTTAGAACGATAAGGAGGATTTAGAATATGGCTGTTAATCAGAAAGCCGTCAAGGTCTTGAATAAGGTCTTGGAAGCAGGCTTTACCGATGAAAAAGCGATTGCCGCTATGACTATGGACGATATTCTTTCTATGCAGGGCATCACGGTTGCGGATATTACCCTCATCAATGACCTGCAAAAGAGCATTAAATCGAACAAGGTCATTTCTTTTCTTGGCGGTGGTGCGGAGTGAGTAAACAGGAATATTTGAAACAGAAACGATAAGGAGGTGTAGGTTGAATGGCTGCGAAGTATCAGCTAATCACAGAGCTGTATCGGCGTACAGGCGTTGCGGTTGCAAAAAATCCGCAGGCGTGGCAGGGCTTTCTGTCCTCTGCCTGCCGCAACTATAAATGCCGTTTTGACGAACAGCTTTTAATATACGCCCAACGCCCCGATGCTGTCGCCGTTGCGAAGCTCGAAACTTGGAACAGGCAATTCAAGCGTTGGGTCAATAAGGACAGCAAGGGTATTGCCGTATTTGACCCGAAAGGTCGCAGGAATACGCTGAAATACTATTTTGATGTGTCCGACACCCACGAGGGCTATTATGGCAGCCGCCCTGTTCCGATATGGCAGATGGATGAGCGATACGAGCAGGCTGTTATGGAAAGGCTCTCGGACAGGTTTGGAGATGTGGAAAGCACTGACCTTGCTTCTGCTTTAATGGAAACGGCAAAGAACGCCGTGGAGGACAATCTGCAAGACTATTTTTCTCAGTTAAAGGACTGCACGAAAGACAGCTTTTTGGAAGAACTGGATGACTTTAATATAGAAGTCGTTTACAGGCGGCTGGCAGCAAACAGCGTTGCTTTTATGCTGATCAGCCGCTGCGGTCTGGATACGAATGAGTTTTTTGACCGAGATGATTTTGCGGATATTGTAAATTTCAATACCCCTGCAACGATAAACGCCATCGGCATTGCCACAAGCGATATTGCGGAAATGGCGTTACGGGAAATCTCACAGTCTATCCGAAATGTGCAAATGGCGGAAAAAGACCAGAATCGCACCTTTGCACAAAGAACGCAGGCTCAGTATGATAAAGACAGCCAACAACCCGAAAGGAGCGAATACAATGAGCAAAATCACTTACAGCAGACAGGGGGATTATCTTATTCCCGACCTAACATTACCGACAGAGCCAGAGCTTCCGCTTGGCAGGTACGCTTTGATGCACAGGGATTATCTGGAGAAGCACAAGAGAGTGACCTATCTCAACCTGCTGACATCGGGCAGGCTGAACGGGCATCTGCACGAGGTAGAGCAGACAGCACTCCAGAGGTTGGAGCTTCTGACGAAGCAGCTCTCAGCCGAGCAGGGCGTGACAGAGGAACTGAAAGAGAAAGCACCGATGCAGTGGGTCGGACTGATGAACAACATCCGCAGTCAAGCGGAGGAAGTGATACTGACCGAACTGATTTACAAGTAAGCGTTGCCAAAGAGGATGAGGTTAGGGTCAATCTTCCAACCGTAGATGAACAAATCGAAATGATAGCAAAAGCAGAGGACGAAAAAGCCTCTGCTTTTGCTATTTCCAAAGAAGATATTGACTCCGTGCTTCAGAAAGGCAGCGGTGTTGCGGACGGAAAATACCGCATCTACCGCCAATTCCAAAAGGGCGTGGACAGACAGAAAAATATTGAGTTCCTTAAAAATGAGTATGGAACGGGCGGCGGTACGCACATCTTCCCCGATGGTTTCAGCGGTCATTCTTGGCATGACAGCAAAGGTCTTGCCATTGACCGAAACGGCACTTATACCAATCACGACCTTGTGTTGAAATGGTCACAGGTTGAAAAGCGTCTGCGTGAGCTGATTAAGGATAACCGCTATCTCAATCCGAAAGAAAAAGACCATTATGCCGATTATCTGGAGAGCGTGTCAGCTCCCCAATATGAGATTGACACCCAGAGGAAAATAGCAAGGCAGCGTTTTATTGACGCCCACCGTGACCTGCCGCCTGCCGACAAACGGGATACCCTTGCTTTGCGGCTATCTGACTTTATCCGTGACTTGGACAGGTACGAAAAAGACCTGTTATCTGCTGTGGAACGAAGCGACCTTGCAGATGTTACCGCCGAGCAAATGGAACAGCACCTGTCCGACCCCTCAACTGTTCAACAGCTCATAGACTTTCTTGCACAGGTACAATGGAAAACGACCTCAGTTTTCAGCCGCAGTAATGGGTGGAAGTTTACAGAGGAATTAAGGGAGCTGCACCCACTACGTTACCTCTACAATGAGGGCGATGTGGTGTATATCGGTGCGGATAAATATGAGATTGCAACACTTACCGAGGAAAAGGTTTATCTGCAAAATGCCGAGTTCCCTATCTTGGGACAGGAATACAGCCGAGCCGACTTTGAAGAAAAGCTAACGGAAAATCATGCAAACGACCATCTGAAAGTGGTCGTAACCGAGAAACAGAGAACAGAAACACCGTCCGAGAAAAAGCAGGACGGAATACAGTTTTCTATCGGTTTTTCCGAACACCCTGCCTTTTATGACAGACAGTTTAATGACCGCTATACGGATTTGAGCTTTGCTCTGGGGAATAAGCTGCTTGGTATTTTGGACGAGAAACAGCACCGTGAGCGTGAGGGCGATAAAAATATCGGGTGGTATCACAAGACCGATTTTGTTATCAAGGCTGTTATCGGCGGCGAGGAATTTAACTATGAAGGGCGGTTTGATATTGGCGATGGTGAGGGTGATTTAATTGCCCACATTAAGAATTTTTACGATTATGCCTTATCGCCAAAGGGCGAACAGCTATATGGAGATGACCGAGAAAGCCTGCTCCGTGGTAGAGGTGAGTTTATCCCATTCTTGGAACAGCACACCGAGCTGACCAAAGAGGATGAGAAGCTCCTTGATGAGATTATGGCTACCGAAAGTGATTGGTACAGGACAGCCGAGGAAGCCAAAGAAAAACCACAGGCGTATGCCGATATAATGAATGGCTCAGAAGCTCCTGCCATTGAAATGGAGAAATCCGCAGACGACCTCATAGGCAGGGAAATCATCATAGATAACCGTAAATATCTAATTGAGAACATTGGCAAAATCAGCGGCGATGTGTCCCTGCGTGACATCACATTCCAGAACAATGTGGGTTTTCCGATAAACCGAGTGGAGAAAATCGGCTATATCCAAAAGCTATTGGAACAGGAAAAAACCGAATTACCCCCCGAAGAAAAAACGGAAGCTCCTGCTGTAGACCGTCATAATTTCCGTATTAACGATGACGCCATCGGTGTCGGCGGAGCAAAAGAAAAGTTCCGTAACAATATGGCGGCAATCAACCTGCTGCACGAGCTTGAAATCGAAAACCGTCTTGCCACACCCGAAGAACAGGAAGTCCTATCTCGATATGTCGGTTGGGGCGGTCTTTCTATGGCATTTGATGAACACAATACGGCGTGGGCGGAGGAATTTAAGGAGCTATATGCCAGCCTTTCCCCAAAGGGCGAAATCGTCCGTGACATCGGGGGTCTGTTGGAAAATAAAGGCTATGAGGTGCGTGTGCTTGACCTTATCAATATGCACCGCAGCCATTGTTACAATCCCTTTGTCTATCTGCGGAACGATAACGATGTTCAGAGGTTGGTAACAAACTTGTTTAAGGCGACCACGCCGAAAGGCTCACAGTCGCAAGACCCGTTCTGGGATACGGCGGCGAGTATGCTGCTTCTGGCTCTGGTGTTCTATCTGAAATATGAAGCACCGCCAGACGAGCAGAATTTCCCGATGGTTATGGAGCTGCTCCGTGCAGGCGAAGTCCGAGAGGACGATGACAGCTATGTAAGCCCTCTGGACGAGCTGTTTGACCGTCTGGAAATGGTAAACCCAGAGCATATCGCCCTAAAGTATTACAGGGATTACCACAGTGGTAGTGCAAAGACCTTAAAGAGTATCCAGATAACCCTTGCCGCAAGGCTTGAAAAATTCAATCTGGAGAGCCTTGCAGGGCTTACCGCCACCGATGAGCTTGACCTGCCAAGTCTGGGAGAAAAGAAGGTCGCTCTGTTCGCTCTGATACCAGACAACGACACGAGCTTTAACTTCCTTGTCAGTATCCTTTATACCCAGCTCTTTCAACAGCTTTTTTATCTGGCAGACCACAAGTACGGCGGAAGCCTGCCTGTGCATTGCCATTTCATAATGGACGAATTTGCGAATGTTTCATTGCCTGATGACTTTGATAAAATCCTGTCCGTTATGCGTTCCAGAGGAGTATCGGTATCCATTATCCTGCAAAATCTGGCACAGCTTAAAGCCCTTTTTGAAAAGCAATGGGAAAGCATTGTTGGCAACTGCGATGAGTTTCTGTATCTGGGCGGCAACGAGCAAAGCACCCACAAATATGTGTCAGAGCTTTTGGGCAAGGAAACCATTGATACCAACACCCACGGGAAAAGCTCTGGGCGGAGTGGTAACTATTCAACAAATTATCAGATTTCGGGGCGTGAGCTGATGACCCCAGACGAAGTGCGTATGCTTGATAACCGTTACGCACTTCTTTTTGTGCGTGGAGAACGCCCCGTTATGGACTTCAAGTATGACATCTTGAAGCACCCGAATGTGAAGCTGACGGCTGACGGAGGGCAACCACCGTATATCCACGGAGAGCCTACGCAGGCTGTCGCAACCCTTGTGTTTGACAGTGATATTCCAGATAATGCCGTGAGCGTGAAAGCTGTCAGCACTTCCTATGAGCTTCTGTCCGATGAGGACTTGGAAGAAATATTCAATTTATAAGGAGGATTTACCCTATGAAACTTTTTAAGAAGAACGAGAACAAGAAAACCACGAAGCTGCCGATGACTGGAAAGGTTAAGAAAGGCTTGCACTGCTGCTGACCGTCGGCACATTGTTCCTCTTTGCCGTAATGCGGACAGAACCGCTGATAGCTACGGTGGAACTGATTGTCAGCTTATTTCCAGACTTCGATACACTCACATTGCTGTCAGAGCTTGAAAAGCTGTAATCAGAAAGGATGCCGTTGCTGTCCGTCAATATGATGCTGTACTTTCCGTCCTTGTAGGCAAGCTCCTTTGTGATGTCATTCTTACCGCCCGACATAAAGCTCGGAATGGTGTTATGCTCACGCAGCATTGCAACAATCTGGTCATACACTGCCCTTGCTCCGCTGTTGGCATAATTTGAACCGAAGTGCAGGCTGTAAACGGTGGTGCTTGTCTGGTTATATGAGCCTGTGGCTTCACGGCAGCCTGTGACAAACTCCCATACGAGAGTCTGCGTGGCAAGCCATTTTTCATCATCACTTCCCGACAGATTATTTCGGTTGCCCTGATACCCATAGAGCAGGGCAAGCCCAACCGCCTTTTTCTGGTTGGCTGAAAGTGCGTTCCAAGTATCAGAGGAAGCCTTTTTCAAGGTGTTTCCTGTTTTCAGCGGTACTCCCGGCTGAATACAAAACGCATTCTCACCCTCCACAAACATACGGTACTTATAATTTCCCGTTCCGCCTGCGGTATAGCCGCCGATATTCGCACTGGAATTGTACCTCATCGCATTACCGTTGCTGTCATAGGTGTGGGAAAAGGAAATCGTCCCGATGTCACCCGCAGCAAACGCCGTCGCAGGCATTATGGATAATGCCGTGACCGCAGCCATTACAAAAGCCGCAGCCTTTTTGAATAATTTAGGGATTTTCATAGTTACCTCCTGTAATTTGGATTGAATATTTTACCTTACTGACCGAAAAAAGCTGCCCGTTATGGACAGCTTAAAGTATTTCTTTTCTCGGATAGTTACTGGCAGTAGTTAGGGGGTGAGGTGTGGAGAGGGGGAAGCCAAAATAATGGCTATCCACTCAAAAAGGCAGACCTCGCCCTCGGTGTGTGGCTATCTCTCGTGAGCCTTGTTCCGCTGCAAGTGTCGGTTATAAAACTCCAACGCCTTGACAACAAAATCCGTTTCCTGCCCTCTGGGAACAGTCTTGGGAATGAGCTTGGTTATCCTCTCGTCACGGAAAGCAGGTTTTCCCTTCTGGTTGGGCTTTTCTTCCTCCATAATGGACTGGATAACCTCGGAAGTGAGTTTACCGTCTTGGTTATACTTCTTCATTTTGATAGCCTGTGCCAATGACGGGGTAGCATCGTTGTACTCCATTGCTTCAAGCAAGGTGTATTGCTGTTCCTCGGTCAGATAGGAAATTTCAACCGCAGGACGGAATGCAATCTGCCTTTCATCTACCATTTGCAGGATTTCGGGTACAAGCTCCGTTAGACGGATATACCTCTGAATTTGATTGCGGCTTTCTCCAACCTTTTCGGCAAGTTCAGCATCACTCCTCAACTTTGTCCCCATTGGGGACGAAGTTAAATCACTTCTTTCACCTTGTCGTTTCATAGCTTCCAACCGCATTTTATACGCAAAGGCTTTTTCACTTGGTAGAATAACGGAGCGTTGGAGATTACTTTCCACCATAACAATAATGGCTTCGTCACGGGTAAGCTCTTTAACCTCGCATTTCAGCGTTTCAACCCCCGCAAGTTCACAAGCCTTTTTTCGCCTGTGACCGCTGATAAGCTCATACCGTCCGTCCTCTTTTAAGCGAACTGTCGCAGGGGTCATTACACCATTTCGCTTGATACTCTCAACAAGCTGTTCCATATCCTCGTCCATTAAAACCTTGAACGGGTGGTCTGGAAACTCGTCAATCTCCGATATGGGAATATCCCGTATCTTGCTTAGCTTTGCTTCCTCACGGCTTTCGTCCGTCTGAAAAAGGTCATCGTATGCGGTCAGCTCGATTTTGGTTTCTCTGCTTCTCGCCAATCTCTGCCACCTCCTTTCCGAACTGCTCATAGGCTGCGGCAACCTTGCCGCTTTTGTCGTAGGCAAAGATACTTTTGCCCTCTGCGGTAGCTTCCACCGCACGGATAGAATGAGGTATCTCGGTATCAAACACCTTGATTTTCTGACCGTATGCACTTTTGACCGTTGCCGTAATCTCCTTAGAAATGTTGGTACGGGGCATTACCATAGTCATTAAGATACCGTCTATCCGCAGCTTTGGGTTGATTTGCCGCTTGACCATTGATACGGAGCGAAGCAAAAGCTCCAAACCTTTAGCCGAGAGATAGTGGGGCTGTGTCGGGATAATCACGCTGTCAGCCGCCGCCAGAGCATTGATGGTTATCATGCCTAAGCTCGGCATACAATCAATAAGCACATAATCGTAATTCTTTTTAACCTCATTGACATAGGTTTTCAACACACGCTCACGGCTCATTGCATTGATTAGCCTTACCTCAAAGCCCGACAGCTCAATGTTTGACGGAAGCAGGTCAACGCCCTCTCTGTGATGGATAATACCCTGTGAAGCATCAAGCGTTTTATCGTCTATGATGTTCTGCATCACAGTAGAGAGCGTTATGGGAATATCGTCTGGTCTGTTATAACCCAGAGCCATCGTGAGATTTGCCTGTGCATCGGCATCAATCAGCAGGACTTTTTTACCCTGCTGCACCAGACTTACACCCAGATTGACCGCTGTGGTTGTTTTTCCGACACCGCCTTTCTGGTTAGTCAGAGCAATCACTTTGCAATTTGACATAGATGCGTCCTCCTTTCACATAGATTTAGCCACTTTGTCAAGGTGGCTATGTAAACAGTACCAGAGAACGCAAAAAAGCCGCCTACTCTTAAAATCAATAAGAATAAGCGGCTTCGTAATTTGCCTTAGACATATTCAATTTTCATTCTCTTGGTCGGTGCATTTATGACCTTAAAAATAAGCTCGTCAACACAATCCGTATATCTGCCTTGCTGAATGAGCTGATTTTTTAACTCTACAAGGCTATGTATCAAAAGTTTTCTTTCGTGGCTATCCAAATACAGATGATTAAATTTCTCTCTCATAAGCACACCTCCACTTCTTTAGCTTCATTATATTGGAAAGCAGGGGAAAGGACAAATCTGCAAAAAGGGACAAAAAATAAGCGTACCACTATTTCTAATGATACGCCTATCCTCATTAAATCACTTCAAAATGCTTCAATGCATCCTTTATCGCTTCCACTTTCTCCACCGTCGGATGCTTCCTCGGTTGCTTCAATTCCTCCACTGCATTAGGAGCATCATACATCGGCAAGCCTAAATCTCTCTTTACCTCTGCGATATATGCGGTATGTACTTTGAAACCGTATTTAGCTTCTATGTACTCCTTTATCATTTTGTAGGTCACTCGCTCCTTGGGCTTGTATGTTTCAGCTCTTTTAGCAATATTATCAAGTGGAACTTTTCCCTCGCCCTCGCCAAACTCAACTTTTACGTTGATATGTCCGTCTGGCTTTTTGTGGGAAAGCAGTACAACCGTCTCAACGGTACTTTCGTTGTCCCAACAAAGTTCCTGTGTCTCCCTGTCTCCGAAATACACCGGAAAACGGAACTTTATGTGCTTCAGGAATCTGCCATCTGGCTGCTCCTGCTCGTAAATGTCCACCCGTTCTACAAAGCTGTTAAGAAATTCTTTCTTCTCCAGATCGGTGAACTTATCATATAGTTTATCAAAATATAAAAGAAATTGATAGACGTTTTCTTCTGATATTTTCTGTTGCTGGATATTCAACAGGCGATTCTTTACTTCCTCTATACTGTTCTCCACGCCTTCAATTTCATCATACAGACGGTATAACCTTGTCTCCATATCCTGATATTTCTTCTCATAAAATTTATCCATGATATCCAGACTATCCATCTGCTGTCCAAGTCTTGCTTTTGCTCCGGTCAGCTGCCTGTGCTGTTTTTCCAGTCCTTCAATCTCTTTTTCTATTTCCTCTGTATCTATTCTTGAACCGATTTTATTCAGAATTG
>ERZ1106944.1187-NODE-1187-length-9986-cov-11.588360_pt1 | contig 9986 bp, 12 predicted proteins | sample MGYA00403672_ERZ1106944 | MGnify/ENA primary metagenome ERZ1106944 (study PRJEB35170, sample SAMEA104062454) | human gut metagenome | biome: human gut; feature: human-associated habitat; material: faeces | place: Denmark | collected 2012-10-16 ...
GATGTCCCTGGCGGCGATTGCGGCCGGAGCGGACGGTCTGATCATCGAAGTCCATACCTGTCCGGAATGTGCTTGGAGCGATGGGGCGCAGTCGCTGAAGCCGGCGAAGTTTGCCTCCCTGATCGAAAAGGGCCGCGCGATTGCCAAGGTCATCGGACGCGAGCTGTAAGCCGGAATTCACAAATATCTGCAAAGCGCTGCCGCAAGAAGCGGGGGCGTTGATATTCGCAAGCTGTGAAAGTATAGACCTGCAGGACTTCACAGCGGCGTCAAAACCAGACAAAAAGCTGTTTCCCATCGGGTTTTCCAAATCCCGCAGGGAAGCAGCTTTTTTTATTTCTTATCTTTATTCTTTTCCTTCGGCGTCGGCTTGGTTTTCAATTCGGTGAAATCATCCGTGTCGAAGAACTCTGCCAGGGTGATTCCCAATCCGTCGCACAACCGTTTAATCGTGGCGATCGTCGGGGAACTCGTTTCCCGGTTCATCAGATTATTGACCGTCGACTGGGTCATACCGCTGATCTGGGACAGCTGGTAGAGGGACATTCCCTGTTCTTTGGCCAACGCCTGAATTCTGAGCTTGATCGTATGGGAAAGCTCGTTGCTCATCTTCATCTCTCCTTTTTTCCTATCATTAATTCTTCCGTTTTTATTTTACCAGAAAAGCCGCACGGTGGACAGCTTTTCTCATGCGAAATTACCCGGAAATCCTCAATCAACAGGAAATGGCGCCGTCATCCGCCAGCTGCAGGATCTCTTTTAAGCCCCCTTCGGCATGCGGACCCAGCGTCATTGCCGTCAGGGCGCCGCAGGCGGAGGCGAGCCGCATACACTCCTTGAGCGTTTTTCCCTGCAGCACTGATGCGGCGTAACCGGCGAAAAAGGCGTCGCCGGCGCCGTTGGAATCGGCCAGTTTGATCGGCAGGGCGGCAAAGCCTTGCGTTTGTTCCGGTTGGATCAGCTGCGCTCCCCGTGAACCGCAGGTCACGACGATCGCCTGCAGGCGATGTTGAAAATAAGTAGTCAGCGGCTGGCCCAGCACGTGTTCTAAAAGCTGACGCTCCTCTTCGTTGACCTTCAGATGCGTGCATAACCGCATCGTCTTTTCCAACAACTCCGGATCGATCTGATCGCACAGCGGCCCCGGATCAAAAAACAAATCCCGCCCGCCGCGGCAGAACTGATGCAGATAGGCAACGGCGTTTTCACTGTCCGCGCCATAGATCAGATACAGACCCGTCAGGCAGCAGGCCCGGTAATCCAACGCCGGAATCCGCGCCGGATCAAATACTCCTTCACAGCCGCGGTAGGTCATGAATGTCCGTTCCTTCTGATCATCGAGCAGGATCATGCAGAAACCGGTCTTCTGATCCTCGATCACAAACAAACCGTCCATCGCCAAGGCATTGCGGTGGAAGAAAGCCCGGACCTTTTCGATCGACTCCGCTCCTACCGCGGAATATAAAACTGGATCCAGTCCGAATTTTTTCAGGGTGAACGCGGCGTTGATCGGACAGCAGCCGATCCGTTCAAACGTATCCTGAATCAACGTGTCCTGGCCCTTGACAGGAAACTGACTCAGCAGGCAATACCGGTCCAGACACAGTCCGCCCAGCATTAATACAGGGTTCTCCATGGTTGATTTCCTCGCTTTATTTTTACCATAACGGATATATTATAGTGAACTCAGGCATGAAAGTCCATTGAACCCGAGCGGAAAACGACGAAATTTGGTACCATTGCGCCGGCGTTCTATGATAAAATGAAGATGTCGAAAACCCGCGGCCTTTCCGGCTTGCTTTTTTCTTCCGGTCAAGCCGCTGTCAGGGATTTCCACCTTTCCGGTTTCGCCGCTTTTTTCAGGGAAAAAGGTGGGAGACAAAACTAAAGCGAGGTCATAAAATGAAACAATCTGAACAGGAAATGAAAGAATGGGCGCAGCAGCTTAACGCCGTCCATCTGCCGCGGTGGGAGGAGCTGCCGGATATTGACTTGTATATGGATCAGGTCATGACGCTGATGGACCGGTATCTTGATCTGCTTTTAGGTCAGAACCATGAAAAGATCATCACACCGGCGATGGTCAACAATTATGTCAAGCTGAACCTGATCCCCGCCCCGCATAAGAAACAATACAATCGTGTCCATCTGGCATATCTGGTGGCGATTACAATTTTAAAACAGGTTGTGACGATCAAGGAGGTTCGCGTCGGAATATTGTATCAGGCCCATTTAAGCGGCACCCGCAACGCGTATAATCTGTTCTGTTCGCAGCAGGAATACGAATTGAAGAAGGTCGCCGCCCAAATCGATCCGCAGCTGGTGTCCAAGGCTCAGTCAGAACCGATTTCTTTTGATAATCTGGCGCTGAAAATGGCGTCCGGGGCGTTCGCGCAGAAGATTGTCGCCGAAAAAGCGGTTGCGCTGCAGGAGCGGGAATTGAAGCAGATGCAGGAAGAGCACAGCCGCAGCCTGCAGAAATGAGCCGCTTCGTCGTCATCGGCGGAGCGAACGTCGATATCATGGGAATTGCCGACCAGGCGCTGCGTCCGCAGGATTCCAATCCCGGAACGATCCGCACGACGCTGGGCGGAGTCGGCCGCAACATCGCGGAAAATCTGGCACGGTTAGACGAGGCGGTCAGTCTGGTCAGCGTGGTTGGGGACGACAGCTTCGGCCGCTGGATTTTGAAACAAGGCCGCGAATGCGGCGTGGATATGCGCTGGGTTCGATCGCTTCCGGGACAGCGGACATCGGCATTTCTGGCCATCCTTGATCCTGATCACGATTTGCACAGCGCGATTGCGGACATGAGCATTCTTCATCAGCTGGATCAAGCCTCCCTGCAGCCGGTGCTGAACTCACTGAAGCGGGGGGATCTGTTAATCTGCGATACCAATCTGGATCCCGAACTGATCCGCTGGATTGTGACGGAAGCTCCCTGCCCGCTGGCGATGGATCCGCTCAGCGCATCCAAAAGTGAGAAAGCGCGGCCGATTTTAAATCGGCTGACATATTTCAAACCAAATCGGGCGGAAGCGGAACGGCTGTGCGGATTTCCGATTCAGACGCCCGCAAAAATCCGTGCCGCTCTGGACTGGTTTGTTAATCAGGGGGTTAAGGAAACCGTGCTTTCCCTGGGGGCGCAGGGAACTGCAGTAGCGGTCGGACAGCGGCGGCTTTTGATGACGGTGGATCCGCTGCCCCCCGTCAACACTACCGGCGCGGGCGACTGCTTCTTTGCGGTGTATCTGAGCTTTCGCACGCAGGGTGCGGCGGTTGAAGACGCGATTGAATCCGCGGCGGCCGGGGCGGCGCTGACCTTAAGCGATCCCTTGTCCGTCAGCCCTTTGCTGAGCCGGCAGTCGCTTGCGCTGCGGCGCGGACGGCAGTCTTGCCGCTGGTTTGATCTGAACCAAATTTAACCTTCTCTTTCGATATTCGCGCGTAGCCGCAATCGAAACCTAACTCCCGATGAAGAAAGAAAAAGGAGCATGATTATGGAAGAAGTATTGAATATTATTCGCGATGAAACGCTGACCTACCAACAACAGCTGCTTGCCTTAGCCCGTCTGGCGGAGAATATGGACGACACGCTGCAGCGTTCCCCGGAATATCGGCAAGGACAGAAAGACGGCATTTTCTGCGACCTGGGCGAGGGGCTGGCGCCGTATCGGCCGCGCTATATCTGCCCGGATTATACGCAGTTGATGGAAAAAGGATCCCGATTTCTCGATCTGACGCCGCCGCAGGATCTGCTGGAAGCGACCAACGCCCTGCTGATCATGTATCATCACGTACCTTCGATTACCTCGTTTCCAGTCTATCTGGGCAATCTCGACCAGCTGCTGGAACCGTTTGTCCTGAAGGAAACACCGCAGCGGGCGAAGCAGATCCTGAAAATGTTTCTGCTGCATATCGACCGCACGCTGACCGATTCGTTCGTGCATGCCGACCTTGGCCCAGAGGCGACTCGCACTGGCGAGCTGATTCTGCAGCTGAGCGAGGAAATGCAGTGCGCGATGCCGAACCTGACGCTGAAATATGATCCGCTGCTTACCAGTGATGATTTTCTGAAGCGCTGCGCGCTGTGCATGTTAAAGACCGCCAAGCCCTCGTTTGCCAACCACGCGATGTTCACCCGCGAGTGGGGCGAGAACTATGCGATTGCTTCCTGTTACAATGGCTTGAAAGTTGGCGGAGGCGGCTTCACGCTGCCGCGGATCCGGCTGTACGAATGCTCGCTGAAAGCGAAGGATCCGCAGGATTTCCTGGACAACGTGCTGCCGCACTATGTGCAGATCATGCTGGAAATGATGGAAGACCGAATCCGCTTCATCGTTGAAACCAGCGCGTTCTTCAAGGCCAATTTTCTGGTCACGGAAGGGTTTGTCAAGCTTGAGAACTTCACCGGCATGTTCGGCATGGTCGGCCTGGCGGAGTGCGTCAACCACCTGCTGGGGATTGAGGATCCGCGGCGGGGTTATGGCAACAACGCTGCTGCGGATGATCTGGGCGTCAGAATTTTACAACGCTTAAGCGATCTGGTCGCGGGTTTTACTTCGGCCTATTGCGATTGTACGAATCACCACTTCCGTCTGCACGCGCAGGTTGGGATTGATTCCGACGGCCGCGAGAACTCTCCGGGCGCACGGATTCCAGTCGGCGCAGAACCGGGCATGCTGAAGCAGATTCAGCATGCGGCGCGGATGCACGGCTTTTTCCCGACCGGGATCGGCGATATCTTTAAGTTTGAGGAAACCTGGCTGAACACGCCGGAAGCTTTGGGCGATATCATCAAGGGCGCAATGGCCAGCAGAATGCGCTATTTCTCCGGCTATCTCGAGAACAACGATGTCGTCCGCGTGACCGGCTATTTAGTCAAGAAAAGCGAACTGGCGAAGCTCGATCAGCATAAGCAGTCGCTCAACAACGTCAGCATCTTCGGCCAGGGCGCCCGCGACAAAGGCAATGCGCTTGACCGCCGGGTGGAAAAGCGCGGACAATGAAGGCGTTGATCAACCGGATCATTCCCTTTTCCAACGTTGACGGACCCGGTAACCGCTGCGCGATTTTTTTCCAGGGCTGCCCGCTGCATTGCGCATACTGCCACAATCCGGAAACCTGGCAGGTCTGCGATCATTGCGGTCAATGCGTCGCCGGCTGCCCAGCCGGGGCGCTGGCTTTGCGTAAAGGAAAAGTGGTTTGGGATGAAACCCGCTGCGCAGGCTGCGATCAATGCATCCATGTCTGTCCCCATCACGCTTCCTGCAAAGTCAGCGAGCTGACGCCCGAGGCCTTGTTTGAGAAGATTGCGGAAACCTTTCCGTTTATTCAGGGAATTACGGTCAGCGGCGGGGAATGTATGCTTTACGCTGATTTTCTGACGGCGCTGTTTCGCCGTGTCAAGGCGGCCGGGAAAACCTGTCTGATCGATTCCAACGGCGTCATTGATTTTGGGCAATATCCCCAACTGCTCGCTTTGTGCGACGGCGTGATGCTTGATATGAAAGCCATCGACGACGACTTTCACCGCCAGCTCACCGGCGCGTCCAATCGACAGGTACTGGATAATCTGACACTGCTGCTGGAGGCTGGGAAGCTGGAAGAAGTCCGTACGGTGCTGCTGCCACAGTTTCCCAAACAAAATCAGAAGACGGTCCGTGCGGTAAATGAAAGGCTGCAGGGAAAAATTCGTTATAAGCTGCTGCGCTATCGGCCGTTTGGGGTGTGCGAGGAAGGACTGCGGTTCTGCGGCCGGACGATCACGCCGTTGGAAGAAGCCGAGCGTCTGGCGCAGGCTGAAAGCGACCGCGGTTTTCATAACTGTGTCGTTATCTGAACAAAATCAGGGTGCAATTAGATGAATTTGTAAGAGGAAGTCCGTAAGGGCTTCCTTTTTGTCGGCTGTCCTCTTTATAAAACCAACGCGCGCGTGATATAATAAGAAAGCAAGTCAACAAAGGAGATCGGGCGGGATGAAAACACCACAAAAAGCGATATCGCAGCTGATAACGCAGAAGGAAATTTTAGAACAGCTTAAAGAACTCGGCGTCGGCGCCGGCATGATCCTTGAAGTTCATGCGTCGCTCAGCGCGTTCGGATATGTCTGCGGGGGCGCCCAAACGGTCGTTAACGCGTTGATTGAAGCGGTCGGCTACTCTGGTACGCTGCTGATGGCGATGCAATGTTCGGACAACACTGAACCCTCGGCCTGGGAAAATCCGCCGATCGAACGTCATTTGATCAAAGCCGTGCGCGAACAGATGCCGGCGTTTAATAAAAAAGAATCGGATACCCGGGCAATGGGGGCGATCGTCGAGAATCTGCGGCGGCGCGATGGGATCGTCGTTTCTCATCATCCCAACTGCGCTTATGTCGCCTGGGGTAAATATGCCAAGCTGCTTTGCAACCATCAGTCGCTGCATTTTCCGCTGTCTGAGGAATCCCCGGCCGCCCGGTTGTATGAGCTGAAAGGCTCGGTGCTGTTAATGGGCGTCGATTATACCCGCTGTACGGCAATGCATTTAGCGGAATACCGCAGTGAAATCCGGCCGGTGATCCTGCGCGGTGCGGCGGTCGAGCTGGAAGGCAAGCGGATGTGGAAGAAATATCTGGATCTGGATATCGACAGTGAGATCTTTAATAAAATAGGCAAACGCCTGGAGGAAAAAGGCTTTGTCAAAAGAGGCAAGGCCGGTATGGCTGAATTGCGGCTGTTCAAAGCGGACGCCGCGATTGATGAAGCCATGCGCTATCTGGCCAAGGAACACCCGTATGCCCGATATCTTCAACCTGCGCTTTTTTGAAGGTAAACAAAAAGCGGCAGTCCCGTTTTCATAACTCTGTGATAACAGAACACTTTGGCAAGGGTGAATTGGAAAACGACGATGACAAGAATGAAAAAAGCAGCGGATGTCTTATGCCGTTGCTTTTTTACGAGATGTTATTTTGAAACAGCGATTCAATTTCTTTTGAAACAAGGCTTTGCGGCACGGATCCGCCAAAGTCAGATCAGCGCTCATGCGGGTTCAGTGCAAATAACTCGCCAATCCAGGCGCCAAGTTCGCACAGGACAGCTTCATCTGCCGGTTTGAACCGATCCGGGATCGGGGCGTCGATATCCAGCACGCCGACAACTTCGGACTGATAGACCAGCGGGACGACGATTTCACTGCGGCTGGTCTGATCGCAGGCGATATGGCCGGGAAACTGATGAACATCCATGACGACTAAGCATGTATTTTTCTGCGCCGCTGTTCCGCACACGCCTTGCCCTAAGGCGATATGCGTACACGCCGGTTTTCCCTGAAACGGACCCAGGATCAATTCACCCTGCTTCATCAGATAAAATCCTGCCCAGTTGATATTGGGAACGCTCTGCATGATCAGCGCGCTGAGATTGGCCAGGCAGCAGATCAGGTCCGTTTCCTCAAAACACAAGGCTTTCGCGTTATCCAGCAGCGTTTCCATGCGCATTGTTAATTTTTCTTCCATCCTTTTTCCTCCGCTTTTCTCTATTTTAACGGAATCGACAGAAAAAAGGAACGCATCCTGAAAGAATGTGCTATAATATTTCTCGTGAACAGGGGAGCAAATGCTGAGATCCAACGATGGAACAAACCCTTATCACCTGATCTAGGTAAAACTAGCGTAGGGAGTTTACTGATTTTTCCTTACGCCTCACACTTGGAGGTGTTTTTTTATGAAATGGACAACCAAAGATCTCGTCTACATGGCGCTGTACGCTGCATTATTCATCGTACTCGACGTCGCCGTCAACACCCTCGGAATTTTACAGATGCCCAACGGCGGTTCGCTTGGCGTCTCGGTGATTCCGCTGTTAATGGCCAGCTATCATCTGGGCTGGCAGAAAGGCACGGTCGTCGCCGTACTTTCGATTCTGCTGCAGTATGTCACCGGTCCGATGTATACTCCGGACCTGATCGGCTTTCTGCTCGACTATTTCTTCGCCTTTTCCGTTTACGGACTGGCGAGTCTGTTTCCTAACTACAAATGGTTTTACTCCGGCGTGCTGATCACCAACCTTGTCCGGCTGATCTCCAGTACGCTGTCCGGTATTCTCGTCTGGGAAACGGCGCCGTGGGCCTCGCTGGTCTACAATGCCACTTACATGATTCCGACAACGATCCTGTGCCTGGTTCTGCTGCCGTTAGTCATGCCGCGCATCAAACCGTTGATGAACAAGAAATAAAGTCCTGTCTGCAATTAGATCAGAATCGAAAAACTCAGCAATCAGCCGCTTTAATTACAAAAAGACGCAGATTCCAGGAGCCTTTCAGAAGACTTTTGGATCGGCGTTTTTTTATTTCACTAAGGGAGAGACTGACGGAATTCAGCTCAGCTGACTTTCTTCTGATTTGAAGGTTTGGTGCTTCGTGTCGATCTTTTGCGCCTGTTCCTTTTCCAGCTTGTACCAACCCTTTTCAAACATCAGGTCGTAGTTCTTCCGCTGCAGCTGGCTGCTTTCCTGAAACAGACCGAACAGCTTGGTATATAACTCGTTGTTGCTGGCTTCCTGACAGGCTAAGGAATACATATAGGTGATATGTTTGATCGAGATCAGTAAATCATTCAGCCGGTCGCGGTCGTTAAAACGTTTCTCATCCGGTAAAATTTCAGACTTCGGATTCATAACTTCCGGACTGTTCATTCGTTGACACTTCCTTTCAATTCGTCAGTCAGAATGGAATACTGACTTTTCAGAGTTTCGTAGTAATGAGCGGCGAAGTCGCTGACTTGTTTATCTTCGATTTTCCGGCTGTAATCCTCCGCTTTTTTCGCTGTGGTCAGCAGCGTTTCCAGCATATCTGCCAGATAAGAACAATCCTTCGGGGAAAGCATTTTTGGCGGTGTTTTCATCATCCAGCCTCCTTTCTTCTGACAGTATGGTCAGACAGGATGGGTTTATGCGTATTTTCCTGGCGAATCAAACGACTGGATTCCCCTCTTTTCGTTCAGACTAAAAAGAGGTATAATAAATAAGATTTTGTAAAAAAGAAGAAATGAGGTGAATCTCCATGCTGCCTGAAGTGGGATCACAGGTCTACATTCAGAGTTTCAAGCATGACGGTTCGCTGCATCGGACATGGGCTAAAGGCTTCGTTATTGAGGCTGGGGTGCGCCGGGTGATTGCCGTTACCAATAAAACATGGGTCACCGAGGCGGATGGCCGCCGCTGGTTTACACGGGAACCGGCGATTTGCTTCTTCTATCCTGATCACTGGTATAATGTGATCACGATGATTCGGAAGACCGGCATCTATTATTACTGTAATCTTGCTTCTCCAAGTTTATATGACGGCGAGGCAATCAAGAATATTGATTATGATTTGGATGTCAAGCTGTTTCCGGATGGACGCATTGAGATTCTGGATGAAGATGAATATGAGCAGCATGGCCGTGAAATGGGATACAGCGAACCGCTGAAGCATGCCGTAGAAAAAGAGATGGACGTGCTGATCGGCAAGATCAAACGAAAAGAATCGCCGTTCAATCAAAAAGAAATTGAATGTCTGTATCACGAATATCTGGAATTGCTGCACACGGCGCTGCAGGATTCGGAACGTGAGAAACTTTGACCTGATAAAATCGGTCAGAGTTTTTTTGTCGGGACAGTTTCTGACAAGAGGGCAGTTAGGATGAACTGCTTTCACGGAACGCCGCTGAAATGATCAGCATGAATATGAGGAAATCAGAAAACAGGAAAAGATGGAAAAGTCAAATCTTATGAAGCGGAATGGATTAAATCGTTGGGCAATGAAAAAAGAATCGAAGTTTTAAGAAGACTGTATATAACTGAAAAAAACGGGTACGTTGGAAATGAGCAGAGAGGGAAAAGCTTAAAAAGCCTTTAAAATAAGGGGGAAACAAAGTGAGGGGAGAAAATACAAAAAAAATAAAAAAAGATGTTGACAGAAAAGGGGTGATTTGGTAATATTAATGAGCACCTCGCGAGAGGGCGT
>ERZ1106944.1190-NODE-1190-length-9966-cov-13.288165_pt1 | contig 9966 bp, 13 predicted proteins | sample MGYA00403672_ERZ1106944 | MGnify/ENA primary metagenome ERZ1106944 (study PRJEB35170, sample SAMEA104062454) | human gut metagenome | biome: human gut; feature: human-associated habitat; material: faeces | place: Denmark | collected 2012-10-16 ...
TCGCAAAGCGGATGATCGACAGTCCGAATTTGTCAAAAGCCACACTGAACGGCGAACGTCGATATCTGTCCAGCTTCTTTACTTGGCTCGCAGATAACGGATATATTCCACGAAATCCAATGCGAGCAATCAAAAAAATGAAAGAGGACAAAAGGATCAAAAAGCCGTTTACGCAGGAGGAAATTGAACTCATGCGTGATGAGCTGAAGAATCGAGTTGAAAAGGCAAGAAATACACGGGATCGGTTTGTCGCAATAAGAATGCAAGCACTTTTTGAATTTATGCTCAGCACCGGTTGCCGTGTAAGCGAAGCTTCTGGAGCTAAGCTTAAGGATTTAAACCTGACAAGCAACGAAATTCTCGTGTTTGGTAAAGGCGCCAAAGAACGGATCTGTTATCTGAACGAGATATCAATCATCCGGTTAAAACAATGGCTTGAAGTGAGATCAGAAATGTCAGTAGACAGCGAGTATCTGTTCACCGGGTATCAAAATTCATACAATACCGGAACGATACTCGGCGCAGGTGGAATCGAAAGCTACTTCCGGCATTTAGGCGATCAACTCGGGATCAAGTGTCATCCGCATAAATTCAGACGTACCTGCGCGACTATGGCACTCACGAAAGGAATGCCGATCGAAGAAGTGCAACAGATGCTTGGCCACAATGAGATCAACACAACGATGATCTATGCCCAGGTATCACAGGAAAACGTTAAACATAGCCACAGAAAATATATGTAAAGGAGAGAGTATGGAAACAGTAAAAATCAATCAGCTTGAAATCGAAAACGTCAAGCGAGTTAAAGCAGTTAAGATCGAGCCTACAGCCAACGGTCTGACCGTCATTGGCGGCCGCAACAGCCAGGGCAAGACCTCAGTCCTCGACAGCATCGCCTGGGCGCTGGGCGGTGATCGCTACAAGCCATCACAGCCACAACGAGATGGATCCGTCCTGCCGCCGCAGCTGCACGTCGAGTTGTCTAATGGGCTCATCGTGGAGCGGAAAGGCAAAAACAGCGATCTTAGGGTCATCGACCCAAGCGGCCGAAAAGGCGGTCAGCAGCTGCTTAATCAATTTGTGGAGCAGCTGGCACTAGATCTGCCTAAGTTTATGAGCGCATCAGGCAAAGATAAAGCGCAGACACTGCTGCAGATCATCGGCGTGGGTGACCAGCTGGCTAAGTTGGAGATGGATGAGCAAAAGCTATACCAAGAGCGGCTATATATCGGCCGCACGGCAGATCAAAAAGAAAAATATGCCAAGGAAATGGAGAGTTTTGAGGGTGTGCCGAAGGAACCCGTCTCTGCATCGGAGCTGATCCGCCAACAGCAAGATATTTTAGCCAGAAACGGTGAAAACCAGCGGAAGCGTGAACGAGTATCTCAATATGAGTATCTGGTCAGCACTAAAACAGAGGAAGTCATCCGGCTGCAGCAACAGCTGCAGATCAAGCAGGCAGAGCTGCAGCAAGCTCAGGCTGACCTGCAGATCGCAAAGACCTCTGCATTAGATCTACATGACGAATCTACGGAGGAGCTGGAAAGGAACATTCAAGAGATTGACGAGCTCAATCGAAAGGTAAGAGCTAATCTTGACAAGGAAAAAGCGGAAGAAGACGCCAGGATCTATAAAAACCAATATGATGCCTTGACCGTACAGATCAACGATATCCGACAGGCAAAGATGGATCTGCTTAAGGGCGCCGATCTGCCACTGCCTGGCCTGTCAGTGCAGGATGGAGAGCTGATTTATCAAGGATATAAGTGGGACAACATGTCCGGATCCGATCAGCTCAAGGTAGCCACGGCCATCGTCCGCAAACTCAATCCGCAGTGCGGGTTTGTGTTATTGGACAAGCTCGAGCAGATGGATCTGCAGACAATGCAGGAGTTCGGCTCCTGGTTAGAGTTCCAGGGACTACAGGCCATTGCGACACGAGTCAGCACCGGCGATGAGTGCTCGATCATCATCGAGGATGGCACTGTAGTTTCGCAGCCGGAAGTGGCCCAAGCTCCGCAACCACGCTGGAAAGCAGGTGAGTTCTGATGTTTACGATTACTAAAGGCAAAATTCCATCTGCACTGAAATGTGTCATATACGGCCCGGAAGGCATTGGTAAATCTACCTTTGCCTCTCGGTTTCCGGATCCATTATTTATTGACACCGAAGGATCCACAAAGCACATGAATGTCGATCGTTTAGATGCACCATCCAGTTGGACTTTACTTATGCAGGAAGTCCAGTTTGTTAAATCAACGCCAGGGCTTTGCAAAACATTGGTCATTGACACCGCGGATTGGGCAGAGCAGCTGTGTAACCAACAGATCTGTGCTCAAAAAAACTGGGGCGGCATTGAGGACGCCGGCTGGGGTAAAGGCTACACCTACTTAGCAGAGGAGTTTGGTAAGCTGCTTAATTTGTTAGAGGATGTCGTCAGATCGGGGATCAACGTCGTTGTGACGGCTCATGCGCAAATGCGTAAATTCGAGCAGCCGGACGAACTGGGGTCTTATGATCGTTGGGAATTAAAACTCCAAAAAAAGACAGCGGCGATGGTCAAGGAGTGGGCAGATATGGTGCTGTTTGCCAACTATAAAACGATTGTCGTCAATGTCGATGGACAGGGCGCAATCAAGGGTAAAAACAAAGCCCAGGGCGCTGGCCAGCGGGTCATGTACACAACGCACCACAGCTGTTGGGATGCGAAAAACCGTCACGGCCTGCCGGATGAGCTACCGTTTGATTTTGGCGCTATTGCTCATTTGTTTGCGGATCAAGCCGCAGTGCAACCGCCGATCCAGCAACCAATCCAGGCACCGATCCAACAACCGGTACAGCCGCCAGTCGTCCAGGTAACACAGCCAGTCACTCAGCCAACACAGCCACTACAGATGGATATCGCCGCAGGAGAGGGTATCCAAGAGGGGCAGCTAGTGCAGCCTGATCCGCAGTTTGAAGTTGATTACACAGGGATCCCGCAATCGCTTTTAGACTTGATGAAAAAGGACAACATTATGCCGATGCAGATCCAGCGAGCAGTAGCTGAACGGAATTATTATCCAGTAGATACACCAATTAGCAACTATGACCCTATGTTCATTGAAGCTAAATTAGTAGGTGCATGGGATCAGGTATTAAATGTTATCAGCCATTTAGATTTACCATTTTGAGGAGGATAAGAGATGACACAGTATAATTCTTACGCACAGCAGCCGCAGTACAATCAACAGTCACAATATGGTCAACAGTCTCAGACACAGGATCGCGAATATGGTTGGGATGACACAATCGTCTCTGATGGTCCGGAATTTATTCTGTTGCCGGCCGGAGATTATGAATTTGTCGTAGAAAGCTATGAAAGAAGTAGAACGAAAGGAACAGGATCGCTTCCTCCATGCAATATGGCAATTGTCACTTTGCGCATTGATACACCGAATGGAAGATCCTATATTAAGCATTATTTAACTTTGCACAGTAAATGTGAAGGTATGCTTTCAGCTTTCTTTACTTGCATTGGGCTAAAGAAAAAAGGGCAGCCATTGCAGATGCGCTGGGATTTAATCCCAGGCTGTGTTGGTAAGTGCAAGGTGGGAATCCGAAAAGGGAATGACGGTAACGATTACAACGAAGTAAAACAGTTTTATCCAGCACCTGATTTAAATCAGATGCCAAGCGGCACTCAATATACGCCGAACACATTTTAAAGGGTAACTGATTATGGAGTTACGTCCATATCAGGAAGCTGCCAAAACAGCCATATTTGAACAGTGGAACCAGGGGATAAAGAAAACACTCCTGGTCTTACCTACAGGCTGCGGTAAGACGATCGTCTTTGCCAAAGTCACGGAAGAGTGTGTCAGACAGGGCAAGCGGGTGCTTATCATGGCTCACCGCGGCGAGCTGCTGGATCAGGCTGCGGATAAAATCATGCAAGCAACCGGCCTGGGAAGCGCCGTAGAAAAGGCGGAGGAATCCTGCCTTGGCAGCTGGTATCGGATCGTTGTTGGGTCTGTGCAAAGCTTAACCCGGCCGCAACGCCTGGCAAAATTTAAACCGGACTATTTTGATACCATCATTATCGACGAGGCTCATCACTGCCTCTCAGATAGCTATCAGCGAGTCCTAGAGCACTTTTCAGACGCGGAGGTGCTTGGGGTTACAGCAACGCCGGATCGTGGTGATATGCGTAATCTGGGTCAATACTTCGAGTCGTTGGCTTATGAGTACACGCTGCCGCAGGCAATCAAAAGCGGTTACTTGGTGCCGATCAAGGCGATGACGATTCCGCTGCAGTTGGATCTGAGTGGCGTCGGTATACAATCCGGGGACTTTAAAGTGTCCGATCTTGGCACTGCGCTGGATCCATATCTTTATCAGATTGCCGATGAGATGCTCAAATACTGCAAAGATCGTAAGACTGTCGCATTTTTACCGCTTGTAAAAACCAGTCAAAAATTCTGCGAGATTCTCAATCAAAAAGGTTTTCGGGCCGCTGAAGTTAACGGCGAGAGTTCTGATCGCGCGCAGATCCTCGCTGATTATGATGCAGGCCGATATAACGTTTTATGCAACAGTATGTTACTGACAGAGGGATGGGATTGCCCTACGGTGGATTGTATCATCGTGTTGCGTCCGACCAAGGTGAGAAGTCTATACAGTCAGATGGTGGGCAGAGGCACGCGCCTCGCACAAGATAAGGCTGACTTGTTATTGCTGGACTTTCTTTGGCACACGGAACGGCACGAACTTTGCCACCCGGCATCACTGATCTGTGAGAATGACGAAGTCGCAAAGAAAATGACGGAGAATCTTGAAAAGGCTGCTGGATGCCCGGTTGACTTGGAAGAAGCAGAAGAACAAGCATCGTCTGATGTTGTAGCTGAGCGAGAACAGGCGTTAGCGGAACAGTTGAAGCAGATGAGAGCAAGAAAGAGAAAACTTGTGGATCCGCTGCAATTTGAAATGAGCATCCAAGCCGAGGACTTATCAAGCTATGTCCCGGCGTTTGGTTGGGAGTGTGCGCCAGCAACAAATAAGCAAAAAGAAGCACTTGAAAAACTCGGAATTATGCCGGATGAGATTGATAATGCCGGCAAAGCAACAATGCTGCTTGATCGGCTACATAAGCGGCAAACGGAAGGATTGACAACGCCGAAACAGATCCGATTTCTGGAAGGTAGAGGATTCAAAAATGTTGGAACCTGGCAGTTTGAAGCAGCAAGCAATATGATTAACCGGATCGCCGCTTGCGGATGGCATATCCCGCAAGGAGTAGATCCTAAGAATTATACACCGGAGGTAAGCAGTCATGATCGATTTGAAGGCAATTTTGGAATATATTGATCCATCCGACTGCAATTATCAGGAGTGGGTCAATGTCGGCATGGCACTTAAGCATGAGGGCTACACCGCGGCAGATTGGGACGCCTGGTCTGCCCGAGATGGTGGCCGGTATCATGCAGGCGAATGCTTTAAAAAATGGGCGACATTTGAGGGCACTGGCACGCCTGTAACTGGCGGGACGATTGTGCAGATGGCAAAGGATCGCGGCTGGTCTCCTGCTTTATCCTCTGATCCGGGCTATAGCTTGGATTGGGATAGCGTGATCCAACAGGACGATGTTGTTATTGTGGACAAAGGATGGGTAGAGGCTCGTGAGATTAAAGAGCCTGTCAGCTGGGATCCAGTCAAGGAACTCATTACATATCTGGAAACATTGTTTGAATCCGATGAAAATGTCGGATACGTTACGCGAAGTTTTGAGCGAGATGGAAAGTATTTACCAACCAAAGGCTGCTGGGATCGTAGTGCAGGACAGCTCATTGATGCGCTGCTCAAATGTAAAGGCGATATTGGAGCCGTGCTTGGTGATTACAACCCAGAGGTAGGAGCTTGGATTCGATTCAATCCGCTGGATGGCAAAGGTATTAAAAACGATAATGTTACAGATTACCGGTTTGCGCTTGTAGAGTCCGATAGCACGGACCTCGAAAAGCAAAACGCGATTATCCATGAGTTGGAGCTGCCGGTTGCTTGCCTGGTGTTTTCAGGCAAAAAGAGCGTCCATGCCATCGTCAGGGTGGACGCTGCTAACTACGATGAGTACCGCAAGCGTGTTGATTATCTTTATGCGGTCTGCAAAAAAAATGGTCTGGAGATAGACCAGCAGAATAAAAATCCATCCCGGCTGTCCCGGATGCCGGGCGTGATCCGCGCCGGGCGCAAGCAGTTCCTCATGGAAACCAATGTCGGCAAGGGTAGCTGGGACGAATGGCGGGAATGGATCGAGGCAGTCAACGATGATTTGCCGGATCCGGAACCGCTGGAAGCAGTTTGGGATAACTTGCCTGCGCTGGCTGCACCGTTGATTGACGGCGTCCTGCGTCAGGGGCATAAGATGTTGCTTGCCGGACCTTCAAAAGCCGGTAAGAGTTTTTCGCTCATTGAGCTGTGTATCGCGATCGCTGAGGGCTCTTCCTGGTTCGGGTGGCCATGCACTCGTGGGCGTGTTTTATATGTCAATCTGGAGCTCGATCGAGCCAGCTGCTTACACCGTTTCAAAGACGTTTACCAAGCGCTAGGGATTAAGCCGGAGCACCTCCAGAACATTGATATCTGGAATCTGCGAGGCCGCTCAGTGCCGATGGACAAGCTGGCTCCTAAGTTGATCCGAAGGGCAGCTAAAAAGGACTATATCGCCATTGTGATTGATCCAATTTACAAAGTCATTACAGGCGACGAAAATAGTGCCGACCAGATGGCCAACTTCTGCAATCAGTTTGACAAGGTGTGTACGGAGCTGGGAGTCGCGGTAATCTACTGCCATCACCATAGCAAGGGCAGCCAAGGTAACAAGCGCAGCATGGACCGTGCGTCCGGATCCGGAGTCTTTGCCCGGGATCCTGATGCTCTTCTGGATCTGATCGAGCTAGACCTGCCGGAGAGCCTGCAGAAGCAGCAGGACGATCAGATGGTCTGCCAGGTATGCAAAGACTACCTGCAGCGTGCCGGGCAGCTGTACAAAATATCCCAGGACGATCAGTGCAGCGCGTCACGGATGACGCAGACTTGCAGAGAGACGTTTGACGATCGGGAGTATCAACGGTTGTGTGATGACATTCTCGCAGCCAGGACGGCAATGCAAGGGCGCACGGCGTGGCGGATCGAGGGCACGCTCCGGGAGTTCCCCAAGTTCGCTCCAGTCAACCTCTGGTTTGATTATCCCGTGCATCATGTCGACAATATCGGTGTGTTAGCGGACGTAGAACCGGATGGCGATGTTCCGCTGTGGAAAAAGGCTGCAGAAAAGAGGAAGCCACCTGGAGATAAAAGAAAAGAACGAAAAGAAGCCATTGAAACAGCATACAGTGCATGCACAATCGACGGTGATGTGACTGTGGAGGCGATGGCTGAATATATGGGAGTGACTGAAAAAACAGTCAGAAATCGAATAAAAGAACACGGTGATTTTTGGGTTGACGAAGGCAAAGTGGGCAGAAAATCACAGGGAAAATAGGGAAAATTTCCCTCAATTTCCCTTTCCCTGAAAATCTTAGGGAAGGAAAAAAACATGACAATTTCCTTCCTTTCCCTAAGGGAAAGTAGGGAAAAAAACGAAAATTTCCTTTCCCTAGGGAAGGAAAAAAACATGTTATTTTCTTTCCTTTCCCGGGAAGGGAAAATCTATATATATAAATATATAAATTTCCGTTTCCCTGACGGTCAAAGGGGGAAAGTAAGGCGGGCTTAAGCACTGCCCGCCCTTACCTTCCTTCCCCTGTCCTTTGACAATAAAAAGTTTTCCTCAGCACATAACTCAATAGAATTTCAGTGAGACGAAACAATGAGAAAAGTAAAAAACAAAAAAGTTTTGGTAACTATGAATATGCCACCTTTGTATCACACAATTCCTGGAGAACGATTTGACATAAGAAAAAGCGAATGTATACAGTGGCTAATTCGTCGACCAGATATTTTGAATTATTTGTGGGATCAGATAAAACAATCTGGATATATCGTGTTTGACCCACAGACCGGTAAATGGCATGGCGTCGATTTCAGAAAAGAGGAGAATGAATGAAAGTGAATATTACACAACATCGACCAGGGCAAGGCGGCATCCTCTGCTTGCCGATGCTTAAAAATATCCCGACTGGGCGAGAAGGATGGAAAAAGACGACCTGCCCAATTTGTGGACGCGAATGTTGGATCACACCCGGGCACGTAGAAGCCATGTCAAAAGAGCCCGAGCTTAAAGCAGCATGTACGGAGTGTGCGCTGCGGAGTGGCAATGCTTGAGTTTTTTCTGCCGATGGTCCCGCCGACGGTGACCGCCCAGGAGCACAAGGTTACAGTGGCCAACGGTAAGCCACGATTTTACGATCCACCGAAGCTATCTGCAGCGCGTAGTAAGCTGACTGGGGCGCTTGCCTATCACCGACCGGATACGCCGCTCAGCGGGCCTCTGAGGCTTGTGGTCAAGTGGTGCTTCCCAGCGAGCAGGCATTTGGATGGCCAGTACAAGGATACTCGGCCGGACACTGACAATCTGCAGAAGCTGCTCAAGGACTGCATGACGGCTTGTGGGTACTGGCGTGATGATGCCCAGGTGGCCAGTGAGATCGCCGAGAAGTTCTGGGCAACGGTTCCGGGGATTTATATCAAAGTGGAGGAGTTATCATGAGTAAAACATTAGACGACGCCTACAAGGCGCTCAGCTGGATTGGAAATTATACGCGCCCAGTATATCCTGAGGATTATGAAAAAAGCTACCAAATGGAGAAGGACGTCAAGGCAGCTCTGGATGCACTCAAGATAAGAGAGCAAAACGACGATTTACAACATCCGGAGCCCTAAAAAGGCAGGAGGAAGGAAAAGGTATGACAGACGAAAAAAGAGAAATTGAATTGTTAAGACGCGAAAATAGAGCGTTAGAGGATGATAATTTCCAGAAGTGCGAAATCATCACTGAATTGAAGGGAAGAATCAAAAAGTTGGATCGTGAAAACTTCGGTTTGCGACAGCAAGTCGAAAACTTAAAAAGAAAGGAAGAATCGCGATATAAAAGTGACGCGTGGGTGGATTGAATGATTGACGAAAAGAAACTGATTGAAATAATTAAAAGGCATAAAAAATGGATTTTAGGTGAAGAAGGAGGTGAATGCGCTGACCTGAGAGGGGCTGATCTGAGAGGGGCTGACCTGAGATGGGCTAACCTGAGCGGGGCTGACCTGAGCGGGGCTTACTGTAGAAAGCAGGTGGAAGAATGAATAAATATCAAGAAGCGTTAAATTTCTTATGCGATCATGCGATGGAGTACATCGAAGATTTTGATTTGGAAGAATATGAATGCGGAGATTATTACCCTTTGGACAAAGAAACACTTAATGCAAATAAATCTGTGCTACAGGAGCTTATTGACAGAGCGACGCCGGTGAAACCCATCAAAGACGCTGAATCAAAGATACGTTACATGCAAACGTACACATGTCCTAATTGTGGAGGCGGATTTAGCGGCACCATATCTAACTTTTGTTATCATTGCGGCCAGGCGCTGGATTGGAGCGATGGCCAATGATCCCCGCGCTGCTTGCCATCGTATTTGTTGCGGTTGTGCTATTGATCGACCGGATCGGAGGTGACCGTTGATGACCGCCTCTGAGCTCCAGGCGGCCATCCTGGCCACCAAACAACAAATAGCCAACACGATGTCGCCGATGCGCAAAAGAGACCTGCAGCGCCACCTGGCACGACTCAGGCGCAAGCTGCGAGCCGTAGATAGGAGATAGGCGATGAGTAAGATAGTATCATTTGACTTTGATGGCACCCTGGCGGTGACCAAGTGGCCGGAGATTATCCGGCCAATCTATCCGATCGTTGAGTATGCCAAGCAATGCAAGGCCGCAGGTGATCAGATCATCCTCAACACGATGCGTGAGGGCGATCGGTTACAAGAGGCTGTTG
>ERZ1106944.1197-NODE-1197-length-9913-cov-3.432948_pt1 | contig 9913 bp, 6 predicted proteins | sample MGYA00403672_ERZ1106944 | MGnify/ENA primary metagenome ERZ1106944 (study PRJEB35170, sample SAMEA104062454) | human gut metagenome | biome: human gut; feature: human-associated habitat; material: faeces | place: Denmark | collected 2012-10-16 ...
GCCGGCGTGGGCTTCCGTCACCCACTCGGGTTTTTTCGAAAGCACGGTCGAATACTGGTAGTCGATGCCCGAGAGCTTGTCCGCCGCGACTTCGGCAGGAGCCTTGTCGCCGCCCAGATACTGTACGCCGGCCGCGGGCATGGCCGCCCGGAGCTGCTTGCAGACCTCGTAGTCGAAGGCGATGTAATCGACCCGCGTCTCCATCGACTTCGCCTTGACGGCGGCCACGACGGCGTTGACGGCCCGCGTGTTGCTTGCGGCCGAACTGTGGGTCTTGATTTCGCAGATCAGTTTCATCGAAGCGTCCTTGGCGCCCTGCTCCAGATAGGCGTCAAGCGTCGGCAGTTTTTCGCCGTTGGCCAGCGTGAGGTCCCTGATCTGTGCATAGGCGCTCTCTTCGATCCGCAGGTCGCTGCCTGCCACCGTCGCGTTGTGGTTGATCACCGGCACGTCGTCGTCGGTGATCCAGACGTCGAACTCGGCGCCGTGGATGCCCAGTTTCTGGGCGTTGGTCAGGGCAGCGATCGAATTCTCGGTCGAATTCTCCACGCCGTCCTGATGCTGGCCGCGGTGCGCGATGATCCGGGGCATCGAGACGGAGGGATTGTCGCAGACGGTGAATTCGACCGTGCCGATCGGGTATTGGCTGCCGTTGCGGACGAGCGTCATGAAATACCGGTTCGTTCCGGCGGGAATCCCTGCGGGGAGGGTCACTGCCAGCGACTGAAGGGTATTGTCGCCGGAGGCTTCGGTGAATGCGGCGTCGGCCGTGAACGCTGCGGTCACGTTGGCCGCCGAGGTGAACTTTACCTTGTCGCCGGCTGCGAAACCGTTGCCGTAGATCGTATAGGTGTAGCCTGCGCCGATCTCGCACCTGGTCAGGTAGGCGAGGTTCGAGAGTGCGAATTCTACGGGCGTCTGGCCGGCGAACGCCGCATCCTGGTAGAGCAGGGCGATCTGGTCCCCGGTCAGCGCGTCGTCGAAGACGCGGGCCAGAACCACTTCGCCGTTCCATGCGTTGCCCATCGAACCTACGGCCGAGTCGCCGCCCAGCGCGAACCACCGTGCGCCGTCCTTGGCGTGGATCAGTTCGCCCGGAGCGTCGGCCGTGCCCTTGAGTTGGCCGTCCACGTAGATATAGGCTTTCTCGGCGGTTTTGTCCCAGACGCCCACGACGTGGTAGTAACGGCCCGGTTCGGGCGTCACGTCGCTCTGCGCCCAGCGCCACGTGCTTTTGCCCGTGGTGCTCACATTGGGCAGGAACGTGATGCAGGCCGGATGGCCTCCCTGGCCCTCCTTGCAGATCAGGAAACCCGTGCCGCCGGCTTCATGCGCCGAGAAGGGCTTGTACTCCTTCGTGCCGTCGTTGCGGTTCGAACGCAGGACGACCTCCAGCGTGTGGCCGTCGTCCAGACCCTGCTTGAACGTCTCGTTCGTGTAGTAGTCCACCCGGTAATAGGAATCCTTGCGGGAACCCTGCCCCGGGGTGTGCGTGTAGTTGGTCACGATGCGCTTGTAGACGTCGTGGTAATAGCAGGTCAGCGCCGTGCCGGGGTAGGAGAGCACCTCGTTCTTGAGCGGCGATACGTCTTCGGCCGTGCCGTCGGCGTGGAAGACAACGTCGAGCAGGTCGGCTTTCGGCGCTTCGGGCGGCACAGGTCCGGGTTCCTGCGTGATGGTGAACTCCTCGACCAGCGTGGGGTCCGAGACCGAGATGAACCGGACTACGCCGGAGCGCTCCCTGCTCACGGTGTTTTCCGGAATCAGAATCGCCAGCGTCATGCCGTCGACGGTGGGGTGGGTGAACCAGTCGGTCTTGCTCTGGTCTATCGCATAGGTCCATTTGCCGTCGGTCGTTACGGTGAACACGACCGTGCTCCCTTCGTAGGGGATGGTCCCGTTTTCGGGGGCGAGGTTGGACGCTACCGAGAACGCGACGTTTTTCCATTCGGCCGTCTCGTCGTCTTTGCACGACGGGCAGAGCGCCAGGGCGAAAGCCGTGAACAGAAAAAACGATAAAAAACCTTTTTTCATATTAGGAAGGTTATGTGGTTAATTTTTCAGTTGATTGATCCGGCCGGGTCATTGGTCGTTTTCAGGCTTCTCCGTCGCGGGGCGGACCGGGAAGATCAGCACCGTGGCGGCCGCCGCGTTCACCTCCGTGTCGGGACTGCCGACCGAAACGGGCAGCACGCAGCGACTGTCCGCCGTGATCGCCGAGACGTCGATCCGAATGCCGATCTTCGCGGTGTGGGCGTTGTTGTCGAGCCGCACGGCGGCGGTCGGGAGGTCGTAGCAGGCTTCGGGCATCAGCACGTAAGCCGTACCGTTGGCCTTGTTGTAGGCGGCCAGCGCTTCGGCGTCGACCGAGAGTGCGGCCGTCGAACCGCCTTCGTTGTAGCCGCTCCGGTAGATCCACACCTCGTAGTCGACCGCTGCGGCATCGGCCGTCAGGGCGACCTGTTGCAGGCCGTTTTTCGGGATCAGCACTTTCGAGCCGATGTCGTATCCGATCTCTTCGTTGTCGGAGCACCCGGCCAGGCAGGCTGCCGCCGACAGCGCGAGCGCTAAAAATAGCTTTTTCATGGTCGTTTCTTTTCGCTAATGGTTAATAACCCGGATTCTGAACCAGCTGGCCGTTGATGTTGAGCTGCGAGTTGGGGATCGCCAGCCAGTAGTGTTTCGGCGTGGTGAAGATGCGCGTGTCGTTCTCCTTCATGTCGACCAGCTTGTAGAACTTCTCGGGCGTGTCGCCCTCGATGTTCCAGGCCTTCGGGATGGGGCGCAGGCACTCTTCGGCGATCTTCCAGCGGCGGATGTCGTGGAAACGGCGTCCCTCCATCAGGAACTCGATCGAACGCTCGCGGCGGATGATGTCGCGCAGCTTCTGGCCCGAGGGGATGCCGCCGGCCCTGCTCCACGACTCCTGGAACGTCGGAAGGCCGCAGCGCGAGCGGATCTTGTTCAGGCACTCGTAGCCGTAGTCGCTCAACGTGCCGTCGTACTCGAAGTCGGCTTCGGCGTAGCTTAAGTATAGCTCGGCGATGCGCATGTAGGGGAAGACGTAGCTCATGTAGGTGCTGACGGAGTAGTTTCCGCTTGAGTTGAGCGTCATCTTCGACTGTTCGTTGACCCATTTCTGGCAGAAATAACCGTTGTAGGACTGGTATTCGTTGTCGTAGCTGCCGGTGAAGCCCTGCGGCTCGCCCTTGTGCGCCTTGATGGTCATTTTGCCGCCGTTGAAGCGGTACGTGCCCCGGTCATAACCCACCGACGCATAGAAGCGCGGCTCCTTGTGGAGGTGCATCTCGACCGTCCCGGCCGCCTTGTTGTAGGCCAGCGGGTCGATGTCCTTCGTCTCGGGGTCGTCCTCCCACGGAAGTCCGTTCCGGGTGTAATACATCTGGACGGCCTCGAACGTCGGGCACAAATAGCCGCGGTAGGCGCCCGACACCTTCGTGTAGTTGTTGGCCAGGTGGCAGCCGAACTGCTTCTGCGTGTAGGTGATCGAGCCTGACTTGTTCAGGCTCATCAGGTACTCGTTCTGGTTCAAGAACTGTGTCGCGTTGCCGTCGCCGGTGAAGATGTAGGTGTAGTTGGCGCGCCCCAGTTCGAACGGGTCGGTCGTGCTGGTGCTTTTCGACACGGAGAGGCCCAGTTGGCGGTCGTCCATCGTGTAGGCTCCCGTTTCCTTCGAAGCCTCCACGCAGTCGATAGCCTCCTTGGCAGCGTCCATCGCGCGTTTCCACTTCTCGGCGTCGTAGGTCTGGTTGATCAGGTGCGTGCCGTCCTTGTTGACGAAATCGGCGTAGAATTCCGAATTGCCGTTCACCAGCGGCGATGCGGCGTAGAGCAGCAGGCGGGCGCGGTAGGCCAGCGCCGTGGCCTGATGGCGCGGCCGTACGCGATGGGACCCCAGTAGTCGGGCAGCATGTCGGCGGCCTTGCGGAACTCCTCCTCGATGAAATTGACGCACTCGTCGTAGGTGCTGCGCGGCACGTTCACGCTGCTGGCCGGCGCATTCAGGTCGATCTCCTCCCGGGCCAGTACGATCGGACCGTAGTACTCCAGCAGGATCTGGTGCAGGTGGGCGATCAGGAAGTGCGCCTCGCCCGACCAGTAGCGCAGGTTGGCCTCCGAGATGTCGGGAACAGAACCTATGTTGTTCAGGAAGTTGTAGGCATAACGGATGCCTTCGTAGATGTTGTACGAGTAGTTACCCGTCGGAAGTCCCGAGGTCGTTCCCCACATGTTGAAGTAGGTGTTCGTCGGGGACTCCTGCGAGGTGGCGTATACGAGGCTCTTCCACGAGAAATAACGCACCGATCCGTAGTAACTCGAAATCAGGTCGTCGCCGCCGCTCAGGTCGGGCATGGCCTGCGCATGGAACAGGTCGGGGCACTTGCCGTAGACCATGAAGAGCATCTTTTCGGCCTGGGCCTGGGTCTTGTAGATGTCGTCCTGCGTGGGACTGCCCTCGGGAACGACATCCAGGAAATCGCAGGATGCGGCCGCGAGAAGGAGGGCTAACGCCATTGCTATTTTTTTCATAACGGTATCTTCTTTTGGATTAGAATTGGTATTGAACGCCGATTTTCGCCGTCCGCTGCAACGGGTAGGACAGGCCGTGGCCGCCGCCCTTTTCGGGGTCCCAGTAGTCGAACGGGGAGATGACGAAGAGGTTGTTGCCCGACAGGTAGACGCGGAGTTTCTTGATGGTGTAGCCCAGCTCCACGGTTTTCAGGCGCAGGTATTTGGCGTCGTGGATGTAGAAGGTCGAACTCTGGGTGTTGTTGGAGCTTAACTGCGAGGTCAGGCGCGGATAGGCCGCGTCGGCGCGGTTGTTGTCCTCCGACCAGTGGTTGTCGGCGATGTACTGCGTGATGCCGTAGCCGAAGTGCGAGGCGTCGCAGAACGGGTGCATGTTGTACATCCGCAGCGATACGTTGGATGCGCCCTGGAACATGAACGAGAAGTCGAGCCTGCGCCACTTCACCGTCGCGCCGATGCCGTACTGGATTTCGGGAACGGTCGGGCTGCCGGCCGTCGTCACGTCGTTGCCGTCGACGATGCCGTCGCCGTTCAGGTCGCGGTACTTGATGTCGCCGACCGTGTAGTTGCCGAACTGCTGTTTGGGCGAGTTGTCGATCTCCTCCTGCGAGGTGAACAGCCCGTCGGCGACCAGCACGCCGGTGATGGCGTTGACCGGATGTCCCACGACCGACATGTAGTCGTACATCAGGTCGCCTTCATCCTTCTCGACCACTTCGTTGCGCGAGAAGGTGAACGTGCCGCGCAGGCTCAGCGACCAGTCCTTGTTGAACTGCTTGTTGTAGACGGCCGAAAGGTCGACGCCGTGCGATTTCACACGTCCGATATTGCCGTAGGGCGTAACGCCCAGCAGGCCCGTCGACGAAGGCAGCGAGGTGCGCCGCATGAAGATGCCCGTACGGTCTTCGGTGAAGTAGGCGGCTTCGATGTTCAGCGCGTTGAACAGTCCCAGTTCGAGACCGACGTCGAGTTTCTTGGCCTCCTCCCACGTCGCGTTGGGGTTGCCGTAGGTGGTGATCTTCGGGCCTTTGCCCTGGGAGTTCCAGTTGTAGTAGAATCCCGATTCCTCGCCCATGGCCACGATGGAGCGGTAGGGGAAGCGCTCGCCCAAGGCGTCGTTGCCCGCCAGACCGTACGATACGCGGATCTTCAGGTTGCTGACCGTCTTGCGGATGCCGTCCCAGAACGACTCGTTGGAGATCACCCAGCCGGCCGCCGCCGAGGGGAAGAAACCCCAGCGTTTGCCGGGAGCGAAGTTCTCCGAGCCGTTGTAGCCGAAGCTGGCCTCGAACAGGTAGCGGTTGTCGAATCCGTAGGTCACGCGGCCTGCCATGCCCTGCTCGCGGTAGGGCAGCAGGTTCTCCTCGCTCGTGCCGGCGATGTTGTTCTTCTTCTCGTTCATGCGGTAGACGAACATGGCTCCCACGTCGTGTTTGCCGAATTTGCGGGCGTAGTTCAGCGAGGCTTGCAGCGCGTAGCGGCGGTGGCCGCCGTTGCCGTCGGTGCTGGTCAGGTAGGTCGTGCCCGTGTCGCCGATCGAGTTGGTGATGAGATTGGCCGTGCCGTCGGGGTTGAGCGAACTGCCGTCCTCGACCTTGAAATAATAGGGGGTTGCCGTGCGGTAGGTCGCCGAATAGGTGTAGTTGTAGAATGACGCCGTGAGGTTGGCGCTCAAGCCCTTGGTGAAGAAATCCAGGTTCTGGTCCAGCGTGAAGGCCGTCGTCATGTAGGAGTAGTAGCGCTTGCCGTAGCCGCGGGACAGCTTGGCCAGCGGGTTGAGGTCGGTGGCGCCGGTGTCCCACGAGGCGTTGTTGCCGTAGCGCACGAACGTGTCGCCCTCCTCGGCCGGGAGCGTGGCCGGGAAACGTACCGGATTGGCGCGCATCGAGTAGTAGAACAGGTTGCCGATGTCCTCGATCGGACGGGTGTTGTACTCCAGCTGGGCGTTGACCTTGATGCCGACGACCGTCGTCTTGGTGATGTTGGCGCTGACGTTGCTCTGGAAGATGTATTTCTGGTGGTTCATCTTCACGTCGTAGGGGTTCTGCTCGATGTCGGCGATGATGCCGTTTTCGTTCGAGACCGCTGCGTTGAGGAAGTAGCTGACCTTACGGCCGCCGCCGCGGATGTTGAGGTTGAGGTTCTGGTTGACCGAGAAATCCTTGAACATCAGGTCGTACCAGTCGTTGTTCGGATAGAGGTACTTGTTGAGCCCCGCCTTCGTGCCGTTGATCTTGTCGGCCGAGTAGAACGGCTGGTAGGCGTGGAGCGTTCCGGTCTCCTTGGCGGTGTTGAAGACGGCCTCGTTGTAGAGCTGCATGTAGGTCACGCCGTCGGCCACCTGCTGTACCATCGTGGGCATCGAGAAGGTGTTTTCCAGACGGACCGAGACGTTCATCTTCTCCGAGTTGCGGCCGTTTTTCGTGTTGATGAGGATGACGCCGTTGGCGCCGCGCGAACCGTAGACCGAGGTCGCCTGGGCGTCCTTGAGCACCGAGAACGACTCGATCGACTCGGGAGGCATGTTGTTGAGCATGTTGCTCAACACCTCCACGCCGTCGAGGATGATCAGCGGCGAGTTGCTCGACCCGAAGGTCGAAATGCCGCGGATGTAGAACGAGGCGCTGTCGTAGCCGGGTTCGCCCGAGGTCTGGCGCGAGATCATGCCGGCGATGTTGCCGGCGAACGCCGTGGTCAGCGAACTGGAGGTGATATTTAGGTCGGAGGGTTTTACGGAGGTGATCGAGGCGACCATCGACTCCTTTTTCTGCGTGCCGTAGCCGATGACCACGACTTCGTCGAGCGCGTTGCTCTGCTCGGCGAGCGATACGAGTTTGAACAGCTCGGTGTCCTCGACGTGGAGCTTCTTCGTGTCGAAACCGACGTACGAGAAGGTCACGTATTTCGATTTGGCGGGAATGGTGAAGGTGTACGAGCCGTCGCCGTTGGTGATCGTGCCGGCCGTCGTTCCTTCGACGTAGATCATCACGCCGGCCAGCGGGGAGTTGTCGGTGCCGGAGATCACCGTGCCGCTGACCGTTTGGGCGACGTCGCGCGAACCGCTGGCGGCCTGGTAGATGCGGACCTGCGTGCCGCCGACCGAATACTGAAGGCCGACGTCGGGCAGGATCTGGTCGAGAATCCGGTTTGCGCTTACGTTTTTCTCCCTGACCGTTACGACCTTGGTCAGGATCGGTTTTACTTCATCCGCATAGATGAACCGCAGATCGCTCTGCGCCTCGATGGATTCGAGGATCTCCCGGATGCTTGCATCGGCTGCATCTATCGTTACATAGATGCTCCGGATCTGTGCGAGGAGATTTCCCCCCCCCGCGAGGCATAGGGTTCCGGACAGCAGCAGCGCGGCGACGAATCGCAGGACTGCCGGAAAATGCCCGTTCCCGGGTGCTTTTTGGCGAGTTTCTTCCATAATGGTTTTAATTGGTTCTGGTTGGTAATTGGTTTGGTTTCGAAATACAGAGTGCATGGTTTGGGCCGTTTTTTGGCCGGATGTGTGTTTTTTTGTAGGAGCAAATTGAATTTAAGGGTTTTGTGGACTATTCCATTTGCAAATATAGAAATTATGCAATAAAATGCAAGCATTTCTTTGATTTTGATTTTTTCTTTTTGGAAGAAGGCGTGTTTTGAATCGAAATTGATGCGCCTGCGTCGCTTCCGGGCGTCGTTTGCCGGGCGCGGGGTGCGTTCTTCGGAAAAAATGGTTACTTTTGCCGAAAACAATCCGGCATGGAACAGCACGAAACCGACGAAAAATTCATGCGCCTGGCACTAAACGAGGCGCAAAAGGCGTTAAAACAACAGGAGGTGCCCATCGGTGCGGTCGTCGTGGCCGGCGGTGCGGTGATCGGGCGGGGGCACAACCTCGTCGAAACCCTGGCCGACCCCACGGCCCACGCCGAGATGCAGGCCCTGACGGCCGCTGCCGCGACGCTCGGGGGCAAGTATTTGCAGGAGTGCACGCTCTACGTCACGGTCGAGCCGTGCATCATGTGCGCCGGGGCGATCGGATGGGCGCAGGTGAGCCGCGTGGTGTGGGGCGCCGACGATCCCAAGAAGGGCTTCCGGCGTTACTCCGAGGCGGTGTTCCACCCCAGAACGACCGTGGCGCGGGGGGTGCTCCGGGAGGAGTGCGAGGAGTTGATGAGCGGTTTTTTCGCGGGTTTGCGCGGATAGATTTGGTAAAAAAGGAATTTTTTTTATACTTTTGCATCCAACGCGTTTCGGACAGGGGCGCATGAACTGAAAAACTTAATAAAATCGAATAGAAAAAGCAATGAAAAAGTTATTTGTATCGGTTGTCGCGCTGTTGGCGGCGGTGTCGCTCTCGGCGCAGGATGTTACTGCAATCTACAACGAAGCCGCAGCAGCTTTCGGCGCCAAGGATTTCGCAGGCGCGGCCGCGAAGTTCGAACAGGTGATCGAGCAGGGGCTGGACAGCGAGGAGGCCGCGTCGCTGGTGGCCACGGCCAAGACGACGCTTCCCAAATGCTACTTTATGATGGGCGGCGGAGCGATCCGGACCAAGAACTACGACGAGGCGCTGAAGAATTTCACCAAATCGGCGGAGCTGGCCGAACTCTACGGCGACATGAGCCAGATGGCCAAGGCCAACGGCTGGGTGGCCAAGATCTATCAGATTCAGGGCGGCGACGCTTTCAACAACAAGGACTATGCGACCGCCGCAGGCGTGTTCGAGAAGGGCTACAAGGCCGACCCGGACAATACCGCGATGGCGCTGAACCTCGCCATGAGCTACTGCGAGATGGGCGAGTACGAGAAGGGTATGGACATCTACGAGGCGGTGGCCGCCAAGACGCACCCCAAGTATGCCGATGACGCCGCCAAGGCCAAGGAGATGATCGCCCTCTACACCAATAACAAGGTGGCCACGCTTCAGGCTGCCAACGATTTCGACGGTATCATCGCGATGGCCGACGCGCTGCTGGCGAAGAACGCCGAAAACGCTCTGGCGCAGAAGGTCCGCTTGCAGGCTTATGCCAGCAAGAAGGATTACAACAAGGTGATCGAGCTGGGCGAGGCTGCCGCCAAGGTGCAGACCGATCCCGAGGATGTGAGCCTGATGTACCTGACGCTGGGCGCCGCCTACAACGCCAAGGAGATGAAGCCGCAGGCCATCGAGGCCTTCCGGAAGGTGACGGCGGGACCGGCTGTCGAGAGTGCGAAAGCCGCGTTGGCCGAACTAACCAAATAGCCTGCGGGCCGCAGGAGGAAGAGGGCGGCCTGCCGGGTTTTCCGAAGGGCCGCAGACAGTGAGCCTCCGGCCCCATGAAATAAACCGCAGAGCGGGTTCCGGATTTCCGGAACCCGCTTTTTCGTGCCG
>ERZ1106944.1206-NODE-1206-length-9836-cov-3.636234_pt1 | contig 9836 bp, 9 predicted proteins | sample MGYA00403672_ERZ1106944 | MGnify/ENA primary metagenome ERZ1106944 (study PRJEB35170, sample SAMEA104062454) | human gut metagenome | biome: human gut; feature: human-associated habitat; material: faeces | place: Denmark | collected 2012-10-16 ...
ACAGAAACAGTCATCGGACGTAACTCCGGTGAATACGACGGCAAACCTTACGGTGTGCCGTGAGGAGCATCGTCACGCCGTCGAGCGGCGTCCGCTCCCCGTCGCGGACCCGGAGTGCGTCAATCGTAATCATGGAGATAGCGGTTGAGATTGCGTTCGGCCCTCAAGGCGTAGCTCACCACAAGGCAGAGGCTCAGCGGCAGCAGCAGGGGGATGAGGAATCCCGCGGCGCCCAGTCTGGCGGCCAGCGGCCGGCGGGGCGTCCGGTCGGGCTGGTAGCGGGCGTATTTCGAGACTACGGCATAAAGCAGCGCCAGCGCCGCAAGCGAAGCCCACCCTGCGGCCATCCAGCATGTGTCGGGATGGCGCAGGACAATGACCGCGGCATAGGGAACTGCGAAGAGAAAGTAGTTGCGCCAGGCCGCGAGGACCTTTCGGGCGAGAAACCGCGCGGCGCCCTGTTCGGGCAGCAGCACGAGTTGCAGCGGCTCGCAACTCCGGTAGAAAGCCCCGCATCCCACCGCTGCGGCCACGAGGGCCGGAAATCCGGCGTAGGGCACGCAGGCGCAGAGTGTGAGGGCCGAGACTGTCGCCGCCACGCTCCCCGGGTGGAGTCGCATGCCGACGATCCACTCGGGAGAGCCGCCCAACAGCCGGAACGGGAAATCCGGGAAACCCGCGTTCGATTGTTTGTGCGGCGACATGGCTATTTGACGGCCTCCAGTTTTTCGAGCCGGTCGTCGAGGTCGATCTTGTCGATGATGGTCCTGACGAGCACGTCCATTTCCGATCCCGGGGAGTAGTCGGCCGGGCAGACGTGGCTCACGCGGTTGTCGTGGATCAGCGAGGCCATCTCCCTGCGCGCGCCCTTCTGGTCGGGGTTGTAGACGGCGATCGAGTGTCCTCCGAAATTCTTCACCAGCCGCATGCAGGGGATGTCGGTGGTTCCGTCGCCGACGTAGATCATGTGTTTGAACGGCACGGGGCGCTCGTTCTCGGGAATGTAGCGGTTGACCATCTTCGAGTCGAAGACCGATTCCACGCCCTTGTTGATCTTGAACATGAACTGCGTCTTGTTGGTGTAGTTGACCGCCACGGCGGGCCAGTAGGCGATGCCGTCCACGTCGTAGAGGAACGAGCAGGCGTAGATCTTGCGGAACTCGTGGGCGATCTCCGTTCCCTCGATGATCTCCTTGAGACCCGACGAGTTGATGTAGTGGAGGATGCGGATGCCCCGCTCTTCGCCGTAGCGGTTGATTCGGGAAAACCACTCCCTGACGCCGTTGAAGAGCGTCACGCGGCGGCCCGACTCCTGGAACGCCTCGCGTTTGAGCGAGAGTCCCTTCGACTTGGCCTCCTGGATCATCCGCGCCATGTACGTAAGGACCATGTCGGCGTCCTGCTCCTCGGCGAGCGTGTTGGCCTCGGTCCAGAACTCCTTGTTGCTCTTGCCGACGGCCGGAATGAAGTCGTATTCCTGCATGTTGCCCGGAGCGAGCGTTCCGTCGAAGTCGTAGATCAGTGCTATGGTAAATCTGAATTCCATCGTTTTCAAAGTTTTGATTTTAAAGCTGCTAAAAATCAGATGGCTGCAAAACCGTATGGCATGCGGTTCGGTAAAACCTTCCGACAGATGAAGGGGCCGCAGCGACCCCGACACCAAAGATAGCTTTTTTTTCGTATTTTTGCAAAAACAGCGCAAACCGGCCCCGACGCCGGTCGCTTTCGTGCCGGTCCGGGGCGCAGTCTGTCTGGAACAGAGGCTCTTTTCCGGCAATAACGTACGTAAAAACAACAGATTATGGAGTTCAAGGAATTGATTGCGAAACGCCGTTCGGTCCGTAAATTCACCGACCGCGAAGTTCCCCGAGAGGTCGTGGACCGCATCCTCGCCGAAGCCCTTTCGACCCCTTCGGCACGCAATACGCGCACGACGCGTTTTCTGGTGGTCGACGATCCCGTGCTGGTGGCCCGCATGGCCGAAATGCGCGATTACGGGTCGGCGTTTCTGAAGGGCGCGCCGCTGGCGGTCCTGGTGCTGGGCGACACCTCGGCGAGCGATCTGTGGCGTGAGAACGCCGCGATTTCGGCCACGGTGCTCCAGCTGGCCTGCGTCGACGAAGGGCTGGCTTCGTGCTGGGTGCACGTCAACGGACGGCCCCGCCGCAAGGACGCCCCCGACGGAGAGAGGGCCGCCGATTACCTGCGGACGTTCCTGCCCGTTCCCGACGGCTGCGAACCCCTCTGCGCCATCGCCCTGGGCTATTCTGACTTCTCCCCCGCCCCGCTGCCGCCTGCGGACGACGAGGCGCGGATTCTCCGGCTCGGATAACGTTAAAGGACGCCTCGAAGGGCGTCCTTTAACGTTTCATATCAGCGTGATGCGTTCCCGCAGGATGTCGAGAATCTGTTTTTTGAGCTGCGGGGCGTTGATCGGCTTGGGCATGTAGCCCGTGAATCCGTTCTGCATGATCTTCTGCTCGTCGGAGGCGTAGGCGTAGGCCGTGACGGCGACGATCGGGATTTCCGCCGCGAATTTGCGGATTTCCGCCGCGGCCTCGTAACCGTTCATCACGGGCATGTTGATGTCCATGAGAATCAGGTGCGGATGTTCCGTGCGGCACAGTTCTACGGCCTGCTCCCCGTCCCGGGCGTGTATCAGCCGGTAGTCGCGGCGCAGGATCGTTTCGAAAAGGCGGTAGTTGCTGTCGTTGTCCTCGGCAATGAGGATCGTCAGTTTGTCCTTTTCGACCGAAACCGTCGGGACCTCCCCGCACGGGGTTTCGCAGGGCTTGCCGGTGATGTAGGGAAGCGTGAACCAGAAGGTCGTGCCGCGCCCTTCTTCCGACTTCACGCCGATCTCTCCGCCGAGATGTTCGACGATGCTTTTGCAGATCGGAAGCCCGAGTCCCGTGCCCTGTTTGAAGGAGTTGAGTTTGACGAACCGGTCGAAAATCCGCCGCTGCCCTTCGGGCGGAATGCCGCAGCCCGTGTCGGAGACGTAGAAACGGAGCCGGCTGCCCTCCGCCCGGTAGCCGAAGCGGATCGACCCTTTGGCGGTGAATTTCGCGGCGTTGGTCAGCAGGTTGATCAGCAGCTGCGAAAGCCGGTTGCGGTCGGAGTGGAACAGACATGCGTCAAGCCCCGGTTCGAAGATCAGTTCGACGCCTTCGGCCGTTTTCATGCGGATGATGTTCTCCTTTTCGTGCATCAGTTCGTTCAGCTCGAAGTCCGAGAAGTTGAACTCCAGAGTTCCGGCCTCGATCTTCGAGAGGTCGAGGATGTCGCCGATCAGTTGCAGGAGCAGGGCGTTGTTGTTCTCGATGATCGAAATGTATTCCCGTTTTTCCTGCTCCTCGTCGGTCTCGGCAAGGATGCTCGAGAACCCTACGATGGCGTTGAGCGGCGTGCGGATTTCGTGGCTCATGTTGGCCAGGAAGGCCGATTTGAGGCGGTTCGACTCTTCGGCGCGGTCGCGTGCCGAACGGAGGTCCTGCTCCAGCCGCTTGCGCGGAGTGATGACGAGCGACGATCCGATGAGGTTCAGCGGGCGCCCGTCGTCGTCGCGCTGGTCCACGGTGGCCTGTGCTTCCACCCAGTCCAGATGCCAGCGTCCTCCGGCGTCGGAGGCTACGCGGTACTCCTCGCGCACCTTGTCCTTCCGTCCGGCGATCAGGTCGTCGTAGGCGCGGCGCACCCGCTCGCGGTCTTCCTTGTGGATCTTGGCGAAATAGCTTTCCGAGGGGACTTCCAGCTGCTGGTCGGCGTTCGTCCCGGCGAGCATTTGGCCGTGCACCGATTTGTTCACGTCGCACAGGATCGACCCTTTGCGCAGGTCCCATTTCCAGGGCACGATGTCCGCCACGTCGAGCGCCATCGCCAGCTTGTGGTTAATCGAATCGAGTTTCTGCTGCGTTTTGTAGAGCGCCGTGCCGTCGAGGCAGAAGATGTCGATGTGTTCTTCGAGGTACGAGCGGCTGATCACCACTTCGTAGAAGATGTCGCGCGGTTCGTAATAATAGGGGTAGGTGATGGTCCGGTTCTCGGTCTGTGCGATTTTTATCAGCCGCATGAATTCGGTCATCGGGAAGGGGAACAGTTCGCTGACCCGTCGTCCGATCGCCTGCTCGCGGGGGATGAATATGCGTTCGTAACGGGAGTTCACGTCGCAGTAGAGGGCGTCTGCGGGGTTGCCGTTTTCGTCGTAAATCACCTTCATCTGGATGTAGACGATCGGCATGGCGTTGAACAGGTTCGAATATTTCGCCAGACTTTCCGATTCCCGCTGCCGGGCCGATTCCACGCGGTACATCATGCGAATGCGCCACTGTTGGATGCCGATGAAGGCCAGCAGCAGCAGCACGATGCCTCCGATCGCCCATTTGTACTGTTCGAGCGTCGATACCGGTTTGTTGTAGAAGAGCGTGTTGGCCGGGCAGGTGTGCAGCGAGAGGTCCTTGCGTTCGAGGGCTGCGTAGTTGAAGACCGGGCGGGCGTCCTGCGGGGTGTAGAACGGAATGTCGCGTGGCTGGTGTCCGGCCAGAACGGCGTCGATGGTCGAAATGACGTGTGCGTTCACCTCGGCGTCGTCGTATACATAACCTCCGACCAGTCCGCCGTCGCGGATGTCTGCGGGCATCAGCGCGAACATCGGGGCCTGCACGCTGGCGATGACGCGGTAGGAGTCGGTGACGGAGACGATGTTGTCGCCGATTTTTTTGGTGTAATGCCACGACGAGAAGAGTATGCCCGTGCGGTGGATGTCGATGCGGTTGAGCGAGTCCAGCAGCGCTTCGGTCGACATTTCGTGTGCCGAGTAGAACCGGTAGTCGATCTGCGGGAATTCGCGGTCCAGCAGCTCGCGCAGGTCGCTGTCGGCCTGCTGGTTGATATAGCGGCCGTCGCCGACGAAGATCAGCGAATCCATCCCCGGGATCATCCGGCGCATCAGCTCGACGTTCTCGCGCAGGTAGAGCGGCGTGCGGATGAGCGTGATGTTGTCGGACACGGCTTTGTCGCACAGCGGCAGCCGCTCCTCGGGGCGCAGCGGGCGGCGGTCGAGGTAGGCGTTTTCAGGACCTATGTAGTCCATTTCCGAGCAGAGGATCAACGGCACGCCGGGCCAGGTCTGTTTCACGAAGTCGCGCAGCACAGCGATCGGAGCGCCCAGCAGCACCAGCATCCGGGGCGGATTCTTGCCGTATTCCCGCAGCAGGTTGTTTTTGAAGGATTCGATCTCGCCGGTTTTGTGTTTTTTGAACGTCATCAACAGCGAGTTCATGTTTTCGGTGTAGACTTCGAAGTTGTCCACCTGGTCGATATGCGCGACGATGCTGTTGATAATGTGGCTGCTCCTGGGCGCCGATTCGGTGTAGGTGTTCAGCACCAGCATGTAGTCGCGCTTGTCGCCCGGGGGGCTGCTCGCAGCTTCGGAGAAGGGATGTGCCAGCAGGCAGCTGAAAATCAGAACTCCCGCCAGGGCCTGGAGGGAAATGCTGAACGGTTTCTTCCGAAGATTCATTTGTTTGCAGTGAAGGAGCCGGATGACCGGCTGTGACGCTAAATGCAATGACGCATGTAAATTGAAAAAGAGAGGCCCGGAGTTGTGTTCCTGACCTCTCTTTCGAAGACGGAGACTACCTGTTCAGAACGGGTTTGATGTCCTTGATCCGGAGCTGGGTGGTCACAGTTCCCCGGTAGTGGTTTTCGACGATCTGGTAGCAGACGTCGATCGGGCGTCCCGAGCGCACCCATTCGTAATGCGTGGGCTGCTGGAAGGCGATGGCCTGGATCTTGGTGTTGGGCTTCTGCCGCTGCATCAGGTCCATGCGCAGGTGCTCGCACTCCATGCCGACGAGCTTGGCGTCGCCGTGGTTGCTCACGCCGCAGGTGGCGAAGACCGGCGCCGTGTTGCCCGGCCCGAAGGGCTGGAAGCGGTTGAGGTCCTTGCGGAAAGCCGGCGTGATGTCCGAGAAGAGCAGTTCGCTGTCGATGTCCACCTGCGGGACGAGCATCTGCGGGTCGATGTTCTCCTCCACGTATGCGTTGAACCGCCGCGTGAACTCGCCGACGTTTTCCGGACGCATCGTCAGCCCTGCGGCGTACATGTGTCCGCCGAAGTTTTCCAACAGGTCCGAGCACGACTCGACGGCCTGGTAAAGGTCGAATCCGGGAACCGAACGCGCCGATCCGGTCACGAATCCGTTGCTCATCGTCAGCACCACCGTCGGGCGGTAGTAGGTCTCGATGAGACGCGACGCGACGATGCCCACGATGCCCTTCATCCAGCGGGGATTGTAGATCACGGTGCTCTTGAGGGCCTTCATTTCGGGATTGCCCTCGATATAGTCGTGCGCTTCCTGCGTGACGGAGCGGTCGATCGACTTGCGGTCCTGGTTGTAGGCGTCGATCACGCTGCCGAACTCCTCGGCGATCGACTCGTTGCCCTCGATCAGCAGTTCCACGGCGGCGTGCCCGCCCGAAGGCGAGGCGTTTTCGTCGTTCTCGTCCATTCGCATGCGGCCGGCGGCGTTGATGCGCGGCCCGATCTTGAAGACGATGTCGTCGATGGTGATATTGTGTTTGTCCAGCCCGCAGATCTTGATGATCGACAGCAGACCTTTCGACGGCTCGCGGTTGAGGTTCTTCAGGCCGAAATAGGCCAGAATCCGGTTCTCGCCGACCAGCGGCACGATGTCCGAGGCGATCGATACGACCAGCAGGTCCAGCAGGGGCAGGATCTGCTCGAAAGGCATGCGGTTTTTCTGCGCATAGGCCTGCACGAGTTTGAATCCCACGCCGCAGCCCGACAGTTCGTCGAACGGGTAGGAGCAGTCGACCCGCTTGGGGTCCAGAACGGCTACGGCCTTGGGAATCTCCTCGGCCGGGAGGTGGTGGTCGCAGATGATGAAATCCACGCCTTTCGTCTTCGCATAGACAACCTTTTCCGTGGCTTTGATGCCGCAGTCCAGGGCGATGATAAGCCCCACGCCCTTGCGGGCGGCGAGGTCGATACCTTTGATCGAAATACCGTATCCTTCGGTATAACGGTCGGGGATGTAGAACATCAGGTTTTTGTGCCCGATCTGGCGCAGGAACTTGTAAACCAGCGCGACGGCCGTACAGCCGTCCACGTCGTAGTCGCCGTAAACCATGATCTTCTCCTGGTTCGCAACGGCCCGTTCGACCCGCTCGACCGCCTTCTCCATGTCCTTCATCAGGAACGGATCGTGCAGGTCGGCGAGGCTCGGTTTAAAGAATTTCTCCGCCTTTTCTACGGTGTCTATGCCTCTCTGTACGAGCAGATTGGCCAGTACTGGCGAGATCCGCAGAGCGGCAGCCAGCATGGCTGCCGTCGCGGGGTCGCCCTGTGGCTTCACTACCCAGCGTTTTTCTATAGGCATACGAATTGTTATTTATATATTTTAACATTTAATTTCCAATTATCGTTATTGCGTCTTTATATCGTTTCGGCGCTGTCCGCCGCTGTCGCCGCCGCCTGTGGCGTCGTTTAAAAATCTCCGCTCCGGCCCTCCTTCAGGGTGGGAGATGAGTGAGATGCCAGACCCTTTTGCCGGCCGTCTTTCACGAACCGCTCGTTATTTCACACTGCAAGGCTGTGGCCAATTCCCTGATGACCAGCTGTTTTACCTCCTGCATCGACGGCTGCGACCCCGTTTCGGCGGCGATCGACGTGACGCCCCGGTCGGTGAATCCGCAGGGGTTGATGCGCGAGAACCACTCAAGGTCGGTCGTCACGTTCAGTGCGAACCCGTGCATGGTGACATAACGCGACGAACGGACTCCTATTGCGCAGATCTTGCGCGGCCGCGCCTTTCCGGGGTCGATCCAGGCCCCCGAGGCTCCGGCGATGCGTCCCGCCGCGATGCCGTATTCCGCGACCGTGCGGATCACGGCCTCCTCCAGCGCTTCGATATACTCCCGCAGGCCGATGCCGATACGCTCCAGGTCGAGGATCGGATAGCATACCAGCTGCCCGGGGCCGTGGAAGGTGATGTCGCCGCCGCGGTCGATGTGAAAGAACTGTGCGTCCATCGCTTCGAGCGCTTCCTGATTGACGAGCAGGTTTTCGGCATGCCCGCTCTTGCCCAGCGTGTAAACCGGCGGATGCTCCACCAGCAGGACCGTGCCCGCATCGTCCGCGCCGTCCGCGCCCGGGACCGGAATGGGACCGGTGCGCTTTCGGGCTACCCCGGCGTCGAACAGCTCCTGCTGCAAATCCCAGCAGGTTTTGTAGTCCATGCGTCCGAGGTCCCGGCAGTAGGCTTTCATCGCTACAAACTTTTTACGCTTCGCAGGGCTTCTTCGGCCATGTACGACGAGCGGACCAGAGGTGCGCTCGCGCAGTAGCTGAAACCCATTTCCAGCGCCCGGAGTCTGTACCATTCGAATTTTTCGGGAGTGATGTACGCCGCAACGGGGTAGTGCTCCAGAGTGGGCCGAAGGTACTGACCGAGTGTCACAATCCGCACGCCTGCGTCGCGCAGGTCGTGCAAGGTTTGCAAAACTTCATCATCGCTCTCGCCAAGTCCGACCATCAGTCCGCTTTTCGTTACGACGCCCTGCCTGTTCAGACAGCGCAGGGTCTCCAGGCTCGTACGGTACTTGGCTCTGGAGCGCACCACGGGGGTCAGTCGCTCGACGGTTTCGATGTTGTGCCCGATGATGTCGGGCTTCGACGCGACGATCACCTCCAGCAGGTCGGGCCGTGCGTCCAAATCGGGAATAAGAAGCTCAATTACGGCGTCGGGGTTCTGTGTGCGGATGGCCTCCACGGTTGCGGGCCAATGGGCTGCTCCGCCGTCCGGCAGGTCGTCACGCGTTACAGAAGTTACGACGACATACCTCAGTTTCATCAGTGCGACGCTTTCGGCCACCTGTCGTGGCTCCTCGGCGTCGGGAGCAAGGGGACGGCCCGTTTTGGTTGCGCAGAAACGGCAGCCCCGAGTGCAGATGTCTCCCAGAATCATGAATGTCGCTGTCCTCCGGCTCCAGCATTCGGCCTGGTTGGGACACCTGCCGCTGCTGCAAATCGTGTGCAGATTGTGCTTTTCGACGATCTGCCGCACTTCGCCCCATTCGGGAGTGCGGTGGAGTCGGATTTTCAGCCATCCGGGTTTTTTCAGTACATCTACCTTGTCATAAAACTTCGGCATTTAAGTTCATTATTTTCCAATTGATGCAAAAATAAGAAAAAATAATTGAAAAACCCCGTGAAAAAGCCAATTATTGTTCCGATGCGGGGTCTGGGTGCGCCGGAGGGGATGCGGATTTTTTTGGAGGAAGCCGAAATTTGCCTTATATTTGTCCCCGCAACGGTTATCTCCGGTATGACCCGGGCCGTTTGTCCGGAAATTATGTGATTCTTTTACCTGCATATCATTCGCACATTTGAAAATCGGCAGTCTGTCGAAGACCGCATCGACGGGGATATTACGCCCTGTTGCGTTCTTTGATTCGCTTCGGCAGGCTCCGGCGTTTGTCTAATTTCAAAATGTGCTTTTATGAAAACAATGCAAACCGGCAAGGCGAATTACCGCCTTGCAGCCCGCCTGCGCGGAAACGAACTGTTGTTGGATGCGGATCTTCGCAAAGCCGTGGAGGAGGAACACCTCCGGGCCGTCCGCAGGGCGGAGGGGCTGAAATGCTGCGCCGACCGGCGCGCCTTTGCCGAAAGCGTGGAGTGGGAGCGGCTCGGCGATTTCTTTCTCCGCATCGGGTCGCGCCCGTCGGCCGTGCGGGCTTACCGGGACGCGGCGCTCGCCTGCCTCGACGGCGACTATTACGACCACGGAAGTAAATGAAATCCAATACAC
>ERZ1106944.1226-NODE-1226-length-9710-cov-14.577421_pt1 | contig 9710 bp, 8 predicted proteins | sample MGYA00403672_ERZ1106944 | MGnify/ENA primary metagenome ERZ1106944 (study PRJEB35170, sample SAMEA104062454) | human gut metagenome | biome: human gut; feature: human-associated habitat; material: faeces | place: Denmark | collected 2012-10-16 ...
CCCGTCTTTTCCTGGGAACAGGAAAATTCAATTCCAATGAAGTAATGGAACAAGCTATTCTGGCTTCAGGCACGGAAATGGTTACTGTTGCCATGAAACGAATCGACATGGACAACAAAGAGGATGACATGCTGAAACATATTATTCATCCGAATATTCAGCTATTGCCCAATACTTCCGGTGTACGTAATGCAGAGGAGGCTGTTTTTGCAGCACAACTGGCTCGTGAAGCCTTTGGAACAAACTGGCTGAAACTGGAAATTCACCCGGACCCACGCTATCTGCTCCCTGACTCTATCGAGACACTGAAAGCTACGGAAGAACTGGTAAAACTGGGTTTTATCGTGTTGCCTTATTGTCAGGCTGACCCTGTACTCTGCAAACGTCTGGAAGAAGCGGGCGCAGCTACCGTTATGCCGCTCGGTGCACCAATCGGTACCAATAAAGGATTGCAGACCAAAGAATTCCTGCAAATCATTATCGAACAGGCAGGTATCCCGGTAGTCGTAGATGCGGGTATCGGTGCACCCAGTCATGCTGCCGAAGCAATGGAACTGGGAGCTTCCGCTGTATTAGTTAATACCGCAATAGCCGTTGCCGGAAATCCGGTAGAAATGGCAAAAGCATTCAAAGCGGCTACAGAAGCCGGAAGACAGGCTTACGAAGCAGGATTAGGATTACAAGCCGTCGACTTCGTGGCAGAAGCAAGTTCACCTCTAACGGCTTTTCTTGATTAAAAACGAATAAACTATGGAACAAAAAATAAAATTCCCCCGCTCGCAGAAAGTCTATTTACCCGGTAAACTTTATCCGAATATCCGTGTAGCGATGCGGAAAGTGGAACAAGTGCCCAGTGTCAGCTTTGAAGGCGAAGAAAAGATAGCAACACCGAACCCGGAGATATATGTATATGATACCAGCGGACCGTTCAGCGATGCAGATATGAGCATTGATCTTAAAAAAGGACTGCCGCGTATGCGTGAAGAATGGATTGTAGGCCGTGGTGATGTGGAACAACTTCCCAAAATTACTTCGGAATACGGACAAATGAGAAGGGACGATAAAAGTCTCGATCACTTACGTTTCGAGCACATCGCTCTGCCCTATCGCGCTAAAAAAGGAGAAGCAATCACTCAAATGGCATACGCCAAAAGAGGGATTATCACCCCTGAAATGGAATATGTAGCAATCCGCGAGAACATGAATTGCGAGGAATTGGGAATTAAGACCCACATTACTCCAGAATTTGTCCGTCAGGAGATTGCAGAGGGACGTGCCGTATTACCGGCCAATATCAACCACCCGGAAGCTGAACCGATGATTATCGGACGCAACTTCCTTGTGAAAATCAATACGAATATCGGAAATTCGGCTACTACCTCAAGCATAGATGAAGAAGTGGAGAAAGCATTGTGGAGCTGCAAATGGGGTGGCGATACCTTGATGGATCTTTCCACAGGAGAAAATATCCATGAAACACGCGAATGGATTATCCGTAATTGTCCCGTACCCGTCGGCACGGTTCCTATTTATCAGGCACTTGAAAAGGTGAACGGCATAGTGGAAGACCTCACCTGGGAAATCTACCGGGATACATTGATTGAACAATGCGAACAAGGTGTAGATTACTTCACCATTCATGCAGGGATCCGCCGCCATAATGTTCATCTTGCCGATAAACGGTTGTGCGGTATTGTCAGCCGTGGAGGAAGCATAATGAGTAAATGGTGTCTCGTACACGATCAGGAAAGTTTCTTATACGATCACTTTGATGATATTTGTGATATTCTGGCACAATATGATGTAGCCGTTTCTTTAGGCGACGGACTTCGTCCGGGTTCTATCTACGATGCGAACGATGAAGCGCAGTTTGCCGAACTGGATACCATGGGAGAATTAGTGCTTCGTGCCTGGGATAAGAATGTTCAGGCATTTATTGAAGGCCCCGGACACGTTCCGATGCATAAAATCAAAGAGAACATGGAACGTCAGATTGAAAAATGCCATGACGCCCCATTCTATACACTCGGCCCGTTGGTGACGGATATTGCTCCCGGATACGACCATATCACTTCTGCTATCGGTGCCGCACAAATCGGATGGCTGGGTACGGCTATGCTTTGTTATGTCACTCCGAAAGAACACCTTGCCTTACCCGACAAAGAGGATGTACGCGTAGGAGTCATTACCTACAAGATAGCCGCTCATGCCGCTGACCTGGCAAAAGGACACCCGGGTGCACAGGTACGAGACAACGCATTGAGTAAAGCTCGCTATGAGTTCCGCTGGAAAGATCAGTTCGACCTGTCTCTCGACCCGGAGCGGGCGCAGACCTATTTCCGTGCAGGACATCATATCGATGGAGAATATTGTACGATGTGCGGACCTAATTTCTGTGCAATGAGATTGTCACGCGATTTAAAGAAAAGCGCTAAAACCAACAAATAATGAGTGGGGAGAAACAGAAAGTCAGCCCACTGACCGAACCTGCCCTCCCCTCATTTCAATTTTCAATTTTTAATTCTCAATTTAATAAGAATGTTCTCCGACGAATTAGAAAAAATATCCTGGGAAGAGACGACAAAAGCCATCTATTCCAAAACAGATGCCGACGTACGCCGTGCATTGGGTAAAAAAGAGCATCTGGATGTCAACGACTTTATGGCGCTGATTTCACCTGCCGCCACTCCTTATCTGGAAGTGATGGCACGCCTTAGTCAGAAATATACGATGGAACGGTTCGGTAAGACTATCTCCATGTTCGTACCGCTCTACCTGACTAATTCATGTACCAACTCCTGCGTCTATTGCGGTTTCCACATCAGCAATCCGATGAAGAGAACGATACTGACAGAGGAAGAGATTGTCAACGAATACAAAGCCATCAAACGACTGGCTCCTTTTGAAAATCTACTGCTCGTAACCGGTGAAAACCCTGCCGCAGCAGGTGTTCCCTACATTGCCCGGGCGCTGGATTTGGCAAAACCTTATTTCAGCAACCTGCAAATTGAAGTAATGCCCCTTAAAGCAGAAGAATATCAGGAACTGACTAATCATGGTCTGAATGGAGTGATCTGTTTTCAAGAGACTTACCATAAAGCAAATTACAAGACATATCATCCGAGAGGCATGAAGTCTAAATTCGAATGGCGTGTAGACGGCTTCGACCGTATGGGACAGGCAGGTGTACATAAGATTGGCATGGGTGTCCTGATCGGTCTGGAAGAATGGCGGACAGACGTAACGATGATGGCTTATCATCTGCGTTATCTGCAGAAGCATTATTGGAAAACAAAATACAGCGTAAATTTCCCGCGTATGCGTCCGTCTGAAAATGGCGGATTCCAACCGAATGTAGTCATGAACGACCGGGAACTGGCTCAACTTACATTCGCGATGCGAATCTTCGACCACGACGTAGATATCTCCTATTCCACCCGTGAAAGTGCAGAAATCCGAAATCACATGGCAACGCTCGGTGTTACAACCATGAGTGCGGAGAGTAAAACTGAACCGGGAGGATATTACAGTTATCCTCAAACCCTGGAACAATTTCACGTAAGTGATGAGCGAAAGGCGGTTGAAGTGGAACGTGACTTGAAGAAACTGGGTCGCGAACCGGTTTGGAAGGATTGGGATCAGTCTTTTGATTTTAAAAGATAGGCAGATGCGGTACGATAGACAAATCATACTTCCCGAAATCGGAGAAGAAGGTCAGAAGAAACTGCAGGAAGCCAAAGTGCTTATTGTAGGTGTGGGAGGGCTAGGCTCTCCCATCGCTCTCTACCTGGCAGGCGCCGGTGTGGGATGTCTCGGACTGGTAGATGACGATTTGGTAAGCATCACTAACCTGCAACGACAAGTTCTCTATTCCGAAAAGGAATTGGGTAAACCGAAAGCTATCTGTGCAGCGGAACGGCTCTCCGCTCTCAACAGCGAGATCAGAATACATCCCTACTCTACCCGGTTGACGAAAGAAAATGCTTATCATATCATTCAGGAATATGATATAGTAGTCGACGGCTGTGATAACTTTGCCACCCGCTACCTGATTAACGATATCTGCATTGAACAGAAAAAGCCATACGTATATGGTGCTATCTGCGGCTTTGAAGGACAGGTTTCTGTATTCAACTATGGAAACCAGAAAAAGAACTACCGGGATCTTTATCCTGATGAAGAAGAAATGCAACGAATGCCTCCTCCGCCCAAAGGTGTGATGGGAGTTACTCCTGCTATTGTAGGAAGCGTTGAAGCTACGGAAGTGCTGAAAATAATCTGTGATTTTGGAGATGTTTTAGCCGGCGAACTATGGACAATCGACCTGCGGACATGGCAATCTAACAAATTTTCACTATAAAGGTTGGTTTCTGACATAGTTAATTAGTAACTTTGCTAAGCAATCCAATTTTAACAAAAGAAATGAAACTAATTGTAGTTACCACCCCTACCTTCTTCGTCGAAGAAGATAAGATTATTACCGCTCTTTTCGAAGAGGGGCTGGATGTCCTACATCTTAGGAAGCCGGAAACTCCGGCTATGTATTCGGAACGGCTATTGACACTTATTCCGGATAAATATCACCGCCGTATCGTCACGCATGAACATTTCTATTTGAAAGAAGAATTTAATCTGATGGGTATCCACCTGAATGCACGTAATCCCAAAGAGCCGCATGATTATTATGGTCACATCAGCTGTTCGTGCCATTCAGTGGAGGAGGTAAAAAACAGAAAGCATTTTTACGACTATGTTTTTATGAGTCCTATTTATGATAGTATCTCTAAAGTGAATTACTATTCAACATATACTGCCGAAGAATTGCGTGAAGCACAAAGAGCCAAAATTATCGATTCGAAAGTGATGGCATTGGGAGGTATCAATGAAGATAATTTGCTGGAGATTAAAGATTTCGGTTTCGGAGGAGCTGTCGTATTAGGAGATCTTTGGAACAAATTCGACGCCTGTCAGGATCAGAACTATTTAGCCGTAATCGAGCACTTTAAAAAGTTGAAGAAGCTATCAGATTAATAAAAAGCCGATAGTAAACTGACTGTGCATTCCTATTGTATATCCAATAAAGGAAATGACTTTCTCAATCATAAAATAAAAAAGCCGCTGCGAATTGTCTTCCGCAACGGCTTTCTGCATTTTCAGTGTTTTCTTATCAGAACTTATACCCCACGATAATAGAGAAGTTCATGTTTTTAGGATTACCAACTTTTTGTACGTCAACTAAACCGAATTGACCATCCAAACCTGCAATGATCTTACCGAATTCCAATGCTACTCCTACACCAAGACCTGCATCAAAACGTTTGAAGTCCAAACCATCATTACTAAATGTTTTCACACTCTCGCCACCAGCTTTTGCCTTACCAGCAACACCACATGCGAGGTACGGACCAGCAGTCACTACTAAATTAGTATTATTTGCAACATTGAAACGAGCGGCACCCATAACTGGCAATTCCAGGTAATAGGCATTAATAGTAAGTGCATCTTTCTTTGCACCCTTGCCCGTTAAGAATAATGAAGGTTGCAGTGACCATGTATCATTAAAAGCATATTCAAAACCTCCACCAAGTTTGAATCCAACCTTTGCATTCAGATCAAGATCACCGGTGTAATTACTAAAGTTCATACCTACTTTGGCATTCCAACCTGTAATTTGAGAGAAACCTGCCACTGAAATCAGTGCAAATAAAACAAACAAAACACTCTTCTTCATAATTTTAAAGTTTTAAATTAATACTAAAGGTTTTTAGTAACCTCCTTGTTTAACAATACAAATGTATAATTGTAATTCGTATTAAACAACTTTTTCGTTAATAAGTGCGTAAAGTATAGAGATTATACATAAAAAAAGGGAATTCCCTATTTTTGAGAACTCCCTTTCCTATTTGTTGAATTGCTTTCTTCTTATTAGAATGCGTAATGGAAACCAATTGAAAGATCTTCACTGGTAAGTTCAAGACCAAAAGAATCTCCTAGCGTATTTATATTTCTACGATATCCCAGGAAACCATACTTGGCAATGAAAGAGAAGTGATCGTTCAATTTAACAGCAATACCCGGTCTAAGTCCCACTTGTCCGGCTTTAGTAGTGTCTCCGTCTTTAACCTTCACGAAGCCAAGAGCAGCAGTTCCGTCCAAGAATAGGCGAACCGCACCGGTTTCACAGTAAGACCAACGAATGTATGGAGCAACAATTACTGAATTCTTTGTCAATCCTCCATTATAATTATGTGAATAATCCAATTCAGCACCCAATGCCCATGTCTCATTAAAGTTGTATCCAACTTCCGGAGCAACTTTAAAAGAAGTAGTGTTGCCTGTGCTGTTACGCCAAACGTTCAAAGATCCGCCTACGTAAATGTCTTGTGCTTTTACAGCGATAGTTGCTAACATTACAACTACCAATAATAAACCCTTTTTCATTTTCTTTGTTTTTTAAAATTAAACGTTAGACCCCAATTCGGTCGATTTCTGGGGTGCAAATGTAAAGCTGTTTTTATGATTAAACAAACATTTAGTTAGTTTTTTATAATAAATACCAAATAAATATTGGGTGGTAAACGGACATCAATACCCAACAGGCATAAAATAAAATAGACTGCAAATACTTTCACAAGTATTTACAGTCTATTTATCAGATAGTTAAGTACCTAACCAGCGTATTTGACTATCCTTCTATTGCTGCCTGCGCCGCCGCCAATCTGGCAATCGGCACTCTGAATGGAGAACAACTAACGTAGTTCAAACCTACCCGGTGACAGAACTTCACTGAAGAAGGCTCACCACCATGTTCACCACAAATACCACATTTCAGATCCGGACGGATAGCACGTCCCTTTTCTGTAGCCATACGTACCAACTGTCCCACGCCATTCTGGTCGAGAACCTGGAACGGGTCTACTTTCAAAATCTTCTTTTCCAGATAAACAGGAAGGAAAGAAGCTATATCATCACGAGAATAACCGAAGGTCATCTGCGTTAAGTCATTTGTACCGAATGAGAAGAACTCGGCAGAAGAAGCGATACGGTCGGCAGTCAAAGCGGCACGCGGAATTTCGATCATTGTACCCACTTTGAAGTCAATGCTATCTCCTACTTCCTCAAACAACTTCTTAGCTTCCGCACGGATTACATTTTCCTGCTCCTTGAATTCATACAAGATACCAGTTAATGGAACCATGATTTCCGGATGAGTTTCCACTCCTTCTTTCTTCAATTCGAGTGCAGCACCCAAGATGGCACGTGTCTGCATCTGCGTAATTTCAGGATAAGTATTTCCCAGACGGCAACCACGGTGACCCAACATCGGGTTATGCTCACACAATGATTCTACACGTTGCTGGATATATTGCAGGCTCACACCCATAGTATCTGCCATTTCCTGCTGTCCCTTCAAATCGTGAGGAACGAACTCATGCAAAGGAGGATCGAGCAAACGAACAGTTACCGGGCAACCAGCCATTGCTTTAAAGATACCCTTAAAGTCTTCCTGTTGGTATGGAAGAATCTTAGCCAATGCTTTACGACGTCCTTCTGCATTTTCGGCCAGAATCATTTCACGCATTGCCTTGATCTTTTCACCTTCGAAGAACATGTGTTCCGTACGGCAAAGACCAATACCTACTGCACCGAAGTTACGAGCCACTTCCGCATCATGAGGAGTATCCGCATTCGTACGTACCTGCAGACGAGTATACTTATCAGCCAGCGTCATTAATTCGGCAAAGTCACCGGAAAGTTCTGCAGCCTGTGTTTCTACCTTACCATTATATACCACACCTGTACTTCCGTTCAGAGAGATATAATCGCCTTCTTTCAACACAACACCGTCAATTTCTACGGTACGGTTTTTATAATCGATATTCAATGCACCTGCACCCGATACACAACATTTACCCATACCACGAGCCACAACAGCAGCGTGAGAAGTCATACCGCCACGAGCCGTAAGAATACCTTCGGCAACTGCCATACCGGCCAAGTCTTCCGGAGAAGTTTCGATACGAACCATTACCACACGTTTACCGGCAGCATGCCATTCAGCAGCGTCGTCAGCAAAGAACACAACCTGACCGGTTGCAGCACCCGGAGAAGCCGGAAGACCACGAGTCAACACTTTGGCTTTCTTCAAAGCATCCTTATCGAATACAGGGTGAAGCAATTCATCGAGTTTATTCGGTTCCACGCGCATCAAAGCAGTCTTTTCGTCAATCATGCCTTGACGGAGCAAGTCCATAGCAATCTTCACCATGGCAGCACCTGTACGTTTACCGTTACGTGTCTGAAGGAACCAGAGTTTACCTTCTTGTACGGTGAACTCCATGTCCTGCATATCTTTATAATGATTTTCCAATTTTGTCTGGAGTGCATCCAGTTCTTTGTAGATTTCCGGCATTGCCTCTTCCATGGAAGGGAATTTAGCTGCACGGACATCTTCAGTCACACCAGCCAATACAGCCCAGCGTTGAGAACCGATCTTAGTGATCTGCTGCGGAGTACGGATGCCTGCCACTACGTCTTCACCTTGTGCGTTAATCAGGTATTCACCATTGAAAAGGTCTTCACCCGTACCGGCATCACGTGAGAAACAAACACCAGTAGCCGAAGTTTCACCCATATTACCGAACACCATAGCCTGTACATTGACAGCTGTACCCCATTCATCAGGTATACTTTCCATCTTACGGTAAAGGATGGCACGTTCATTCATCCATGAATCAAATACGGCACAGATAGCTCCCCAAAGTTGTTCGTATGCACAAGTCGGGAAATCTTTTCCGGTCTGTTCTTTTACAGCAGCTTTAAATTTCTTTACGAGTTCCTGCAAGTCTTCCACTTTCAACTCGTTATCCAGTTCTACCCCTTTCGCTTTCTTCACCTCTTCGATGATAGCTTCGAACGGGTCGATATCTTCTTTATTGGTAGGCTTCATACCCAACACTACGTCACCGTACATCTGTACAAAACGGCGGTAAGAGTCCCATGCAAAACGTGCATTACCTGTCTTACGGATAATACCTTCTACCACTTCGTCATTCAATCCCAGGTTCAGAATCGTATCCATCATACCCGGCATAGATGCGCGTGCACCGGAACGTACAGACACCAACAAAGGATTTTCAACGTCACCGAATTTAGATTTCATCAATCCTTCCACGTGAGTGATCGCTTTTACCACTTCATCTTTCAGCAGCTCAACCACTTTATCACGTCCTAACGTATTGTATTCCGTACAAACATCTGTAGTTATTGTGAATCCGGGAGGGACAGGAATTCCGATTAAATTCATTTCTGCAAGGTTGGCTCCCTTACCACCGAGCAAATTCTTCATGTCAGCCTTTCCTTCTGCCTGACCATTACCAAAGGTATAAACTCTTTTTTTATCCATAATATTGTGTTTAAAGTTACATTATGATTTTTTTCTCTTCGCAAATCTAAGGATATTTCGCAAACTTGAAAACTTTTTGCGAAAAAACTTTCTATCAAAATGCAATTTCGACATTACAATCCGGAATATTTCTGTATACCCGAATTTTTTCCAAAAAAAATACCTACTTTTGCAAAGTAATTATTAGACTGGTGTAAAAGTGGCAAGAAAGAAAAAAGAGCTTCCCTTATTGGAGAAGGTAACAATCATGGATGTGGCTGCCGAAGGAAAAGCCATCGCAAAAGTAAACGACCTGGTGATTTTT
>ERZ1106944.1228-NODE-1228-length-9694-cov-2.285714_pt1 | contig 9694 bp, 10 predicted proteins | sample MGYA00403672_ERZ1106944 | MGnify/ENA primary metagenome ERZ1106944 (study PRJEB35170, sample SAMEA104062454) | human gut metagenome | biome: human gut; feature: human-associated habitat; material: faeces | place: Denmark | collected 2012-10-16 ...
TATTTAAAGAAACCAGCCTGAGGGCTGGTTTTTTGCTTTCTGCAATACGGACTCTTCGTGACGCCTTACAGCGAAAGCGTGATGTGAAGAACTCACCGCCAGGTGGGCTCTTGCGGCTCTGAATCCTCAGTTACCGCCGGCCTTCTTAATCGCCGCATCCAGCGAATCTTTATCAGCCAGTCCCGGGAAGACGGTGATCGTGGCTTCGGTCGCGCCGGTGGTCGGCATCACGATCACGCCCGGCGTTCCGCTTAAGCCAATCTCCTGCGCCAGCTGGTTGGTGCTCTCGAGGACAGCTTCAACATCCGGCGCTTTCTTCGCGTCGAAATTCACCTTCTTCGCCTGCTGCTGTACATCCGCGGCCGTCAGCTTCCCTTCGTTATGCCCGGTGGCATAAATCCCGTTATGGTAGGTCAGGTAAGCTTCTGCGCCCTTCTGCTGGTAAATTTGCAGGCCGGTCTTCGCCGCCGTCAGCGAGCTTTCCCAACGGCTGCCGAAAATAGGCCACTCTTTAAATGCAAACCGGGTCTGCGGATTTTCTTTAATCACCTGCTCCATCACCGGTGCCAGACGGCTACAGTAAATGCACTGATAATCAAAGAATTCGATCACGGTTACCTTGCCATTCGCCGGTCCGTAGGTCGGGGTATTTTTATCCTGGGTCAGCGCAGACTGGTTTTTAATCACGGCCTGAGCTTCTGGCTCGCCTGCAGCAGCACCTCCGGATGCGCGACTAAGTAATCCGCGGCAATCTTGCCAATGCGGGCTTCCTGCTCCGGGGTAAAGGTTGCTGCGGGCGCCGGCGCGGCCATGGCCAACGCCGGAAGAAGCGTGGTGCCCAGCAACGCGCCAGTCAATATTTTTTTCATACCAGCCATGAGGATAATCCTTGCGATGAGTAAACGGCAGGTGGATCTGACAAAACAAAGTACCATCCTTTTGCGGTGAATCATCCCGACACGATGCATTGATTCGTAACTATATTTTTCAATATCGCGCACGGGCAACTCCCGCGCTCTTTTTCCGGGCGGTGGTCAATGCGCCAGAACAGAGGTACGCTTGCTGCGGTTTTTCCCTTGGGGATACATTTTTTAAAATGATATGAGTCAGGCATGAACGCGCTATTTAATCAGTGGGATGTTGTTGTTATTTTGCTACAAATCATCGCAATCGATCTGCTGCTGGGCGGCGATAATGCGGTGGTGATCGCCATGGCGTGCCGCAAGCTGCCGCCCGAACAGCGTACAAAAGCGATTGTTATTGGCACCTTCGGCGCCATTCTGGCCCGCGTTCTGCTGCTGGCCATTGCCGTCTACCTGCTCTCTCTGCCGTGGCTAAAAATTGTCGGGGCGCTCCTGCTGCTGTGGATCGGTATCAAGCTGGTTGCCCATCAGGATGAAGATGAAGAGATCGGCAGCTCAGGCAGCCTGTGGCGGACCGCCGTCACCATCACGGTGGCCGATGTTATTATGTCGATGGATAACGTGCTGGCGGTCGCCGCCGCCGGGAAAGGCCACCTGCTGCTGGTCGCGCTGGGCGTATTGATCAGCATTCCGATTATCGTGGCAGGCAGTAAACTGGTGCTGGCTATCCTTAACCGCTTCCCGGTTGTTATCCTGCTGGGAGGTGCCCTTATCGGCTGGATAGCCGGCTCGATGTGGGTTACGGACCCCACCATCGTACGCCTGTTTCCCCAGGCACCCGATGCGCTACCGCTTATCGCCGGCGCTCTCGGCGCGGCGCTGGTGCTGCTGGAAGGACTTCGTCGCAACGGCCGGGCACGCCCGGCCAGCTGAACGCCCGCCGCTGACAGACGCCGTCAATCCCGACGGCGTCAAGTTTCCGCCAGATTCCTTCCCCACCTGCACTCATTTGCCCTAAGCTTATGACTGAAAGTCGTGACCACCGCAGTAAGTCAAATGAGATAACGCCATGGAATTAAAGGATTATTATGCCATTCTAGGGGTTAAGCCAACAGACGATCTAAAAACAATTAAGACCGCCTACCGCCGCCTGGCTCGTAAATATCACCCCGATGTCAGCAAAGAAACTGATGCCGAAGCGCAATTTAAAGATCTCGCCGAAGCCTGGGAAGTCCTGAAAGATGAACAGCGCCGCGCAGAGTATGACCAGCTCTGGCAGCACCGCAACGACCCGCAATTTGGCCGTCAACAGCACTCCCGTGAACAAAGCTACAGCCAGCAGGATTTTGACGACATCTTCTCGTCGATGTTTGGCCAGCAGGCGCACCAGTCCCGCCGCCAGCATGCCGCACGCGGCCATGATTTAGAAATTGAAGTCGCGGTGTTCCTTGAGGAGACGCTGGCCGAGCAGACGCGTACCATCAGCTACAAACTGCCGGTCTATAACGTCTTCGGAATGGTCGAAAGCGAAACGCCGAAGACCCTGAATGTGAAAATCCCCGCCGGCGTCAGCGACGGGCAGCGTATTCGCCTGAAAGGCCAGGGAACGCCGGGAGAAAACGGCGGGCCGAATGGCGACCTGTGGCTGGTTATCCACATCGCTCCGCATCCGCTGTTCGATATTGTGGGCCATAACCTGGAAATCGTTCTGCCGCTCGCACCGTGGGAAGCGGCGCTTGGCGCCAAAGTGACCATCCCGACGCTCAAAGAGAGCATCCTGCTGACCATCCCGCCGGGTAGCCAGGCGGGACAGCGTTTACGAATTAAAGGGAAAGGGCTGGCCAGCAAAACGGCCACCGGCGATTTATATGCCGTGATTAAAATCGTCATGCCGCCCAAACCGAATGAGAAAGCCAGCGCGCTCTGGCAACAGCTGGCCGATGCAGAGGCCGGCTTCGAGCCGCGTCAAGCATGGGGGAAAGCATAATGGCTAAAATGGCAGTGACTTTTACGATAACGGAGTTTTGTCTGCATACCGGCGTTTCTGAAGAAGATCTGCGCGAGATCGTCGGCCTGGGCGTGATTGAGCCACGTCAGCCGCAGACGGAGGTCTGGTTGTTCGATGATAGCGCGGTGATGATTGTCCACCGTGCGATGCGTCTGCGTCGGGAGCTGGAGCTGGACTGGCCGGGTATCGCAGTGGCATTAACGCTGCTGGATGAGAATGCGCGGCTGACCCGCGAAAACCGGCTGCTGCAGCAGCAGCTCGCCCGCTTTCTGGCGCACAGTTAAGCCTGTAGCACAGCAGGCTCTTCTGCCATGGCCCGCCTGCGCGGGCCGGCAAGGTCGATACAAGACGCGACATTCTTTGATGACATAGAGCCTGTCGGCCGGGCAAGGCGCTAGCCGCTGCCCGGCTGAAATGCAGCACCCTGCCGCATACAGAACCGACTAACGATGTACCCACTCCGGTAGCCAGTCGCCATGGCTGGCAATCAAATCGTCCACCAGCGCATAAATCTCTTCGATGCCCAGCGCCGCGGACGTATGCGGATCCATCATCGTGGCATAATAGATGTAGTCCCGGTTCTCGGTAAGAATGGCCTCGGTCAGCAGAGTCTGGACGTTAATGTTGGTCTGCATCAGCGCCGCCAGGTGCGCAGGCAGCTTCCCGACTTTGGTGGGCTGAATACCGTTCGCATCCACCAGACAGGCCACTTCCACGCAGCACCCTTGCGGCAGGTTGTCGATGAGCCCTTCGTTGCGCACGTTACCGTACACGACGCTCGGCTCACCGGTCCAGATGGCGTTCATAATAGTGCTGGCATACTCGCGGGAGGGTTTAATCTCAATCCGCTCGCGGGTTTTATACTGTTCCAGCTCTTTGTGCCAGTTGGCCACCTGCTCCACGCAGCGTTTGGGATATTCATCCAGCGGCACCTGATAGCGTTCAATCAGATCTTCGCGCCCCGGCTTGATAAACCACGGCGTATATTCCGCGAAGTGCTCTGACGACTCCGTCACGAAGTAACCCAGCTTTTTGAACATCTCATAGCGAACAATATTCTGGCAGCGCGAGTTCTCCCGATGCTTCGGCGCCCGTCCCTCGGCAAAGGCCTGCAGCATATCCGGATAAATGCTGACGTAGCTGCCGTCTGCGCGTTTTTTCTCCAGCGACAGATAGAACGCCATATGGTTGATGCCCGCGCAGCGATAGCGTAAATCCGCCGGGTCGAGATCGAGATCGTGCGCCAGCTCTTCCGCCGTTCCCTGCACCGAATGGCACAACCCAACCTGTTTAATATGCGGATAGCGCGCATACATCGCCCAGGTATTCATCGCCATCGGATTAACATAGTTCAGCATGGTCGCCTGCGGGCACACCTCCGTCATATCCTCGCAAATGCGCCACAGGTGCGGAATGGTGCGTAATGCGCGCATGATTCCGCCCGGGCCGAGCGTATCGGCAATGGTTTGTTCCAGGCCATGCAGCTTACAGACTTCAAAATCGGTGACGGTACAGGGCTGATAGCCGCCAATCTGAAAAGCCACCACCACAAAATCCGCATCCTTCAGCGCAGTTCTCTGCTCGCGATGGCAGCTAATTTCACCGTCGGCGCCGACGGAATCCATCAGCTTACGCACCACAATGTGCGACTCTTCCAGGCGGGTCGCATCGATATCCATCAGCGCAACGTGCGCCGATTTCAACGCCGGGCGCTGAAAAACGTCACCGAGAATATTTTTGACGAAAACCGTTGAGCCAGCGCCGATAAACGTAATTTTTGGGGCAGACATAGTGCTCTCTCCATCAGGTCATTGAACCCCTGCAGAGTGGCATGTCCGCGCTGCCTCCCGCTGCCCTCTTCCCGACAGAGCCTTCCCGGAAACTCAGATCGACGGCGGGATAACACGAAATCTGAGTTTATGGGAACGAATCGGCGAAAAAGTAGAGAAAACGGGCCGTTTATTCCGCTAAGATAACGGCATACCGGTGCAAAAAACCAGCACGTGTGATGATTCAGGAACCCACGCCGTCATGGAACCAAACCGCCCGCCTTCACGCCACGACCCGCATATGAGCAGCAGCGATGAGAAACAGCCCCGCAGCCCGCTGGCGCTCTATTCCGAATATCAGCGGATGGATATTGAGCTGCGCCCGCCCCACGCGATGGCCACCAGCCACTGGCACGGCCAGGTGGAGGTCAACGTGCCGTTCGACGGCGATGTGGAGTATCTGATTAACAATGAAACGGTGCTCATCAAACAGGGCTATATCAGCCTGTTCTGGGCCTGTACGCCGCACCAGCTGACTCGCCCCGGCAATTGCCGGCAAATGGCTATCTTTAATCTGCCGATGCATCTGTTTTTATCCTGGCCGCTGGATCGCGAACTGATCAATAACGTTACCCACGGGATGGTGATTAAATCGCTCTCCGCCCAGCAGCTCAGCGTCTTTGAAGTCCAGCGCTGGCAGCAGGAGCTCAACCACGACAACGAACAGATTCGCCAGCTGGCGATCGATGAAATCGCGCTGATGCTTAAGCGCTTTAGCCTTTCCGGCTGGCAGCCGATCCTGGTGAATAAAACCTCACGCACCCACAAACACAGCGTCTCACGGCATGCGCAGTTTTACGTCAGCCAGATGCTTGAATTTATCGCCGCCCACTACGATCGGGCGCTGACCGTCGATGCCGTCGCCGAGCATGTCAAACTGAACCCCAACTATGCCATGGGCATTTTCCAGCGGGTGATGCAGCAAACCATGAAGCAGTACATTACCGCGATGCGCATCAACCACGTGCGCGCCCTGCTCAGCGACACCGATAAGACGATCCTCGACATTGCCCTGACCGCCGGTTTTCGCTCCAGTAGCCGCTTCTACAGTACCTTTAGCAAGTACGTTGGTATGCCGCCGCAGCAGTATCGTAAGCTCAGCCAGCAGCGCCGGCAGGGCCTGCCGCCCGCTCAGCCATAAACGGGCATAAAAAATGCCGCCGGGGAAGCCCATGGCGGCATGATTTAACGCAAGAACCGATTATTCGTTAATACGCGGGTGCTGCTGCACCAGTCGGGAGCGTTTTTCCTGCAAATCGGCAATCTCCTGATCGAGATCTTCGATTTTGTGTTCGATGTTATCGTAGTGCTCGCCGAGAATTTCTTTCGCTTCCTGGATATCCGAAGCCGCAGGCGTCGCCCCTTTCAGCGGGCGGTTTGCCGTCTCTTTCATCGTCAGACCGGTCATCAGCCCGATAACCGCAATCACCATCAGATAGTAAGCCGGCATCATCAGGTTCTGCGAGGTTTCCACCAGCCAGGCCGCCAGAGTCGGCGTCAGACCGGCAATCAGCACCGAAATATTAAAGGCGCTGGCCAGAGCGCTAAAACGAATATGGGTCGGGAACATCGCCGGCAGGGAGGACGCCATCACCCCGATGAAGCAGTTGAGCACCACCGCCAGCAGCAGCAGACCCGCAAAAATCAGGCCAATAATGTTGCTGTTAATCATGATAAAGGCCGGAATCGACAGGGTAAACAGCGCCACGCTACCGATCAGAATAAACGGACGACGGCCGAAGCGGTCGCTGAGCATGCCGATAATCGGCTGGACGAACAGCATACCGACCATGATCGCAATAATAATCAGCACCCCGTGATCTTCCGAGTAGTGCAGGTTATGCGACAGGTAGCTCGGCATGTAGGTGAGCAGCATGTAGTAGGTCACGTTGGTAGAAATCACCAGACCGATACAGGTCAGCAGGCTGCGCCAGTGTTTGGTCGCAATCTCTCTGAACGATACCTTCGGTCCTTCCTGCAGCCCTTCGCGATCGCCCTGCTCAAGGGTATCAACGTGCTGCTGGAACGCCGGAGTCTCTTCCAGCGCATGACGAAGATAGAGACCAATCAGCCCTAACGGCAGAGCCAGGAAGAACGGTAAACGCCATCCCCAGCTGAGGAAGTTCTCTTCACCCACCACGCTAGAAATCAGCACCACCACGCCGGCGCCCAGGACAAAGCCGGCTATCGAACCAAAGTCCAGCCAGCTGCCCATAAAGCCGCGCTTGCGGTCGGGAGAGTATTCAGCGACAAAGATGGATGCACCGGTATACTCGCCGCCCACCGAGAAGCCCTGCGCCATTTTACACAGCAGCAGCAGAATCGGCGCCCAGATACCAATCGAGGCGTAAGACGGAATCAGACCGATACAGAAGGTACTGATCGACATGATGACAATCGTGATGGCCAGTATCTTTTGCCGACCATATTTATCGCCCAGCATGCCGAAGAACAGGCCGCCTAGCGGACGGATTAAGAACGGAACGGAGAAGGTCCCTAACGCGGCAATCATCTGCACGCTGGGATCGGCATCGGGGAAGAAGACTTTACCTAAGGCATACGCCACAAAACCATACACACCAAAATCGAACCACTCCATCGCATTACCCAGCGATGCTGCGGTAATCGCTTTCTTCAGTTTGCTATCATCAATGATGGTCACATCCCGAAGCGTGATGGGTTTTACTTTTTTCCTTTTAAGCATAATTATCCTCTTTTGCTCTCGCCTTGAGCGCACGAATCTCCGCCGAATGACAAAGTCATTCGCGTCATGCGTTGGGAGCGGCGAATTGCTGTGCTCCACATTTCAAGCGTAGCAGGTTTGCCTGCACTGTCTGCTGACAGTCCGTACAACCGAACCTGTTGACGCCTGCTCTGGCCATAATGAATATGCGGTGCCGCTAAATAAGTGTAGTGAATTTGCGATCTCGCCTTTTTACCCTAACAGCGTTTAAATTTGGGATCAACTTCACAAAAATTTACCTACCCTTAAACAGAGTCGGCTAAAACCAATAAGTTCAATGAATATTGGAACTTAGCAATACATTTCCGGAAATATCTGGCGGTTTTGATGGAAATAATCCCGTCACTCTTCACGTGATATATTCATTTTCTTCCCGGCGGTAACTCATAAAAAAGGCCCGACAAAAGTGCGGGATTGCGCTATAATCACTTACACTTTCGGCTATCAGCCACCATTTAATGGACCAACGTCCTGTTTTACCCTGTAATCACGAGGAACGTCATGCAACTCCCACACTGCCCGAAATGCCAGTCTGAGTACACCTATGAAGATAATGGCATGTTTATCTGCCCGGAATGCGCCCATGAATGGAACAATGCCGAGCCCGCTGACGATAATGACGCCCTGGTGGTAAAAGATGCTAACGGCAATTTACTCGCCGATGGCGACAGCGTGACCGTCATTAAAGATCTGAAGGTAAAAGGCAGCTCTTCAATGCTGAAAATCGGCACCAAAGTGAAGAATATCCGACTGGTGGAAGGCGATCATAACATCGACTGTAAAATTGATGGTTTTGGTCCGATGAAGTTGAAATCTGAGTTCGTCAAAAAGAACTAATTCTATTTCCTCAGCAGCGGAGATTTATTTTCCCGCGCCTGAAACGGCCGCCGGGATAAATGAACGGATATATTTCCGCCGCGCCGCCTGATTATTTCCCGCGTGCCGCAGCATCCAGACCCGGCTCTACCGCCTGGTCTGGATGACTCATCACCTTCTACACTTAATGGGTCTTCGTTACCTGAGGTAATGGTTATGCCCTTAAGTCCTTACATCACCTTTAGCGGCAACTGCGCAGCGGCGATAGCGTTCTATCGACAAACGCTGGGCGCCGAACTTGTCCACCAAATCACCTACGGCGAAATGCCGCAGAATGCCCAGGATGCCCAGGATGGCTGCCCTTCCGGCCAGCATTTATCCGCCGACTGTATTGCTCACGCCAGTCTGCGCGTCGCGGGCAGCGAGCTCATGCTCGGCGACAGCCCGGGCGGCGAGAGCGATCGCTACGCCGGCTTTACGCTGGTACTCGATACGCAGGACCTGGCCGAGGGCAAGCGCTGGTTCGATAGCCTCGCCGACGGCGGGAACATCGAGATGGACTGGCAGGAAACCTTCTGGGCCCACGGCTTTGGCAAAACCATCGACCGCTTTGGCGTCCCGTGGATGGTGAACGTCGTCAAACAAGCTTAACACTTCCCCCTTCGGGCGGGTTCTCCCGCCCTGTCACTCAGCTGGCACCAACTCTTCATCCTCCGGTCATTGTGTGTTAACCGGAATGTAACAAAAACGCGTCAGGATCGGGCCACTCTCAGAGGGAAATCCCTTCTTCTGCTTAGTGAGGCTTGACTGACATGTACTTATCCAGACATCCGACCAGTTATCCGACCCGGTATCAGGAAATTGCCGCCAGACTTGAGCAGGAACTACGCCATCACTATCGCTGCGGCGACTACCTTCCGGCTGAACAACAGCTGGCCACGCGCTTTGAAGTCAACCGCCATACCCTGCGCCGGGCGATCGATCAGCTGGTTGAACGCGGCTGGGTCCAACGCCGTCAGGGGGTTGGCGTGCTGGTGCTGATGCGCCCAATCGACTATCCGCTCAATGCCCAGGCGCGCTTCAGCCAGAATCTGCTCGATCAGGGCAGCCACCCGACCAGCGAAAAGCTGCTGTCGGTACTGCGCCCGGCCAGCAGCCACGTCGCCGAAGCCTTTGGCATTGAGGAAGGCGACAACGTCATTCATCTCCGGACCCTGCGCCGCGTCAACGGCGTCGCGCTGTGCCTGATAGACCACTACTTCACCGACCTGCGCTTCTGGCCGGCGCTGCAAACCTTCACCCAGGGGTCACTGCACGATTTCCTGCGCCAACGGCTGGATGTCGAACTGACCCGCGCGCGCACCAAAATCAGCGCCCGTCGCGCCCAGGCCAAAGAGAGCAATATTCTTGGGATCCCCAACATGGCGCCGCTGCT
>ERZ1106944.1232-NODE-1232-length-9672-cov-2.282832_pt1 | contig 9672 bp, 8 predicted proteins | sample MGYA00403672_ERZ1106944 | MGnify/ENA primary metagenome ERZ1106944 (study PRJEB35170, sample SAMEA104062454) | human gut metagenome | biome: human gut; feature: human-associated habitat; material: faeces | place: Denmark | collected 2012-10-16 ...
GGATCTCACATCTGGTTATCGAGAAAAACCGCATCGCTGAAGCCTGGCGAAGCGGGCGTTGGGACTCGCTGGTGGCGAATGGTCCGGCGTGGCACGACCGTTTCCCGGGGATGGAATTTAAAGGGGGGAATCCCGATAGCTTCATTCCCAAAGACGATGTGGCGGAATACTTTGAAGATTACGTCAGGGCCTTCAATCTGCCGGTGCGTACCGGCGTTGAAGTTAAAAGCGCGGTTCGCAACAGCGGACGACCGGGGTTTACCATTGAGACCACGGAGGGCGTTATTGAAGCCCAGCGTATTGTTGCCGCGACCGGGCCGTTTCAAAAACCGGTTATTCCACCGATTGCGCCAAAAGAGAGCAGCCTTCATCAAATCCACTCCGCCCGATACTACAACCCGCAGCAGCTTCCTGAGGGCGCCGTGCTGGTCGTTGGCGCGGGCTCTTCCGGCGTGCAAATTGCCGACGAGCTTCAGCGTGCCGGCCGCCGGGTCTATTTATCCGTCGGCGCGCATGACCGCCCGCCGCGCGCATATCGCAACCGGGACTTCTGCTGGTGGCTGGGGGTGCTGGGCATGTGGGATGCCCCCGCCAGCGCGCCGGGCAAAGAGCATGTCACTATCGCAGTCAGCGGCGCCCATGGCGGGCACACCGTGGACTTCCGCGAGTTGGCGCATCGCGGCATCACCCTGGTCGGGTTGACGAAAGCCTTTGAATCCGGGATGGCGACCTTCCAGCCGGATCTGTGCGACAACATTCGTCGCGGGGATGAGAACTACCTGGCGCTGCTGGATGCCGCAGATGCCTACATCGCGGCCAATGGCCTGGATCTACCGGAAGAACCTGCCGCCCGCGAGTTTTTACCTGATCCGCCGTGCATGACTTCGCCGATCCTCTCCCTGAATCTCGCGGAGGCGGGGATCGCCACCATTATCTGGGCGACCGGCTACGCGGTGGATTACAGCTGGCTCAACGTGAATGCTTTTAATGAGCAACGCCGTCCGCAGCATCAACGCGGCGTCTCCAGCGAACCCGGGGTCTATTTTCTCGGATTGCCGTGGCTGTCGCGCCGGGGGTCGACCTTCATCTGGGGCGTCTGGCATGACGCAAAACACATTGCTGACCATATTGCCACTCAGCGTAAGTACAGCCAGTACCAGGCCGCCGATCGGCGCTGAACGTTCGCCCACTAAACAGGATAAAAAAGATGCCAACGCATACCCGTATTCGCATGTTTAATACCAAAGAGACTTACCCTAATCAGAGCCTGGATAACGATTTATGCCAGGCGGTTCGCGCCGGGAATACCGTCTATGTGCGCGGTCAGGTGGGAACCGATTTTGCCGGTAACCTGGTCGGATTGGGCGACCCGCAGGCTCAGGCCGAGCAGGCGATGAAAAACGTCAAACAGCTGCTGGAAGAGGCCGGAAGCGACCTGTCGCACATCGTGAAAACCACGACCTATATCATTGACCCACGTTATCGTGAGCCGGTGTATCAGGAGGTGGGTAAATGGCTGAAGGGGGTGTTCCCGATCTCCACGGGGCTGGTGATTTCAGCGCTGGCGCAGCCGCAATGGCTGATGGAGATCGATGTGATTGCCGTCATTCCCGATGATTTCGTGAAGTAAGGAGCGACGATGACCTTTTCTATCGCAGCATATTGCCCGGAAAGCGGGCAGTTTGGTATTGCGCTCAGCTCCTCCAGCATTGCCGTCGGCGCCCGCTGTCCCTGGCTACAGGCCGGGGTGGGGGCGGTATCCAGTCAGAACATCACGTTACCGGCGCTGGGTCAGCTGGCGTTAGCGCAACTGGAACAGGGATTCGCGCCGGACATCGCGTTGCGCAGGGCGCTGGCGGAGGACGATTTTAGCCGCTACCGGCAGATCATCGCCATCGACGCCAACGGACAAACCGCCGCCTTCAGCGGCGATAAAACCCTTGGTATTTATCATGTTGCCGAAGGAGAAAACTGCATTGCCGCTGGAAATATGCTGGCCAGCACGGCGGTTATTGAGGCAATGGTGACGGGTTTTCAGCAGAGCGAAGGCGAAATGGCGCTGCGCCTGCTGGCCGCGCTACAGGCCGGTCTGGCCTGCGGCGGTGAGGCCGGCCCGGTTCACTCTGCGGCGGTGAAGGTTGTGGATGACTATTCGTGGCCGCTGGTGGATTTGCGTATTGACTGGAGCGAGGAGGATCCCATTGGCGAGCTGGCCGCGCTCTGGCAGGCCTATGAGCCGCAGATGCAGGCCTATATCACGCGCGCGCTCGACCCGCGGGAGGCCCCCAGTTACGGAGTACCGGGCGATGAATAATGAGGTGAAGTCGATACTGGCAACGCTGCTGGCTTTTGATACCACCAGTCGCGAATCCAATCTCGAGATGATCGATTACATAAACCGCTTTCTGAGCGGTTTTGGCGTTGAATGCCGGCTGTTCTACGATGACGACGGCAAAAAAGCCAATCTTTACGCCCGCCTGGGGCCGCCGGGGCCGGGGGGCGTAATGCTCTCCGGCCATACCGATGTGGTTCCGGTTGACGGCCAGCGCTGGACGGTCCCTCCTTTTGCACTCCCCCTCCGCGATGGCCTGTGCTACGGGCGCGGCAGCACCGACATGAAGGGCTTTATCGCCTGCGTGCTGGCCTCTGTTCCCGCCTTCCTCGCACAGCCGTTAAGCATGCCTCTGCACCTGGCCTTTTCCTATGATGAGGAGGTGTCTCGGCGTCCGCAGTCTGGTGAACCATCTTAAAGCCTCAAAGGATAAGCCCGCCCTGTGCATTATCGGTGAGCCGACGGAGATGCGCCCGGTCTACGGCCATAAAGGCAAACTAGCCATGCGCTGCCATATTCACGGTAAGGCCTGCCATTCGGCCTATGCCCCCGATGGTGTGAATGCCATTGAGTATGCGGCGAAGCTGATTACCCGCTTAGGCGTACTGGGTGAAAAGCTGGCGCTCAGGCAGGATGCGCGTTTCGACCCGCCGTACAGTACCGTTCAGGTGGGGCTGATTACGGGCGGCGCGGCGCTCAATATTGTGCCTGAGCGCTGCCAGTTCGATTTTGAAATCCGCCATTTGCCGGATGTGTCGCTCGACGAGACGCTCACCGGGCTGCAGGCGTATGCCAACGATGAACTGGTGCAGGCGATGCGCGCGGTGGCGGCGGAGGCAACGATCCGCTTTCAGCCGCTCAGCCAGTATCCCGGTCTGCTGAGCGATCCGCAGTCGGCCTTTGCCGGTTGGCTGGCGCAATGGGCGGGAAATGATACCTTCTCCACCGTCGCCTTTGGCACGGAAGGTGGGCTGTTTGACGAAGCGGGCGTGGCAACGCTGATTTGTGGGCCGGGAAGTATGGAGCAGGGACACAAGCCGGATGAATTTATTGCTCTGAGCCAGCTGGATCAATGTCTGGCGATGCTGGATAACCTGCGCCACTGGATGGCGGCCTCCTGAATCTTTTGCGCCCGGGCCCGGGCGCATTTCCACAATCCTCTTTTCCCGCATTTTTTCCGTTATCTCTTTTCGCTGCGGCCGTTCTTTATTTCGCCGCGGTCTTTTCCTGTTGCCCGCGGCGGAATAAAAAAAGCTCCGGAACCTGTCCGGAGCTAAATGATGACTGAGGGAATATATTGCTTTAAATTTTCTCTTTCGCAAAGGCCATCTTTTTGACCGTCTTCGCTCTGGAGAGGTAATAATAGACAGGAGAAACGACCAGCAAACCAATAATCCATGATAAATCTGCCCCGCCAAATGACAGCGCAACAGGTCCGGTATAGATCGCCGTCGACATAAACGGCACTTCCACGGCGATTCCCAGTAAATAGCAGAAAATAACCGTAGATTCCGCCATCGCGTTTAAAGAAGGACTCAACCTCATATTCGCCATGGGCGACCAGGTAGTAATCCACCAGATTAATCGCCGTCCACGGCACCAGCACATATAACAGCACGGTAATAAAGTTGGTGTAGATTAATAAAAAGTTTTCCTGACCATAGATCGCCAGTGATATTTCGAGAATCATCGTGAGGATGGCGGTGATTATTCTGGCGCGGGCCATCGGCGACCAGCCATCAATAAAAGTCTGGCCCAGGGTCAAGGTGCAGAGAACTCCGCAGTACAACATCATGGAGTTTGTGGCGGCGATCCCCAGCGCCAGTACCACAATGACTACGGCGCCCATTCCGCCGGTTAGATCGATAATGCCCTGAATAATATCATCATTACTAATACAGACAGCCACCAGCACGCCGAGGACCATCGGCAGGTAGGAGCCTAAAATGCAGCCAAAATAGCTGGCATAAAAAACGCTTTTATCGTTGGTGCTGTAGGGCATATAGCGTGAATAGTCAGAGACATAGGGGGCATAGGCCAGCTGCCACAGCGCCGCAATGGATACCGCGCCGAGGAAGCCAACCTTGTTGAAGCCGCCGCGATCGAGGAAATCGACCGGCAGGCCGTGCACAAACACGATCCACAGAAATGTGGCAGCCAGCACAATACCGGAAATCCACGACATAATTCTGGCGTAGGAGTGGATGATTTTATAGCCAAAGATGGTGGCGAATAAACTGAGTGCCCCGACGACAATAATCCCGACGTCGGAGTTCATCGGCTTATAGATAGCGTGCATTGACTGCCCGCCTAATACCAGGCTGGAGGCAGTAAATCCGATATACATTAATACCACGATCGATACTACCAGTACCGAGCCGTAGGAGCCAAACTGCCCCTTAGTTTGCACCATTTGCGGCACGCCGAGCCTCGGGCCCTGCGCCGAATGCAATGCCATAAAAAGACCGCCAACCAGGCTGCCGATAAGCAGGGCAATAACGGACCAGAAAAAAGAAAGGTGGAAAATGGTCACCGACATGGCACCGGTGATCACGGTTAATAACATGATATTCGAGCCGAACCAAATGGTAAAAAGATCGCCGGGTTTACCGTGCCGCATATTAAGAGGAATAGGTCTTATAGTATTACTTTCGAGGTTTTCAACGTGAACGGATTGAGGTTTAGTCATGGTGCTCTCTCATCACTGTAGGGCTAAATCAGCGTTAGATGGATATTCCAATGAGGAGTACAGCTAATCTACTCATCATAACATTTCGTTTACTATTGTCACAATCTCGTATCATTTTGGAAATTATTAAAAATGTCGAACGTCGATATAAAAAAAATGCTTTACCTGCATCCGCCATCCTGAATCAACGCGCTGAATAAACCGTCAAATCTATTTTTTAGCGATTTATGCTGCTTTAATTGGGATTTAATAATTAACCCGCTGGAAGGCTATTTTCAGGCAGATAAAACTCCGTGGCGGTGGCCATTGCCTGGAATGATTGGTTGTACCGTCGAATGAGAAAGGCCTGATAAATATGTGGAAAAGCGATCGTGCCAATATTAAGCAATGATATTTATACGGGAATACCACTTACACCCTGGAAATCAGTCTGTTACACCATGGCGTGCGATGATTGAGGTGTTGAAAGGATGGCGAAACGGAATATATTGCGCGCAGCACTGCACCACGAAGTGCATTTATCGGGAGTGTGCAGTAGATCAATATTTACAACACGGAGTGTTCTCTTTTCTCTTTATCTTGTCGTGAATGTCGCTGCTGAAAACGGCCGTCATCCCCGGTGTAATAGCCGGGGATGACGGCCTCTGCCCGGGCAGAGGCTGACGGTGCTCTCGCGGTCAGTAGCCTACGGTGTACACCCGGCCGCTCTGTATCCCTTCCACGCTGCGGCGATAGGCCTGGGCAACGGCGGCGGCAGGGACGCTGGCGAAGCCGGGGAAGAAACCGTCATACGCGGCGAGCGACTCCGTTAATACGGTGGGGCTTATCAGGTTGATACGGATCCCGCGCGGTAGTTCGCAGGCGGCGGCGCGGACAAAGCCCTCCAGCCCGGCATTCACCGTTGTGGCGTTGACGCCCTGGGCAATCGGTTCATGGGCCACAATGCCGCTGATAAGCGTAATCGAACCGCCTTCATTGAGATAATGCTGCCCGGTTAGCGCCAGGCGGATTTGCCCCAGCAGTTTGTCCTGCAGGCCCTGGTTGAAATCCCGGTCCGTCATGGACGCCAGCGGGCCAAAGAACAGATTGCCGGTGGCCGAGACAATCGCATCGACCCGGCCGACAGTTTCAAACAGGGCTTCGACGCTCGGCTGAGAGGTGATATCCACCTGAAGATCGCCCTGAGTGCGACCTACGCGAATGACTTGATGTTGACGGCTCAGTTCTTCGGCGACGGCGCGCCCGACGGTACCGCTGGCACCAATAACGACGATTTTCATGGCTGACTCCTGATCGGTTGTGAGCCTCTATTCTTTAATGAAACAGCTATCGGATAAACTGGCTAAAAGTTAGATGATTACTAACCAGAGGTTTGTAATATGGATAAGCTACGCGGAATGGAGACATTTATTGCCGTGGTGGAGTGCGGCAGTTTTACCGACGCGGCATCGCGGCTGGAGATGTCGGCGGTGATGGTCGGCAAATATATCGCCCTGACGGAGCGAGAGCTGGGCACCCGACTGCTTGAGCGCAACACCCGGCGCCAGAGTCTGACCGATGCCGGGCGCGTCTATTATGAAGAGGCCAAACGGGTACTTGAACAGGTTGCGATTGCCGAAAGCTCGGTCGAACGATTGCGACTGGCGCCGGCCGGGACGCTGCGCATCAGCGCGCCGACCTCTTTTGGCGCCTGCGTGATTGCGCCGCTGACCGCCTCCTTTTTACAGGCGTGGCCGGATGTTCGCATCGAACTGGATCTGACTAACCGGATGGTCGATCTCGTCGATGAGGGCTTCGATCTGGCGATCCGTATTGGTGATATTCACCACACCGATCTGGTGGCGAAATATCTCTGTCCATATCGGATGGTGATTTGCGCCGCGCCCGCCTACCTGGCTCGTCACGGCACGCCAGTCGTACCGGCGGATTTGGTCGATCACCTTTGCCTGTCCCATACGGTGTGGACGGCGCGTAATGAGTGGACATTGCCGGGGGCGCAAGACGCGGTGCGCTGGAAGCGCGATGCGATTCTGCGCTGCAATGATGGTTACGGCCTGCGCATGGCGGCGATAGCCGGCGCCGGGCTGCTGCTCCAGCCTGAGGTCTTACTGAGCGGTGCGCGTGCTGGAGGCCTATACCCCCCATCCGCGCCCGGTACATTTACTCTGGCGGCAGGATCTTCGCCCGCTGCCGAAGCTGACCCGCTTCGTAGAGCATGTGCTGAAAGAGGGAAAAGGCTATTTATGAACGACGGTTAGCGGGCCGGCTATTTTAAGGTCGTTCGAGCGAACGCTGGCGCACCCGCGTGCGGCCTGCCAGGATTCCGTAGACCCGCGCCACAAAACGTTCCTTCTCCCAAACCACCGTTGACAGACATCGGCATACATCAGGCAAATCCACACTACGCCATGAAAATCTGCTGGCCTGCCGTGACCAGCATGATTCCGGCGGCGGATTTCTTGTTCAGTCACGCAATGCGTGCTGCCAGTCGGCGATCAGATCCTGCGGATCTTCAATCCCGACGGAGAGACGGATCAACTGAGGCGTGATGCCATTGGCCAGCCGTTGTTCCAGCGGAATTGAAGCATGGGTCATGCTGAACGGTTGGCTGACCAGGCTCTCCACGCCCCCCAGACTCTCTGCCAGAGTAAACAGCTTCAACCTGCTGATGACCTGCTGCGCATAGATATCATCGCCTTTCACCACCACTGAAATCATCCCGCCCGGCAGCGCCATCTGCCGGCGCGCCAGCTGATGATGGGGATGCGATGCCAGCCACGGGAACCAGACTTTTTCCACCTGCGGCTGCTGTTCAAGCCATTCGGCGAGGGCCAGCGCATTGCTGCTGTGACGTTCCATACGCAGCGCGAGAGTCCGGATACCGCGAAGCGTCAGGAAGCTGCTGAACGGGTCAAGTACGCCGCCCAGCGCATTTTGCAGATAGCCCAGCTTCTCCGCCAGTTCGCGATTGTCACCGACGACCGCCAGCCCGGCGACAACGTCGGAGTGGCCGTTCAGGTATTTGGTCGCCGAATGGACCACGATATCGAAGCCCAGCTCGAGGGGGCGGTGGATGACCGGCGAAGCAAAGGTGTTATCGGTGACGCTGATAATATTGTGCCGACGGGCAATCGCCGCGATAGCGCTGAGATCCGCCAGCTTCAGCAGCGGGTTGGTCGGGGTTTCAACCCAGATCATGCGTGTATCCGGCTGGATAGCGGCTTCAAGAGCGACCAGATCGTCGGGTTTGACCCAGCTTACCCGCAGCCCCGCGCTGTGACGGCGGACGTTCTCAAGCAGGCGCCAGGTCCCGCCGTAGACATCATCGACGGCCACCAGATGGCTGTCTTTATCCAGCAGCTCAAGGACGGTGGAAATCGCCGCCAGCCCTGAAGCAAACGCGTAGCCGCGGCTGCCGCTCTCCAGCTCGGCAATCGCCGTCTCCAGCGCGTGGCGGGTCGGGTTGCCGCTGCGTGAATACTCATAGCCGGTATGCTGCCCCGGCGCGGGTTGGGCAAAGGTGGAGGTGGCGTAAATCGGCGGCATAACGGCGCCGTGCCCATCGTTAAAGACGCCGCTGTGTACGCTCAATGTATGTAAATTTTTCATCTTTCATCCTTAGTGTTCAAGTCGGTTGCGCCAGGTCGTCAGCACATCGCTGCGGGTGATGAGACCCAAAAAGCGTTCGTTGTCAGCGATAACGGCCACCAGGCCGCGATCGAAAATGGCTTTCAGTGCGCTTTCCGGCGCGTGTCTATCCAGCGTTTCTACGTTGCGGGTCATCGCCTCGCCAACGGGCAGTGAAAAGCGTCGGCTGTCGCCCTTGACGTGGCTGATCAGATCCCACTCATCGACGATGCCGACGACGCGGCCGTTTTCCAGCACCGGCAGCTGCGAAATGTCATACAGACGCATGCGCGCGAGAATGGCGGCGAGGGTGTCGTCCGGAGCGGCGGTAACGGGAGCCCCTTCATCGTGGCGTAGGGCGATAAAATCGGTTAAATCGCCGCGGGTCGGCCGGCTCAGTAGGCCCTGCTGACGCATCCAGTCGTCGTTAAACATTTTGGAGAGGTATTTGTTGCCGCTGTCGCAGGCGAAGGTGACCACGCGTTTAGCACTGGTCTGCGCCCGGCAATAGCGCAGCGCGGCGCTCAGTAAGGTGCCCGTTGACGAACCGGCAAGCACCCCCTCGGTTTGTAAAAGCTGTCTGGCGGTGGCGAACGCTTCGCCATCGCTGATGCGATAGGCCGTTCGGACGCCATCCAGATGGGCCAACGGCGGGATAAAATCTTCGCCAATCCCTTCGACCAGCCAGGAGCCTGTTTCACCGTAGCGCCCGGTTTCAACCTGGTCGGCAAGGATCGAGCCCGCCGGGTCAGCAAGAATAAATTGGGTTTTTGGTGAATGTCTGGCAAACCAGGCCTGCAGGCCGCCGAGGGTTCCCCCGGAGCCGACGCCGACGACGATGGCGTCGATATCGCCGTCCAGCTGATCGTATATTTCGGGCGCGGTAGTGGTGGCGTGCGCCAGCGGGTTGGCTTCGTTATTGAACTGGTCAATATAGAACGCGCCCGGGGTTTCCTCCGCCAGGCGGCGCGCATAATCCTGATAATAGGCGGGGTGGCCCTTATTCACATCCGAGCGGGTGAGG
>ERZ1106944.1241-NODE-1241-length-9621-cov-11.093038_pt1 | contig 9621 bp, 9 predicted proteins | sample MGYA00403672_ERZ1106944 | MGnify/ENA primary metagenome ERZ1106944 (study PRJEB35170, sample SAMEA104062454) | human gut metagenome | biome: human gut; feature: human-associated habitat; material: faeces | place: Denmark | collected 2012-10-16 ...
GAACCAAGGGTTCAAGGGTTACAGCCTGCGGCGGCATCTCGGAGATTCCCTTCTTATCTGGCACCAGCCATGACGCAACTACCAGAACTCCCACTGACATTATCCCGACAAGAAATCCGCAAAATGATTCGGCAACGTCGTCGTGCGTTAACGCCGGAACAACAGCAGGAAATGGGTCAACAAGCCGCTACCCGGATGATGACTTATCCCCCGGTGGTGATGGCACATACGGTCGCTGTATTCCTCTCTTTTGATGGCGAACTCGACACTCAGCCACTCATAGAACAACTCTGGCGCGCCGGTAAGCGCGTATATCTTCCAGTTTTGCATCCCTTTAGTGCCGGTAATTTGCTGTTCCTGAATTACCATCCGCAAAGCGAACTGGTGATGAACAGGTTGAAGATCCATGAGCCAAAACTGGATGTGCGTGACGTGCTACACCTTTCCCGATTAGACGTGTTGATCACACCGCTGGTCGCCTTTGATGAGTACGGTCAGCGCCTGGGAATGGGCGGTGGTTTTTATGATCGGACCTTACAAAACTGGCAGCACTATAAAATGCAACCGGTGGGTTATGCGCATGATTGTCAGTTGGTGGAAAAACTCCCCGTTGAAGAGTGGGATATCCCTCTTCCTGCGGTGGTTACACCGTCGAAAGTCTGGGAATGGTAAGGGCGATACATCCCGCATCGCCCTGATTGACATCGTTGATTCTTTGACCTAATTTAGTGAGTAAGGGTAAGGGAGGATGACTCCTCCCCTGAGACTGACTGTTAATAAGCTGGGAAACTTATGAGTAACAGTACAATCAGTATGATGACAAGTCGCATCATAACCCTTCTCCTTCAAGCCCTCGCTTCGGTGAGGGCTTTACCGTTACAGCCCCATGCTGCCCTGCCATCGTAAATCCCCATTAAATAAACACAACGCATTGATCTGACTTTGATTTATTTTCTGGAGCAGACTCGCAATGTAGAATGCGCAATGCGGCAACGGTGTGGAGAAGGGATAAAAAAAACGGGCAAGTCAGTGACCTGCCCGTTGATTTTCAGAGAAGGGGATTTAGTACAGCAGACGAGCGCGAATGGTACCCGGAATAGCTTTCATTGCCTGCAGCGCTTTTTCGGCAACGTCTTCGTCGGCTTCAATATCAATAACTACATAACCCATCTGGGCGGAAGTTTGCAGATATTGCGCGGCGATGTTGACGCCCTGCTCGGCAAAAATTTTGTTGAGCGCAGTCAGCACACCCGGACGGTTTTCGTGGATGTGCATCAGACGACGGCCACCGTGCAGTGGCAGCGAGACTTCCGGGAAGTTCACCGCAGAGAGCGTTGAACCATTATCAGAATACTTGATCAATTTACCCGCAACTTCCAGACCGATATTCTCCTGCGCTTCCTGAGTCGAACCACCAATGTGTGGCGTCAGAAGGACATTGTCGAATTCACACAGCGGAGAGGTAAATGGATCGCTATTGGTCGCCGGTTCCGTCGGGAATACGTCGATTGCCGCCCCTGCCAGATGTTTGCTCGCCAGCGCGTCACACAGCGCTGGAATATCCACCACAGTACCGCGCGAAGCATTAATCAGCAGCGAGCCGGGTTTCATTAGCGAAATCTCTTTCGCGCCCATCATATTTTTGGTGGACGGATTCTCTGGTACATGCAGACTCACCACATCGCTCATATTCAGCAGGTCAGAAAGATGCTGTACCTGAGTGGCGTTGCCCAGCGGCAGTTTGTTTTCAATATCATAAAAGTAAACATACATTCCCAGCGATTCAGCCAGAATGCCCAATTGCGTACCAATATGACCGTAGCCGATGATACCCAGCTTTTTGCCGCGCGCTTCAAAAGAACCCGCCGCCAGTTTGTTCCACACGCCACGATGCGCTTTAGCATTGGCTTCCGGCACGCCGCGCAATAGCAGCAGCAGTTCGCCAATCACCAGCTCCGCAACAGAGCGCGTATTTGAGAACGGTGCGTTAAATACCGGGATCCCGCGCTTTGCCGCCGCATCCAGATCAACCTGGTTTGTTCCGATACAGAAACAGCCAATAGCGACCAGTTTTTCTGCGGCGTTGATCACGTCTTCAGTCAGATGGGTACGGGATCGCAGGCCGATGAAGTGGGCATCGCGGATGGATTCTTTTAATTGTTCATCATCCAGCGCGCCTTTGTGAAATTCGATGTTGGTGTAACCAGCTGCACGAAGGCTTTCCAGCGCCTTTTGGTGCACGCCTTCTACCAGCAGAAACTTAATCTTGTCTTTCTCCAGCGATACCTTTGCCATTTACCCAATCCTGTCTTTTGAAATGTTGTGTGCGGATTTGCATCCGCCTTTCAACATATCAAAAAATAATATTGCGGCAATATGAACGTTTGCGTCGCGATGTTGAGGAAATATCACGCAAAAGTATTTCTTGGATGAATATGCTGGTTTAGAAGATTTATTTAGAGCAATCGACAATTGCCAGGTAAAAACGTGACACATGTCACCAAATTTAATGAAGAGAATTTTTTTAACGGGGGAGGTTCCCCCGTCAGATCATTTCACAATAGTTTTGACACCGTCAGGTGTGCCAATCAGCGCAACGTCCGCGCCACGGTTAGCAAACAAACCAACAGTCACCACGCCAGGAATCGCATTTATGGCGTTTTCCATCGCTATCGGGTCAAGGATTTCCATGCCGTGGACGTCGAGGATCACGTTGCCGTTATCGGTCACTACGCCCTGACGGTATTCCGGACGACCGCCCAGTTTCACCAGCTGGCGCGCCACTGCACTACGTGCCATCGGGATAACTTCTACTGGCAGCGGGAATTTGCCCAGAATATCAACCTGCTTGGAAGCGTCTGCAATACAGATAAATTTTTCCGCAACCGAAGCAATGATTTTTTCACGGGTCAGCGCCGCGCCGCCGCCTTTGATCATTTGCATGTGGCCGTTGATTTCATCTGCGCCATCAACGTAGATGCCAAGGCTGTCGACTTCGTTGAGATCAAAAACGTGAATGCCGAGGCTTTTCAGTTTTTCAGTGGAAGCATCTGAACTGGAAACGGCCCCTTCAATCTGGCCTTTCATTGTACCGAGTGCGTCAATAAAGTGTGCGGCGGTGGAACCTGTACCTACACCAACAATGGTGCCGGGCTGAACATACTGAAGTGCCGCCCATCCTACTGCTTTTTTCAATTCATCCTGCGTCATGATCGTTTCGCCTGTGGTATGAAATTTCACACGCATTATATACAAAAAAAGCGATTCAGACCCCGTTGGCAAGCCGCGTGGTTAACTCATCCATAAAATATCGCGCAATGGCGGGCATCCCCTTTCGCCCCGCAAATAAAGCATACAACGGTCTGGGTATGCCGCTCCACGGTGCAAACAGGCGCACCAGTTCCCCGTTCGCAAGCCCCTGTTTACAGGCAAACTGAGGCAATAACGCCACGCCATTCAACACAACCAGGGCGCGAACTCGCTGAGCGAAATGCATTAGCGCAAATCCCTGATCTTTTAAGCTGCGCGTTAACCACTGATACAAATGTTACCCGCCAACGGCTTCGGTATATGCAACCCGACACAAAATTGTGTCATAGTGCAGGAAAAAGCATTTACCAGGAGCAGACAACAGCAATGAAACGCCCGGACTACAGAACATTACAGGCACTGGATGCGGTGATACGTGAACGAGGATTTGAGCGCGCGGCACAAAAGCTGTGCATTACACAATCAGCCGTCTCACAGCGCATTAAGCAGCTGGAAAATATGTTCGGGCAGCCGTTGTTAGTGCGTACCGTACCGCCGCGCCCGACGGAACAAGGGCAAAAACTGTTGGCGCTACTACGCCAGGTGGAGCTGCTGGAAGAAGAGTGGCTGGGCGATGAACAAACCGGTTCGACTCCGCTGCTGCTTTCACTGGCGGTCAACGCCGACAGTCTGGCGACGTGGTTGCTTCCGGCACTGGCTCCTGTGTTGGCTGATTCGCCCATCCGCCTCAACTTGCAGGTAGAAGATGAAACCCGCACTCAGGAACGTCTGCGTCGCGGCGAAGTGGTCGGCGCAGTGAGTATTCAACATCAGGCGCTGCCGAGTTGTCTTGTCGATAAACTCGGTGCGCTCGACTATCTGTTCGTCAGCTCAAAACCGTTTGCCGAAAAATATTTCCCTAACGGCGTAACGCGTTCGGCATTACTGAAAGCGCCAGTGGTCGCGTTTGACCATCTTGACGATATGCACCAGGCCTTTTTGCAGCAAAATTTCGATCTGCCTCCTGGCAGCGTACCCTGCCATATCGTTAATTCTTCAGAAGCGTTCGTGCAACTTGCTCGCCAGGGCACCACCTGCTGTATGATCCCGCACCTGCAAATCGAGAAAGAGCTGGCCAGCGGTGAACTGATTGACTTAACGCCTGGGCTATTTCAACGACGGATGCTCTACTGGCACCGCTTTGCTCCTGAAAGCCGCATGATGCGTAAAGTCACTGATGCGTTGCTCGATTATGGTCACAAAGTTCTTCGTCAGGATTAATCCATCAAATAACGCCTGATAGCACATATCAGGCGTTATCCTCACTTCTTTTTGTATTCCTTGAATCACATCACAAAATAGACAAATCTCAGGCGGCAAAAAACGACGTCTGAATGCATTTTTTTGCTGGCGACAAACCCACGTAAAAAGCTCACCGTAAGCGCAAATACCCTCATTTTGATTGCGTTTTACGGAGCAAATAATGTCTAACGTGCAGGAGTGGCAACAGCTTGCCAACAAGGAATTGAGCCGTCGGGAGAAAACTGTCGACTCGCTGGTTCAGCAAACCGCGGAAGGGATCGCCATCAAGCCGCTGTATACCGAAGCCGATCTCGATAATCTGGAGGTGACGGGTACCCTTCCTGGTTTGCCACCCTACGTTCGTGGCCCGCGTGCCACTATGTATACCGCCCAACCGTGGACCATCCGTCAGTATGCTGGTTTCTCGACAGCAAAAGAGTCCAACGCTTTTTATCGCCGTAACCTGGCCGCCCACCGAGGCTACGACTCCGATAACCCACGCGTGGCGGGCGACGTCGGCAAAGCGGGCGTCGCTATCGACACCGGGGAAGATATGAAAGTCCTGTTCGACCAGATCCCGCTGGATAAAATGTCGGTTTCGATGACCATGAATGGCGCAGTGCTACCAGTACTGGCATTTTATATCGTCGCCGCAGAAGAGCAAGGTGTTACATCCGATAAACTGACCGGCACCATTCAGAACGATATCCTCAAAGAGTACCTCTGCCGCAATACCTATATTTACCCGCCAAAACCGTCAATGCGTATTATCGCAGACATCATCGCCTGGTGTTCCGGCAACATGCCGCGATTTAATACCATCAGTATCAGCAGTTACCACATGGGTGAAGCGGGTGCCAACTGCGTGCAGCAGGTAGCATTTACGCTCGCCGATAGGATTGAGTACATCAAAGCAGCAATCTCCGCCGGGCTGAAAATTGATGACTTCGTCCATCGCCTGTCGTTTTTCTTCGGCATTGGCATAGATCTGTTTATGAACGCCGCCATGTTGCGTGCGGCACGTTATTTATGGAGCGAAGCGGTCAGTGGATTTGGCGCACAGGATCCGTATAACAACGTTATCCGCACCACCATTGATCATTGTGCACATCCTATGTGTCGGGATTATCTGCATCGCTATCTGGAAAATGCGTCCGGCGGACATATTCACCACGATCTTAGCCACGTCTTCGATTTACACCGTAATTTAATTGCAACCGGCTCGATGCTGGGTTAATGACTCGTCCCGTCACGATCTTCAGCAATATGCTGAAGCATCGTGGCGGTATAACGATGATTTCTGATTGAATAAAGATATTCCTGCATATACATCGGCCTGTGCGGCGCATCAAAATATTTCAGCGTTGCCGGATTCACCAGTCGCCAGGCAAAATGCGGGATCACCGTCAGAAAATGTCCCCGCTCCACGGCGCTGATTTTGGCCATAAAACTATAGGGACGATAAATAATGGTTGGATTGATCCCACAAGGACGCATATTCGCATCAATCATTGCTTCGAAGTTAGCCCGGTTTTGAAAGCGCATTTGTAGCCAGGGCAGCTCCTGAAGCAGCTCTTGCTCCTGTCGCCCTTCATAACGGCGAGAAACGTGAAAGCCCAATCGCAGCGGTGGTAGTTCACTGATAGTCAGGTTTTCCAGTTCCTGAACTCGTGCAGATACATGCTGTGGGGAGATTATAAAATCTAACTGACGGTCAAAAAGATTATCGATAACGCCATTTTCGCTGAACTCAACTGGCTGGGCGGTCACGCCTTCGTACTTATCTCAGAGACTAATCAACTGATCAAAAATAATGGTCGGATAAGTATTATCTATGCCTATCACAATGTCTCGTGAACAACGTCCTGAGTTATGGATTTCATTATCAATCGCAGAAAGTCGTTGATAAACCGGGAACAGTTTTTGATACAGTTCCTGTCCGGCTTTATTGAGGCTGATATTATTATCTTTGCGGGTAAATAGCGTATAGCCAATTTGTTCTTCCAGCGCGGCAATGCTTTTGCCAAATCGCGAAGCCGTCATATGGATTTTTTCTGCCGCCCGGGCAATATTATTGGTTTGCGCTAATAAAATGAAATTGCGCATCTTTTTCGAAATAAAAATGTCCATCCCCTCTCTCCCGCATCCTTGTCCGCTTAACCGTTTCAGTCAGCCTATCCTTGATGAAACCGCGAGCAAAGATAGGTGATTACGTCATGGTTTTACAGAAAAAGGAGGCAATATCGGGTAAAGGCATTAGCCCGACGAATACGTCGGGCTACAAGTATTAATGTGCAGCAGGTGTTTTAGCGGGTGGTTGATCCACAGGTTCTAACTGGAAGACTACATCGACCTGATCATCAAACTGAATAGCGGCCTGCTCGTAAGTTTCCTGTGCGGACACCGGTGCAGCATCAGCTTTCATCATCCGCACCATTGGGCTGGGCTGATAGTTGGAAACATGATAACGCACGCTATATACCGGCCCGAGTTTGCGATTAAAGCCATTCGCCAGTTCCTGCGCCTGATGAATCGCGTTATCAATCGCTGCCTTACGCGCTTTGTCTTTATAGGCATCCGGCTGCGCCACGCCCAGCGACACAGAACGAATTTCGTTAAGACCCGCCTTTAGCGCGCCGTCCAGCAAGGAATTCAGTTTGTCTAACTGACGGAGCGTGACTTCCACCGTTCTCACTGCGCGGTAGCCTTTCAGGATACTTTTACCATCCTGATAATCATAATCTGGCTGAGTGCGTAAGTTCGCTGAGCTGATATCTTTTTTCGCGATCTGATTGAGCTCAAGGAAGGAAATGTATTGTGCGACGCGCTCATCTGCCTGTTTCTTGGCAGTAGCGGCATCCTTCGCGGCCACGTTAACTTCAATCGCAAGAGTGGCAATGTCTGGCACCGCATCCACGCTTGCCGTACCGGAGGTGACAATATGCGGTCCATCCGGCAATTCGTTAGCCTGCGCTGCCATCCCGCTAATACCCATTAATGCCGCCAGGGCGATAACTTTGAACTTCACGTTAGTCTCTCCGTGTTAATTGACTTGCCCAAAATTCAGGACCTCTGGAGGCAAGCTTAGCGCCTCTGTTTTATTTTTCCATCAGATAGCGCCTAACTGAACAAGGCTTGTGCATGAGCAATACCGTCTCTCGCCAGCTGCAAGGCAATAAACCACATAACACATCCCACTACCAGATTGATAATGCGCTGTGATTTTGCCGTGCGCAGGCGCGGTGCCAGCCAGGCTGCGAGAATAGCCAGACCAAAGAACCACAGGAAAGAGGCGCTAATTGTTCCGAGCGCAAACCAACGTTTTGGTTCCACATCAAGTTGCCCGCCAAGGCTGCCCAGCACAACAAAAGTATCCAGGTAAACATGCGGATTCAGCCAGGTCACTGCCAACATGGTGGCGATAATTTTCCATCTGCCTTGTTTCAGAACTTCGGCACTGGCTAACTCAATGTTACTGCTCATTGCTGTTTTAAAAGCGCCAAAACCATACCACAGCAAGAAGGCTACGCCGCCCCAGGTGACCAGCGCCAGCAACCACGGCGACTGCATCAATAACGCGCTGCCACCAAAAATCCCCGCACAAATCAGGACCAAATCGCTGATAGCACAAAGTAAGGCAATCATAATGTGGTACTGACGACGAATGCCCTGATTCATCACAAAAGCATTTTGTGGACCGAGCGGTAGGATCATAGCCGCCCCAAGTGCAAGACCTTGAAAGTAATAAGAAAACACGTTGGATATTCCGAATTAAGTATCTGATGCAGAGACTATATCGCGGGATTGTTATTAGCGGAAATTGATAATATTAATTGGCAATCAGAAAAACTAATAAGAGAGAGGCCAGAGAGTATTATCTGGCCTCAGCGTTGATTACGCAGCTTTGTCTTCTTTCACCCGCTTAAAGTTCACATCCATTTGCGGGTACGGGAAGCTGATACCGGCGGCATCAAATTCACGTTTAATACGCTCCAGCACATCCCAGTACACGTTTTGCAGATCGCCGCTGTTGCTCCAGACGCGGACCACGAAATTAATCGACGATGCGCCAAGTTCGTTCAGACGCACAGTCATTTCGCGATCTTTCAAAATGCGATCTTCAGACTGGATAATATCGGTCAGGATCTGCTTAACCTGATCGATATCGGAATCATACGCCACGCCAATAATAAATTCGTTACGGCGAGCTGGCTCGCGGGAGAAGTTAATAATATTCCCGGCAATAATTTTACCGTTCGGAATAACGATAATTTTACCGTCTGCAGTACGCATGGTGGTGGAGAAAATCTGCACACTCAGCACAGTACCGGCTACGCCGCCGAGGTCAACATATTCTCCGGCACGGAACGGGCGGAACATGACAAGTAACACGCCAGCGGCCAGGTTAGACAGTGACCCCTGCAAAGCCAGACCAACAGCTAAGCCTGCGGCACCGAGTACAGCAATGACTGACGCTGTTTGTACGCCCACGCGCCCCAGTGCAGCGATTAGCGTAAAGGCGATAATTCCGTAACGGACTAATGCAGAAAGAAAATCAGCAACAGTGGCATCGATTTTACGGGAGATCATCAGGCGATTCACCGCGTTGGAAATCATCCGCGCGATAATCAAACCAACGATGATGATCGCGAGTGCCGCCACGATGTTTACTGCATAACTTAGCAGCAGCGCCTGGTTAGCCACCAGCCAGCTTCCCGCGCCGTTTATGCTATCGACAACATTCAAATCTTCCATTCAATATTCCTTTTCAACTGACTCAAAATGGAGAAATACACTCCGCCGCCTTATGACGGGCAGTCTGACAAGGGTAAACAATAAAGCATAATTTTGCCAAATAGATCACAGATTTCTCATCTGTATCACCTTGCTTTTGGCGAAAAAAAGACCCGCAGAGCGGGCCTTGAGATAAGCAGAAAGGAATGACTTACAGAACGTCGATCGCGTTCAGTTCCTGGAATGCTTTTTCCAGACGAGCGATCATCGAAGTCTGACCGGCACGCAGCCATACGCGCGGATCGTAGTATTTCTTGTTCGGCTGATCTTCGCCTT
>ERZ1106944.1259-NODE-1259-length-9484-cov-2.657122_pt1 | contig 9484 bp, 10 predicted proteins | sample MGYA00403672_ERZ1106944 | MGnify/ENA primary metagenome ERZ1106944 (study PRJEB35170, sample SAMEA104062454) | human gut metagenome | biome: human gut; feature: human-associated habitat; material: faeces | place: Denmark | collected 2012-10-16 ...
TATGTTAAAATACATCTATTTTTTAACATATTATATATTACTATATTGCACTATATTTTTGTAACGTAGGTTGTCAAAAAGTTGTCAACGCTTAAAACGTCTGCATATCCACCTTTATGCAGTAAGGAGAAATGGGATCACCTCCATGTTATCTGCGTAATGCACCAGCCAAGAAAAGTGCAGCATTACTAATCGCCCATGTATCACGTTGACGGCGTAATCTTTGTTCAGTTCTTCGGTTGTTCTTTATTTCCGCTTTCAACTCGTCTAATGATGTCGAGGCTTTCTCCAATGAGCTTGCTTGCTCGGTTATTACTTCCGATGCCTTTGCTAACTCTTCGCCCTGTTTCTTGTTGATATCCTTCAAGGCGGTTAAGTCCTTCGCCCTCTCTTCGTTGATAATCTTCAATTCTTGTAATTCGGTCGCCTGCTTGACTGTTAAGCTCTGAGCTTCGCTCAATGACAAGTTCGAGCTCTTGATTGAGGCGTCGGCTTCGATTAAGTTCGTTTTGAGTTTGTTCCAGTCTTTCAAGGGCACGGTGATAGTTTCCTCTTGCTGTGAGGTAGCCGTCGATGAGCTGGCATGCACCAATGAGGAGCAACAAAGCACCAGCAAGCATAATAAACCGCTTAACAGTAATTTGAGATTTAACCGCATTGATGTAGTTCGTGATTTTCTCATACATATCTAGCCCCCTATTTAATCAAGATCATTCCAGCGTGCTTCATATCCTCTTACATCAACATGTACGAAGTCTTGGTGATAGTAACAGCCAATGCCGTCGGCACCACATTCCTCGGCCACTTCGGCGAGATAATCAACGTTAATGCCGTCATAAGTAATATCAGCCGCTGTACCTTCAACATGTTGAGAGTTTGGAACACCGCCAACTTCTACGTTATGTTCAGGGCACCGATAACCGCTTAACACTTCAATAGGCTTGCCAATACGTTCACGGATAGCGTCTAATACATCAACGAGCCTTTTATCAATGATGTGGTCTAAAATAGGGTGTCCGTCGCTATCATATCCATGACGGCCGCATTTGCATGCAAATTCAAAATCATCAAAATATGTACCAATTTTCATTATATGCACCTCTTTATTTATTAAATATAAAAGCCACGCCCATATATCTCGAGCGTGGCACAAACAACACTATATTATTTTTTTAGTATCATATCCACTCTTGCATGAACCACGTCAAGCAAGCCAGATATGGTAGTATTTCCGCCGTCTCGCATGTTCTCGAGTATGCTCAATAGTTCTACTGAGCCGAGATATAGCCATACGATATTAACGGCGAATGCGTATTGACCTGCCATATAGTCAAAGCACCATGCGGCGCCAGTGGCAAGGCAATACGTTAAAACTTTTGTAATGAAAGGCTTGCGCATATGCTTAGAGGATATTAACCCCTTACCCCATGCAGCTGGAATCGCTATATATTTGTCTAATGCGGTTAGATTGTCAGCATTCGCCCCCATATCTACAAGCATTTGATACGATATAGCCGCCCATTTTGTGATGAGGTCTAGGAATACCAATAATATGAATATGCCTAGCACCTGTACATGTTTTAAGCCAATCATATATATCGCTACATCGGCGATAACGGCAAGCAAGGCTTTGAGTACAAACGAATCCGTCAGTGTCCGCCAAGCCTCGCCCATGAAATCAGTTAATTCTTGCATGTGTTCTCCTTATGCTAGCTAATTATTCATTATCTGGTGCGGTTTTGTAGAAGTTGCCGAACCCTACAACCATTCCGTCAAATGGCTCAGTCATTACTGCAAAATAGTCGGCTTTTATACGCTCTAATTCAACTCGTGGACGAATTGCTTGTTGCCCTAAAAATGTTACTTTACGAGATGCTCCATCGCCAACACTTCGATATACTCTTCGAATTACAGGTACAAATGTTTCTTTTCCGATTTCTCCATATTGGGCGTAAATCGTTTTGATATTAGGATTGCCGATAGTATTTAATGTAGCATACAGCTTATCAAGTGGAATTTTGCTAGTTTCCGCATACCCAATAATTTTGTTAGGGGAATTAGAAATAAACTTAAATTCCGTAACGCCGTCATACACCCAAGCAGGTCTATCGGAAATATCATAATTCTTATCGATGTTATCTGTTTGGTTGGTAAGGTCAATTGTTAACACGTTACCTTCTTTAAATACTGTAATTCCATTTTTGTCGGTAAATTGTAACTCCTTAATACCAGTAATAGTAATATTTGATACTTTTACCCCTAACATATTGAAATAATCAACTACAATATCAGATTTTCCATATGCTGGAATGGTGATATTTGCCGAGCCATTCACAACTTCTACAAGTTCGCCACCCTCAAGACTGACCTTATAATGGTCCTCACCTTGTAATGATAGATTTGTTTGTCCTTTTGTTGGTTGCGTAAATGTTAAAGGCTTAATGTCTGTCCGCGGGAACGGCTTACCCATATTACCAATTAATGCGGTGAGTACATCGTCAACGCTGGCACTTTCGGCCCATACGTTACCTTGCAATAATAACTGATGAGCATTGTCTGCCGTAGCACTTGCACCGTCTCTCCCGTCCTCACCCTTATCACCTTTAGGGCCTTTCAGGGCTTCTAACTGTTCTGCGGTGAAATCTGCATAGGTGAATGGGTCGCCTTTATCACCTTTAGGACCTTGCTCACCTCTTGGCCCTTGTTCGCCCTGTGGTCCTTGTGGCCCTTGATTTCCTTGCTTTCCTTGTACGCCTTGCGTTCCCGGAATTGTAATGTCAATCACTTTCGGAACCCTTGCTTGAATGTTTACCAGTTCAAAGTTATTTGTATCTTCCATAATTATTGCACCCCCTAATGTGCTGAAATATCATGAATGAATTTCATATCACCCATTACGATTTTAGTGACCTCGTTCCCATGAATAAGGAACACATCATATTGACCGCTCCTATAATTGCGGCCTATGTTCTTAGTTGCCTCGGCGGCGATAGTGCAGTACACGATATTCTCGTGAATTACACATTCAGCCTCGGCCAATAGCTTGCCTTGTACGCTCCGTACTTTCATAACCGCCGTGCAGTTACTTAAATCAAAATCGGCACTGACCTCGTAACCTCTACGATAATCAGCGCCGATGTGTAATGTCTCTGGCTCATTTCTTATAAAGTTCATATGCACCTCGTTTAAATTTCGCCTAAATCAACGGAAACAGGAAAATCTTGATGTCCTTCTAGTTCTGATACAATATACATCATATGGCCGTCAAATCCATGATTTAACGATAGTTGTGTATTTTGGCTATTACTTAAATAAGTTGTTACTGTGTTTCCATTGATTGCAATTTCTTGGGTTCGCCATGAATTAATACGTGTTAAGCCTATTTTTTTTATGCCGTTATAGCTTGTTTGCGTGTAAAAATCCTGTGCGTTTTTATTGTTCACTGTATAATAGGCATCTTTTACATCGCATACACGCATATAATACAGTGAGCTGTTAAACAATTTATTTCTATCTTTATCAAATATTTCTAGTCCAAAATTTGTTTTACGGTCTAATTTACTCGAATATACATATACTTCCAAGTCCTCGATAATATCCTCAACCGCTGCGCCAGCTGGCAAGTACATAGTGAGCAAGAAAAGTGGTTGAAATACATTTCTATTACTATCATATTCACAAGTTTCACTCGTTCTAAACGACGGCACTTCATGAGGGAAGTGGATAGAGTATAAATAAAATTCATCTTTATCGCGTTTCGTAATCGGCACTTTAATAAATACGCGTTGCATTACTTGCCCTTGATCTAGGCTCCCTGTATACAAGTTTTGTGCTGGATTTTTAAATTTAGAAAAATAAGCGCCATACGGAGACGTCCACCTATTAAGAGTTACGAAATTTGATTTCGTATATTTTAATAAATATTTTAAATGCATACACTTCTGCGTATCATCTAGCACAACCTTATTGTTATCATTTACAACTTCAAACATATGCATGGTTAGCACACCCCTATCATTAATTTAATAGAACATTTTTTCCCAATAGCATTATTATTAGTCAATACAAAAGTAACCGTATCGTCTGTTATTTTTGCAACATAATCGGCCGTGTATCTTTCGTTTGATAACGGATTGAATTCACGCGCTGTAAATATTTTTTGATTTTTATAAATCGGTATAGTAACGCTGATTGACGGCTCGAATGTATCAAGCACTTTAAACCATACAATTTTTGTTAATGTTGTTGTTACATCAGCAACTACATTGCCGTTTTTATCAAATACTTCTACACCAGCTGGCACATTATCACCCTTTCGCTTAAATAATGAATCAAATATTCTTTTTACAAAATTAATCAATCGTCTTGCCATAAGCCTAACCTCACTCGCAATGTATCATTCTCATCAAATACTTGAATTAGATTATCGCTAATTTCAACCCTTGCGCCACTCGTTTTAGTTCGCAATGTGCCAATAGTTGCAGTAATAGACGAAAGGCTATCTACCTGCATTTTATCAGCAGTAACAGCCCCAGCCTGTATCATTCCTTTAGCGATGATATTGTTATCGAATAAAGCCTCACCAGTAACATGCAATATTTTGCCGTCAATGCGTGCCCCTGCTGGGCTTAGATTGATACGGCTCACCAGTTCAGCGCCGTCAAGGCTGTTCATAGCCTCTGTTACTTTTAACTCAATACCGCTTGAAATCTGCGTGATTTGTGAGTTTACGTTATGCTGATAATCGCTCAAAGTGCGCTGGTACGCATTGCCAAGGTTGATTATCTTGCTATCCATGCCATTGACGGCGGTCTTGACTGTTCCGACTTCACTCTTTAAGTCATTTACCGCTTTGTCTATGCCCTCTAGGCCTAGGCTTTCCATGTCAAGTAGGGACTTATCGATTTTAGCTTTGATTGTCGCTAGTTGCTCATCACTTCTAGGACCTTCTCCGAATAGATCAACAAACGCAACTTGTACTTTATGAACACCACTTTCCAATGGTATTGTTGCTACGTTTGTTGTGAAGAAATATCGCGTACCGTCAACGTAAATATTAACGCCCTTACAACCTAACTTGATATTATCGGTAGTAATACCAATGCCATTAATCAAGCTAACTATTTTAATGTTAGACGGTTTAGGTGGAATAGGTACGTTATATGTCAATTCTGCCGGAGCGCTATACCCCTTTGTAGGGTTATGAGCATATAAATATACTTTTGCACTCCGTTCTGTTAATAGAGTGCTTAAAGTAGTATTATTGCTTTTACCAATTAGCCCATACTCTTGACCTGGGTGCAGATCATATCGCAACTCGTAAAAATCAATATCAGCGTTACGCACCTCTAACCAATTAAAGGTGGCAACATCACCAAACGAAACGCCCAGTCCTTGCGGAGTATTAGGCACTTCAGATTTGAGCTCAACTAATACGGATTTGATAATGCCTTGTGAGTAGTTTCCATGACGGTCCTTTACCTTTAATCGCACTTCATATGTATGGCCTAATTCACACCCACTAATAACGATTTGGTTATCACCATTACCGCCATACTTCCATTCGTTAGCGCCTTCACGATACCATGCTTCGACAGTATCAAATGTATTAATAGTTGGTTGAGTAAATGCAGCTACTACATCGAATGACAATACACCATCGCCAATTTCGTAATACTTAGTAAATAATGCTAAATCGCTTACTTCCGGAATATAGTATGGTGTGATTGTATATGGGTATGCTTGCACCTCATCTAATCCTTGTTCGTTAGATCCATACATATTGAATGACGTAAATTTAAAATATACCTGCTTTCCGATATCCTCTTTACGATACGGAGCATGATATAACGCCTCATCAACTCTTACGAACCTAGCACCAGCATTATGAGCTGTATCATTAGTTCCATATTGGCCACGTATAATACCACCTAAAGCATAATCGCCATTAATCTGCAATTGCGCTGTTTCATAAGATAGGCACTCACCGTCAACCCAGCATAGAGTGTTGGCTCGTTCAGCGTCAACATGACTGCCACCTTTTAATGCTCCTTGATTGATTATCACATTAGCGGAGTTGCTACCTTGTGTTAGGTTGGTTTTAAGCCTACCCATTCGAGCCTGTTGTGAGATATTGCCAATTCGTTTATAGTTTTCATTATTGTCAGACAACCATATAGAACAGCCTCCCCAGTTAGGCTCTGAATTAACACCGATATATAATTCATTGCCCCCTACATCACCTGGCGTTTGAATAATAGCCACGTCATTAACACTTGGAGCAGGTACATTATAATCAATAAAAGGTCGTTCGTTTTCATGAACGTTATACTTTGCCGGAGCATATGTTCCTGGTGGTTTTCCTTCCGCTGTAATTTCAAGTTGTCCATCTGCAGCTTCTGACACGGAAGTTATAACTACAATTTGCTCACGCAATCCGCATAACTCATCTGTAATTGTTACTAGGTCGCCTGGTTCCAATCTGCAAAAAGCCCAGTCGAGATGGAATGTATATTGGTTTTTTGCATATAGCCGTTTCATAGCCAACTGTTCAGCGTAGTATTGAGCCCTTGCCTTAGTATAGAGATAATGAGCCGACTTTTTAGAGGCTGGTTTGAGGCCGTTCTTTTGCACATCTGCTACCACCTCGAATGATACCGTTTCTTTTTCATAACTATTGGCACGATTAATAAACTCAACTGTTGCCTGATTATACGTTTCCGAGCTATCTTTTCGCTTATACACAATAAGTTGTCCATCGCTGGCCGGAATAAGATCATCTGCTGTTAAGTTATATTGAATTTGATTAGCTGGCGACCAATCGCCGATAGGCTTATCGGCTAATGGTACAATTTTCAAACGGTCTGTAGACCAAAAGACAAGGCTGTTTGTAATTTCAGCTATATCATTGATTACGTTTTGAGCCTTTGAGCTTTTACTGTCCGGAGGTGTACTAATTAGAATATCGGCTGCTTTGCAGTATGCACGATAATTTTCTAATCCGTCTATACTTACATCGTCAATGCCGATAGACTTTAACACATGCACAATATAATCGGCAGGGTTTACATCGATACCGTCGCCAGTATCTAATAGCTTCCCTCTAATTTCAAAATTAAATTGAGGTAGGCTACCTCGTTCCCCTAAATCAACAACACCGGCCATATATGCCAAGCCACTATAAGGCAATGCTTTTTCAGGGTGCTTGGATAAAACATAAGGCCACGGAGTTTGTCCATAATCGCCATTATATGCCGTCAGTTCAATTTTTTCGCTAGGATAGGTATATATTTCCTTGTCTCGCCAAACCTTCCCTATACCGGCGATAGGGCCCTCACATAAGCCAATAGCACATGCAACAGTATAGGTGTAGGTTATTTCTGTATGCTTTGAACCGCCACCTTTACCAGTTCTTGTCGTACTGCGATGTTCATGAGGTGTAAAATCGTCGTAGTAAATAATATTGCCACTCAATCGTGTAGTGCCTAACACTTCAGGCACTACCTCACCATATGAAGCACTGTTGATTTGAAAATCAGCAATCATATCGGCTCGATTAGTGGTGTTTTTACCACGATTAAATAAAAATCCCATTATTTACCACCTTTCCTGAAACGATATACAGCACGCAAGCGACTTTTCCCTTTTGCGTCATAAAATAATACATCGTCAATCGATGATAGAATAACGCCCAAATCAACGAACGCATGAATTACTAAATTGTTCCCAATATAAATAGCACCATGAGAAATGCATCGGCCATATTGGTATAGTAAGAAATCACCGATACGAAGATCATCAAAAGGCACCTCGTCTGCTACTTGCTTGACATACTTTAGGTACTTTTCTTCTGAACGATGTAAATGCCATTCATTGGAATAGTTTTCGATGTTAAAATCTGCAATATTCATTAGGCCACTATCAACCACTGCAGCCACCAATAAATATGAGCAGTCTACCCCTTTGCCTTTCACCATAGCGTTATTTTGATACGGAGTGCCTAGCCATTCACATGCAGCATTTGCTATACGTTCACCTGTTGTTAATTTCATCGTATCGTCTCCTTTAAAGGAACATAAGGTGTCGCCCTATTCCGACTAAAATTATTGAATTTATTCTTACAAGTAGTCGGTGTTTTGTCGCACCCTGGATAGATATAAGCTACATCACCAATACGAGGTGATGTGTTAGTCGCACTCATATAAATAATAGTGCTATTTTTACTATCCATAATTTGCGTTGCTTGCCCTGCTAACGGTCCGCTTATCCATTCCATACCACCGGCTGTATAATAGCCGTCCTCAAACGGTATATCGATTTGTACAGTGTTCGTACCAGTAATAGCAGTTACTTTTGCTTTCTTGCGATAAGCCTTAATATCGACACCGCACTCTTTCGAGTAAATACTATAAGGACATTGAGGATAATATCTTCGGTTTGGATATTCGATATTGAGTTTTTGCACAACTGATTTTGCACTAATTTTTAATATAAACCCACCGCCCTGCGTTACTTCACAAATTCCATGGAATAGGTCTATGCACTCAATCACCTTGCCAGCATCGTCAAAAAAGGCACGGCGTAGATCAAGCGTTGCGCCGTCTAAACCACCATTATGAGCGACTTCCAATACAGGCACACCACCAATTTGGTCGTTTTGACTAGCAGTAATGGTTACGCTTAATTTATCAACGCTAACCGTACTATTCGTAGCTATCTTTTCACGCGTAATAATAGGGCCATCACCTTTATAAGTGTGGCCCCCATAATTTACATCTGCATCGGTATCAGCCCAGTAATAGCTGATACCGCTTTTTAGTTTTAACTCGTACAAATCACAGGACAAAAATGATTGAGATGTGCTTAAATGATTGCTTAGAATCTGTCCGACTTCCTTCATTTACTCACCTCACTGTTACCAATTTAAAAGACTTAGACTTGAATATATCTTTATAAATAATCTCGTCTGTATAATCACCACTGAACATGACCTTCCAATAATATGTATAGTCAGCCGTAATAATCGCAGTCGGTGCTACTGTTACCCCTTGTGCTAATCTAATTACGCCCTTATCAGATACAGCATTTATCGGCGTCCCATTAGCATATAATTTTAGGTTTTCGATATGTGCTACCGGTTCCCTGAAATCACCATACAAACGAACTGCTTGCCATTCAGATTGAGTCCCAGTACCTAAACGAACGCCCTTTTCCTCAAAATCTTCTGGATCTAACCAAAGAAAAGGAACTGTACCGCCTTTTACTTTTGCATAGAACCCCATGATTTGCTTATGCTCCTCTGGAGTTAGTATTGCGAATTCAGTAGTAATTGTATATTGCGGATACTGCCACGTTGTCATGGTTCGTACTCGACCACTGCCAGTACGTTTGATTTTAGTGTCCCATTTTTGAGCCTTTGTAGACTTCCACGCAAGGGTTCTAATATCTGGAAATTTTAATAAATCAGCCATTACCATGTACCCTC
>ERZ1106944.1265-NODE-1265-length-9455-cov-3.261809_pt1 | contig 9455 bp, 9 predicted proteins | sample MGYA00403672_ERZ1106944 | MGnify/ENA primary metagenome ERZ1106944 (study PRJEB35170, sample SAMEA104062454) | human gut metagenome | biome: human gut; feature: human-associated habitat; material: faeces | place: Denmark | collected 2012-10-16 ...
AGGCCGTTATTATCAATTATATACTGGTGCCTTTGAACTTGAATAAAATTTATTGGTTTATTTGCTAAGCAAATAAACCTTTTTTTAAATAAAATACTATATTATTGAAAAATAAAGCCATAAAGTGTAAAATTATAATGAATTAATTAAGGTGTTTTATATGAAATATTTAGTGTCAAAAAAAGAAAATTTAAGCAAAATAGATAGAGATGGTAAAATAGTTGAAACATTGGCTGAGGCTCTTCTGGCTGCCAAGGAATATGATACCATTTTCTTATATGATGATACATATTATGGAAAATATGTAATTACAACTTCACATTTAACAATTATTGGTGTTACAAAGGCTAAAATTACCTATGATGCAAGGAATGGAATGATTGTAAGGAAGGAAGATGGTGGTGATGGTGTTAAAACCTATGGTACAACGGGCTCAGCGTCTTTAACAGTAAAGCCAAGTGCTACATATCTTCGTCTTGAAAATTTAATTATTGAAAATAGCTATCATCGTGTACTAGGAAATAAGGGGAATCAAAATGTCGCGTTTAAAACAGAAGCGTGCTTTGGTACATATACCAATATTGATTTTATAAGTGAGCAGGATACATTATATATTGATGCTAGTGATAATTACTTTGATAACTGTTATATTGAAGGTGATGTTGATTTTATCTTTGGTAGTGGGGATGCGATTATTAATAATTCAACGATTAAAATGTTACAAATTCTAGATTCTAATGCCTATTTATGCGCTCCTGATACGTACGCTTCTAGCAAATATGGCTTTATTTTTGCTAATACACGTGTTATATCTAGTGGTAATAATAAAAAGTATTTAGGAAGAGCTTGGTATCCAGGTGGTGCAAAGGAAATGGTAATTCCCCGTGTATTATTTTATAATGTTGATTTTCCGCAAGATGTAGATCTTAGGGTGATTACAATGCATGAGGGTGATCCGCTAAATTTTAGCTACTATATAGTTAACTCTTTACAAGCTGGAAAGGTAATTAATAATATTGAGGCAGAAAAATTAAATAGCTATTTTGACTATTATAAGTCTCAATATAATAATTATTTAATTAATCGCTTAGCGGATTTTATTTTAGCTAAGGAATGTCTTTTATATCAAAAGGCAGTTTATATTGCTAAAATGAATTATGCAATTAAGGATCAAATTATTGAATTTCAAAATTTAAAATATAAGCTTAACTATTTAAAAACAAAGGAAGATATTTTAAGAAGTATTCCCTATAATCAAAATGTTGATTCTTTAGAGGATAAGGCCTATAAGGCTACGGAACCTAATCTTAAGGAAATTGAAGAAACGAAAACAATTCTATCAATGACTGAAGAATATATTGAAACATCTGATGATATAAATCACGATGCTTTAGAATTTACAATGAGAAATATAATTTTAAGCTTACATCCATATGTTTTAGAATCATCTAATGATGAGACTTTAAAGCAATATAATACTTATTTAGAAGCGTTTATTAATGAAGATTTAGATGAATTATTAAAGGCTAAATATGAAGATTTACCTAAATGTAGCGATATTAAATTAATAAATAAGCATATTGATGATATCAAAGAAGAAATTAATAAAATTAAAAATGAATTTCCATTTGAATATATCAAAAATGGTCAAATTGATTTTGAAAAATTAAATGATGATTATATAAAAAAAATTATAAACCTTAAGGCTGATATAGCAAAGGTTGAATTTAGGTTGGAGGAAAGAGCCCCTATTAGTGGACTTGAATCATAATATGAATATAAATCTAAAAAAAGAAATTAAAAGATATTTTATGATGATACTAGCATGTGTGTTGTATGCATTTTCTTTGGACTGCTTCCTCGTACCTAATAGTATTGTTGCCGGTGGAATTTCGGGGCTTGCGACTTTGTTAAGTCGCTATATTCCTATAAGTGTTGGTATCATAATTATTGCTTGTAATATTCCAATTTTAATTATTAGTTTTTTTGAAGAAGGCGTTAAATTTACGATTAATTGTCTTGTCACAACTGTATGCTTAGGTCTTGCAACTACCTTGTTTGAGCGTGTACCGGCAATTGTTAAGGATGACGGCCTTATGGGTGCGGTTTTTGGTGGCGTTATTCAAGGGGTCGCGATTGGTCTTTTTTGTAAATATCGTGTATCATCAGGTGGTACGGAGCTTTTAGGAAGATTCCTACATAATTTAATGCCGTTTTTATCAATTCCTGTTTTTACAGCTATGCTTGATGGTATTATTGTTGTATCTGGTGCCATATGTATGAAAAGCATTTCTAATGTGCTATATGCTTTAATTGTTATTTTCCTATCTGCTAAGATGTCTGATATGATAATTATTGGCCTAAATAGATCAAAGCTTTGCTATATCGTAACTGATATGCCTGATGAAATTGGTAATTATTTAATTAATCATTCACCAAGAGGAGTTACTAAAATAGATGGAGTTGGAATGTATTCTAAGCTTGATAAAGGAATTTTAATGACAGTAGTTAAGGCAGGTCAATTAAATGAACTTAAGGAAATGGTATCAGCTATAGATAGCAAGGCCTTTGTTATTGTATCAGATACATCTGAGGTTTTAGGAAATGGCTTTAAAGAAATTAAGAATGAGGATATGCTTGCTCATGAAAAGCGTTTTAAAATGAAAAAGAAATAATCTTGCGAAATTTGTCTAAGAATTTTATAATATAGCTATGGAGGATGTTGTGTATGAAGAAGTTTTTTCAAGAATTTAAGAAGTTTATTTCACGTGGAAATGTAATGGATATGGCTGTTGGTACTATTATTGGTGCCGCTTTTACAGCAATTGTAACAGCTTTATCAAATGGTATTTTAAAGCCTATTATTAATATGGTGCTTTATTATTGCTTCGGTGGAGATAATGATGCTCTTGATAAAATGTATACTGTTCTTGTAAAGGTATATAAGGTTGAAGATGGCAAACAAGTTCTTGACCTTGCTAATTCAATTTTAATTGACTGGGGTGCATTTATTAGTGCTATAATTAATTTCTTACTTGTAGCTTTTGTTCTATTCTTAATTATTAGAACGTTCAATAATATTAAGGATGGTGCTGAAAAGACAAAAAATATTGAAAATATTATTAACTTTAAAAATTCAAAGGGCATTAAGCTTAATAAGAAAGAATTAGCTTATTTAGAGGAAAAGCGTGCTAAGGAAGAAGCAGCCGCAGCTTTAGAAGCTAAGAAAAAGGAAGAAGAAACTAAACCAGCTCCTAAAGATCCAGTAGTGGAATTACTTGAAGAAATAAGAGATTCTTTAAGTAAGAATCAACAAAATTAATAAAATATAGTCTCAGAAATGAGGCTATTTTTTTAAAAGGAGAAGTTAAATTGAAGGATATAAAACTTAGTGAATATCAAAATACAAGTATATATTTTTATTTATTTGATGTAGTAATTAAAAATCAAAACTTAAATAAGGATGAATTTTTAATATCTATTGGTATTAGTCCAACATCATACAGAAGAGCCCGTAAGAGTGAACAAGCGATAGGGCATGAAATAATTAAAATTTTAGCTGACTATTTTAATTATAGACTCTTAACAAATGAAGAAATTTCAAATATGGAAATACTATTTACCAATATTTATAACGATATGTATTATAAGTGCTTCGATAATTATGATAGTTATATGAATACCCTAGATCATGAGATTGCAACAAATAGTATTTTATTTCCAATATTATATAATTTTAAATCTTTTATGATGCTTAATAAAATATTAAAGCCGGAAGAAGAAAAAAAGGCTTTTGATATTTATAAAGAGAATAAATGCTATGAGAATTTTTTTAATTTTCAACTTAAAAACATTTTTGAAATTTTTCATACAGCATGTCCATCAAATTTTACAGAATATTATTCGATTAATAATTTTGATGATGGACTAAAATTTTATATAATTTCGTCAATATATGTGAAGAAAAATGATGTTATAAAGTTTTTCTATTATGCTGATATAGCCAAAAATTATTTTTTAAAGGATAATAATTTTATGAGGATTTTGTATTTAAACAATACTTATATGAATGTTTATTCTAAAATTAATGATTTTAAGAGTTGTTATAATCTTGCTAAAAGTCAATATTTATCTTTAAAGGGAATAGGTAAAAAAACTGAGTTTAATGATGATACGTTAGCTTATTTAACTGTTTCATGTATAGCGATGAAAAGATATTCTGAAATTATTTCGCTTTTAGAAGATAAAATTAAACTTCCAAGAACGATTGTTTATTGTAAGCTTGTAGCACTATATATGCTTAAAGAAAAAGAATATGAAGAGTCAATGACGGAATTATTTTCTAAGGTTGAAAAAAAAGAAAGCGAAACACTTAAAGCTTTAGATTTATATTTGAAAAAACAAGATGATAAATCATTAAAAATTATTGAAAATGCAGGTCTAAAGATGAATTTTTCAGGTGCATTAAAAATGATTTTTAAACAATAAAATATAATAATACTAAAGAGAAACATTCGTTTTTTTAAATGATAGTTCTCTTTTTTTGTGTTTTTACTATATTTACAACCAAAAAGCTGACTTTTGAACATTTGACATTAATTTAGAATTAAAGTAGAATTTTGTTGGAAGAGAGGTAGATAATATGAAAAAATATTTTTTAATGATGATTAGTTTTATTTTACTTTTAACATCTTGTATTAGGGCAGGTGGTTTGAAAGAAATTAGAGCTACTAAGCTTGACACGACACCAGTACTTGAAAATAAGAGTACTAGTATTTCTGGATTTGCAATTACTTACTATAATGTATATAAGGATGAAAATGATTCATTTGTTCTTGCGGATGATACAAGCTATATTATTGTAGAAGGTCGAAGCCTTGGTATATCTTATGCTAAATCAGAAGCAGAAGCTTATAATTATTCATCTAAAGAAAAACTAGAAAATATCAGACCAGATGAATCAAATGAGCTTGGATATTTTTCAAATTTTGAAACGATAATTATTAAGCCTATTACGGGAAGTACTGCAGTTAACATTGGCATAATTAAATATTGGACTTAAGAGAAAATAGTTATATGATAGAAATAAAAAATTTAAGTAAAGATTATAATGGCAAACAAGCCTTAGATAGTATTAATATTGTTTTACCAACAAATGGTTTGGTATCCGTTATTGGTAATAATGGTAGTGGAAAAACAACCCTACTTAGAATTTTATCTACAACTTTATGTGCTTCATCTGGTATGGTTAAGTTTGATAATGTTATATATGATGAAAATAACTATTTTTACATAAGGAATAAGCTTATATCTTATGTTTCACAGGAATATCATAATTATAAATATTCGCTTATCGAAATATTGAATTTATTTAAGGATATCTATGATAAAAATAGGTTTGATAAATTAGTTAAGGCTTTTTCATTCGAATCATTTTTAGAAAAAAGAATAGATACAATGTCTGGTGGACAAATGCAAAAAGCTAATTTAATATTAGAACTTTCAAAAATAAGAGACTGCTACTTGATTGATGAACCAACTAATTCCCTAGACTCAAAAACAGAGAAAGTATTATTTGAGGTTTTACATGAAATAAGCAAATTATCATTGGTAGTAATTGTATCTCATAATGAAGATTTAGTTAATGATCTTTCGGATATGATAATTAAAATTACAGATAATCATAAAGCAGAAGTAATTACCTGTGATGATAATAAAGGGGATATTATATTGAAAGATAATGTTCTTACGATGCCTATGAATTTAAACAGTATACAAAAAAATAAGCTTGTTGATTATTTGACTTCTCTAAATGGTAATAAAATTTTAATTAATGTTTTGGGAGATTCATCAACAAAAAAATTAAATAACACCATTGTAAAGCATGATGTAGATTCATTCGAAGAACCAAAACTATTAGGATTTAAGCTATGCATTAAAAATCTTATTAAGAATAATCAAAAAAAGTTAATTCTATTTTCTTTAATAATTGGCTTTTTTATTGGATTAACGTTGTTTTTTATAAACCTATCACTTTTAAATTTACCTAAAATGGCATACAATGCATATAATGAAAATAAGCAATCTATTGTTTCGTTTACAAATGATTATCAAGTTAATGACTCAAAAGATGAGGCTTTTAATTTAAATATCTTGGAGCATGTTGAAAAAATTCAAACAGGTAGAGTTATTAAGGATGATATTAAGTATGATTTTAATATTTCCTTTTCAGGCGTAAGTATTATTGAACAAGATTTCTTTAGTTTAAAATTTGGATGTTACAAAAAAGGTGATTTTTTAATTACGGATTACATCGCTGATAAAATTGAACAGTATGAAAGCAGAAGTTATGAAGATATTATTACAAATGGTATAAGAATTAATGATTTTATTTATAAGATATCAGGAATAATTGAAACAGATTATACTAAATATCAACAAGAATATTCACAATCAAATAAGGATGATTGGAGTATTTTTAGTAATAACATAAAAAATATTTATTCATTATTATATATACCTTGTGAATCAGGAACGTTTATATCGATTTTAGATGGAGTTCCAATAAAATGGGTAATTGATGAAAATATTAGCAATGAAAAAATTGATGGTAAATATCAAGTTGTAATTAATGATAAAGTAAAAACTATTGTTGGTGATTATAATAAATTTTTTGAAGCCTATAACTGTATTAATATGAGTACGGTAAATTTAGATACTATACCAACTATTTACACTTCAAGTGAATTATTATTTGAAATTAAAAATAATGAGATGATGTATTATGATTCATATTTAGTAAAAACAAATTATAATGCTTTTAAATATATGTATACACACAAAATGATTGATGAATCAGCTTTGTATTTGAAAATTCAAGATGCAAATAATATTATGATATTCTTCAAAAATATTTTGATTCCTATCATACTTATTGGATATTTAATTACTATTTTAGTTTATTATGATAAGTCAATAAAACTCTTAAAAAATAATAGTGATTTTAATTACTTATATAAGATTAACGGCTTTAATGGAACAGACGCCTTGAAGCTATATTTAATTGAAGATTTACTTATGATTGCATGTTCATTAATTTTGGGGATTTTTTTAAATTTTGGTTGTAATTTAATTTTAAATTTAGCATGTGGTGGAGGAAAATATGCAAGTATAAGGATATTCAATACATCATGGCTTGGAATTATAATAGTAGTAATTATGTCATTTATAATGCTTCTAAGTAGATTATTAACATTTAAAAAAAATAAATTTATTAAATTTAGCTAATAGATAAATCTAATTATAAATAAAATTAAAAAACAGTCTCAGAAATGAGGCTGTTTTTCATAAAATGTGATGAAAATGATAAAAGTGCCTCATAAAATGTGATAGCATTTGTGGATTATTCTATTATTTTGTGATAGACTTAAAATATGGATGTTTATTATGTATTTAAAAAGAAAAATAGATGCTAGTGTTATTTTAAAATGTAATTGCTTAATGTATCTAGAATTACTTTTGTTCTTTCCTAATTAAAAAATATTTAGCTAATTGGAATTAGCTTTGAGGTGTTAAAATGCTAAACTATAAATATAAATTAGATGGTGGATCTTTAACTTCTATTATGGTTTCAAATGAAGAAAGGTTATTCATTTTAGATGAGTCAATTTGGTCGGGACAGGATAATGTTATTTTCCCTTTTGTTGCTAGACTTAAGAATGAAAAATATATGGTAGATGACAAGGAATATTCAATGAAAATTCATGGTATTGCCAAATATAGTAATTTTAAGCTTATTGCTAAGAGTGAAAATAGTGATACTATTTATTTGACCTCAAATGAAGAAACGTTAAAGCATTATCCTTATAAATTTGAACTCTATGTCACCTATACAAGAAATAATAATATTTTGGATGTTGAATATAAGGTTAAAAATATAGATGATAAAATAATGTATTTTGGTATCGGCGGTCATCCTGCTATAAGAGTTAATTATGAAGATAATGATACTAAAGGAAATTATGTTCTTTTTGATAAGAAAACAATAATCACTTATTATGAGCTTAATGATGATGGATCCTTTATTACTAGAAAAAAGACATTGGGTGAGGTGGGAAAAATAGAGGTTGATAAGGATTTCTTTAGAAAATATAAAACCTTAATTTGTGATAATAACTTCAATCATTTGACTTTAAAAAGAAAGGATGGAAGAAGAATTAGCTTTAGATTTCATTCTAAGTATTTATCTATTTGGAGTAAGCCTAATGCTGGTGATTTTGTTTGTATTGAACCATGGGATGGACTTCCTGATTTTGAAAATCCTAATTTGGAGTTATCTAAGAAAGAAGGAATTAATAGTTTAAAACCAGGTGAAGAATATCTTTTTTCTTATGAAATGGAATTTATCGATTAGTTTATTAGTCCCAAAAATGGGACTATTTTTTTATCTTAGGCATATATTAAATTAGGTGGTACGGTGACGATTAATAATCTTTTTTATGATACCTTAGGTAGTGGTAAGAAGGAAATTGTTTTCCTTCATGGCTTTGGTGGCTCTCATCACTGCTTTAAAGCCTTAGCTTCTCATCTAGATTCTAATTTCAAGTCTTATTTGCTAGATTTACCTGGCTTTGGGGAGTCTAAGCTAGAAAGGGCTTTTAATTTAAATGATTATGCTAAATCAATAAACGATTTTATTATAAATATGAAAATAGATAATCCTTTAATCATTGGTCATTCGTTTGGGGGAAGGATTGCCCTTAAAATGGCAGAGCTTTATCATTATAAAATAATTTTAATTTCAACCCCTATTTATGATTATAGAACTTTAAAAACAAGGGTTAAGCTTTTAGCTAATAAGCTATTTAAAATATCAAAGCCTTCTGCTGATTATAAAAATGCATCCCCCTTAATGAGACAAACGATGAATAATGTATTTAGTGATATGAAAAAAATATCATTTAAAAATATTGATGGTAATAAGGTTTTAATTATTTATGCTAATAATGATAAGGTTGTACCTAAAAGAGTAGCTTATTATGGTAAAAGAAAAATGCAAGGGTCTGGATTAATTGAAATAAAAGGAAATCATTTTGCTTATCTTAAGGAAACAATTTTGCTTAGTAAGGTGATTGAAAACTATGCTTAGCTTTATATCACTTGTCTTATCGCTTTCATACCTTCCTTTAATTATAACTATCTATCAGCAAGCTCATTATCATATTAAGGAATATCTTAATTATTTTATTCGCCATTTTTACTTAGAATTATTAATATTAATGGTGTATCTTATCTATTTTATTAGTGGTTATATTTCTTTGATTATGGCTTTTTTAATATTAGTTTATTTACTATATTTATATTCCAAATTACGAATAAAGCTTAAATTTACTAAAAGAATTATTAGATTATTTATAATTTTGATACCTTTTTTATATATCAATTAGATCGGAAGA
>ERZ1106944.1273-NODE-1273-length-9432-cov-2.140130_pt1 | contig 9432 bp, 8 predicted proteins | sample MGYA00403672_ERZ1106944 | MGnify/ENA primary metagenome ERZ1106944 (study PRJEB35170, sample SAMEA104062454) | human gut metagenome | biome: human gut; feature: human-associated habitat; material: faeces | place: Denmark | collected 2012-10-16 ...
TAATTTAGATGCTTTAGCTTATTATTTCCGTCATGACAGTTATAACAGTGGCAAAGCAGAACAATTACTCACTTATGATAGTGCTTATCATTCACTGCTGGCAGAACATTTTCAGCCAGTATCCCAGGAACTTCAAACCTGGGAATCATCTCCATATAACAAAAACAAAAATTATCCGGAACAATTAAAACATAAAACATGCAAAAATGAATTTATGCGTTCCAAATCAGAAGCTATGATTGCCATGAGCCTTTATGTGCAAAAAATTCCTTATCGCTATGAGTGTGAATTAAAACTCGGCAGTATTACACTTTTCCCCGATTTTACGATTCGTCACCCTGAAACCGGAGAAATATTTTATTGGGAACACTTTGGAATGATGGATAAATCCGAGTATGTGAAAAATGCATCAGATAAAATTTCTTTGTATATGAAATATGGGATTTATCCAAACGATAAACTGCTTGTGTCCTATGAAACGCAAAAGCAGCCACTTTCCACTGAGCAGATCCAGCGACTATTACAATTTCATTTCGACTGCCAGTTTCAATAACAAATTATTTCTAAAGGTACTGTCGCATTGGGGCATATCAATAGCAACTGAAAATCGGTAATTCATTTCTATCTTTTGCAACATTATCTATATTTGAAGGCACGCTGGTATCTATAGTATTAAAATTACTTGCTCAGGTGACATTTTTGCCTTATTTCACGCTTCAAATCAGATATTTGTCACCTATAGTCTAAAATCACATCAAAAGATACCGCTTTTTGTCCAAAAGCGGTATCTTTTGATGAATTTTTCTAATATAGAGACTAAACGGTATCCTGCTCATCAATTTTTTTACTATAGAGACCACCGTGGTATCTTTTTTCATGTTTTTACTTCTATAGAGACCGCCGTGGTATCTTTTTCATGTTTTTGCTTCTATAGAGACTACCGTGGTATCCTTTTCATGTTTTTACTTCTATAGAAACCACCATGGTATCCTTTTCCATGTTTTTGCTTCTATAAGAGACCACGCAATATCTTACATCATATTTCTGCCTATAGAAACCATGTCTCTAGCCTTCCAGCTCCTCAAGCTGCTGGGAAAGTTCCTCCCAGTTTTCCATATCCGCCATGATTTCTTCCTCCAGCGCATCGATTTCGCCCTGAATCTCTGTCAGCTTGGAATAGCTGGACTGATATTCCGGCCGCAGCAGTTCCTGTTTTAAAGCGTCCAGCTTTTCCTCTTTGACTGCCAGCTCTTCCTCGGCCTTCTTCACTTTTTTTTCAATTTTCGAGCGCTCCTTGCCCGGATTGTAATACGCCTTCTTACCACCGGTTTCCTGTGTGCCTTTGCTCTGCTGACCAGCACCGTTCTGGCTGATTGCACCGCCTAACGCTGCAGGATTCTTACGATAATCATCCCCGGATTCTGCCGCTTCACGATCCAGTTTTTCCTGATATTCCTCGTAACCAAACTGATACAGATGTGTCGTGCCATCCTCAAAAACAAGCAGACGGTTTGCTACCTTGCGCACAAAATACCGGTCATGCGATACGAAAATGAGCGTGCCTGAGAAATCTTTTAACATACTCTCAAGCGTTTCTTTTCCCACAATATCCATATGGTTGGTTGGCTCATCCAGCACCAACACATTCGGTCGGCGTTTTAAAATCTTACACAGTGCCAGACGCACCTTCTCCCCACCGGAAAGCATATCAATATTTTTAAATACATCCTCCCCGGTAAACATAAAGGCGCCGAGCGCATTCCGCGCTTCTGTCTCGGTCAGATTCGGGAACTCATCCCAGAAATCATCCAGCACCGTCTTCCGGCTCGAATACATCGCCATCTGCTGGTCAAAATAACCAATCTGCACATTTGTTCCAAAATTGTACTCTCCGGCCAGCGGGGCAAGCCGTCCCACCAGGGTTTTTAAAAGTGTCGATTTCCCCAGACCATTTCCACCGAGGATTCCCAGCTTTTCCCCTTTTTTCAGATCAAAACTGACCGTAGAAAGCGGATGGTCATATCCAATCGCAAGATTTGTCACCAAAAGCACATCGTTTCCGGTTTCTTTGTCCGGCTGGAAATTTGCATGGAATGTCCGAGTATCAAAACGATCCGGAGCTTCGAGTTTTACCATATGTTCAATGGCTTTCTCCTTGGAATGCGCCATGGACACCTTGGTTGGTTTATTTTTAAACCGGTCAACAATGCGCTGCAATCGTGCAATTTCTTTCTGCTGCGCATTGTAATCTTTCATCATCTTATTGTAGTTTTCTTTTTTCCGCTCCATGAAATTGGAGTAATTGCCCGGATAACGGGTCGCTGTGCCGTACTCAATCTCGTACACCACGTCCACCACATTGTCCAGAAACATACGGTCATGTGATACCACAACCACAGCCTTCGGATAATTTTTCAGATACGTCTCCAGCCACTCGATCGTTGTGATATCCAGATGGTTCGTTGGCTCATCCAGAAGCAAAATATCCGGCTTGCTCAAAAGCAGCTTGATAAAGGCAATCTTTGTCTGCTGTCCACCGGAAAACTCGGACAACGGTTCGCTCCTCCTCGGAAAAGCCGAACTTACGGATGATTACATCATACTCTTTTTCAAAATAGTATCCGCCGTCTTCCTTGAATTTTTCTTCCATTGCGGTATAACGTGTCACGGCCTCTTCGGAATAATCAGTCTCAAGTGCCTGTGCCGCAGCTTCCAGTTCTTTTTTCCGGCGCTCCATCGGAGCAAAGACTTTACGCACTTCCTGCTCCAGCGTAACGGAAGGATCTTCAAACGCAATCTGTTTTAAGTAACCGATCTGCGGATTGCCTGCTTTTGCAATAAAAATATCCTCATCACTGTCTCTTTTGTCCAGCTCCACATCCCCGTGGATCAGCTTTAAGAGCGTGGTTTTGCCGCAGCCGTTCCGCCCGACGACTGCAATTTTTTCCGTATTTCTTATTTCAAAATTGATGTCATGCAGAATCTCTTCATCGGCAAAAGAGACTGCTCCATGGCAGATCTGATATAACATGTTTTCTCCTTTTATTTAAATGCATCCGGCTGGGAAGCAAGATAGCTGACAAACTGCTCTGCCGTACGTCCGGAAATGCCTCCATGGCTCAATTCCCACTTGTTGGCCTCTGCACGGAGTTGTTCATCCGGTAAGGTAACCCCTGCACGTCTTGCCAGATGCAAAACAATATCAAAGTATTCTTTCTGTGTCGGCTTCGAGTAATTAATGGTCACACCAAAGCGGTTCACCAGAGAAAGTTTCTCTTCAACCGTATCGGAATGATGACGATCATTGGAATTATCCTGATCGTTTCGGTCATTCCAGCTCTCTTTGATCAGATGCCGCCGGTTGGAAGTTGCATAAATCAGAATATTTTCCGGTTTGGTTTCCACACCGCCCTCGATAACAGCTTTTAAGAACTTATACTCAATCTCAAATTCCTCGAAAGAAAGATCATCCATATAGATGATAAAACGATAGTTTCGGTTTTTGATCTCTGCAATGATTTCGGACAGATACTTAAACTGATGCTTGTAGATTTCAATCATACGCAGGCCGTCTTTGTAATACTGGTTGACAATGGCTTTGATACTGGTAGATTTACCGGTACCACTGTCACCAAACAGCAATACATTGTTTGCTTTCTTTCCCTGTACAAACGCTTCCGTATTGTCTACCAGCTTCTTTTTCTGAATCTCATATCCGACCAGATCGTCCAGCATAACGGTATCCATATTGTTGATTGCACGGAATGTAAAGCTTCCCTGCGGTGTATCATCAATCCGGAATGCTTTGTTGAGACCAAACATTCCAACACCGTAGTCTTTATAAAAACCAGTCACTGCATCAAAGAATTCTTTTTCATCCTTTGCCGCCTCCAGTTTTTTGCTTAAAGAGCGGACTTTTTCGCTGACATTTTTGTTGTACATCAGATCCTTTTTATGGATGGCCTTATAATTGGAAATCTGGCTGAAACAGTTGATTCCCAGATCTTTTTCGATTGGTCCGAAATCATAGTCAAACAACTCTTTAAAAATACGGAAATCATTTTCCACCAGTTCATTGACACTTCCATCGCTGGCTCCCACCTTTTCACAGGTCATGCTGAAAGGATTTTCACTCATCATAAGGAAAAATGTCAGATAATTATGCCACAGATTATCATCAAATCCATAATCTGTTGCCACTTTTAAAATCCGTTTTACCTGCGTATTGATATCGCGGACAAGTCCGGTTTTATTATATTCACCGGTCTCATATTTCCCGAATACTTCTCCCATCTGTGCAAGGATTGAATCCTCGTCCAAATCTCCATACATCAGTAACTGTGATATTTCCTGATACATTGTATCTCGCCTCTTTCTTTTCTCTTCCTATTTATTTTACCTATATTACACGAAAAAAGGGACTTTGTAAACCAAAGTCCCCTGTATGCAGCTAAAAAGCTACTGTGATCGTTGTTCCTTTTCCCGGCTCACTTTCCAAATGAAGTACCGCATCATGCAGTTCCACAATATGCTTGACGATAGCAAGTCCCAGTCCCGTACCACCGGTCTGTTTGGATCTGCTTTTATCAACACGGTAAAACCGCTCAAAAATACGTTCCTGCTGGTCTTTTGGAATCCCGATACCATTGTCTGCTACAGAAAGCATCGGCTGTCCTTTTTCATAGTACACACGCACGTGCACCTCACCACCTTCATTATTATAGCGGATCGCATTCTGACACAGATTTTCCACAAGTTCCGAAATCATGCCCCTGTCTGCCCGCAACATGCAGGACACGCCTTCATAATACAGCGTTACATTCCGTTTCTGTGCATTCATCTGCAGATTTTTCACACAGGTACCGGCTACCTCATCCAGATCTACCTGTTCAAAACACAGCAGATTATCTTCACCGCTGTCCAGCTCGGAAAGCCGGATGATATCATTGATAAGAGAAAGCAGCCGTGTCGCATTCTGCTGGATTTCCAGTGCAAAGCGGGTCTCCTGCTCCGGATCTACCATATGGTTTTCGATCAGCTCCGCATATCCGGAAATTGCAGTAAGCGGTGTCTTTAGTTCATGGGAAACATTTGCCGTGAAATCCTGACGTACTTTTGCTGCCATCAGGATATTTTCATGCTGTTTACGAATCGTATTTACAAATGGCACAAGTTCTTTGTATACAGGTTCTTCTATGGTATCTTCCATGTTTTCAGCAAGCCGTTCAATCGGATGCAGCAATTGTTTGGTCAAAAAATGTGCCAGGACAATACAGATGGAAACAATCAGTATCAGTATCAGCATCACAAATGGGGATGCCGCAAGGAACACACTGTAGACACTGCGTGCCTGTGTTGCCACACGGATAACCGTTCCATTTTCCAGCCGGAGCGCATAATAGTAATTGTCCATCTGCATGGTATCCGACCGCCGGACACTTTCTCCCTCCCCCTGAAACAACGCCTTCTTTACTTCCGGGCGGTTTTTGTGGTTTGGAAGCTGTGAAATATCCAGATCATTATCAAAAAGTACCGTACCATCCTTTGCAATCCAGGTAACACGCAGGTCTTCCCCGACTTCATAATATTCGGAAAGTGAAACATTTGTATTGTCCGGATCATCAAACAATCCCGTGCCGGAAAGCAGTCTTGCATTGATCTGCAGATCCTTGCGCACCTGTCCCTGAAACAGTTTATAATAAATACCGGTCATACAGACCATGGTTACAATCACTGCAATACCTGCAATCAGAATCAGCCGTAAATTGATTCGTTTCTTCATAACAGCTCCTTACTCTATCACATATCCCACATTTCGAACGGTACGGATTTTGCTTCCCGCTTCTCCAAGCTTCTGCCGCAGTGTCTTGATATGCATATCAACGGTACGGGATTCCCCTTCAAATTCCGTTCCCCACACATGACGCATAATCACCTCTCTGGACAATACAACACTCGGATTGGTCATCAGCAGACGAAGCAGTTCATATTCCTTAAACGTCAGTTCCACCGGCTTATCATCCACAAAAACCATGTGGCGCTCATGATCCAGTGTAATGTTTTCTACCTGCAGGACTTTAATATCCTCGGTTTCTGTCCTCCGTAACAGTGCCTTTACTCTTGTAATAAGTTCCATAATGGAAAAAGGCTTCTTAATATAATCATCTGCCCCTTCGTCCAGACCTTTGATCATATCCATTTCTGCGGTCTTTGCCGTCACCATAATGACCGGCAATTTCTTTGTCGCAGGATTTTTCCGCAGTTTACGCACGATATCATACCCACTCTCATCCGGAAGCATAACATCCAAAATCACCAGATCCGGCATAATATCCTCCAGTTTTTTATAAAATGTAGTTGCCTTTTCAAATGCGCAGACCATATAATTGCTGTTTTTCAATGCAATTGTCTCAATCTCCCTGATATTTTCATCATCTTCTACGATATAAATCAATGCCATAACTTTTCCCTCTGTCTATCTTTATATATACCTCTGCAACATCAAGCAGGACGGCCATGCCTGCACAAGACCGCCCTCTCACACGTATTCTATCTGTTTCTTATCATAGCATACGACATGTAAAATCCAAAGTATCGTTTATGTAAAATTTATGTAAAGTTCTATCCACTGTCAGGATTCTTTTATTTCTTTTTTATCATTCAATGCAAAGATAACCCATTCTGCAATATTGGTCGCGTGATCTCCGATTCGTTCAAAATATTTTGCAACCATCAGCATATCCGCCGCCTGCTCGCCTTTTTCCGGATCATGCCGGATCAGTTCAATGATATCTGCCTTATTTTTATCAAACAGGTCATCTACAATATCATCATGCCTGATGACTTCCTGTGCCTTATTCATATCCTTTTCCACATATGCTTCGATGCTGCGGATCAACATAATTACGGTTTCACTCGCCATCTTTTTGATGTCATCCAGATTCAGCACATACGGTTCTTTTGAAAGCATGATTGTAATTTCCGAGATATCTGCTGCATGGTCTCCGATTCGTTCCATATCCGTTACCATCTTCATGGCTGCGGAAATCACACGCAGATCCCTTGCAACCGGTTGTTGCTGCATCAGCAGATTAAAACAGATGTTTTCAATTTTCTTCTGTTCATGATCCACATCAGAATCTGAATTCATGATTTTTTCTGCAAGCTGCGCATTCTGAGCTATCAATGCTTCTATTGCTTTCTGGATGGAATCCTCGATCATGGTTCCCATATACATCATTTCCTGATTGAGCAGTCTAAGCTGCTCGTCGAACTTTGAGCGCATTAACCAAACCTCCCTGTAATATAATCTTCTGTCCGTTTATCCTTCGGATAAGAAAAAATTGTTTTCGTATCGCCAAACTCAACCATTTCTCCTACAAGGAAAAATGCCGTATCATCCGATACACGCACTGCCTGCTGCATATTATGGGTAACAACAACTACCGTGTATTTCTTTTTCAGATCCTCCATCAGTTCTTCAATCTTTGATGTGGAAATCGGATCCAGTGCAGATGTCGGCTCATCCATCAGCAGAACCTCAGGCTGTACGGCAAGTGCACGGGCAATACAGATACGCTGCTGCTGTCCACCGGAAAGACCCAGAGCGGATTTCTTTAAACGATCCTTGACCTCATCAAAAATAGCTGCTCCGCGCAGACTTTCTTCAACGATGGCATCCAGTTTTGACTTATCTTTCATTCCATGTACACGCGGACCATATGCAATGTTGTCATAAATACTCATCGGAAACGGGTTCGGCTGCTGGAACACCATGCCAATTCTTTTCCGAAGAACGGTTGTATCTACGCCTTCCGCATAGATATCCTCATCATCCAGTTTCACTTCTCCTGTGATTCTCACGCCATCCACCAGATCATTCATCCGGTTTAATGTTTTTAAGAATGTTGATTTTCCACATCCGGACGGTCCGATAAAAGCGGTCACGCAATTCTCACGAATATTCATGTTTACATCCTTGAGTGCATGGTTTTCACCGTAATACAGGTTCAGATCACGGACAGTAATTTTTGTTCGTTTTTCCATGTTTCTCTCCTCATCTGCAATGATTTTCTCTCACTGCAATTATCCATTTCTTAGGATTTATGAATATTATAAAGAGAGATTGTAAAATGCACTGGACTGGGAATGTAAAATTTTTGCAAAATCAATGTAATGGATGTAAAGTTTCTTGATACGCCAAATTTGCAGGTTGATGTTTTAAATATAAGAGTTCTCTAAGTGACGTAAGAAGGGGGACATTTCTTCCTGTTGGTTGGAGAAAATATAATTGAAAGACATCCCGATAAATTAATTGATGATAAGGCCCGGTATCTATAGATAAAAAATTAAAGCCTAAGGTGACGTTTTCTCGAAATTTTAATGCTAGAAATCTGGACATGTCACCTATATGGTAAAAATTGCTTCTCCGGATACCGCTTTTTTCATAAAAGTGGTACCTGAAGAAGCAATTTTTGATCTATAGAGACTTTCCGGTATCTAAATATTAAATTTTCGGTATATAGGTACCACAACGGTATCTTTTACATGAATTTTATCGGCATAGAAACCACGCCGATATCTTTCCGATGAATTTACCGGTCCATCTTTTCCACAAACATGAGCAGAAAACTGATCAGAAGCAGTCCGCTCGATACCCAGATCATATGATATCCAAACCGGATAGAGAGATTTCCTCCAATACCAGCCCCAAGTCCGAAAAATAAAATAATGCCAAAATAATACAGTGCCTTTTTTAATTTTTCTGTGTCATGGGTCTGCAGATAACCGGTAAATGCTTCTGTTCCGCTACGAAGATTTCCGATGCACATTGTGCTTGCATAAGAATATCCGCTTACTTTCCGGAACGTCTGTACCTGCATTGCACATGCAAACGATACCAGCACGGTAGCCAGCAGATCCAGGTGTTTTGGCATGAATCCAACAAAAACCAGAATCGCAATTTCCATCAAAAGCACACCCTGCCGCCAGTGCAGTTTCTTAGCATATTTAAAGATCACATGAATCTTCTCTGCAAAGAAAACGCCCGATGCAAATGCCAGAAGCGGTAATAAGTATCGTAACACATCCAGCCATTCTCCCATCATCAGGTGCGTACTCATCAAAACAATATTTCCCGTCTGTGCGTTGGAAAATACTTCCTCACGCGTAAAATATGTATACGCATCCTGAAAGCCTCCGGACAGTGCCAAAAACACACTTGTGACAAATGCTTCCGACATTTGGACGTCCGCATTTGTCTTAGGATTTCCTAGTTTCATCACTTCACATCCTTCTTTTTAATATATAAACTCTATATATTATAGTGTGCTTTTATACAAAATTCAACCTAAATTATAAGAATGACCGCATATGAATGCTTAATTCTTCTTCCTGTTTTATCAATTTCTTTGCAATATCCTTTGTTTCCTC